>Ga0302299_10002933_pt1 | contig 10386 bp, 10 predicted proteins | sample III_Fen_N3_4_FD_198795 | JGI IMG/M metagenome (GOLD analysis project Ga0302299, IMG submission 198795) | Peat permafrost microbial communities from Stordalen Mire near Abisko, Sweden - III_Fen_N3_4 | ecosystem: Environmental > Terrestrial > Soil > Wetlands > Permafrost | place: Sweden: Abisko...
GGCGGCGCGGTGACCGAGTCGCGCTCCTTCGGGGCGATCGGGGGGAACGTGAGCTCGTTCGGCGTGGACAACGACGGGAACATGTACGTGCTCGACGTCGCGGCCGGGACCGTCAAGAAGGTCGTTGCGCAGTAGGGCGGGCGGGGCTGCGGTTCCGGCGTCCCGTCGCTAGCGCGCGGTCCCAGCGCCCGCCGCCCGCCGCCCGCTACCGCAGTTTCGCTCCGTGGGCCCTCTCGGCCGCGGCGACGATCGCCTTTCGCACGCCCAGGATCTCCTCGGCGCTCAGCGTGTGGTCCGCCGCGCGGAGCGACACGGACAGCGCCACGGACTTCTTCCCGGGGCCCACCTGCTCGCCGGCGTAGACGTCGAACACCCGGGCGTCGTCGAGCAACTCCCCCGCCGCCTTGCGCACGGTCGCGACGAGCGAACCCGCCGCAAGGTCAGCGCTGACGACGAACGCGAAGTCCTCCCTGGCCAGGGGCTGCGTCAGGACGGGTCGGGCCGCGACCACCGCGCCGTCGGACGCGGCGACCACGGGGTCGAGGAGGACCTGGAACGCGACGGTCCGCGCCGGCAAGCCGAGCGTCTCGCACACCTTGGGGTGGAGCTCGCCCGCGTGCGCGACCGTCCGGCCGTCCGGCAGCGAAAAGGCCGCGGCGCGGCCTGGGTGCCACGGCGCGTACGCGTCGGGGTGCCGGGTGAGCTCGACCCCCGCGGCGCCCGCGACCGCCTCGACCGCCGCGATCGCGTCGGTCCAGTCGAAGGCCTCGCCCTTGGCGTCCCAACCGGGGAGCGTCCGACGCCCGGCCATCACGCCGGCGACCATCCGCGGCTGGTTGGGGAGGGCGGCGTCGATGTCGGCGATCTCCTCAGGCAGGGGGGCGCGGTCGACGGCCGGGTTGGGAACGCCGTGGCTGGTCGCGACCGAGGAACCGGAGGAGACGTAGCCGCGCCCAAGCTCGAAGACCGCGACGTCCTGCGCACCGCGCCCCAGGTTGACCCTGACGGCATCGACGAGGGTGAAGAGCACGCGCGTGCGGAGCAACGGGGCGGCCCCGTCGAGCGGGTTCGCCAGGCGCACGGTCTCGCGCCGCGGGTCTCTGGCGGGAATCCCGAGCGCGTCGAGGCGCTGGGTGGAGATGAACGGGTAGGTCAGCACCTCGGTCAGGCCGCGCTCGGCGAGCGTGCGCGCCACCGAGCGGCGCACCTTCTGCGCGTGCGTGAGCCCCCTGCCCGCAGGCGCCTGAGGCAGCACGGAGGGAAGGTCGGCGTAGCCGTGGAGGCGCGCCACCTCCTCGACCAGGTCGATGGGCGACGTTAGGTCGGGGCGCCACGACGGCGGCACCACGGTGAGGACCGCGGCGCCTGCCGGCCCGGACTTTGACGCGGGCGCGCTCTTCGCCGAGACGACGCACCCGATCTTCTCGAGGGCCTCGCGCACCGCCGCGGGCCCGTACGCGACGCCAACGATCCGTTCGGGAAAGTCCGTCGTCATGACGATGGGCGCGGCCTCGGGTACGGCGTTGAGGTCCGTGCCCTCGGGGTCCGCGGTTCCGCCCCCGAACTCCACGAGCAGGTCGACGACGCGCTGGACGGCGACCGGAGCCATCTCGGGGTCCACGCCGCGCTCGAACCGCTTGGACGCCTCGGAGCCGAGCTTGTGGCGCCGGGCCGTGCGCGCCACCGTGACGGGATCGAAGTGGGCGCCCTCGACCAGCAGGTCCGTCGTGGTCGCCGTCACTTCGGACGAGGCGCCGCCCATGACGCCCGCGAGGCCGAGCACGCGGCTCGCGCGCTTCGCGGCATCCTTGGCAACTCCCGGCGAGTCGGTGATGAGCAGGTCCTCGGCGTCGAGGGCGCGGTCCTGGCCGTCGAGCGTCGTGAGGCGCTCCGCGGCGCCGCCCGCAACCGTCCTCGCGCGCCGTACGACGATCGGCCCATCCACCTTGGCCAGGTCGTAGGCGTGGAGCGGTTGGCCGAGCTCGAGCATGACGTAGTTGGTGACATCCACCGCGAGGGAGATGGGTCGCATGGCAGACTGCGTGAGCCGCTTCCGCATCCACTCGGGGCTCGGCGCGGTAGGGTCAACTCCCCGCACGATGCGCGCGACGAATCGGTCGCAACCCGCGCGACCGCGCACCGGCGTCGGGTCGTCGATCTCCACGGGGAAGCCGCCGGTCGTCGCGGGGGCGACGCGCACACCACCCGCGGGGTCGCGGAAGGCCGCGCCCGTGGAGTGCGAGTACTCGCGGCCGACGCCGCGCATGGAGAAGCAGTATCCCCTGTCGGGCGTCACGGTGATCTCGAGCGTCTGCTCCCCCAGCCCGAGAAGCGCGAGCGCGTCCTTCCCCGGTGTCAGCGCGTCGGCGGAAAAGCCCATGCGGGACTCGCCGCTCGCCGAACGCAGGACGATGATTCCGTCGTGGTCGTCGCCGAGCCCAAGCTCGCGTTGCGAGCAGATCATGCCGTCGGAGATGTGCCCGTACGTCTTGCGCGCGGCGATGGCGAAGTCCCCTGGTAGGACGGCGCCCGGCAGGGCGACGACGACCCAGTCCCCCGCCCCGAAGTTGTGGGCGCCGCAGACGATGCCGCGACTCGCGGGGGTCCCGTCGCCGACGATCGACTTGTCCTCGGGGTCACTGAGCGGTTTGTCATTGAACACCGGGCCGACGTCGACGCGGCAGTAGTTGATCGTCTTTCCGTTGGACTGCGGCTCCTTGATGATGCTCACCACCTGCCCGACGACGAGCGGGCCGGTGACGCCCGAGCCGTTGACGCCCTCCTCCTCGAGCCCCACCTTTACTAGCGCGGCGGCGACGTCCTCGGCCGTGGAGCGCGGGACGATGTCCACGACCTCGGCTAGCCAATTTAGCGGGACGTAGGGCATCAGACCCCCATCCCGAACTGGCGCGAGAAGCGGACGTCGCCCTCGACCATGTCGTGCATGTCGGCCACCCCGTTGCGGAACATCAGGGTGCGCTCGATCCCCATGCCGAACGCGAAGGCGGTGTAGACCTCCGGGTCCACCCCCGCGGCGCGGAGCACGTTCGGGTGGGTCATTCCGCACCCTCCCCACTCGATCCAGCCCGTGCCCCTGCACGTCCGGCAGGCGCCGTCGGCTCCGCCGCACACGAAGCAGCGCAGGTCCATCTCGGCGCTCGGCTCGGTGAAGGGGAAGAACGACGGGCGAAGTCGCGTGATGGCGTCTGGCCCGAACATCGCGCGGGCGAGGTGGTCGAGCGTGCCCTTGAGGTGCGCCATGGTGAGGCCCTTGTCGACCGCGAGGCCCTCGATCTGGTGGAAGACGGGGGTGTGGGTGGCGTCGAGCTCGTCGGTGCGGAAGGTCTTACCTGGGCAGACGACGTAGACGGGCAGTTCGCGCTCCAGAAGCGCCCTGACCTGGACGGGCGACGTGTGGGTGCGCAGGAGCTGGCGCGTCGGCTCGGTCGAGCCCTCGGGGGGCGCCACGAAGAACGTGTCCTGCATCTCGCGCGCGGGGTGATCGGGGTCGAAGTTGAGGGCGTCGAAGTTGTACCACTCGCTCTCGACCTCGGGGCCCTCGGCCACCTCCCAGCCCATCGCGACGAACACGTCGCACATGGCCTCCTGGAGCGTCTCGAGCGGGTGGCGCGCACCCGGGAGTGTCCGGTCCACAGGGAGCGTGACGTCCACCGACTCCTCGATCAGGACGCGCGCGTCGCGATCCGCCTCGAGCTCCGCCTGCCGCGCCGCGATGGCCTCGTTGACGGCCGCGCGCGCGGGACCGAGCGCCTTTCCCGCCGCCGCCTTCTCCTCGGAAGTCAGGCCGCCGATCGCGCGGTTCGCGAGCGTCAGGGGCGCCCTGTCGCCCGTGTGGGCGAGCCGAGCGTCCTTCAGTTCGTCGAGCGAACCGGCCGCCGCGATGTCCGCGATCGCCGCGTCAACCGCTGCGCGGACGCCCACGGCGTCGAGCGGCGAGAGGGCTTCTGGCGCGGGCATGGGGGCCTTTCGGGGGCGGTCAGGTTCGCCGAAAGTCTACCGGGGACGCGCGTCGGGCCCCGTCATTGCCGGGCGTCAGGCCCGTCATCGCCGGACGCAGTGTCCAGCGCCCCGGTCGGCGCGCTAGCCGCCCTTGATGACGAGGGCGAGCAGGATCGCCGCGAGCGTATTCATGAGCGGCAGCGCGATCTTGACCCGGGTCGGGAAGTCCGGGTACTTGATCGCGATGATGCTGTAGAAGACCATGACGAGGCCGAGCAGCCCGCCGACCCACGGGTTCGCGAGGATGGCCAGCAGCGGGAGGAACGCAAGGACCTTTGCGATGACGGGGACGCCCTCGCCGAATCGGTAGACCTTCTCGTTGTCCAGGTAGAGGGTCTGGAAGCCGGGGTACCAGCCCGCGGACCTCAGTTTTCCGACGGAGCCGTTCTTGAGTTGGATCGGGTAGCTGCCCCGCCGCTTCTTGAGGACCTCGCCACCCTGACGGACCTTGTAGAAGATCCTGCGGGTGCCGACCACCTCGACCCGCCCGCGCGCTCCGGGAATCGCGAGGACGGCGACGTCCTCGGGCTCGGCCTTGGTCTCTTCGACGCTCATCGTTGCCTCCTCGATCTCGCGGAGAGCCTATCAGCGGGCCGACGGACGCTTGGCCCGTGCCGCCCGATACGCCGCGCCCTTGGCCGTCGCCTTTCCACGAAGGAGCGCCGAGTCGGCGTCGCGCAGCATCTCGTCGAGGTTGCGCCCGCCCGCGCGCTCGATGACGTAGCCGAGAGTCGCGCCGAGACCGTCGACACCGGGCACCGCCTCGACGAGACTCGCCGCCAGCTCCGCCCGGAGCCCCTCGATGCGCTCCGCGATCTCGCCGTCGGACTCGCCGTCCACCCGCCGGATCACGACGAATTCGTCGCCACCGATCCGCGCGACGAAGTCGCGGGCCCGCGTCGCATTCATGAGTGCGTGGCCGGCAACGACGAGCGCGTCGTCCCCGGCCTTGTGGCCCAGGGTGTCGTTGACCTCCTTGAACGCGTCGAGATCGATGAGCGCGAGGCAGATCACCGTGCCTTCCGCCGCCGCAGACTCAACCATGCGCGCACCCTGGGTTTGCAGTTCGTGGCGGTTCGGCAGCCCCGTTAGCGCGTCCGTCGTCGCGCGGGACCGCATACCCATGAGCGGGCCCCACACCCGGGTCAAGAGGGCGACGGCGATCAGGACGAGCAGGGCCGACACGAGCGTCGCTAGCAGGACGGTCCCCTCCCAAGCCCCGAGGGCGGGCGCGAGCCCGGACCGGGTGGCACGAAGGTGAAGCAACCAGTGGGGCCCTGTGGCGCCCGAGAACTCGCGTTCGAGGACGACGTAGCCGCCATCCTGGCCGAACGCACCCTCCGGCCGGGCGGCGTCGCCCTGGGGCAACTCGGTCACGCCCAGATCAACCGCTGTGGCGACGCGACCGTCGCTACGGCCGATGGCATCGATTCGGGACGCGAAGGACCCCGGCGCGGCCACCACCCTGCGGTCGGCGTCGAAGATGAAGGCCTCTCCGCCACTTCCCACCGGGAGGCCGTCGAGGACCGCCGAGAGCTTGTCGAGAAGCAGGTCCGCCGCGACCACCGCGACGACCCGATCTCCGACGCGCGCCGCGCGCACGGCCGAGACCGCCGGCGTCTGCGAGGCGAAGAGCAGGTACGGGTCCGTCCAGGTGGTCCCGCTCGCCTGCACGGCCTCGGTGTACCACGGCCTGACTCGAGGATCGTAGGTGTCGTTCTCCGGGTCGGGACCCTCGCTCAAGAGCCCGAAGCCGGCATCGTAGGAGCGAAGCATCGTGACCCGCGTCGGGAACACCGTCACGATGTGGAGCGCATACCCTTCGTCCAGCCTGCGGAGCTCCACGTAGTCGCCATTCGACCAACCCACCTTGATGGCCCCGACTTGCGGGTTCGAATGAATCCGGCCGTAGAGGTCGGCGGCGATGGCGTCGACGTCGGTGACGGGATTGGCGCGCTCAAGCGAGACGACGGACTCGGCTACCGCCTCTTCCGCCGCCTGCGAGTACCGCCCCACGCGCTCGATCGTCACGTCCCCGACGACGCCGAAGAGTTGCCGGGTGGCCGCCTGCGCGTCGCGGGAAGCAAGCACCGCCGAGATGATCGAGGTGGCAAGCTGAACCGCAAGGATGACCGCGACGAGGGTCACGGCCGCCGCGAAGCCGCGGCGCGCGCGGGAGGTCCCGCGACCAACGACCGAACGCCTTGCCACCCCAGTAGCCTACGGCGCAGCGTCGGCGTCGGCTCGCTGGGCCGCCGCGCTCGCGAAGAGACACAGGGTGGCCGCCGCCCCGAGGTTGAGGCTCTCGGCCCTGCCGTACATCGGAATGCGGACCGTGGCGTCGGCCAGCGCGAGATCCGCGGGCGCGAGGCCCCTCGCCTCGTTGCCAAAAACCCACGCCGTCGGGGTGGCGAGGGACGCGTCGCTCGCGGCGCCGTCCCCGAGCGCCACCTTGCCCGAGCCGTCCGTCGCGAGAACGCGGAGCCCCGCGGCGCGCGCTGCGGTGACCGCCTCGGCGAGCGAGAGGCCCTCGATCACGGGAAGGTGGAAGAAGCTACCGGCGGAGGCGCGGAGGACCTTGGGGTTGGTCGCCTCGACGCTCTCCCCCGCGAGGATGATGGCGTCCGCCCCGGCCGCGTCCGCAGCGCGAATCACCGTGCCCGCGTTTCCGGGGTCGCGGGCGTCCGCGAGGATCGCGACGAGGCGGGAAGCGGCGGGCAACTTGGCACCCTCGGCGCGCTCGAGCCCGACGACTGCGATCACTCCCTGGGCGTCGCCGCTCATGGCGTCGGCAACCTCGGGGCTGCACCCGTGGACACGGAGCCCCGCGGCCGCCGCCTCCGCCGCGATCTCCGGGCTACGCGCGTGCGCCGCGGCGGTCAGGTACACGTCGAGCACCGATTCGGCCGCGAAGCGCACGGCCTCCCGCACGCCCTGGGGCCCCTCGACGACGAACCGGTGCGCCCGGAGACGCGCCGAACGTCCCGCAAGGGACTTGACCTGCTTGACACGATCCGCCCCGACGTTGGTCAGGGTGATCGCCAGGTCGTCTCCCGCGGGGCGTCCGGTCACGAGGCTCAAGCCACGGGGGCGTTGACGTCCTTGGGCAGCGCCGCCTTCGCGATGCCGACAAGTTGCGTGAAGGCAGCGGGGTCGCTCACGGCGATCTCGGCGAGCATGCGCCGGTCGACGTCAACGTTCGCGGCCTTGAGGCCCTGGATGAAACGGTTGTAGGTCAGGTCGTTCGCGCGGGCGGCGGCGTTGATCCGCTGAATCCACAGCTTGCGGAAGTCGCCCTTGCGTGCGCGACGGTCGCGGTAGGCGTAGACGAGCGAGTGCTGGACCTGCTCCTTGGCCTTGCGATACAGGCGCGAGCGCTGACCGCGGTATCCGCTTGCGCGCTCGAGAACGGTCCTGCGCTTCTTCTGGGCGTTAACCGCCCGCTTGACGCGTGCCACTTCGGTACTCCTTGCGTGTTGGGGGGTTACTTGCCCAAAAGCTTCTTGACGCGCTTGGCGTCGGGTGCGGCGAGGATGCCGTCAACGGAGACACGACGCTTGCGCGAGCCGCTCTTCTCTTCGAACTTGTGCACGTTCATCGCGTGGGGGTGCTTCACCTTGCCGGTGCCGGTCAGCGTGAAACGCTTCTTGGCACCCGAGTGGGTCTTGAACTTCGGCATGGGGCCGTCTCTCCTCGTGTCTGGCCTCGCCCCGGCCGGGGTGAGGCGCCTTCTTCTTCGGGGCTACGCGCCCGAGGTCTCTTCCGGGGCCGCCTCCGCGGTTGCGGGCGGGGTGATCGGTGCCTTGGCCGGCACTGGCTTGGTTACCGCGGGCTTGGCGGCCGCGGTCTTGGCCGTCGCCGGCTTGGCCGCCGCTGGCTTGGCCGCCGCTGGCTTGGCCGCCGCCTTCGGGGCGGGGACCCAGGCGTCGTCCTCCTGAGGAGTGGCGACCTTGGCTGCCTTCGTTGCGGGGGCCTTCGGGGCCTTCTTGGCCTCGCGCTCCGCGGTCTCGGCTGCGACCTTGGCCTCGCGCTCGCGGCGAGCCTCGTCCCTTGCCTCGGCCTTCTTGCGGACCGGGCCGAGCACGAGCGACATGTTGCGCCCCTCCTGAACGGGGGCGTGCTCGATGATCGAGAGGTCGGCAACGTCCTCCGCGAGGCGCTGAAGCAGGCGGCGACCGGCGTCGGGGCGCGACTGCTCGCGACCCCGGAACATGATGGTCACCTTGACCTTGTCGCCCGCCTTGAGGAAGCGCACGACGTGACCCTTCTTGGTCTCGTAGTCGTGCGGATCGATCTTGAGGCGGAAACGGATCTCCTTGACGACCGTGTTCGACTGATTCCTGCGCGCCTCGCGCGCCTTGACCGCGGCCTCGTACTTGAACTTGCCATAGTCCATGAGTTTGGCGACGGGGGGACGCGACTCGGGGGCTACCTCGACGAGGTCGAGATCCGCCTCCTGGGCAAGCCTGAGCGCGTCCTCGAGCCGTACGATTCCGACCTGCTCGCCCTCGGGGCCAACCAGTCGGACTTCCGGCACTCGGATCTTGTCGTTGATACGCGGTTCGTTGATTTCCGCTCCTTTCACGGGCGCCGCCCGGCAAAGGAAGAGGCCCCTGCCAGAACGCACGCAGAGGCCACGAAACCCCGTCGGGCGCGAACGCCAGGCGGGACCGATTACCCTGGCCCATGAATGGCCCGAGGGTGGGAGTGGACTCCACTTGCGCGCGACGAGAAGTGCCGTCGCCGGTCGATAGGCAAGAATAGCACCATGGCCGATGAGCAGGCGCGGGACCTCGCGGACGTCACCTCCGTCGAGCTGATCACGACCGTGGGCGTGCACCTGCTCAGCGCCGCGGCCCTTCGGTGCGGCCTCGCGGAGGATGGCGAGGCGTACCAGGATCTGGACGAGGCTCGCGCGATCATCAACGCGCTCGCCGGCCTCGTGACGGCGGCGGCACCGGACCTGGGCGACACCCACGCGCGCGCCCTGCGTGACGGGCTCCGAAGCGTACAGTTGGCCTTCCGGGAGGCGTCGCCGTATCCGGATCCACCGGGCGAGGGGCCCGGCGAAAAGTACACGGGAGCAGTGTCGTGACCACCCCGCCCACACCGCCGAGCGGCGGAACGCAGCCAACGCCAGGAGTCCCGCCGACGGGAGCGGTTCCGCGCCCCGGAACCGACACGAACGCCATCTACCGCCCCGACTACGGCACCGGCGAGCGCCCGAGGCCGGGTATCAACCCCGCCAACGAGCAGACGACGGTCCTCACCCCCGTCCCCGAGCGCACGGCCGCCCTCAACCGGATCCCGCTCGGCGAACGTCGCCGCTGGCAGGTCGTCGCCGCCGCGCTCGGCGTCGTCGTTCTCGTCCTCGGGGCCCTGACCGCCTACCTGTGGGTCACGACCGACAAGTGGTCCGCCCGCTCGGCATCCCTCGAGGGCCAGGCGTACGACCTGGGACAGCGCCTCTCGACCGAGCAGGAGTACGTCGTCCAGCAGACGGAGCAGATCGACATCCTGACCCAGCAGCTCTCGACGGCTCAGCAGCGAATCACGGAACTCGCCGACCAGTCGGCTCAGGCGGGGGACGACGTCGCGTATGCGCAGCAGGAGATCAAGTACCTGAACGAGTTGGTCTCGCTCGGGGGCTCGGTCTCGCTCGCGCTCAACCGCTGTGCCAACGAGCAGAAGACGCTCGTGGGTTATCTGGAGAACTCGGCCGCGTACAGCGCGGACGACATCGCGCAATTCAAGTCGTCCGTGGACGCGCTGTGCTCCGCCGCCCAGAGCGCGAACTCGGACCTCCAGAAGCAGTTGGCGAAGTAGTGAGGCGCCGACTGCTGGTGGCGGCGGTCGCCCTCGTCCTTTCGGGGTGCTCGAGCCTCCCGAGCCTGCCCCCGCCTCTCCCGACGGACTTCGTGCCCTCGCCGTCGCCCACCGCGTCGGACTACGGCCCGATCCTGTCTCCCGACGGCTTCGACGCGGCCCAGCGGATGACCGTGAGGGTGCGGAACATCGGGTGCGGCTTCCTCGCGACGGGCTCGGGCTTCATGATCGATGAGCACACGCTCGTCACGAACCGCCACGTGATCGAGGACTCGAGCCAACTCGAGGTCTCCACGTATGACGGGCATGCCGTCGACGCGACGGCCGTGCGGAGCACCACCGCCGCTGACCTCGCCATCATCCGCGTCAACGAGACGCTTCCCGTCGCGGCGCACCTCGCCGACAAGGACCCCCAGACCGGGGACGCGATCACGGTGATCGGATACCCGGGCGGGGGCCGCCTGACGACGACATCGGGCATCGTGCTCGGGAGCGTCCAGGACCCCCTCAACGGCTCGGTCGGGACCGTGCTCGGGACCA
>Ga0302299_10002935_pt1 | contig 10384 bp, 8 predicted proteins | sample III_Fen_N3_4_FD_198795 | JGI IMG/M metagenome (GOLD analysis project Ga0302299, IMG submission 198795) | Peat permafrost microbial communities from Stordalen Mire near Abisko, Sweden - III_Fen_N3_4 | ecosystem: Environmental > Terrestrial > Soil > Wetlands > Permafrost | place: Sweden: Abisko...
ACGCTGCCCTCGGTGTCGCCGCCGATGACGGCAACGTCCGGCCGCTGCGACCGCAGGTAGCGTGCAGCGCCCGTGATGGTGCCGCCGGTTCCGGCGCTGGCCACGAGGTGCGTGACCCGGCCGCCGGTCTGCGCCCAGATCTCGGGGCCGGTTGTCGCCTCGTGGGCCTGCGGGTTTGCCTGGTTCCAGTACTGGCCGGGCATGAACGCGCCCGGGATGTCGCGCGCCAGCCGCGCCGCCACCGAGTAGTAGCTCTCGGGCGACTCCGGATCCACGTTCGTCGGGCAGACGACGACCTCCGCGCCGTACGCGCGCAGGAGCGCCTGCTTCTCGGCCGACTGCTTGTCGGCCATGACGAACACGCAGCGATAGCCCTTGAGGGCGGCGGCGATCGCCAGGCCGTGGCCGGTGTTGCCGCTCGTCGGCTCGACGATCGTGCCGCCCGGGCGCAGGAGCCCGGCGCGCTCGGCCGCCTCGATCATCGGCAGGCCGATCCGGTCCTTGACGGAGCCTCCGGGGTTGAGCATCTCGAGCTTGGCCAGCACGAGCGGTTGGCGTTCGAGCGGGCCGAGGTCGCGCGTGACGCGCGTGAGCCGCACGAGCGGCGTGTTGCCGACGAGGTCGAGGATCGAGTCGGCGTAGTGGATCGGGTTCGGCGTCGTCGGCGGGACGTCGATGCCGCGGGCGAGGGTCATCGGAGCTCCAGTGGTGGCGCTGGGGGGAGCGTGAGGGGCAGCGGCGCCGCCGGGTGGGGGAGGAACAGGAAAGCCGCAGCGTCGCAACAGCTGCGGCTTCGGCTCTGCCCCAGGGTGACGGCTACCTGCGCGCGAGCTCGGGCGGGAGCGACCGTCCTCCGACGGCGGGCCGCGACGAACACGTACAGGGGCGGCCGGCGAGTTCCATGGCGGCATTACACCACACCGGGTCATCGCCGGCCCATGGGCGCCTCGCAGCACCTCCAGTCGAGCAGCCCGCTGGGCTGCGCGGCCCGCACCCGCCCCGTCCGACGAGCGGCGGCCCCCGGGGACGTTCGGGGGTAGCCTTCGGGCATCCTCGGGGCCGACGATGTCGACGGCCTGCACCTCGGACCTGGTCATGGAACCCGCCACCGCCCAAGCGCTCCTCGCCGCACGTTCCCAGATGGCCTTCACGCTGGGATTCCACATCGTCCTGGCCTGCCTGGGCGTGGCGATGCCGACGATCGTGCTGATCGCGAACGCCGTGGGCCTCCGCCGCTCGGACCCGGTGGCCCTGGTGCTCGCGCGCCGCTGGTCGACGGTCATGGCCGTCACCTTCGCCGTCGGCGCAGTGACCGGGACGGTGCTCTCGTTCGAGATGGGCGTCCTGTGGCCGGGGCTGATCCGCAGCTTCGGGCCGGCCTTCGGGATTCCGTTCGCGATCGAGGGGATCTTCTTCTTCCTCGAGGCGATCTTCATCGCCATCTACATCTACGGCTGGCGTCGCCTGGCGCCCCGGGCGCACCTCCTCTCGGGCATCCCCGTCGCGATCGCGGGGATCGGCGGCACCTTCTCGGTGGTGAGCGCCAACGCCTGGATGAACCAGCCGGCCGGGTTCGTCCTCGGGTCCGACGGTCGTGTGATCGCCGTGACGCCCCTGGAGGTGATCTTCAACCGGGCCACCGCCTACGAGGTGCCGCACATGCTCCTCGCCGGTTACATGGTCACGGGCTTCCTGATCGCGTCGGTGTACGCGATCGCCATGCTGCGGGGGCATCGCGACCGCTACGTGCGTCTCGGCTTCGCCATCCCGTTCGTCCTCGCCGTGCTGGCGGCGCCGTTGCAGGTCGTGGTCGGGGACATCGCCGCCCGAGGGGTGATCGAGGACCAGCCCGTGAAGTTCGCCGCCATGGAGCTGGTCACCACGACCGGCCCGGACCAGCCGCTGACGCTGGGCGGCATCCTGGTGGACGGGCAAGTCGTCGGCGGGATCCGGATCCCGGAGCTGGCGTCGATCCTGGCGGGCTTCAGCCCGGGGACGGTGGTGACGGGCCTCGACGCGTTCCCCATGGCCGACCGGCCCCCGGTCTCGATCGTCCACCTGGCGTGGGACGTCATGGTGGGGCTCGGCACGGCGCTCGTGGCGCTCGGCGCCTGGGCGCTCCTCCTGCGGATCCGGCGCCGTGACGTCGCCGATGCCCGATGGTTCCTCCGGGCGGTGGCGGTCTCGGGCGTGGCCGCCGTCGCGGCCCTCGAGGCGGGCTGGATCGTGACCGAGGTCGGTCGCCAGCCCTGGATCGTGTTCGGGGTCCTGCGCACCGCCGACGCGGTGACGACCGCGCCCGGGGTTGGCGTGATCTTCCTGGTGACGGTCGGGCTGTATGGCGTCCTCGGCGTCGCGGCCGCGGTCGTCCTCCTGGCACTGCGACGCCGCTGGGCGATCGAGGACACGGCGGCGGGCGGACGCGCCGTCGGGGGCGACGGCGTCGGCGGCGTCCCGTACGGACCCACGGCACGCCCGGACCCGGACGCTCCGCGATGACCGTGGTCGACGCCGCCGTCGTCGTCCTGGGGCTCGGGATCGCCGCGTATGCAGTCCTCGGCGGAGCGGACTTCGGGGCCGGGTTCTGGGATCTCGTCGCCGGCGGCGCCAAGGGAGGCCTGCGTCAGCGGGCGTTGATCGCCGACTCGATCGGGCCGGTCTGGGAGGCGAACCACACGTGGCTGGTCTTCGACCTCGTCATCCTCTGGACGGCCTTCTCGCCGGCGATCGCCGCCATCATGACCACGCTGATCGTGCCGATCAGCCTCGTCGCGCTCGGGATGGTGCTCCGCGGCGCGGCCTTCGCGTTCCGCCCCGTCGCGACCGGTCTCCGTGGACGGCAGCTGGCCGGGGTGGTGTTCGCGGCGTCCTCGGTGGTCACCCCGTTCTTCCTCGGCGCGATCGCCGGATCCATCGCGAGCGGTCGCGTGGCTGCGGACGGGGTGTCGTCCGACCCCTGGTCTAGCTGGCTGAACCCGACGTCGACCCTCGTGGGGGTGCTGGCGGTGGCGGTCTGCGCCTACCTGGCCGCCGTGTTCCTCGTCGCCGACGCGCATCGGCGGGGCGACGCCGAGCTGATCGTGGCATTCCGTCGCCGGGCGATCGCCGCCGCGGCAGCCGCGGGTGCAGTGTCCTTTGCCGGCATCGCCGTCATCGGCACCGACGCGCCGCTGCTCGCCCGCGAGCTGGTGGCGCGCGGTTGGCCGCTCATCGCGGCATCGGGGATCCTCGGGACCGCGGCGCTCGCCCTGCTGTGGCGTGGCGCACCACGGGCAACGAGGCTTCTCGCCGTCGGCGCCGTCCTGGCGGTCCTGCTCGGCTGGGGCGTCGCGCAGTACCCGTACGTGCTGCCGCCGTCGCTGACATTCGCGGCAGCGGCATCGCCGGCCGGCGCCCTCGATGCCCTGTTGATCGTGTTCGTCGGCGCGGCACTCGTGATCGCGCCGTCGCTCGCCCTGCTGTTCTGGCTCGACCAGCGCGACCGGTTGGTGGGCCACGGCGTCGGGAGCGATGCGGCACCCCCGGCACCTCGTGGCACGGGGGATCGCGGCACGAGCTCGTAGCCGGGAGGGAGGTGACGCCGCCGCGGAGCCACGACGGACCGGAAGCGAACCCGCCGGTGCCGCGGCGAGAGCCGGCGTCGCGGCGAGAGCCGGCGCCGCCCGCTCGTCAGCCGAAGGCGAACCCCAGGAGGCCCCAGAGCAGCGACGGGTCGAGCACGATGGCCGGTCCGCGGAGCATCCGCGGGACCTGGAAGCCGAATTCCCAGCCGGCCCCGGCAAGGAGCCGCCGACCCGGGACATGGACATCCAGCACTGTCGCCCGGACGAATTCGGTCCGGTCGGAGCCAAGGAAGCGCAGCTGGTCGAGCAGGACGAGCGCGTCGGCCGGGTCCGGTGCGACCAGCGCCCCCGAATCCGTCTTGATCGCCACCAGGAACCCGCGCAGGCGGCCGTCGGCGCCTCCGTCCTCGTTCTCGAGCACCCATCCCCGGTCCACCAGCGAGCCGAGCAGGACGCTGCGATCCTCGCCGGTCGCCCGCCGGTCCAGCGCGCTCACCCGCTCGAGATCCGCCGGGAGCATCGGCCGGAGGCGCGCGCCGGGCGGCGGGACCGGCGGCGTGGGAAGCGGCGCCGCCCGGTGCACCTGGTACCAGCCGTCGATCCGGAAGCCCATGCGCTCGTAGATGGGGCGGCCGAGCTCGGAGGCGATCAGCGCCAGCGTCTCGCAGCCGGCCGCCTCGAGCCGCCGGCATACCTCCTCGGTCATCGCCCTTCCCAGACCCTGTCCGCGCAGCGCCGGGTCCACGAAGATCGAGCCGACCCAGCCCGCGTCGCCGTTCACCGTCGCCAGGCCCGTGGCGACAACCCGTCCGTCCACCGTGCCGACCAGCGGCTTGCAGGATGGGGCCGCCAGCGCCAGCTCCATGAACGGGCGCCGCTCGCCCCACCCCCCGGCCACCATCAGGGCGACGGTCGCCTCGATGTCGGCCTCGGTCATGGCGCGGATCTGCATCGCGTGGATCGTACCGGCTCGCCGGCCCGCCGCGTCGATGACCCCGAGGACCGCAACGCGGCGCGCAACGACCCACAAGAAGCGATCCCGCTTGACGGGCTGCCCTACGATGCCGCGATGCGAAGCAAGATCGTCGTCCCCGTCCTGCTCATCGTCCTCCTCGCCGGCTGCGGCGGCTCAAGCGGCCCCGCGGCAACCGCGAACCCGTCGACCGCCGGCGGCCCGGCCTCGACATCCCAGCCATCGGCGGCCTCCACGCCCGCCGCCAATGGCAAGCTCGACTGCGCCGCGATCAAGACCGCGGCCGCCGAGCTGATCAACGCGCAGTTCCTGGCCCAGCTCACGTCCCCGGACGTCGTCGCCCAGGTCAAGGCGAAGCAGTTCGGCAACCTGGACCCGGACGCGTTCATCGCGGCCATGGAGACGCTGCACGCCCTCGACGGCTACGCCTCGCCGCTGGGCGACCCGAAGGCGGCCATCGACGTCTACGAGAATGCCGCGAAGGCGGCGAAGGTGCTGTTCGCCACGGACCCGATGACGCAAGCCGCGATCGACACGTACAAGCAGAACATCGGCACGGTGGCCGACTTCCTGGGCCACCAGGTGGCGATCGCCGGGGCGCTGGACAAGGCCCACTGCTGAGGCGGTCGGTCGGCGAAGTCATCGTCGAGGTCGCCTGACGCGTCGCCGCCGGGCGCGCACACTGCGTGGATGAGGCCTGAGCCCGCCACGCGCACCGTTGCCGCCCGCCTGTACCGCGACGGCGCCCTCGCCGACGGCCGGAGCGACCGCTTGCGGCCCGGCGTCTCGATCCTCGTGGAGGACGGGCGGGTCACGTGGATCCGGCCGGCGGACGACGAGGGCCCGGTCCCGGGCGGCGCGGAGGTGGTCGACGCCTCCGGTTCCACGATCGTGCCCGGGATGGTCGACGCCCACAGCCACCTGACGATGCCGGGTGGCGCGCACTGGATCGACCGCGCCGGCGACCCCACTGACCGGCTGCTCGCGGCGGGCGAGGCGAACGCCCGGCTGCTGACGTCGGCCGGCGTGCGCTGGGCGCGCGACGTGGGGTCCGTGCGGCGACCCTCGCCCGATGGCGGCCCCGAGCGGGCGCTGGCCCTCGTCCTGCGCGATCGATGGCGGGGCAGGCCGGGCTACCCGCACGTCCGCGCCGCCGGCACGTGGATCATGGCGGCGGGCTACATGCCCAGCCTGAGCGTCGAGGCCGCGAACGCCGACGAGCTCGTCGCGGCGGCGACAGACCAGCTGGACGACGGTGCCGACCTCGTCAAGCTCTACCTCGACGGCCCCGATCCCGGCGCCAGTCCCTGGAGCGCCTCGGAGCTGGGCCGAGTCGTCGAAGCCGTCCACGCGCGGGGCGCCCGCGTCACCGCGCACAGCGGCACGTTCGCCGGTGCGCGGGCCGGCGCCGAAGCAGGCGTGGACGCGCTGGAGCACGGGTTCGAGCTGGACGACGCGACGGCGGAGATCATGGCCGCCAACGGCGTCCACCTGGTGTCCACCCTGTGCGTCCTGGCCTCGTGGCAGACGTTCGCGCGGACGACCGGCCTCGCCCGCTTCGCCTCCGACGAGGGCCGGGCGAAGGTGGAGACGCGCCGGCGGCGGGCGCTCGCCTCGGTGGCAGCGGCGCACGCGGCGGGCGTCCGGATCGCCACCGGGACAGACTTCGGCGGCGGCTCCACCCGAGCGAACCAGCTCGCCTGGGAGGTGGAGCAGCTCGTCGAGGCCGGCCTCCAGCCGTGGGAGGCGCTGGGCTGCGCGACCTGGCGGGGCGGCGAGCTGCTGGGCGAGCCCGACGCCGGCGGGCTGCGCGAGGGCGGTCCCGCCGACCTCGTCCTCGTCCACGGCGACCCGCTCTCGGACCCGCGCGCCCTGTGGCGGGCCTGGCACGCGTCCTGGGCCTGACAGGCGACCGTCACCCCCGGCGGGCCGGGTTCCTCGCGGCCGCATCGGTGACCAGCGCGCGCACCCGGTCGTGCGCGAGGTATGCCGCCATCGAGTGGTGCATCCGGGACCGGATCGACACCCGGAACTCCTCGATCAGGTCGGCCGGCCCGTACTCGTCGGCCAGGGTGGCGTCGAGCGCCACGGGGTCAAGGGGGTCCGCGATGTTCGTCCACCTCGCGACGGACGGGGGGATCGGCGCCGGGCGCACGACGCCGCTCGTGAGCCAGCGGATCTCGTCGATCCCGAGCGGCGAGCCGATCGTGATCCAGTGCGGCACCACGACGTCGGCGAACTCCGGCTCGTGGAGCACGTGGTAGGCGAGCACGGTGCCGAGGCTGTGGCTCACGATGACGACGGGGCCGGTCGTCTCGCGGAGGGCGATGCGGAGCGGCTCGCGCATCGCCTCCATGTGGCCGCCGAAGAAGTACGCGCCGACGTCCGGGAGCAGCCTCGCGCCGATGAGCTTGAACGCCTCCCGCTCCAGCCAGCCTGGGCGGTCGGCATTGGTGGCGTCCTCGTGACGCTGGAGGCGGTCGCGGATGCGCCGCATCGTCGAGGTTTCGCCGTCGACCGTCCCGCCGCCTGCGGTCTCATCGGGCAAGCCGTCGGCCGCCCCGGCAGGCGCGGCTCCTTCGGCTTCTCCGAACGCCTCGACCGTCGCCGTCGTCGCCCGCCGGTGCGGCGCCGCGGCCCGGAGCCGGCCGAGCGCGGTTGGAGGCCGCTCCCCGTGGAGGACGTCCGCGTAGTACGCCAGCCGCGTCTCCGGCACTGCCTCCCCGAACAGGATCCGGTCGAGGCGCGCGTGGAGGATGTCGGGTGGGTCCTGCCGGCCGATCCCGTGGACGTAGATCACGACGTGGCGGCCACGGCTACGGGTTGGCGGCGATCAGCGCCTCGCCGAGGGGGATGACCTTGGAGGCGATCGGCGCGATGACCATGATCGCGTCGTCGCCGCGGTGGTAGCCGCCCAGGTACACGGACAGGATCCGGCTGGTCGTGAACGGGACGCCCGCGACGGTGCTGGTCTTGAGCGTGACCTTCGAGTTCACCTGCATCTGGTGGAGGAGCGCCAGGTAGGCGGCATCGGTCAGCGTCCCCGGCTTGAACCGGACGACCATCAGGTACGCGGCCGCCGCCCCGCCCCGCTTCACCTCGCGCAGCCCGATGTGCACCTTCGCGTAGGTCGCGGCGCCCATGCTGCCCCGCAGGACGCCCTTGATGGTGGAGGCCGTGGAGGCGTCGACCTTGCCCAGGGTGTACGGGGCGCCGAGGACCACGCCGGCCGCGGGGTCGGCGTTCGGGTTGGGGGTCGGGGACGGTGAAGCGGACGGGGCGCTGCTGGGGCTGGCGCTGGGTGCCGGGCTGGCCGTGGGGGCGGGCGGGGCCGTTGGGACGGGCGAACCGGCGGCGGGCTGCGACGCGGCCGGCGCGCTGGCGGGCGGGGGCGACCCAGGCGGGAACGTGGCGACGAGCGTCGTCGGGGCGGGGGTGGCGGCCGCGGGTGGCGTCGCCGTGGCAGGCGTGGAGCCGCAGGCGGCGGCGGCGATCGCCAGGGCGACGAGCGCCGCGGCCAGTGCCAGTCGGTGGCCAGGTCCCCCGGTCATTGATCCCTCCCGGGCGCCGCCGTGACGGCGCCTCGTCCGGAGCCCGGGCCGACGCAGCCCGGACGCTCCCGCGAACCGCGCAGAGTCTGACCGATCCGGCGCGACTTCACAGGCCGGCGCAAGCGCGCTCCGCCTACTGCCAGCGGAAGAACCGCGCCGAGATCCCCATGCACACGACCAGCCAGCCCAGGAGGATCGCGAAGCACGCCGCGAGGGGCACGAACGGCGAGCCCCCCACCATCACCTGGCGCAGCGCGTCGCCCAGGTAGGTCAGTGGGAGCAGCTTCGCCACCCCCTGCATCCAGTCCGGCATCAGCGCGATCGGGAAGAAGACGCCGGACAGGAACATCATCGGCATCTGCACCACCTGGGTGACGCCGTTGGCGGCCTCCTCGGTCCGGGCGAACGAGGCGATCACGTAGCCCAGCGCCGTGAACGCCAGCGACCCGATCGCGACGAACCCGACGATCGCCAGCCAGTTGCCGGTCACCTGCACCTTGAACGCGCCGATGCCGATCGCGAGGATGATCACCGTCTGGCCGGCCGCGATCACGAGGCGGACGAGCACGTTCGAGCCGACCAGCGTCCAGCGCGGCAGGGGCGTGGCGCCGATCCGCTTGAGGATCAGCTTCTCGCGCTGCTGGACGAGCGGGATGGCGGCGAAGATCCCCAGCTGCATGATCGCCATGGCGAGGATCGACGGGACGAAGTAGGAGGCGCCGCTGAGGCTGGCCGTGCCCTGGATCGGCTGGGTGGCGACGGTCAGCACCGGCGGGCGGCCGGTCAGCGCCTGGTTCACGCCGGTGACCACGCCCGTCACGATCTGGCCGAGCGTCACGGACGTGGACGTGTGGCTGGGGTCCGCGTACAGGGTGATCGCGACCTGGGCCGGCGCGGTTCCGCCCGCCCCGCCCGACGCACCCGTGGCGGCCGCGACCCCCGCGCCGAAGCCCTTGCGCACGACGATCAGGGCATCGAGCTTGCCGTCGCGCGTCGAGGCCAGCCCGGCGTCCTGGTCGGTGGTGGTGATCGTCAGGAGCTGGACCCCGTCGAAGGCCTGCAGGAGCTGCGCCGACGCGGCCGAGCCGTCCTGGTCCACCCATCCCACCTTGAAGTTGGGCGAACCCCCGCCGGAGAACAGCGTCCCGAACAGGACGATGAAGATCACGGGGAAGGCGATCGTCCAGAACAGCGCGGCCCGGTCGCGGGTGAAGCTCTTGAGGTTCGCGATCGTCAGGCTGATCAGCGCATCCACGGCGGTCCCTTCGGCTCAGTCGCGCAGGGCGCGACCGGTCAGGTCGAGGAACACGTCCTCGAGGCTGGCCCGGCGCACGCCGAGGTCGTCGGGCTGGACGCCGAGCGCGTCCGTGGCGGCGAGCACCGCCCCGATCGTCGCCGGGACGTCCGTGGTGAACAGCAGGACGTCGCTCGCCTCGTGGGCGACTCGGCTCACGCCCGGGAAGGCGGCCATGTCCGCGTCGGCGAGCCCGGCGAGCCGCCCGAAGTGGACGGCGCGATCCTGGAACCGGCGGCCCACCAGCTCGTCGACCGTGCCCATGTCCAGGAGGACGCCGTGGTCCATGATCGCCAGGCGGTCGCACAGGGCCTCCGCCTCCTCCATGTAGTGGGTCGTGAGGAGGATGGACTTGCCGCGCCGGCGCAGATCGCTGATGACCTCCCACAGCGAGCGCCGCGCGGCCGGGTCGAGGCCCGTCGTGGGCTCGTCGAGGAAGACGAGCTCCGGGTCGTTGACGAGGGCCAGCGCCACCGAGAGCCGCTGCTGCTGGCCGCCGGACAGGGTCCGCGTCTGGGCGTCGCGCTTCTCGTTGAGGCCGAGCGCATCGAGGAGGTCGCCGGCGGGGACGTGACGCGGGTAGAACCGCCCGAACAGGTCGATGAGCTCGCGGACGGTCAGGTAGGGGTAGAGCGACGCCGTCTGGAGCTGGACCCCGATGCGGGCCTTGATCCGGCTCGCAGCGTGGCGCGGGTCCAGGCCCAGGATGCTCAGCTCGCCCGCGTCGGCGTCGCGGATGCCCTCGAGAATCTCGATGGTCGTGGTCTTGCCGGCGCCGTTGGGTCCCAGCAGCCCGAACACCTCGCCGGGCTGCACGTCGAAGCTCACGCCCGCGACGGCCTCGACGTCGCCGTAGCGCTTGCGCAGGTCGCGGCACCGGATCACGGGCCCGGTGGCTGCGGCCACGGGTGCTGGCTGCATCGTCTCCCTCAGCGGCGGGAACGCCGCCCCGATGATGTCACCGATGACGGTGGCCCGCGTGGCGGCGCCGCGGGATTCGGGC
>Ga0302299_10002936_pt1 | contig 10383 bp, 11 predicted proteins | sample III_Fen_N3_4_FD_198795 | JGI IMG/M metagenome (GOLD analysis project Ga0302299, IMG submission 198795) | Peat permafrost microbial communities from Stordalen Mire near Abisko, Sweden - III_Fen_N3_4 | ecosystem: Environmental > Terrestrial > Soil > Wetlands > Permafrost | place: Sweden: Abisko...
TCGACACCTGGCGGTTCGCGCCAGAATCCGCTCGCCGGGTCGGGCACCCGGCCCCCTTCCCGGTGGAGCTGCCTCGGCGGTGCATCGAGCTGTTCACGTTCAAGGGCGACACCGTGCTCGACCCGTTCGGCGGAGTCGGCACCGTGGCGGTCGCCGCGATCCGGACCGGCCGCCACTTCGTGTGCGTCGATGCCGACCCGGGCTACGTCGAGGCGGCGCTCGCCCGGGTCGAGGCGACGCGCGCCGAGACCCCCGCCGACTGAACCAGGAGGAGCCGCCGTGTTCGACCTGACCGGACGCGTCGCCCTGGTCACCGGCGCCGGCCAGAGCGTCGGCGCGGGGATCGCCCGCAGCCTCGCCGACCGCGGCGCCGCAATCGCGGTGAACGACATCGTCGCGGCGCGCGCCGACGACGTCGCGGCCGCGATCGCCGCCTCCGGCGGTCGCGCGTCGGCGGTCGCCTTCGACGTCACCGACCGCGCCGCGGTCGACGCCGGGGTGGCCAGCGCGGTTGCCGCCCTCGGGCCGATCGACATCCTCGTCAACAACGCGGGCAACGCCGGTGCGCCGGGCATGGTCGTCGAGCAGTTCCGCGACATGGACCCGACGACGTGGGACCGCTTCGTCGACGTCAACCTCTTCGGCACCCTCCACTGCACCAAGGCCGTGATCGACGGGATGTGCACACGGGGCTGGGGCCGGGTCGTCACCATCGCGTCGGAGGCCGGCGTCGAGGGCACCGCGCTCGGCATCTCGATCTACGGTGCGGCCAAGAGCGGGTCGATCGGCTTCATGCGCCACCTCGCGCTGGAGGTGGCCCGCACCGGCGTCACCGTCAACGCCGTCGCACCTGGGCTCATGGGCGTGCAGGAGCTCAGCGAGCGCACGCAGAAGATGGCCGCGGCGATCCCCGTGGGCCGGCTCGGCCGGCCCGAGGACATCGGCGCCGCCTGCGTCTACCTCGCGTCCGACGAGGCGGCGTGGGTCACCGGGCAGACCCTCAACGTCAACGGCGGCTCGCACACCACCTGAAGGAGATCAGGCATGACCTTCCGAGCGCTCGTGCTCGACCAGACCGACGACACCCAGTCCGCCTCGGTGCAGACGCTCGACGACGACGCGCTCCCCGACGGCGACGTCACCGTCGACGTCGAGTGGTCGTCGCTCAACTACAAGGACGGCATGGTGCTGGGCGGCGTCGGCCGGCTCGTGCGGACGTTCCCCCACGTGCCCGGCGTCGACCTGGCGGGGACGGTCGTCGCCTCCGAGTCCGACCGGTTCGCGCCCGGCGACCGCGTGGTCTGCACCGGCTTCCACGTCGGTGAGCGCTGGTGGGGCGGCTACGCGCAGCGGGCGCGGGTGAGGTCGGAGTGGCTGGTCGCGGTGCCCGACTCGCTCACGACGCGCCAGACCATGGAGATCGGCACCGCGGGCCTGACCGCGATGCTCTGCGTCGACGCGCTCGAGCGCGCCGGGCTCCGGCCCGACGCCGGGCCGGTGCTCTGCACGGGCGCAGCCGGCGGGGTGGGCACCTACGCCGTGCACGTCATGGCCCGCCTCGGGTACGCGGTCACCGCGTCGACGGGTCGGCCCGAGACCGAGCGGTACCTCCGCGACATCGGCGCCGCGGCGGTGATCGGCCGCGACGAGATCGCCGACCCGCCCGCGAAGCCGCTGCTGTCCGAGCGCTGGGCCGGCTGCGTCGACGCGGTGGGCGGCGCGACGCTCGCGCACGTGTTGGCCGAGATGCGCTACGGCGCGGCCGTGGCGGCGTGCGGCAACACCGCCGGCAACGACCTGCCCGCCTCGGTGCTCCCGTTCATCCTGCGTAGCGTCCGCCTGCTCGGCGTCGACTCGGTGGTCGTGCCCGCGGCGCAGCGGGCGCCGCAGTGGCAGCGCCTGGGCGAGCTCGTCGACGCCGCGTTCCTCGGCGCGGCGACGAGTGTCATCGGGCTCGACGAGCTCCCCGACGCGGGGGCCCGGATCCTCGCCGGGCAGGTCCGGGGTCGGGTGCTCGTCGACACCAGCCGCTGAGCCCTCCCCGTATGTGTGCGTTCAGCGGGCGCCGGGCCCGGCTGAACGCACAAATACGCTCAGTGGGCGACGACCTGGCCGCCGTCCACGTTGTACGACTGGCCGGTGATCCACGCCCCGGCGTCGCTCGACAGGAAGATCACGGTGTTCGCGATGTCCTCGCCGGTACCGGGGCGGCCCAGCGGCACGTTGCGCCGGATGGTGTCCTCGAACTGGGGGCCCCGGGGGATGTCGTCGAGCCGGGACGTGTCGACGATCCCGACGCAGAGGGCGTTGACCCGGATGCCGTGCGGCGCGACCTCGCGCGCCATCGACCCGGTGAGCGCCTGGATGCCGGCCTTGCTCGCGGAGTACGCGGCCGTGTTGGCCGCGAAGAGCTTCCCGGCGATCGACGAGATGTTGACGATCGACCCGCCGTCGTCCTGGTCGATCATGTGCCGGGCGAACGCGCGGGACATGTAGAAGGTCCCGTGGAGGTTCACGTCGATCACGTGCCGCCACACGTCGAGGTCGATGTCGACCACAGGAACCCGGTCGGCGCCCCGGGCCGCACCCGCGTTGTTCACCACGATGTCGACGCGGCCGAGCTCCTCGACCACCCGGGCGGCGAGCGCGTCGACCGCGTCGGCGTCGGTGACGTCGCTCACCACCGCGAGGGCCCGCCGGCCCAGGGCCTCGATCTCCTCGGCGACCGACGCGATGTCGCGCCAGCCGGCCGCCTGCTCGTCGGCCGGGAAGGTGTCGGACGGTCGACCCGATCCCGTGATCGCCACGTCACACCCCGCGCGGGCGAGCTCCACGGCGATCGGGCGGCCGATGCTGCGCATCCGGCCCGCGCCCGTCACCACTGCGACCTTGCCGAGCAACGGCTGGGTCATGTGTCCCCCGTCCCGCGTCGTCGTGCGCCCGCCGGCGGCAGGCCGGGCCATGCTCGCGCGTTCGGTAGGGTTCGACCCCATGCCGGAGGGACCGATGCACCGTCGCCCCGAGCTCGGCCACGCGATCATCGCCCTGCACGACCCGGTTCCGGGGCGTGAGTCGGCGTTCAACGAGTGGTACGAGGCCGACCACATGCTCGCGGCGGGGACGATGGCCCCGTGGACGATCGGCGGTGTGCGCTGGGTCGCGACCGCCGACCTCAAGGCGTTGCGGTACCCCGCCGACGGGCCGTTCGGCCCAGCCACGCGGGGCTCCTACCTGATGCTGTTCTGGATCCAGCGCGACCGGCTCGCCGAGCAGCAGGCCTGGGTCACCGAGTCGATGGTGGACATCGCCGCGCAGGACCGCAACTTCCCCGAGCGCGACGCCGTCACGGCCACGACGTACGACTTCGTGCGCCATGTCGGTCGCGACGCCGACGGTGTGCCGCCGGTGCTCGCCCTCGCCCGCCACTTCCCGGGTGCCGTGCTCCTCGTCGTCGAGCGGGCACCCGACGCCACCCTCGAGGAGCTCGGCGACTGGCTGCTCGACACCCACCTCGCCCCCCGGCTCGCCGGGTCACCCGTCGCCCTCGCAGTGGCGTTCACGCCCCGGCCGAAAGAGCCGTGGTGGCCGGCCGCCTATCCGGAGGTCGAGGGTGTGGGCGAGCGCCTCTTCGTCGTGGCCTTCACCGAGACCGACCCGCGCGACACCTGGACCGCACTCTTCGCCGGGGTCGGCGACGCGCTCGCGGCCTCCGGAACCGGCCGCCTCCTGCTCGCGGCCCCGTTCGTCCCCTGCCTCGCCGGCACCGACACCTACGCCGACGAGCTCTGGGGTCAGTAGTAGATCGACGTACGGGTGGCGACGCGCACGAGGTCGTCGTGCTGGTTGGTGAAGCGCGACTCGTCGACGAGGAACATCATCGGGCCGAGCTTCCCCTCCTTCTCGAACGCGTCCACCAGCGTGGCCACCGACGTGATCACGTCGCCCGGGCGGATCGGCGCGAACGAGCGGTTGCGCTGCCCGCCGTTGAGCACCCGCGTCCCCGGCTCGGAGCCGACGCCCCGCATCCACGGATACACGTCGGGCCGGTAGGCCTCCACCCACGCGAACGGGTTGAAGTCGCGCGCCGACACGATCCCACCCCACGGGCCCGCAACGGCGACGGCGGCGTCCACGAACTCGGCCGGCGCGGTCTGCGGGTAGTACACGGCCTGGGCCCAGCGCCGGATGTCGCTCGCGTCGACCGGGTACGCGACGACCGGCTCGGTCGGCACGCCGAGCATGGCGATCGTCGTCGGGTCGAGATGCACGCCCGGCTCGGGGGTGGGCACGCTCGGAGCCGGCGGCGGCTCGGGCATCCGCGGCGCGCCGTCGAACAGCACCACGGTCGCGGTCGCGGGCATCGTCTCCTCGTCGCGCTGGTTGCGCACCCCCATCTCGAGGTCGACGCACCGCAACCCACCCCGCGCCTCGACCGCGGTGACCCGGCCCCAGGTCGTGAGCTCGTCGCCACGGAAGTTCAGCCCCCGGAACTGGCAGGCGAACTCGGCGATGTCGCCCCGGCCGGCGAGCCAGTCGTGGAGGGCGTTGTGCGCGTAGGCGATCCGGAGGTTGCCCATTCCGAACACGTCGGGCTGCCCGGCGGCCTGCGCGACGTCGGCGCTCATGTGGATGCCGATGAACTCGTCGTTCACCGCGGCGTAGCGGTTCCACTCGGCGAAGTCGGTGACGCGGACGAACGAGGGGATCTCGTCGCCGACGCGGATGTCGTCGCTCACGACCGCTCCTGGCCTTCGGGTATGGGAACCGCGAAAGCATGCCCGCCTCCGCCCACTCCCAGCACGTCGGAGCGGAGGCCGGGCACGCGGTGGCCGCACGGGTCTAGGTTGCGCGCATGTCCGACAACCTCGACCCCACCACCGCTCCCGACCTCGCCGGCCTCGGCGCCGTCGGCATCATCGGCGTCGGCCGCATGGGCGCCGGCATGTGGCGCTGCCTGCGGGCGGCCCACTGCACGGCGCGCGTGTTCGACCTCCACGCCGAGACCGCGGCGGCCCTCGCGGCCGAGGGCGCCCCGATCGCGCCGTCCGCCCACGAGCTGGTGGCCGGCGCCGACGTCGTCATCATCTCGCTGCCCACGTCGCACGACGTCCAGGCCGTGATCGGCGGCGCGCTCGATGCGCTGCGTCCGGCCACCGTCGTCATCGACACCACGAGCGGCGAGCCGGCGATCAGCCGTGCCATCGCCGCCGACGTGCAGGCCGCGAGCAGCGCGTACCTCGACGCCGGGGTGAGTGGCGGGCCGCCCGGCGCGCTGGCGGGGACGCTGAAGATCATGGTCGGAGGCGACCAGGCCGCGTACGCGCGCGTCGAGCCCCTCCTCCAGGTCCTCGGCGCGCAGATCTGGCACTGCGGCGGGCCCGGCACCGGCCACGCCATGAAGACCGCCCTGAACCTGTCGAACCAGGGGAAGATGCTGCTCGAGATCGAGGCGCTGATGATGTGCGGCCGCGCCGGTCTCGACCCACGCCAGGTGGCCGAGGTGCTCGAGCTGCGCACGTGGAGCCACTTCCTCCTCGGCGAGCAGGGACGCGTGCCGTTCGGCTTCGCCGTCGACCTCGCGGTGAAGGACTGGGGCGTCGCCACCGGCGTCGCCACCGAGCACAAGGTCCCCATGCCGATCGCCGCCGCGTGTGCGCAGGTGATGCGCGCGGCTCGCGCCCAGGCCGGCCCCGACGCCGACCTCGTGGACGTGGTCTCCGTGATCGAGCAGTGGGCCGGCTACGACCTCGACGCCGGGCTCGGCCGCTGAGTCGCACCCGCGCTGGGCGCCCGGCTACCGGCCGATGTCCCGCCGGGTGAACACAGCCCGCGCCGCGGCGACGAGCAGCACCGCGACCACGACGAGCACGCCGTAGCGGGCCCAGGGCCACCCCGTCCGGATCGGCATGGTGCCGTTGGCGAGGTACATCGGCGACAGCCAGCGCAGGGGGTCGAACGCGTCGACCAGCGCGCTCAGGACCTGCACCAGATAGCCCGCCCCGAAGATCACAGCCGCGGCCCCGATCGCGGCAGCCCGGTGGCCCCGCCACGCCCCCACGAGGAGCGCGACGGCGCCGGCGACGAGTGCGACCAGCGCGCTCCCCACGACCGCGGCGACGACCCGGCTCGTCGACGCGCCGAGGTCGACGACCGCACCGACGACGAGCATGGTCGTGCCGGTCGCCACCGCGAGCACCGCGAGGGCCACCACCATGGCGACCGCCTTCTCGGTGACGAGGCGGTCGCGACGCACCGGGTGGGAGAGCACCAGGTCGAGCAGACCCCGCTCCTCTTCCCCGGCGAGGGTCGACGCGCCGAACGCGATCGCGAAGACCGTGAGGAACAGTGGGTACATCAGCGAGAACAGCTCGGCGTTGAGGTACCCGGCCGAGGTCGCGAAGTCGAAGCTGGCGTTGCCGCCGAAGAGCTCCTTGAGCGTGTCGGGGTAGTCGGTGAACGCCTTCGAGAGCTGCGTGGAGTCGCGGATCGAGGGCCACACCACCACGATGAGTGCGACATACAGCCCGATGCCCACGGCCCAGGCGATCAGGCTCCGCCGGTGGTCGGCGAGGGTGCGGGTCGCGAGGTCAGCCCGCACCCGATCCAGACCCCTCCGTGTCGTCGGCGCCATCGCCGTCGAAGTAGCCGAGGAAGATCTCCTCGAGCTCGGGCGGCTCGCTCACCAGGTCGACCACGTGGTGCGAGGCCGCGAGCTTCACGAGCGCATCGAGATCACCGACGGCCCTGAGGCGCAAGACGGGACCATCGACCTCGACCCCGTCGACACCCGCCAACGCGGCGAAGGGCGCCGGATCCACCGGCGCGCCGAACTCGATCTCGACGGTGCGGAACGCGCGGGCCCGGAGGTCGTCGACCCGGTCGACCGCGATGACGCGGCCGTCGGCGATGATCCCGACGCGGTCGCACACCTGCTGCACCTCGTCGAGACGGTGCGACGAGAGGAACACCGTACGCCCGGCGTCGGCGACCTCCCGGACCATCTCGGCGAAGGTCTCCTGGACGATCGGGTCGAGGCCCGAGGTGGGCTCGTCGAGCAGGAGCAGGTCGGGCCGGTGGACGAACGCCTGCACCAGGGCGACCTTCTGGCGGTTCCCCTTCGACAGCACCCGGATCGGCCGATCCAGGTCGACCACGAGGCGCTCGGCGAGCGCGTCGACGCCCACCGGGTCCGGCGTCCCGCGCAGGCGACCGAGCCACGCGCACAGGGCGCGGCCGGTGAGCCGGTCGTCGAGCGCGGGGTCCCCGGCCACGTAGCCGATCCGGCGGTGCACCGCGATGGCGTCGGCGTGAGCGTCGAGCCCGAGCACCCGGGCGCTCCCCGCGGTCGGCCGGACGAGGTCGAGCAGCACCCGGATCATCGTGGTCTTGCCCGCGCCGTTGGGCCCCAGGAAGCCGAACACCTCGCCGGGCTCCACCATGAGATCCACGTCGGTGATCCCGCGGGCGGCGCCGTAGGTCTTCGTCAGCCCGGCGGTCTCGATCGCTGCGGTCATCGCGTTCCCGGGCGGACTCGGACGGGGGGTGCCGTGCTCCCGGCCGCCGATCCGTCCTCCCCCGCTCTCATCGCTCTACCGTATGCCGGATCCTCTGCAGCATCCGGCCCTCGGGAGCCCCCATGCGTCGCCACGTCCTCCGCCTCGCCACCGTGCTCCTGCTCGCCGCGGGGGCATGCGCCGCCGTGAGCGGGGTCGCGAGCGCCCAGACAACCACGACGACCGCACCGCCGGTGACGACCGCACCGCCGGCCACCACCGTTCCCACCACGCCGGTGACCGCCCCGCCGGTGGTCACGACGGCCGGCGGCGCCACCACGGTCACCACGGCGGCCCCCATCGCGACGACGGTGCCCACCACCGTCGTCGCGCAGGACGACTCCGGCAGCAGCATCCCCTGGATCCCGATCGCCATCGCGATCTTGGTCATCGCCGTGATCGTGGTGATCGTCGCCATGCTCGCCCGCAAGCGCGGCGCCACCCGCCAATTCGCCGCCGACTGGCGCCACCGCGCCGCCGACGCCACCGCCGAGGCGGGCGCCGTGGCCCGGCTGCTGTCACAGGGCACCGCCCCGACCGGCCAGATCGCCCAGCAGCTCCTCGCGTCCCTGCGCACCTTCGAGGACCTCGAGGCGTCCGCACCCGACGACGCCACCGCCGACACCGCCGAGCGGGCTCGCCGCGGTCTCCAGACCCTCGGCCTCGCCATCGACGCCGACTACCGCCTGCGGCGTACGCAGCCGGCGCCCGATCCCCAGCAGCTGGCGCGCTCGCAGGAATCGGTGCAGAACGCGGCCGGCGAGACCGACCGCACCCTCCGCGGCGTCTACCGCAGCTTCACGAGCGCCGACTGACCCCTACCCCACCGACGCTTTGGCGCCGTTTCACCGCACGTGGCGCCGCCAAACGGCGCCAAAAGGGTGATCAGGAAGCGGTCAGGCGGACTGGGTGATGAAGGTCTGCAGGTCGAAGTAGTCGCGCCACGCGGCGATCTTGCCGGCGCGCACCTCGAACACCCCGGCCACGGGGAGCTCGATCGTCTTGGCGCCCATCACGAACCGGTCGGTCCGCTCGGTGAACACCAGGTCACCACTCGAGATGATGTGGTGGATCACGAACTCGATCTCGTCGGCCGGCGGTACGAACATCTCGACGACCGCCCGGATCGCGTCGAGACCGACGGCCGGCTCGATCGGGATGTTGTGGTACACCGCGTCTGCGGCGAAGTAGCCGAGGATCGCGTCGACGTCACGCGCCGCCCAGGCGCCACAGAACTCTTCGACGAGCGCTTCGTTGGAATTGGCCATGGGCCGAGGCTAACTCACCGTCTGAGCGCGCCCTCAGCCGTCGATGACCGGATCCGGGCCCCCGCCCCTATGCTGACCCACAGCCGGCTGGGCGTCGGATCCACGGATCCGGTGCGGCGAACCTCAAGTTCCACGACGGGAAGCCGATCCTCACTCCGATGCCGCAGGCCACGCTCGACCTCCCGCCCGTCCGGGTCCTCGCCCGACAGGCAGTTCCCCGCATCCTCGAAGGCGTCGTGATCCCGACGCTCCTCTTCCTCGGGCTGTTGCGCCTCGGAGGGTTGCCCTGGGCCGTCGTCGGCGCGCTGGTGTGGTCGACCCTGGTGATCGGATCGCGGCTGGCGCTCGGGCGCCGGGTGCCCACCCTCGTCCTCATCGGGCTCGGCGCGCTCGCGGTGCGCACGAGCCTGGCCCTCGCGGCGGGCAGCAGCTTCGTCTACTTCTTGCAGCCGACGGTCGGGACCGCGGTGGCCGGCGTGGTGATCCTCGGCTCCGCGATGGCGGGACGACCGGTGATCCTGCGCATCGCCGGTGACTTCTGCCCGATCCCCGAGGACGCGATGACCCACGGCCACGTGCGCCGGTTCATCCTCGGTCTCTCGGTGCTCTGGGGCACGGTCCAGCTCGTCAACGCGGGCGTCACGCTGTGGTTGCTCCTGAGCCAGTCCCTCGGTACGTTCGTGCTCCTGCGGACGACGCTCGCGTACTCGCTCACCGCGTTCGCGATCGCGGTCACCACGTGGTCGTTCCGCCGCCTCGCGCGCGCCACGGCACCGGTCCCCGCGCTCGTCCCCGCGCTCGTCTCCGCCTGACCGGCCCGCGGGCCGGGTGGCCGAGCTCAGCCCGGGGCAGGCTCCTCCACCCGGCCGTCGATGTGGTGGGCGAAGCGACCCCGGTCGCGTCCGTGCACGGGATCGTCCTCGGGCCACGGCCAACCGCCGAAGCCCGTGCGCTGGTAGTCCTCGACGGCCTGCTGGATCTCGGCGCGCTCGTTCATCACGAACGGCCCGTACTGCGCCACCGGCTCACCGATCGGGCGGCCCTGCAGCATCAGCACCTCCACCCCATCGGCGCTGCCCAGGTCGAGCTCGACGTCGGATCGCACGAGCGCGCCGTGAGCGGCCTCGACCTCCCGACCGTCGATCGACAGCGCCGCACCCGCGAACACGTAGAGGGTGCGCACGGTGTCGGGGAACCTCGCCGCGGGCATCGTCCAGCGCGCGCCGGGCGCGATCGTGACGTGCCAGATCGCCACGTCGTGCTCGGCCGCCCGCGCCCACGAGTGCGGCGGGGGCGGCGGCGGCACGAGCCCCTCGAGCGGACCCGCGATCACCGTGACCTCCACACCCGCGCCGGGCGCGAGCCGCGGGATCCGGTCGTCCCACAGCATCGTGAAGTGGGGGACGACCAGCTTGTTCGCCGCCGGGAGGTTCATCCAGATCTGGAAGAGCTCGACCGGGTTCGACCCCTCGCGGTCGAGGAGCGGGAACATCTCGGCGTGGACGATGCCCTCCCCCGCCGTCATCCACTGCACGTCGCCCCGCCCGAACCGGGCGGTCGCG
>Ga0302299_10002937_pt1 | contig 10381 bp, 9 predicted proteins | sample III_Fen_N3_4_FD_198795 | JGI IMG/M metagenome (GOLD analysis project Ga0302299, IMG submission 198795) | Peat permafrost microbial communities from Stordalen Mire near Abisko, Sweden - III_Fen_N3_4 | ecosystem: Environmental > Terrestrial > Soil > Wetlands > Permafrost | place: Sweden: Abisko...
CATGGCGGTGGAACGCGCGAAGGAGCTGGTGGGCTAAGCCGGCGAGCTAGTCGGCGCGCAAGGGCCGCCAGCCGCGCGGGTCCGACCCGGAGTCGGTGTGGGAGCGGGCGCGGCCCTCGAGCCCGGCCCCGAGCCCAGCTCGCGAGATGTCGACGTCGACGGTCCCGTGGAGCGAGCCGTTGAAGTCATAGGGCGGTAGGGCGTAGTTGCGGCCGGTCGCATCGTCGACGAGGTCGAGCCTGCTCCCGCGGAACTTGTCATCAGCTACGACCTGGACCGTCACCGTGGCGCCGGCGGCCACTCTGGGGACGACGGCGTGCGCGGCGCCGTCGACCTGGTCGATGCTCAGGCTGTCGAGCGGCGCCGTTCCGCCGTTGTGCACGGTCACCGTCACCTGCAGCGGCGGCGTGAAGCAGCCTTGGGCGCGAAGCACGAGGTAGGTCACGAGCGCCGCCACAACGACCAGGGCGACGACGAGGGGCCAAAGGCGCCGCCTCCGGCGGTGCCGGCTCATCCTGTCAGGCATCGGTGCACCTGCGGGCTGGTTCACGACCGCATCGCCGCTCACGTCGCTCCCGCAAGCTCGGCGTCCGCGGCCGCGATGAGCCGCCGGAGTTCGGCGCGCACGTCTTGCGGCAGGGGGTCGGGCGCATGGGACGCGAGGATCTCTCGCGCCCGTTCCTCCGCGTTTTCGAGCACGCCCCGCCCGCCGGTGGCCAGCCAGGCGTCGTAGGGCGTTTGGTCCCAGACGCCTGGACGCCAGATCTCGCCCAGGTGCGTCCGCGTGTGCTTGTCGGCCAGGTACGTCCCGTTCGGGCCGACCCTGCGGATGACGTCCACCGCGAGCGTCTCGTCGCTCACCTCGATGCCGCCGGCCACCTTCTGCATGATGCCGTAGATCTCGGCCTCCAGCAGCAAGTGGGCGTAGCTCAGCGTCTTCGACCCATCGAGGAGGCCGCACCCGCTCATCATCTCGGCGCCGGCCGAAACGCTGGCGAGCGTGGAGAGCGCATCGTCCACGGCAGCCTGCCAGCCGGGCGTCTTGGCGCCGCTCGCCATCGTTCCCATGTTCATGGCGAAGCCGAAGTGATGCGCCAGCTGCGTAGCGGCGGCGGCCAGGACGTAGTCCTCCGGGCTGCCGCCTGTGTAGCCGCCGGTCTTGAGGTCCATGACGGAGGGCGCGCCGGCCAGGAAGACGGGCGCGCCCGGCTGCGCCAGCTGCAGCAGCGCGATCCCGGCGAGCACCGCGGCCATGTTCACGACGAGGTTGCCGGCCATCGTCGCCGGCGCGGACGCGCAGGCCAGTGTCAGGGAGAGAAAACCGACCGGGACGCCGGCCTCGGCGCAGACCAGCGCGGCCTCCAGGCTCACCGCCTCGTTACTGAGCGGGTCGATGGGGCAGGCGATGAGGCTCATGATGGGCCGGCGGCGAAGCTCCTCGGCCCCGCCGGCCACCACGCTCGCCATCTCGACGGCGCGGCGGGCCATGTCCGCTCCCACGACGTCCACCGCCTGGAAGTGCTTGCTCGTGTTGCCGAAGATCGCTTCGAGCTCGTGCAGCGGCCGCGTCTCGGGAGGCACGTCCTCCGCCGTGACCACCGGTCCCCAGTAGAAGCTCACCTGCGGGACGGCGTCGACGAAGCGGGCGGAATCGGCCACGTCCTGCCTCGTGCTCGGCCGCAGTTCGCCTGTGTGAGGATCGATGACGCGCACTCCGCAGCCATCGTTGCTCAGGTGACAGGCCGACCCGTCGAGGACGATGTCACAGCGCGGGTCGCGGGCGGCGAGAAGCGGCGCCCCGGGCGCCGCCTGCAGCGCCGCCCGCACGACTTCCTCGGACATGCGCGCGACTTGCGACGCGCGATCGACACGGCAGCCGCCGCGTTCGAGCACGTCGAGCGCGCGCTCCAGCGGGAACCGCACGCCCACCTCGGCCAGGGTCTCGAAGATGGCGGCCTCCAGCCGCCGGACGTCGGCCGCGCTCAGCACGTCCCAGTGCAGGCGCGGCCTGATGGGGTCGATCCGCACTGCTGCTCCCGGTCCCGCCATCGCTTCTCCTCGTAGCCGCGCCCGATGCTATCGAGGAGCACAGGGCCGCGTCATCCGGCCTCCGTTGACGCCGACGGGACCACGCTGCGCGCTCCCTGCCGCATCGCGGCTCGTTACTCGGCGGGCCGCCAGAACGCAAGAGGGGCGGCGAAGCGTTCACGCGCTTCGCCGCCCCTCGGCTACTGCTCACGGCAGTCCGGCCGGTCCCTTACAGGTTCTCGTCGCCCGGAGGTAGGGGCGTCTCGCCCATGGGGCCGCCCGAGAGCGGGATCTCGGGGATGGCCGTGTCCTTGAAGTTGCCTTCGTCGAGCGCCGCCCCGACCGCGCCCTGCGGCGGACCCTCGACAGCGTCCGGGTCGGGCAGCTCCTGGTCGACCTCGACGATGCCGAGCTCTTTGGCGTGCTCGGGCTCCTTCTCCGGCAGGATGTGCCGCAGAAAGCGCTTGGTGCGGTCGTCCTTGGGGTGGAAGAAGACCTCGCTCGGCGGGCCCTGCTCGATGAAGTAGCCGTCGTCCATGTAGACGACGCGGTCGGCCACGTCCCGGCTGAAGCCCATCTCGTGGCTCACCACGATCATCGTCATGCCCTGGGAGGCAAGGTCCTTCATGACCTTGAGCACCTCGCCGATGAGCTCGGGATCGAGCGCGCTCGTCGGTTCGTCGAAGAGCATGAGCACGGGGTCCATCGCCATGGCGCGGGCGATGGCGACGCGCTGCTTCTGGCCGCCGGAGAGCTGGCTGGGGAAGAAGTCCATGCGCTCTCCGAGGCCCACCTTGGTGAGCAGCTCGTGCGCCTTGCGCGTGGCCTCCTCCTTCTTCTCGCCCTTGACCAGGATCGGACCCTCGGTGACGTTCTCGGTCGCGTCCTTATGCGGGAAGAGATTGAACTCCTGGAAGACCATGCCGCACTTCATGCGGATCTCGTGCACGTCCTTCTTGAACTTGTTTCCGTGGCTGCCGCACGTGACGTGCACGTCCCCGACCCTGATCTCGCCGATCGTGGGGTCCTCGAGGAAGTTCAGGCAGCGCAAGAAGGTGCTCTTGCCGGAGCCGGACGGCCCAATAAGCACCAGCACCTCACCCTTGAAGACCTCGAGGTCGATGCCCTTGAGCACGTGGTTCTTGCCGAAATATTTCTGCAGGCCTTCGACCTTGACGACGAGCTCGCGACCCTTCTCGTCGGTGATCGTCTCGTGTGCGTATGTCTGGGTTCCCATGCTACTTCGCCTTCCCCTTCTCCTTCTCGCGGGCCTTGTCACGCGCCATGCGTGTCTCGAGCTTGGCCTGCCAGAAGCTGAAGAAGATCGTCAGGGCCCAGTAGAAGGCCGCCGCCACCAGAAGGGTGGACATGAAGCTGAACGTGGCGGCGCCGGCGAGCTGCGAGCGGCGCAGCAGCTCCTCGACCGTGATGACCGACACCAGAGAGGTGTCCTTGATGAGGGCGATGAAGTCGTTGCCCACCGCCGGGATGACGATTTTGAACGCCTGCGGCAGGATGATCCGCCGCTGCGTCTGCCAGCCGCTGAGGCCGATGGCCCACGCGGCCTCGTTCTGGCCCTTAGGCACCGCCTGGATGCCGGCCCGGAACACTTCGGTGAGGTAGGCGCCGTAGTTGAGGCTCAGGGCCGCGACGCCCGACCAGAACGCCGGCGGATTGAGCGTGTTGGGCAGGCCGAAAGCCTTGATGATCTCGGGGGTCACCTGGTAGATGAAGATGATCTGCAGGAGCAGCGGAGTCCCTCGGAACAGCGAGGTGTAGAAGGTCGCGATCCAGTACGGGATGCGGCCGAGGACCATGCGCCACATGTAGCCCCAGCTCTGGTACCGGTCCCACGCCTGCTTGAAGGTCATCTTCTTGGAGAGCCGGCCCAGCGAGCCGAACAAGGCGAGGATGCTGGCGAAAAGAATGGAGATGACGGTGAGCTCGACCGTGACGATGGCGCCCCGGGCGATGTACTTCCACCAGTTCTTGATGACGCTCCATTTGACCAGACCGCCACCGGCCTGCCCCTGCGACTCGTACTTCCACGTCTTCTCGATCTTGACGCCCTTCGTCGTGACCATGATCACACGGAAGTCGTAGCTGCCCTTCTGGTAGTTCGCCGCGAGCGAGAAGTGGAGCGTCGGCGTCGCCGGCGAGAGGTACTGGACCACCGGCGGCGCGTCGAGCTTCTGCAGCGTGCCGTTGATGTAGACCGCGCACTTGGCTGGATCGAGAGTCGAGCCGTTGGGCGAGAAGTTGACCTCGACGACGTCGCCGTTCCACAGCTTGCCGTTGCCGGAGGTGTCCACGGCGCTCGGATCAGGGATCACTCCGACGGGAATGGGGGTGCCCTTGGGCGCCGTCGCGGCGGCGGTCGACGGCGACGCCGCGGGCGAGGCCGCCGACGCGACAGGCGTCAGCGCGGTCACCACCAGGACGAGCAGCGCCGCAATCAGCGCGATGCCCATAAGCCTTGACCGTGTTCGCATGAGGGAGAACCTTCCTGTCATAAAGGCCGCGGCGAGAGGCCTGCTCTGCAAGCCCCTCGCCGCGGTCCGCTCATGAGACGCGAGTGAACGCGTCATCCTGACGACGCGTGGAGCAGATGGCTACTGCTTCACCGTCAGGTCCATGCCGTTGTACCACTGCTTGCTCATCGCGGTGAGCGAGCCGTCGGAATGCATCGTCTGGACAGTGTAGTTGAGCAGGGCCAGCCAGTCGGCCTCGCCCAGCTTGAGGGCGAAGGCCAGGTCCTCGTAGTAGAGCGGCTTGCCCGAGAACTCGAACGGCTGACCGGAGAGGATCGCCTGCTGGCCCGTCGGGCCCGCGGTCATCACGAAGTCGAGGTTGCCGTTGGCGAGGTCCGGGAACGCGTCGGCGTCGGTGGTGTAGGTCTTCACGATCGCCTTAGAGTTCTTCTTGAGGTAGTCGTAATAGGTGGTGGATGCGCCGACGCCGACCTTCTTGCCGGCCAGATCGCCTACGCCGGTGATCTGCGTACCGCCCTTCTTCACGAACACCTGGCCCGACGTGTAGTAGTAGGGGTCGGTGAAGGCGAGTACCTTCTGGCGCTCCGGCGTGATCGTCATCGAGCCGATAGAGACATCGTACTTGCCCTGCTGCAGGCCGGTCGGGATGGTCTCCCAAGCCGGGTTCTTGAAGTCGACTTGGAGGCCGAGCAGCTGGCCCATCTTCTTGGCGACGTCGACGTCGAAGCCAACCAGCTTGCCGGTGGCCTGGTCGACCGAGCTCTGCGGCGGGTAGTTGGCGTCGTTGGCGACGATGACCGTGCCGCGATTGACGATGGTCGCGGCGAGGCCCGTCGGCGCATGGCCGAGGATCTTCGTGGCGATGTCCATCGGGCTGGAGGCCGCGGCACTGGCGCTCGCGCTGGAACTCGAGCCGCCACTGCTGCTGCCACACGCGGCGGCGACACCCGCGATCGCGACGATCGCGATCAGGAGCACAGCTGCCAGAATGTAGGTCTTGCCCTTTGTCATGCTTCTCCGTCCTTTCCGGCTGACTAATCCCGACGGCCGCCGACCACGGGCGTGGACTTGCGGATGGCGGCCCCCACCGCCTGTCAGGAACGTACGGCGCCGCACTCCCCCAAGGCGACGTGTCGAGTTGGATTTATACAGCACTGCACCCAAAAGACAACCCTCTGCGAGACTGGTGGCGTGGGCTGTTGGCCCCAGTTGTGAGTATCTGCGCGCTCCACGTCCGGGGAGACGTGCCGCCAACGGCGGCGGTTCAGCCGATCTGAGCCAGCCGCCGCAGCTCCGCATCCACCGCGGGGTCGAGCGCCGGCGGCCGGTGCGCGGCCACGACCTCGACGATGCGCTCGTGTGCACGGTCGATCGCGGTCACACGCCCGCCGGCGGTCCAGTGGCGGTGCGGCAGGTCGGCGGCGAGAGACGGAGCGGCGGCGGGCGCAGCCTGCCCGCCGGCCGAGCCGCCGGCCGCCGTCAGGTCGATGCCCGACGCGACAGTGCGCGCGTGCGAGAGCGTCTCGACGCCGAGCGCCATCTCCTCGTAGCTGAAGATCCGGCCGCCGGACACCATGCCCACCCCGGTGAGCATGTCGACGCCGGCGGCCAGCGACAGGTAGGTGGTCGTGGTGTCATCCAGCGCCGACTGCCAGTTCGGCTCCTTGGCTCCACTCGAGTTCACGCCGCACTGCGTCGGCAGGCCGTAGAAGTGGCCGACGTCGCCCACGGCCGCGGCCATGATCGTGTCCTCCGGCGCGCCGCCGGTGAAGTCGCCGCTCTTGAGGTCCATGACGCTCGGGATGAAGCAGATGAAGACGGGCGCGCCGGGGAAGGCGGCCTGGACGGCGCACACGGAGGCGAGCGCCTCGGCGATGCCGACCACCAGCGAGCCGGCCATCGTGATCGGCGTGGTGGAGCCGCCCATCGGCATGGTGACGAACCCGATGGGGACGCCGGCCTCGGCGAAGATGAGGCCGGCCTCCAGCGTCCCCTCGTCGTTGCCGAGCGGCGTGACGGTGCCGAGCAGGGCGCTGACCGGCGGCTCGACGCGCAACTTCTCCCCCGAGCCGCTCACCGCCATCGCCATCTGCACCGCCACGCTCGCGAGCTCCGGCTCGACGACCGTCACCGTCTGCACGTGCTTGCCGGTGTTGGCGATCGCCAGGTAGAGCTCGTGCAGGCCTCGCACCTCCACGGGCCGGTCCTGCGCGCTGACGGCGGGCCAGCAGAAGTCCACCTCGGGCAGCGCGTCGACGATGCGGCTGATGGTCGCGACGTCGTCCGCCGTGGTGCCGCGCTTCTCGCCCGACTCGAGGTCATAGATCTCGACGCAGCAGCCGTCCGTGGTGATGAGCGAGCGCTCCCCGGTGACGAGCGGCGCGCCGGCGCGAGCGCCGAGCGTGATGTGCGCCGGCGCCAGGGCCACCAGCCGGCGCACCAGCTCGGGCGGCATCGTCACGCGAGAACCGTCGGCGGTGGCGCCCGACGCCACGAGCGCGGCCCGGGCGCGCTCAGATGGAATCGCGACGCCGGTCCCGGCGAGCACGGCGAGCGCCGCCGCGTCCAGCCGCTGCAGGTCCTCCGCCGAGAGGATGGCCAGTCGCCCGGCCGAGCCGATGGTGTGGGTGAGGATCTCCGTCATCGTCGCGCTCTCCACTTCGTCCGCTGGTGTCCACCTTGGACGGATCGCCGCTCGCCGTCCGTCGGCCCGCAACGCCCGTGTCGTCCGATCCGCGTCGCTACCCGCGCGCAGCGATCGGCAGCCTGCGGGGCTCGAGCAGCGCCTCGAGGTCGGCGCTGCGGATCTGCAGCATCGTCGTAGTCGTGCCGCCGCCGCAGTACACCACGGCGGGTACGAACACGCCCGGGTCGGCGACCACGGGCACCTCCGTCGCCAGCGCGCACGGCGGCACCGCCCCAGGCCGGTAGCCCGTGAGCTCCTTGACCTCGCGGCTCCGCGCAAGGCGGATCTGCGCCGCGCCCTCCGCGCGCGCGAGCGTGTCGACATCCACGGTCGCGTCGCCGGTCACGAGGGCCAGTACGGGTCGCTCGCCGTCGAGCACGAAGAGGAGCGACTTGACCACCTGGTCCGCGGGGACGCCGAGCGCCTCAGCCGCGAGCTGCGCGGTGCGCGAGGACGACGGAAGATGCACGATCCGGTGCGCGACACCCCTGGTAGTCAGGTCGTCGTGGAGCTCGGTTGACGATCGCACGCACGCGCCTCCTCGGAAAAGGGGCGCCAGTCTAGCACGTTGTGGCGCCCCTCCCCGGCCGCGGGTACCATCGGGACATGGATCAGAGTGAACCCAGCGTGAAGACGCCGGTTCCGGCCGCCGGGCGCGGCGGGAAATCCCGCTGGCTGCGGCTCGCCGGCGATCTGCTGCTGATCGCCGGCGGCCTCGTGCTCTCCTATCCCTTCTGGTCGGCTGCCTACGCACAGGTGCAGCAGTCGCGCCTCGACTCCACGTACCGCCAGCAGAGTGCGGCCTTCGTCCAGAACCTCAGCGCCAACGTGGACACCCGCCCCCACGGCGTCTCCCGGGAGGAGTTCGTCCGCAGGCTGGCAGTCATCTACGGACGCGGGCTCAAGGCGGGCGACCCAGTCGGCCGCCTGCGCATCCCGCGCATCGACCTCGACCGGCTGGTGCAGCAAGGCGTGGGCGGCAAGCTCGCGCTGGACCCACAGGGCGACACCTCGCTGCTGCGCAACGGCCCGGTCCACTACGCCGTCACGCCGCTGCCGGGAGCCGGCGAGCCGTTCGCCGTCGCCGGCCACCGAACCACCTACGGGGCGCCGTTCTTCAAGCTCGACAAGCTGCGCCCCGGCGATGCGATCTATGTCGACACGCCCTACGCGCGGTTCCGCTACTCGGTCGCGAAGACGACAACCGTCGACCCGAAGGACATCGGCGTGCTCAGCGACCGCGGCTATGGGCTCGTGCTCACGACGTGCACGCCGCCCTACAGCGCCGCCCACAGGCTCGTCGTGTGGGCGAAGCTGGAGAAGCTGCGGCCGCTGCAGAAGGCACGCGGCCGCTGACGCTGACCCCAGCCCGCGGCACAAGCGGGTGACGGCGGCGCGGTACGGCGACGCTCCGCCGGCCGGGCCCCAGACCAACGCGGCCGCCCGCCGGGCCACGGCCCAGGATGGCCACCAGCCCCGCCTCAGCGCTCCTCGGGCCCACTGGGGAACGGCGGGCGCTCCGCGGCGGTCCCGCCCAGGAGCATGACCACGAACTCGGCCCCGGCGTCCGCGCCCGGGTACCGGGGCGGCACGAAGAAGAGCCCTTCGGCCCCGGCCATCGAGCTGAGGATGCCGGAGCCCTGGGGTCCTGTCGTGGTGAAGCGGATCGCGCCGTCCTGGTGCGTGATCCGGCAGCGGCGCGCCTCCGTGCGCTCCTTGGTGCGCCGCACCGACTCCGCCGCGGTAGCGTGGAACCACGGGCGGAACACGTCGGGACGGCCCTGCAGAGCAAGGATGGCCGGCCGCACGTACATCTCGAAGCTCACCATCGAGGCGACGGGGTTGCCGGGCACGCCGAAGACCAGCGTGTCGCCGCGCGTCCCGAAGGCGAGGGGCTTGCCCGGCTTGGTGGCGACGCCCCAGAACTTGCGCTCCACGCCGAGCTCATCCTGCACCTGCTTGACGAAGTCGTAGTCACCCACAGAGACCCCTCCAGAGGTGACGACAACGTCGTTCTCGAGGGCTGCTGCCAGCAACCGCCGGGTCTCGTCGAGATCGTCCCGGGCGATGCCGAGCAGGATGGGGTCGGCGCCGGCGGCGAGCACCTGGCCGTAGGCGGTGAAGGAATTCGAGTTGCGGATCTGCCCCGGCGCGAGCGGCAGGCCCGCCGCGACCAACTCGCTCCCGGTGGCTAGGATGGCGACCCGCGGCCGGCGTGCCACGCGCACCCGCTCGACGCCGACGGCGGCGAGCAAGCCCACCTCGGCGGCGCCCAGGTGAGCGCCGCGCTCGAAGAGGACGTCGCCCGCGGTGACGTCCTCGCCGGCGCGGCGCACATTCTCGCCCGTCTTGGGGACGGTCACGACGGTCATGATCTCGCCGGTGGCCGTCGTGTGCTCGACCTGCACCACGGTGTCGGTGCCGGGCGGCAGCGGCGCGCCGGTCATGATGCGCGCCGCGTCGCCCGACGCTACAGGGTCCGCCACGTAGCGGCCGGCCGGGATGTCCACCGTCACGCGGAACTCCCTGCGCCCCGCCTCGAGCGCCGTGCCGGCGACGGCGAAGCCATCCATGGCGGAGTTGGCGAATGTCGGCACCTGCTCGGGTGAGACGATACGCTCCGCCGCGGCGCGCCCGAACGCCTGCAGCAGGGGCACCTCTTCCGACGGCAGCGGACGGACTGATGCGAGCACGGCGTCGAGCGCTTCGTGGATGGTGATCACGTGTGTCTCCCAAGTGGATTCATATCTGTGTACGCATCTTAGTAAACTCACCGGCCCCACGGCCCGATTCACTACCACAAGAGCGGACCAGGAGGAGGGTGTGGTGGCCAGAGATCAGCAGGAGAGTCGTGTTGATCGTGACCCCACCGGGTCGCGGGAGCGCCGGGTCAACGTCCTCAGGGACCTTGTCGCGGAGCGCGGCTACGATGTCCCCGGGGAGGCTGTGGCGGCGAGCATCATCCGCGACGCGATCGTGATCGCGCCGCCGCCGCGGCGACACTGAACACCGCCAGGCCGGCCGCGGCGCCGGCGACGTCGACGATGAAGTCGGCGAGCTGCGCGTCGCGGTAGGACAGCGGCCCCTGGATCAGTTCGATCACTCCTCCAAGCACTGTGGCCAGCGCCAGCGCCAGCGCGAGACGGCGGAAGTTGGTACCCCATCCGCCGAGCGC
>Ga0302299_10002938_pt1 | contig 10381 bp, 10 predicted proteins | sample III_Fen_N3_4_FD_198795 | JGI IMG/M metagenome (GOLD analysis project Ga0302299, IMG submission 198795) | Peat permafrost microbial communities from Stordalen Mire near Abisko, Sweden - III_Fen_N3_4 | ecosystem: Environmental > Terrestrial > Soil > Wetlands > Permafrost | place: Sweden: Abisko...
GGCCATGGCTCAGGTGCTGCACCTCACCGGTCCCGTCCTCGTCGGCCCCGACGACGTGCGCCCGCAGGCATGGGTGGTGGGCGGCCGCATCACGTATGCCGCGCCCGCCGGCGACCACGACGTCACGACCGTGCCGGGCTGGGTGCTGCCGGGCCTGGTCGACGCGCACAGCCACATCGGCCTGGGCGCGCAGGGGGCCGTCGACGACGAGACCGCCGAGGAGCAGGCGCTGGCCGACCGCGCCGCCGGTGCGTTGCTCCTGCGCGACGCCGGCTCACCCGCAGACACCCGCTGGGTGCAGTCGCGCGACGACCTGCCCCGCCTGGTGCGGGCCGGTCGGCACATCGCCCGCACCCGGCGCTACATCCGCGACTTCGCGTGGGAGGTCGAGCCGGAGCAGTTGGTCGACCAGGTGCGGCTCGAGGCGCGGGCCGGGGACGGCTGGGTCAAGCTGGTCGGCGACTGGATCGACCGCGACACCGGCGACCTCTCGCCGTGCTGGCCGGCCGACGTGCTCGCGCAGGCCGTCGCGGTCGCCCACGAGGAGGGCGCCCGGGTCACCGCGCACTGCTTCGGTGAGGAGTCGCTGCGCGACCTGGCCGCAGCGGGCACCGACTGCGTCGAGCACGCCTGTGGCCTGCAGCCCGACACCGTCGCCTCATTCGCCGCGCAGGGGATCACCATCGTGCCGACGCTGGTCAACATCGACACCTTCCCGCAGATCGCCGAGCCGGCCCGTGAGAAGTTCCCCGACTACCACCGGCACATGATCGACCTGTGGGAGCGGCGCTACGCGACCATCGCCGACGCCCGCGACGCCGGCATCGCGATCTACGTAGGCACGGATGCCGGGGGGTCGCTCCCGCACGGACTGGTCGCCACCGAGGTAGCGCACCTGGCGCATGCCGGGTTCACCACCGGCGAGGCCCTGGATGCGGCGTGCTGGGGCGCCCGCTCGTGGCTCGGCTGGCCCGGCCTGGAGGAGGGCGAGGAGGCGGACCTCGTCGTCTACGCCGACGACCCGCGCGAGGACCTCGCCACGCTGGCCGCCCCGTCGCACGTCGTGCTGCGCGGCCGCCCCGTCCCCTGAGCACACCGCCCTCTGAGCACACCGTCCTCTGAGCACACCGTCCTCTGAGCACACCCTCCTCTGAGCACACCGTCCTGTGACCACCTGCTCGGGGAGGCCCGGGGTAGCCCACGGTGCCTCCGCGGGCTGCTGCCGACCACGGACGGCCCGCGGCCCCGCCGAGCGTCTCAGCGGCCGACCTGGTGCGTCTCGACCCGTGAGACTTTGGCCGGTTCGGGCCACAGGCGCATCGCCGGGGCGGTTAACTCCTACTTAACAGATGGGAAATCGCCGGCCGAGATCGCTCGCCCGCACCGTCGCACCACAGGAGAAATGACACCGCCATGATTACGCGTCGCCACACCCTTGCCGCCCTCGCCGCCGCCGGGTCGTTGGTGCTGACGGCCTGTGCGGGTGGTGGCGCGAGCGACACCGCCGGGGCTGCCGCGACCACTGCTGCGGCGGGCGGCAGCAGCACGGTCAAGCTGTTCGCCTACTCCGTGCCGAAGCCCGGCTACGACAAGGTGATCCCCGCCTTCCAGGCGACCGACGCCGGCAAGGGCGTGCAGTTCGAGCAGTCCTACGGTGCCTCCGGTGACCAGTCGCGCAAGGTTGCCGCCGGCGCCCCGGCCGACTACGTCAACTTCTCGGTCGAGCCGGACATCACCCGCCTCGTCGACGCCGGGCTGGTCGACAAGAGCTGGGACACGAACCAGTACAAGGGCATCCCGTTCGGCTCGGTGGTCACCATCGTGGTGCGCAAGGGCAACCCCAAGGGGATCAAGGACTGGGGCGACCTGCTCCAGCCGGGACTCGAGGTCGTCACGCCCAACCCGTTCAGCTCGGGCTCGGCGAAGTGGAACCTGCTCGCGCCGTACGCCGCCAAGAGCAACGGCGGCCAGGACAAGGCAGCCGGGTTGGCCTACATCTCGTCCCTGGTCAAGGACCACGTGAAGATCCAGCCGAAGTCCGGACGTGAGGCCACCGAGGCCTTCCTGCAGGGCACCGGCGACGTGCTGCTCGGCTACGAGAACGAGGCGCTGTTCATCGAGGGCGAGGGCGAGAAGGTGGAGCACGTGACGCCGCCGCAGACGTTCAAGATCGAGAACCCGGCGGCCGTCGTCACCAAGGGCGCCAACGCGGCCAAGGCCAAGGCGTTCAACGACTTCATGTTCACGCCGGCGGCCCAGGAGCTGTGGGCGCAGGCGGGCTTCCGTCCGGTCGACCCGACGGTCGCGGCCAAGTACGCCGACAAGTTCCCGCAGCCGCAGAAGCTCTGGACCATCGACGACCTCGGCGGTTGGAAGCAGGTCGACTCCACCCTGTTCAAGAAGGACGTCGGGGACATCGCCAAGATCTACGACGCGGCCACGCAGTAGGAGCCATGACAGCCACCACTCGACAACCTGAACGTCTCCTCGAGACGTCACCGTCGTCCGAACCGCGGGCCGGCACTTCTCCCACCCGGGAGAGGAGCCGGCCCCGGCTCGCGCCCGGGCGCGCCCTCGGCGTCGGCATCGTGGGCCTCTGGCTCAGCGTCATCGTCCTGCTCCCGCTGGCGGCGCTGACCGTGCACTCGCTCGACGACGGGTTCGCCGGTTTCTGGGAGGCCGTGACCTCGCCCGCCGCCGTGGCCGCCATCTGGACCACCCTGGTCGTGTCGGTCGGGGTGGCGCTGCTCAACACGGTGATGGGCACCCTCGTGGCGTGGGTGCTGGTGCGCGACGAGTTCCCCGGCAAGCGCTACGTCAACGCGCTGATCGACCTGCCGTTCGCCCTGCCCACGATCGTCGCGAGCATCGTGCTGCTCTCCCTCTACGGCCCCAACAGCCCGATCGGGGTGCACCTCAACGCAACTCGCTGGGGGCTCGCCGTCGCGCTCGCCTTCGTCACGCTGCCCTTCGTGGTGCGCTCGGTGCAGCCGGTGCTCATCGAGCTCGACCGCGACGTCGAGGAGGCCGCGGCATCCCTGGGGGCGTCGAACGCCACCACGTTCCGCCTCGTCGTGCTCCCGACCCTCGCGCCGGCCATCATCAGCGGCGCGGGCCTGGCCTTCGCCCGGGCGGTCGGCGAGTACGGCTCGGTCGTGCTCATCGGCGGCAACATCCCGCGCCAGACCCAGGTCGTCTCGCAGTACATCCAGCAGCAGATCGAGATCGACCGGCCGGCCAACGCCGCCGCGGTGTCCGTGGTTCTCCTGTCGATCTCCTTCCTCACGCTGTTCGTGCTGCGGCTGTGGGGAAGTCGCGCTCAGCGGCGCGAGGAGGTCAGCCCATGACAACCACCCGGCGCTCCCGGCTGACCCTGCGCGTGCTCGCCCTGACCTACGTCCTGGGCCTGCTCGCACTGCCGATCCTCGTGATCCTCTACCGCACCTTCGAGCCCGGCATCGGCACCTTCCTCGAGTCGATCCGCACGCCGGCGGCCATCTCGGCGCTCAACCTCTCCCTGACCATCGTGGCGATCGTCGTGCCGCTCAACGTCGTGTTCGGGGTCGTCACCGCCATCGCCCTGGTGCGCTGGCGGGTTCCGGGCCGGGGCATCATCCAGGCCATCGTCGACCTGCCGTTCGCGGTCTCCCCGATCGTCGTCGGCGTCTCGCTGATCATGCTGTGGGGAGCGTCCGGGTGGTTCGGCGGGCTCGAGGGCTCCACCGGCATCCGGGTGATCTTCGGGCTGCCCGGCATGGTGCTGGCGACGCTGTTCGTGACGCTGCCGTTCGTCGTGCGCGAGGTGGAGCCGGTGCTGCACGAGGTCGGCATCGACCAGGAGCAGGCGGCCTCGACGCTCGGCGCGTCGGCGTGGCAGACGTTCTGGCGGATCACGGTGCCCGCGATCCGCTGGGGCCTCACCTACGGCGTGGTGCTCACCGTGGCCCGCGCCCTCGGCGAGTTCGGGGCCGTGATCATGGTGTCCTCCGGCTTCCCCGGGGTGTCGCAGACGCTGACCCTCCTCGTGCACTCCCGCTACATCGACGACCACAACACCTACGGCGCGTATGCCGCGGCCACCCTGCTCATGGCGCTCGCCATCGCGACGCTGCTGCTGATGACCCTGCTCGACCGCAAGAGGAGCACCCGATGATCACCGTCTCGCACGCCCACAAGAACTACGGCGACTTCGCCGCGCTCGACGACGTGAGCCTCGAGATCCCGTCGGGCGCGCTCACCGCGCTGCTCGGGCCGAGCGGCTCGGGCAAGTCGACGCTGCTGCGGTCCATCGCCGGCCTCGAGGCCCTTGACTCGGGCATCGTCTCGATCGGCGGGGTCGACGTCACCCGCGAGCCGCCGCAGAAGCGCGGCATCGGCTTCGTGTTCCAGCACTACGCCGCGTTCAAGCACATGACCGTGCGTGACAACGTGGCGTTCGGCCTCACCGTCCGCAAGCGGCCCAAGGCCGAGGTGCGGCGCAAGGTCGACGAGCTGCTCGAGATCGTCGGGCTCGACGGGTTCCAGCACCGCTACCCGGCCCAGCTCTCCGGCGGGCAGCGCCAGCGGATGGCGCTCGCCCGCGCGCTGGCGGTCGACCCCCAGGTGCTGCTGCTCGACGAGCCGTTCGGTGCACTCGACGCCAAGGTGCGCGCCGACCTGCGGCGCTGGCTGCGCCGCCTGCACAACGAGGTGCACGTGACCACCGTGCTCGTCACCCACGACCAGGAGGAGGCGCTCGACATCGCCGATTCGATCGCGGTGCTCAACAAGGGCCGCATCGAGCAGGTCGGCGACCCGGTGTCGCTCTACGAGCGCCCCGCCAACGACTTCGTGATGTCGTTCCTCGGCTCGGTGGCGAAGCTGGGCGGCCAGCTGGTGCGCCCCCACGACATCGTCCTCGAGCGGGACCGCACGGCCGCGCTCGCCGCCGACGCCTTGGTGCCGGGCTCGCCGGGGGTCGTGGAGGCGGTCGTCGAGCGCGTCGTGCGGCTCGGCTTCGAGGTGCGCGTCGAGCTGCGCACCGAGTCGGGGGACAGGTTCGCGGCGCAGGTGACCCGCACCGAGGCCGACCGGGCGCGCTTCGAGCGGGACGAGACGGTCTACGCCCGGGCGGTGCGCCCCGCCGACGAGGACTCCCCGCAGCCGGCCCTGGCCATCTGAGGCGGGTGCGCCACACTGTCCCGCGTGGACATCTCTGCGCGCACCGACTACGCCGTCCGGGCGATGCTCGCGCTCGCCCAGGCGCAGGCCGAGGGTGCCGGGCCGATCAGCGTCGACTCACTCGCGCAGCGCCAGGACCTGCCACGCAAGTTCCTCGAGGCGATCGTGGCCGACCTGCGCGCCGCCGACCTCGTGGTGAGCACCCGCGGGGCGAAGGGTGGGTACACGCTGGCGCGACCGGCATCCGGCATCAGCCTGGGTGACGTCTTCCGCGCGGTCGACGGCCCGCTGGCCGAGGTGCGCGGGCTGCGGCCGCACGAGACGAGCTACGACGGCGTCGCCGAGCACCTGCCGACCGTCTGGGTCGCGGTGCGGGTCGCCCTGCGCGAGGTGCTCGACGACACCAGCCTGGCCGACGTGCTCAGTGGCCACCTGCCGCCGGCCGTGCGCCGCAAGGCCGACGCACCCGACGCCTGGCGCAACCGCTGACGACGAGATGCTGGCCGCCGGGTCCGAAGTGCCGGGTCCGGGTCCGGGGTGCCTGGTGCCGGCTCGGTGGTCGGGGCGCCGGTCGACCTCTGGCACAATGGTGGGCTGTACCCGTCCGGTCGGAGCACCTCGTGCCCGCCGGACCGGACGCCTACACCGGAGCATCCGGCACCCCGAGCGATCCGTGCTCGGTCTCGCCGCGCTCACCAGATGAAGTGGAGTGACCACCACCGTGGCCGTCAAGATCCGACTCAAGCGCATGGGCAAGATCCGTGCACCGTTCTACCGCGTCGTCGTCATGGACTCGCGCACCAAGCGTGATGGCCGGGCGATCGAGGAGATCGGCAAGTACCACCCCACCGAGGAGCCCTCGCTCATCTCGATCGACAGCGAGCGCGCCCAGTACTGGCTCAGCAACGGCGCCCAGCCGACCGAGGCCGTCGCCGCCCTGCTGAAGATCACCGGTGACTGGCAGAAGTACAAGGGCGAGCCCGGCACCGAGGGCACCCTGAAGGTCAAGGTCGCCAAGACGCCGAAGAAGGACCTGTACGAGGCCGCCCTCGCCGCCGCCGGCAAGACCACCGACGACAGCACCGGCGCCACCACTGCACGCAAGCGCGCCGCCAAGAAGGCCGAGCCGGCTGCCGAGGCGCCCGCCGCGCAGGAGTCCCCGGCCGCCGCGGCTCCGGCCCCCGCGGCCGAGGCCACCGACGGCGAGAAGGCCTGACCGTGCTCGAGGAGGCTCTCGAGCACCTCGTGACCGGCATCGTCGACCACAAGGACGAGGTGCAGGTGCGTCGCAAGGACCTGCGCCGCGGTGAGGTGCTCGAGGTGCGCGTGCACCCCGACGACCTCGGCCGCGTCATCGGCCGCTCCGGCCGCACCGCCAGCGCGCTGCGCACGGTCATGGGTGCGCTCTCCGGCGGTCGGCAGATCCGCATCGACATCGTCGACACCGACCGGGTCCGCTGACCCGACCGGCGTTCCGGCGGGGTGTGCCGGGAGGAGACTCCCCGGCCCACCCCGCCGTCGTCGTTCCCCGACGCCAACTGCGACAGGATGTCCCCGTGAGCTCGAGCACCGTGATCGCCCGGATCGGCAAGCCGCACGGGCTGCTCGGTGAGGTGACCGTGCAGCTGCACACCGACGAGCCCGAGCGGCGTCTCGCCGTCGGCACGCTCATCGACACCGAGGCCGCCCCCGGCACCGGGGTGCCCCGCGCGCTGACCGTGCGGTCCACCCGGGTGCACAACGGGGTGTGGCTGGTGGCGTTCGAGCAGGTCCCAGACCGCACCGGTGCCGAGTCGCTGCGCGGCACCCGGCTGGTGGTCGATGCCGCCGACGTGCTGCCCGCCGCCGACGAGGACGACGTCTTCACCGAGGAGCAGCTGCGCGGCCTTGCGGTGGTCGACCCCGCGGGCGCGGTGCTCGGTGAGATCGGGGGCCTCGAGCTCGGCGCGGCCCAGGACCGGCTGGTCATCCTGCTGCCCGACGGACGCGAGGCGCAGGTGCCCTTCGTGACCGCGCTCGTGCCCGAGGTCGACCTCGAGGCCGGCCGCGTCGTGGTCGACGCGCCACCGGGGCTGCTCGACCTCGGGGTCTGACCGCCGTGCGCGTCGACGTCGTCTCGATCTTCCCCGACTACCTCGCACCGCTGGAGCTGTCGCTGATCGGCAAGGCGCGGCGCGACGGCATCCTCGACGTGCGGGTGCACGACCTGCGCGAGTTCGCCCACGACCGGCACCGCACGGTCGACGACAGCCCGTTCGGCGGGGGAGCCGGGATGGTGATGACTCCCGGGCCGTGGGCGGAGGCACTGGACGCCGTGGTCGCGTCCGGGCCCGCGGGAGACGCCTTGGTGCCGCACCTCATCGTCCCGGGGCCCGGTGGGGTGCCGTTCACGCAGGCCCTGGCGAGGTCGCTGGCCGGGGAGCCGTGGCTGGCCTTCGCCTGCGGGCGCTACGAGGGCATCGACGAGCGCGTGTACGAACATGCCGCCGAGCGGATGCCGGTGACCGTGGTCTCGCTCGGCGACTACGTGCTCAACGGGGGCGAGGTGGCGGTGCTCGCGATGGTCGAGGCCGTCGGGCGCCTGCTGCCCGGGGTGGTCGGCAACGCCGAGTCGCTCGTCGAGGAGTCGCACGAGGAGGGCCTGCTCGAGTACCCCGTCTACACCCGGCCGGCCTCCTGGGACGACGCCGGGACGGTGCGTGCGGTGCCGCCCGTGCTGCTCTCGGGCGACCACCGTGCGATCGCCGCCTGGCGCCACCAGCAGCGGCTCGAGCGCACGGCATCCAGACGCCCCGACCTGCTGCCGACCTCCGCGACCACGGGAGCGCTCGCCGACCTCGACGTCCGCGTCGCCACCCCGGCGGATGCCGCCGAGCTGCTCGTGCTCCAACGCGCCTGCTGGGTGCGCGAAGGGCTTGCGGCACAGGGCCGTTGGGTGGTGCCGCCCCTGGTCGAAGAGCTCACCGACGTTGTCGCCGGCCTCGTGGAGTGGACGACGTATGCCGTGCGCGTGCGGTCCGCCGACGGCGTCCCCGGGCGGCTGGTCGCCTCGGTGCGGGCGCGACGGCATCCGGGCGACGGCACCCGCTGGGAGGTCGGGCGCCTCATGGTGGCGCCCGACCTCCAGGGGCGCGGGCTGGGCCGCGAGCTGCTCGCGCTGGCCGAGTCGCTGGCGCCGCCGGAGGTGACCACCCACTGGCTGACCACGGGCGTGCTCGAGGAGGGCAACCAGCGCTTCTACAGGCGCGCCGGCTACCGGCTGGTGCGGGGCGAGCCGACGTACCCGGGCGCGGTCGACCTCAGCAAGCGCCGCCGCTGATCGCGGCCGACCCGGGCGGGCGCCGTCGCCTCAGGCGCCGAGCGCACCGCTGACCGCCCGGACCATCGGCCACGCACCATCGGACCAGTTGGAGATGACGGTGTACGTCGTCGCCGAGGAGGGCCGGCACGCGCTGGCGAACGACACACCTGCGTCGTACCCCTCGAGCCACACGGTGTCGGTGGTGGCGTGCAGGTGAAAGCCCAAGCCGTAGCGGCGGTCCTCCTCGGGCCAGTCGCTGTGCGGCGTCAGCATCTCGGCGAGCCGTCGCTCGGAGACGACTCGTCCGGCGAAGAGCGAGTCCCAGAACGTGCTGAGGTCGGCCGCCGTGGAGTAGATGCCACCGTCTCCGGTGCCGACCACCGGGAGGTGGAGCACGTTGGTGCGCAGGCCGTCGACGGCCAGGTAGCCCAGGGCGGCCCGGCCGGGGAGCTCGTCCGAGCGCAGGAACGCGGTGTCGACCAGGCCCGCCGGCTCGCACACCAGGGTGCGCACCAGCTCGCGGTAGCCGACCCCGCTCGCCCGTTCGGCCAGCAGTGCGAGCACGATGTAGCCGCCGTTGCTGTACGAGAACCGCTCGCCGGCCGGGAAGGCGGTCTCGTGCCCGTCGAGCACCGGAAGCCACTGCGCGGTGCTGGTCAGCCGGTGCACCGGCACGGACAGCACGTAGTCGGTGATGTCGCGGATGACCTCCTCGTCGAAGTAGTCACCGATCCCCGACCGGTGGGCCAGCAGGTGCTCGACCGTCACGTCGTCGGCGATCAGCGGGAGGTCGGTCCCGAGCAGCGAGCGGGCGGTGGTGGCCAGCTCGAGGGTGCCGCGCTCGACCAGGGTCATGACGGCGAGTGCGGTCAGGGTCTTGGTCGCGCTGGCGGTCGCGAACTGGGTCCGGACGGTGTTGGGCACCAGGTGGGCGCGATCGGCGAGTCCGTAGGCCACCAACAGCTCGGTCGTGCCGGCCCGGTCGACGCGGACCACGCCCGAGAAGCCGGAGCCGGCGGCGGCGGCGTCCACGGCATCCTGCAACGAGCTCATGGCAAGGAAGGTAGTGAGTGCGGGACCTGAGCGACAGCGGAGCGGAGTCGGCCCCGAGGATGCCGTCGGGCCGGCTCGTGCGCTTGACTGTCGAGATGCCGAACGACGACTGGCGCGTCGACGCGCTCGACCTCACCGGGTACCTCGCCCGCCTCCGGCTTCCGGTGCGCGAGCCGGGACGCGAGGCGCTGGCGGAGCTGCACGAGGCGCACGTGCGCACGTTCACCTTCGACAACATCGACGTGCTGCTCGGCCAGCACCCAGGCGTCTCGCTGGATGCCGTGCAGGAGAAGTTCGTCGGTCGTGGGCGCGGGGGCTACTGCTTCGAGCACAGCACGATCTTCGCCGCCGCCCTCGAACGGCTCGGCTACTCGGTGCGGCGGCACCTGGCCCGGGTCGGCGACCCCGACTCGGGCACCCAGCAGGGGCGCACCCACATGGTGGTCGAAGTGGTGCTCGACGGTCAGCGCCTGCTGTGCGATCCCGGCTTCGGGATGAGCCTGCTGCGCCCCATCCCGTTGGAGGACGGGGCCGAGGACGAGCAGGAGCCGGGGTGGCGCTACCGGGTGCGTCGCACCGCCGGCGGCTGGGCGCTCGACCGGCTGCGCGAGCAGGGCTGGGAGGTCGGGCACATCACCGACGAGCTGGACGTGACGCCGACCGACGTGCTCATCGGGCACCACTTCACCAGCACGTACCCGGGCTCGCACTTCACCTCCAGCTTCGTCGTCGGGCGGTACCTCCCCGGCCGGCACGTCACGGTCACCCACGAGTCGCTGACCGTGCGCAGGCCCGGGCAGCCGACGGAGCACCGCCGGCTGCGCGAGGGCGAGGTCGATGAGTGGCTGTCGACGCTCGAGGTACCGC
>Ga0302299_10002940_pt1 | contig 10373 bp, 9 predicted proteins | sample III_Fen_N3_4_FD_198795 | JGI IMG/M metagenome (GOLD analysis project Ga0302299, IMG submission 198795) | Peat permafrost microbial communities from Stordalen Mire near Abisko, Sweden - III_Fen_N3_4 | ecosystem: Environmental > Terrestrial > Soil > Wetlands > Permafrost | place: Sweden: Abisko...
GTACCACGACCCCTGCCACACGCCGATGAAGACGTACACCCCGCTTGCCGTCGTCAACGAACTGATGGGGACGGCCGTCGCATTGAACGACCGCTGCTGCGGCGAATCGGGAACGCTCGCCGTGTCACGTCCCGACATCTCGACACAGGTCCGCTATCGCAAGCAGGGGGAGATGACGCAGGGTGCGGAAGCGTTGCGCGCCGACGGATTCGAAGGCGACGTCAAGGTGCTCACCTCGTGCCCGTCGTGCCTGCAGGGGCTGTCACGCTTCGACGACGATGCCGGCACGAAGGCCGACTACATCGTCGTCGAGATTGCGAAGCATCTGCTCGGGGACAACTGGATGGCCGACTACGTCGCGAAGGCCAACGCCGGGGGCATCGAGCGCGTCCTGGTCTGATTAGAGGTCAGGCTCTTGGGCTGGGCGCACGCTGCTCGCCGCGAGCGCCGGCCCGCCGCACGGGAAGCCTGACGCCGGCGCGCCGAATTGAGGTGCAATCGCGCAGCGGGGTGCTTCCATCCGGGTGGCCAACGCGGCCATCGCATGGTCGTCGGGGGACGGCCCGTAGCGAACGATGAGCGGCGAACCCACGACGAGCGCCAGCCAGATCGCGGCGACGACCGTCGCGCTGCGGGCAATCCGGGCAGGCGGCGAGGGAGGTCCGAATTCATGAGTCGTTTGCGCATTCATCGTGTGCTCCTTGATGCGGTCATGGACGCCTGGTTCCATTGCTTCTGAAAAAATCCCGCGAAGACGCCGATTCGAGTGGCTCGGAACTGCGGTCGCCCGGCCCATTTCCAGTCGTGGCGTCCTCGCGGGTGGAGGCAACGGTGCGCGGCTTTCGGAGTCCGGACCCTGCTGGGGTTGGTGGCCGATCGCTGCGTTGTTGGTGACCATGGAGCTACGTTAGGCCGGCGCGGCCGGCCGCGCGCCGGAACTTTCCCGTCCGTTCATGCGGAATATTCGCGTTCCGGGGCGGCGCCGGCCACGTAACCGGCTTGCCCGCCTGTCGGGTCCGGAAGGCGGGGTGCGGCGAGGCGCACCCCCTTTGTGCTATAAACTTCGAGGGCCCTTCATAGCGGATTTACCAGCAATCCACCCCGGCCAGCCCATGACGCAGGACACGTCCACCCACGTAATGCCGACGCCCGCGAAGCCCGCCGCCGAAGGGGACGCCCCGTCGCTGGCGTTCGCGGACGCCGACGGCGCCAAGCGCTGGGCGAAATCGCTGATGGTCACCGGCGTGGGTCCGCTGTACCAGGCCATCCACGGCCAGTTGCGGGCGATATCCAAGGCGGCGTTCACGCCCCGCGAGCGCGCCACGATCGCCGAAGTCATGCGCGACCAGGTCGCGCACCTGCATACCGAACTGGCGCGACGCTTCGCGGGCAAGCCTCAGCCCGCTGCGGAGCGCGAGCTCGATGCCGCCAACCAGGCCATCGCGCTGTGGCACGCGCTCTGGGAGCAGTATTCCGCCTGTCTGAAGCCACTGCTCGAGGGCGATGCCGAGCTGCAGGGCGTCAAGGCCAAGCTCCTGCAACGCGGACTCTATGTCGGCAAGCAGCTGGTGCTCGTTCACGCGCTCGCGCGCCGCGCCGCGCCCCCCGCGTTGTGGCAGGAACTGCATGCTTACTACCGGCTGACCGAGATTCTCGATTGCTCCGTCACCGCGGTGTCCGACGAAATGACGCCGCACGCGGTCGGCATCTCGTGTTACTCGACCTATTGCCATGCGCTGCTGCTGGGTCTGGCCGACCCTTATGCGATGTCGATCCGGCAGATCGAATTGACCGACCGCTGGCTGTCGCAATGGGCGCGCAAGGTGTTTCCCTACGCGCAGCAGCGCGAGACCGAAGGCCCGATCATGCTGATCGACCTGGACGGCAACGCCGGCGCATCGCTGATCGGCACGCCCCCGCGCGATCCGCCGCGGTCGATGCGATTCGGCTATCCGGGCAAGCTCGCCACCAGCGTCCGCGGCCGGCTGAAGCGCCTCGCGGCAGGCGCCAGCCCTTCGGAATTGCAGCTCGGCCACGACACGTCGGTCGAAAGCTGCACCGTGCTCCTGTCGCATCTCGATGCGCACTGGTACCAGCTGCCGCGACGCAATCCGGACATGCAGCGCGCGTGGCAGGAACTGGTGACGGGTGGCGTTCCCGCGGCTTATTTCCGTGTCGGCGGGCGTACGTTCGATCGCCAGGACCCGCTGGGGCGGCTGACGTTCCAAGGCGCGCAATACCTGCAGACGCTGGGCGCGCTGACCGACTACGACCGCTTCCGCGAAGATGCCGAGAAGAACTGGCCGTGGGAACGCTGGCAGGGAACCGCCGATTGGCGCGGCGCCGCGCTGGTGCGCAACGACCACGGCCGCTATCGCTGGTTCCTGGACCAGCTCGTGGTCGCCCGCGACGACGAGCGCGTACGGATGGGGCACGTCACTCGCGTGTCGCTGGACCCGCAAGGCGAGTTTGCGATCTCGCTCGCGTTCTGGCCCGGCACGCCGAAGTCGCTCGCGATCCGCGCGATGTCGCTGACGTACGTCGAAGAACCGCCGATGCCCGCGCTGCTGCTGTCCGAAACGCCCGACGAGCGCGGCACGCTGATCGTGGCTCCGCGCACGTTCAACCCGGGCCGGATGTTCCGGTCGATGGACCCGGGACCGGAGCGCAAATTCAGGCTGACCAAGCTCGTGCAGCGCGGCGGGGATTTCGAGCGCGTCGCGTTCGAAGAAACCTGATATCAGTTTGTACACCGCCCAACCTGGAGATTCGATGAAACTCGCCTTGATGGCCTTCGCCGGTGCAGCGCTCTTCGCCGCCGGCAACGCGAACGCCGCGCTCGACAACGCTGCCGCAGAAGCCCTGATGAAGAAGGATGGTTGCGCCGCCTGCCACGCCATCGACAAGAAGCTCGTCGGTCCGGCTTATGTGGACGTCGCAGCCAAGTACAAGAGCGACAAGGACGCCGTCGCCAAGCTCACCAAGAAGGTGAAGTAAGGTGGCTCGGGCGTGTGGGGCCAGATCCCCATGCCGCCCAATGCCGCGACACCGACCGCAGACATCACCGGCCTCGTCACCTGGATCCTGACGTTAAAGAAGTAAGCACATACTTCTGTGATAGACAATGCCGGCCGGGGGGTGACCCCGGCCGGTTTCGTTTTGGTGGCCACCGGCAACGGTCGAATCGGCAGCCTTTGACCGAAGCGGGCCGACGCCGGTAGAATCAGCCCGGTTCGTGCAGGAGAGAGCGATGCGCGCGGAAAACAACTGCGCAAATTCGCCGCCGAAGGCGTATTCCCGAAATCGCTCAGGTACCGAGGACTGCACGCAACGCAACGCCGATCTGGAGAGCGGCCGCGGGGGAGGACCGGCAAATCGCCGCGCCACCCTTACCGGTCCACCGAAGGGGCACCGGGTGCTGGAACGGGCGTAACGTTCCGCCACCCCAAATCTCTCAGGTAAAGAGGACAGACGGGGCGAAGTGGCAGTATCGCTTCACCCTATTGTCGTCCCTTGCCGGAGAATTCCACGTGCTCAAAGAAACCCCGCTCAACGCCACCCACCGCGCCGCGGGCGCGCGCATGGTCGACTTCGGCGGCTGGGACATGCCGGTCAACTACGGTTCGCAGATCGACGAGCACCATGCGGTGCGGCGCGACGCGGGCATGTTCGATGTGTCGCACATGCGCGCCGTCGACTTAGCCGGCGCGGGCGCGCGCGACTTCCTGCGGCGGGCGCTCGCCAACAACGTCGACAAGCTCAAGGAACCGGGCAAGGCGCTCTACTCGTGCCTGCTCGCCCCGGACGGCGGCGTCCTCGACGACCTGATTGTTTACTTCCTGCGCGAAGACTACTTCCGCATCGTCGTCAACGCCGGAACGGCCGACAAGGACATCGCGTGGTTTCGCCGTCTCATCGGTGAACACGCGCCGCACCTGACGCTGACGCCGCGCGCGGAACTGGCGATGATCGCCGTGCAGGGTCCGAATGCGCGCGCCAGGGTCTGGCAGGCGCTGCCCGGCAGCGAAGCCGCGAGCGCGGCGCTGAAACCTTTCATGGGAGCGGCGTACCGGGATGGCGGCGGCGAGGTCTTCATCGCCCGCACCGGCTACACCGGCGAAGACGGATTCGAGCTGATGGTGCCGTCGGCACGCGCGGAAGCAACGTGGCGCGCCCTCGTCGAGGCCGGCGTCAAGCCGTGCGGTCTCGGCGCGCGCGACACGCTGAGGCTCGAGGCCGGCATGAATCTCTACGGGCAGGACATGGATGAGTCCGTGTCCCCGCTCGTCTCGGGCCTGGCCTGGACGGTGGATCTCGCGAGCCCGCGCGATTTCGTCGGCAAGGCCGCGCTGCAGGCGAATGCGCCTGCGCAGCAGCTGACCGGATTGCTGCTGCAGGATGCCGGCGGCGTGCTTCGTGCTCACCAGAAGGTGCACACCGAGCACGGGGACGGCGAAATCACCAGCGGCACGTTCAGCCCGACGCTGGGCAAGTCCATCGCGCTGGCCCGGCTCCCCAGGGGCGTGGCGCAGGGCGACATCGTCCACGTCGCCGTGCGCGACAAGCAACTCGCTGCGCGCGTCGTCAAGCCGCCGTTCGCGCGCAACGGCAAAGCCCTCGTTTCCTGATCACTGGCATACCTCACGGAGAACCCGCATGAACGTACCCGCCAATCTCAAGTACGCCGACAGCCACGAGTGGCTTCGCGCCGAGTCCGACGGCACCGTCACCGTCGGCATCACCGACCACGCGCAGGCTGCGCTGGGCGACCTCGTGTTCGTCGAACTGCCCGCGGTCGGGCGGCAACTGAAGGCAGGCGAAGCCTGCGCGATCGTCGAGTCGGTCAAGGCCGCCAGCGACGTGTATGCGCCGATCGCCGGCGCGGTTGTCGCGGTGAACGATGCGCTGCCCGGCGCGCCCGAGGCGCTCAATGCCGACGCGTACGCTGCCTGGCTGTTTCGCGTGAAGCCGGCAGACGCCGGTGCGCTGGCCGCGATGCTTGATGCGGCGGCCTATGAAAAACTGATCGGCGAAGTCTAGAGGACCGCCCCGGATGAACATGAACGATCCCCTGCCCGGCGCCGCGCCGTCCAGCCTGCGCGCGCTCGAAGACCGCGCAGCTTTCCTGAGCCGGCACATCGGCACCACCGATCGCGACCAGGCTTCGATGCTGGCCACGCTGGGCTTCGCGACGCGCGACGCGCTGATCGACGCCATCGTCCCGAAGGCGATACGCGAACAGGCGCCGATGAAGCTCGCCGCACCGGTGCCGGAGGCCGAGGCGCTGGCCAGGCTGCGCGCGATCGCCGGCCAGAACAAGGTGCTGAAGTCGTTCATCGGGCAGGGCTACTACGGCACGCACACCCCCGGCGTGATACTGCGCAACATCCTCGAGAACCCGGCCTGGTACACGGCGTACACGCCCTACCAGCCGGAAATCTCGCAGGGGCGGCTCGAGGCGCTGGTCAACTTCCAGACGATGGTGTGCGACCTGACGGGCATGGCGATCGCCAACGCGTCGATGCTGGACGAGGCGACGGCCGCGGCCGAGGCGATGGCGCTGAGTTTTCGCGTGGGCAAGAGCGGCAGCAAGCGCTTCTTCGTCGCAGACGATGTGTTCGCGCAGACGCTGGATGTCGTGCGCACGCGCGCCGGTCCGCTGGGCATCGAAGTCGTCGTCGGCCCCGCGGTCGATGCACCCGCGAGCGGGGCGTTCGCCGTCCTGCTGCAATGTCCGGGCGCGTCGGGCGAAGTGCGCGATGGCCGCGCGCTGGCCGCCGCCGTGCATGCGCAGGGCGGCCTGGTGATCGTGGCCGCGGACATCCTCGCGCTGACGCTGCTCGCGCCGCCCGGTGAGTGGGGCGCCGACGTCGTCGTCGGTTCCACGCAACGCTTCGGCGTGCCGATGGGCTATGGCGGGCCGCACGCCGGCTTCTTCGCGACGCGCGACGAGTTCAAGCGTTCGATGCCGGGGCGCCTGGTCGGCGTCACCGTCGACGCGAACGGCAACTCGGCCTACCGGCTGGCGCTGCAGACGCGCGAACAGCACATCCGTCGCGAGAAGGCGACGTCGAACATCTGCACGGCGCAGGTGCTGCTGGCCGTCATCGCCGGCATGTATGCCGTCTACCACGGCCCCGAGGGACTGACGACGATCGCTCGGCGCGTGCACCGGATGGCCGCGATCCTGAAGGAAGGGCTGGAGCGCCTGGGCTTCACGGTACCGACGCAGGCGTTCTTCGACACGATCACCGTGGCGACGGGGCGCAAGACCGCGGACATCCTGGCCGGCGGCGTCGCATACGGCTTCAACTTCCGCAAGGTCGACGACCGCACGCTCGGGATATCGCTCGACGAGACGACCACGCGCGACGACATCGCGCGCATCTGGGACGTCTTCGCGTTCGACGATGCACCGTTCACCGTCGCCGATCACGACGCCGCGGTGTCCGACGCGTTTCCGGCGGCGCTCGCGCGCACCACGCCATTCCTGACCCACCCGGTCTTCCATCGCCATCGCTCGGAAACCGAGATGCTGCGGTACCTGCGGCGGCTGGCCGACCTGGACTTGGCACTCGACCGCTCGATGATCCCGCTGGGCTCGTGCACGATGAAGCTCAATGCGACCTCCGAGATGATCCCGGTGACCTGGCCCGAGTTCGGCGCGCTGCATCCGTTCGCGCCGGCCACCCAGGCAGCCGGCTATCACCGGATGATTCACGAGCTCGAGGCGATGATGTGCGCGGCCACTGGCTACGACGCCGTGTCGCTGCAGCCCAACGCCGGATCGCAGGGCGAATACGCCGGGCTTCTGATGATCGCGGCCTATCACGCGAGCCGCGGCGAGCCGCATCGCAACGTGTGCCTGATCCCGGCTTCTGCGCACGGCACCAATCCCGCGTCGGCGCAGATGGCCGGAATGCAGGTGGTGGTCGTCGCCTGCGATGCCGAAGGCAACGTCGACATGGCGGAGCTGGAGGCGAAGGCAGAGGCACATGCGCGCAATCTCGCCGCGATCATGATCACGTATCCGTCGACGCACGGCGTGTTCGAGGCCGGCATCAGGCGGATCTGTGAAATCATCCACACGCGCGGCGGGCAGGTGTACGTCGACGGCGCGAACCTCAATGCGCTGGTGGGGCTGGCGGCGCCCGGGCATTTCGGCGCGGATGTCTCGCACTTGAACCTGCACAAAACGTTTTGCATTCCGCACGGCGGCGGCGGCCCGGGCGTCGGTCCGGTGGCGGTGAAGGCGCATCTCGCGCCGTTCCTGCCCGGGCATCGCGACATGCCGGAAGGTGAGCGCGCGCCGCGCGCGATCGGCCCCGTTGCCGCCGCGCCCTACGGCAGCGCATCGATCCTGCCCATCTCCTGGATGTACGTGACGATGATGGGCGGCGAGGGATTGAAGGCGGCCAGCGAGAGCGCGATTCTAGCCGCCAACTACATCGCGAAACGATTGGCGCCGCACTATCCGGTGCTGTACACGGGCCCCGGCGGGCTCGTCGCCCACGAGTGCATCCTGGACCTGCGCCCGCTAAAGGCCGCGTCGGGCATCGAGGTCGACGACGTCGCGAAGCGGTTGATGGACTACGGCTTCCACGCGCCGACGATGAGCTTTCCCGTGCCCGGCACGCTGATGGTGGAACCGACGGAGTCCGAGCCGCTGGCCGAGCTCGACCGCTTCATCGACGCGATGATCGCGATACGCGCCGAGATCCGCGCCGTCGAGGAAGGCCGCGCGGACCGCACGGACAACGCCTTGAAGCACGCACCGCACACGGCCGCCGCGGTGTCCGCCGACGAGTGGACGCATGCGTATACGCGGCTGTCCGCGGCGTATCCCACCGCGGCGCAGAAGGCGGTCAAGTACTGGCCGCCGGTGGCGCGCGTCGACAACGTGTACGGCGACCGCAATCTCTTCTGCAGCTGCATCCCGCTCGCCGACTGCGAGGTGTCGGAGCCGGCGCCGGCCGCCGCCTGATGCGCATCATCGTCCTAGGCGCCGGAGTCGTCGGCGTCACGGCCGCGTGGTACCTGGCGCAGGACGGCCACGACGTCACGGTGCTCGACCGCCATCCCGGCGCGGCGCTCGAGACGTCGTTCGCGAACGGCGGACAGATCTCGGCGTCGTATGCGGAACCGTGGGCCAACCCGGACGCGCCGCTCAAGATCCTGCAGTGGCTGGGCCGCGACGACGCGCCGCTCTTGTTCCGGCTGCGCGCCGATCCGCAGCAGTGGCGCTGGGGATTGCAGTTCCTCTACGAATGCCTGCCGTCGCGCACCCGTCACAACACCATCCAGTGCCTGAACCTCGCGCTCTATTCGCGCGATTGCCTGAAGGCGCTGCGCGCACAGACCGGCATCGAATACGACCATCTCGAACGCGGCATCCTCTCGTTCTACACCGACCCCAAGGAATTCGCACAGGGCGTGGCCTCGGCGGAATTGATGCGCCAGTTCGGCTGCGACCGCGACGTGAAGACCGTCGCCGAATGCGTCGCGATCGAACCCGCACTCGCGGCATGCCGCAACCAGCTGGCCGGCGGCATCTTCACCGCTTCCGACGAATCCGGCGACGCGCAAGCGTTCACGCAGGAGCTGGCGCGGATGGCAGCCGCGCGTGGCGTCCGGTTTCGCTGGGGCATGGCCATCGAGTCGCTGGCAACGGAAGGCGACGCGCTGACCGGCGTGCGCTGCATCAACGAGCAGCACCGCAAGGAAGTGCTCGCCGCCGACGCCTACGTGATGGCGCTGGGAAGCTACAGCCCGTTCCTGCTGAAGCCGCTCTCCGTGCCGTGCCTCATCTACCCGGCCAAGGGCTATTCGGCGACGATCGCCATCGATGAACATCAGGGCGCGCCGACCGTTTCGCTGACCGATCTCGCGTGGAAGATCGTGTTCACGCGGCTGGGCGACCGCCTGCGGGTCGCCGGCACGGCGGAACTGTCGGGGTACAACAAGGATCTGAATCTCGTTCGCTGCGAAGCGCTGGTCCGGCGGACGTTCGAGCTGTTCCCCGACGCCGGCGAGCGCGACAGCGCGCAATTCTGGACCGGACTGCGCCCCGCCACGCCGTCGAACGTCCCGCTGGTAGGGGGCACCCGCTACCGCAACCTGTTTCTCGACACCGGACATGGCACACTCGGCTGGACGATGGCGTGCGGATCGGGCCGCGCGCTGGCCGACGTGATCGCCGGCCGCAAGCCCGATGTCGACTTTGCCTTTACCGGCGACGCTGCAAGGAAGGGACTCCATTGAAACTGTTTGCCCCGGAATCACTCGCCCGCTTCACGCGCGTCCAGGCGGCGCTGATCCATTTGGGGCTCAGCGCGCTGGTCGCGGCAACGATCGTCGCGGTGATGCTGCTGCTCTGGTATCCGAGCCCGTACTTCGCGGCGGCCGGCGGCGGCACGCTGTTGATGTTGCTCATCGGCGTCGACGTCGTTCTCGGCCCGCTGCTGACGCTCATCGTCTACGACCCGGCCAAGAAGAGCCTGCTCTACGACCTCGCGGTAATTGCGATGCTGCAGATCGCCGCGCTCATCTACGGGGTGAATGTGATGGCCTCGGCGCGCCCGGCATTCGTCGTCTACCTGCGTGGTGGATTCGATGTCGTCTCGGCCAATGACGTGGTGACCGAAGACATGGCGCAGGCACAGCTGCCGGAATTCCAGTCGGTGCCGCTGACCGGACCGCGCCTGGCCGCCGCGCGCGTCCCCGTCGATCCCGGCGTGCAACTCCGGATCGGCATGGAAGCGGCGGCAGGGGGGGCCGATCTCACCGCCTATCCGCGGTATTACATTCCGTACGCCACCGCGTCCCGGGAGGCCGCGGCGAGCGGCAAGCCGCTGGCCGCGCTGGCGCAGGCCAGCCCGGAAAATGCGGCGGCAGTGGCGAGGCTCGCCGCTTCGTCGGGCAAGTCTGCGGATGCATTGGTCTATCTGCCGCTGCATACCCGTTCCGTCCAGATGTCGATCGTCCTCGACAAGGCGAACGGCGACGTGGTGGGCGTGCTGCCGCTGGAGCCGCGCTGAGCGTCGGCGCGCGAAGAGTGCGAGGCTTCAACGTGAAATCCTGCAGACCGGTGTCCCGGTTCGGCGCGCTCTTTGCCGTCCTCATCCTTTGCAGCACGGCGGCACAGGCGTTGCTGGTCGTAGGCGCGCCATGGGTGCGGCCCACGCCGGAGCGCACGGCGACCGACGCGTACATGGTGCTCACCAGCAGCGAAGATGCGGTGCTGAAGGACGCGCGGTCGATCGTCGCGACCACCGTCGTCATTCGCGGGGCGACCGGCGTGAAGATTCACCCGCAGCTCGCGTTGCCTGCAGGCGTTCCGGTGGTACTTGCGCCGGATGCGTTTCACCTGGTGC
>Ga0302299_10002941_pt1 | contig 10369 bp, 9 predicted proteins | sample III_Fen_N3_4_FD_198795 | JGI IMG/M metagenome (GOLD analysis project Ga0302299, IMG submission 198795) | Peat permafrost microbial communities from Stordalen Mire near Abisko, Sweden - III_Fen_N3_4 | ecosystem: Environmental > Terrestrial > Soil > Wetlands > Permafrost | place: Sweden: Abisko...
AGCGCCACGAGCCCGTAGCGCGAGACCGCGCCGTAGGTGGGCTTGACGCCCACGGTGCCGGTGACCGCGGCCGGCTGACGGATCGAGCCGCCGGTGTCGGTGCCGATCGCGAGCGGCGCCTCGAACGACGCGACGGCCGCGGCCGAGCCGCCGCCCGATCCGCCCGGGATCCGCTCGAGGTCCCACGGGTTGTGGGTGGGGCCGAAGGCCGAGTGCTCGGTCGAGCTGCCCATGGCGAACTCGTCCATGTTGGTCTTGCCGAGGATGACGACTCCGGCGTCCTTGAGCCGCTTGGTGACGGTGGCGTCGTAGGGCGGACGCCAGCCCTCGAGGATCCGCGACCCGCACGTGGTCGGGATCCCCTTCTGGGTCAGCACGTCCTTGAGGGCGAGCGGGACGCCGGCCAGCGCGGAGAGCGGCGAGCCGGCCGCGCGCGCGGAGTCGACGGCCGCGGCGGCGGCGAGCGCACCGTCGGTGTCGACGTGGAGGAACGCGTGCACGCGCTCGTCGACGGCCGAGATGCGGTCGAGGTGCGCCTGCGCGACCTCGACGGCCGACACCTCGCCGGAGGCGACGACGGTGGCGGTCTCGGCCGCGGTGAGACGGGTCAGGTCGGTCACGGCCGGGGTCACTCCTCGTCCAGGATCCGCGGCACGCGGAACCGCTCGGACTCGACCGAGGGCGCGCCCGAGAGCGCCTCGGCGTTGGTGAGCGTGGGTCGCACCTCGTCGGCACGGAACACGTTCACCAGCGGCATCGGGTGGCTGGTCGCCGGCACGTCGTCGGCCGCGACCTCGGCCACCTGGGCGACCGCGCCCAGGATCACCCCGAGCTGCTCGGCGTAGTGGTCGAGCGACTCGGGCGGCAGGTCGATGCGGGCCAGCCGCGCCAGGTGCGCGACGTCGTCCCTCGTGATCTCCGGCATGCGGTCATCCTACGGAGACCGCGCCCCCCTCCTCGCGGTGGAGTCGGCCGAGCAGGGCGTCGGCGCCCTTGAAGACCACCATGACCACGGCACCGGCCAGCAGGATGCCCACGATGTTGCGCAGCGCGGTCGCGTACCCCAGGTTGATCACGTTGATGAACCCGTACGGGTAGGCCTCGATCACGGCGCCGCGCACGAGCATCCAGACCACCCAGACGACCGGGATCACGAGCGCGAGCGGGACGTCGAGCCACGAGATCCAGCGGCGCGGCCCGATCACGGCCCACACCACGAGGGTCCCGAGCGGCGTGAGCTGGTGCATGAGCACGTTCATCGGCACCTGCCACCCGACGTGGACGGCGCCCGGCGCGAGGATCACGGCGTACACGATCGCGGTGATCGAGATCATGAGCAGCGCCGAGTTGCGCACGACCCGGAACACCCGCGAGTCGCGGTGCGGGTCGAGAGCCAGCATCGTGACGGTGACCGCCACGAGCACGTTGGCCCACGTCGTGAAGAACGTGAAGAAGTCGAACGTGTGGCCCAACGTGCCGAGGAACCCGTCGGCGTTGTGGTAGTCGATCTCGCCGTACTTGTTGCCGCCGGCCGCGTAGACGTTGCCGATCGTGAGCCAGGCCTGGAGCACGACTCCGGCCCAGGCGACGACGGCGTTGCCGGCGAACCACCACCGTGCCGTGCGGTCGAGGAACGTCCCGGAGCGCGCCGTGATCGGCTCGGCGCCCGGCGCAGGAACTGGTGAGACGGCGGAGCTCATGGCCCCTCCCCGCGGGGAGGCGAGACCCTCCCCCTCCCCACTCACCAGGATCCCCAGCGCCCGCGTCGGACGCTCGCGGACGCGATGCTCACGTCCGCAGACCGGGCGACCGGGTCAGCCGCTGTCGCCCACCACGCGCAGCCCGGCGCGCTCGGCGGGGCCGCGCACGACGCGCTCGACGAGCCACTGGGTGGCCTGCTCGGCGGGCATCGGCCGCGCGACGCGGTAGCCCTGCGCGACGTCGCAGCCCATCTCGCGCAGCAGCTTCCAGGCGTGCGCCGTCTCGATGCCCTCGGCCACGACCGAGAGCCCGAGCCCGTGGGCGAAGCTCACGATCGAGCGCACCATCGAGGCCTCGCCGTCGGTGTCGAGGCGGCGCACGAACGAGCGGTCGATCTTGATCTCGGCCACGGGCAGCTGCTCGAGCAGCAGGAGCGACGAGTAGCCGGTGCCGAAGTCGTCGAGCGAGCTCGAGACGCCGAGCGCGGCCAGCTCGCGCAGCGCCGTGACCGCGCGACCGGCATCCTGCACGAGCACGCTCTCGGTGACCTCGAGCACCAGGGCGCACGGCGGCAGCCCGTGCCGGTCGAGCTCGGCGGCGATGAGCCCGGCGATGTCGGTCTCCTGCAGGTCGCGCATGCTCACGTTGACGGCCACGGGCACCTCGATGCCCATCTGCCACCACTCGCTCACCTGGTCGAGGGCGGCCCGCACGACGTACGCCGTGAGCCGGTGCACGAGGCCGGTGCGCTCGGCCAGCGGCACGAACTCGTCGGGCGGGATGAGCCCGCGCTCGGCGTGCCGCCAGCGCACCAGCGCCTCGACGCCCACGACATGGCCGTCGCCGAGGCCGACCTTGGGCTGGTAGTGCAGCTCGAGGTCGCCGTGGTCGAGGGCCTCGCGCAGCGCGGTGACCGTCCCGAGCCGAGCCGGCGAGTTGGGGTCTCGCGCGACGTCGTAGAGCTCGATGCCGGTCCGCTCGCCCTTGGCGACGTACATCGCGACGTCGGCACGGCGCATGAGCACCTCGACGTCGGTGCCGTGCTGGGGTGCGAGCGCGATGCCGATGCTCACGTCGATGTCCATGAGGACGCCCTCGAGCCGGCAGGGCTCGGCGAGCGCGTGCTTGATGCGACCGGCGACCTCGATGGCGTCCTGCGGCTGCTCGATGTCGGGCAGGAGGACGCCGAACTCGTCGCCTCCGAGGCGCGCGACCATGTCGCCGGGGCGCACGGCGTGCAGCAGTCGCCGGGCGACGACTTCGAGCAGGGCGTCGCCCGCGGGGTGCCCGAGGGTGTCGTTGACCTCCTTGAACCGGTCGAGGTCGAGGAGGAACAGGGCGACGCCGGAGCCTTCGCGGTGCGCCTCCACGAGCGCCTTGTCGATGCTGCGGTAGAGCATGAGCCGGTTGGGCAGGTCGGTGAGGGCGTCGGTGAACGCCTGCCGCTGGTGGGCCCGCGAGACCGACGCCGTCTTGTAGACCGCCATGAGCGGGACGAGGAGCAGGGGCACCAGCTGCCACGCGCCGAGCAGCATGACGACGATGAACGGCGACACCGCGAGCACGCACAGCGTGGAGAACGTGTAGTACCAGAAGTCCTCGGAGAACGACTCCCAGAAGGTCTGTCCGGCCGCGCGCGCGATACCGGCGACGAGGCTCAGGTTCACGAGGTGGTAGGCCGCCCACGACAGCGCCATCCAGGAGATGTCCGACCACTGCAGCGACATCCGTGGCGCCATCACGGTGGTGGTCTGCCCGAAGGCCCAGAGCACCAGCCACGCGGCCGTGATCGAGATGACGTACTGCCCGACGTTGAAGATCAGCTTCCAGGCGCTCTTGCGCTGGATCAGCTCCGACATCAGCACGGCCACGGCCTGCAGCAGCACGGCCGGCGCGAAGCCCCACAGGAACAGCGCGGCGAAGACGAACGCCGAGGAGATGGGGACGCCGTCGACGGCGTCGGTGTCGGACGTGATGACCGGACGCAGCTCGCCGAGGAACACCAGCGCGGTGACCATCAGCAGCTGCCAGCCGATGTCGTCCCAGTTCGAGACGCGCTGCACGAGCGCCGCGAGCACCAGCAGGCCCCAGCCGATCCAGAACGAGATCTGCCAGGTCAGCGAGAACAGCGTCCAGCTCCACAGCGACGGCCGTTCGCGCGCCCCCATGCCGCCGCTCCCGTCTCGCACACGCGGTGCGCGACCCCCTCGGCCGACACCTCTCCTTGCAACGGGTGTCGGCAGGCCCGGGGGGTCCCTTGACGGGCCAGGAGGGCCTGAGCACTACTCCGAAGGGGTGACGGCAGCAGCCCGGGCGGCATCGGGCCCCTGCTCGAGCAGCACCGCGAAGCCGGTGGCGTCGAGGATCGGGCGACCCAGCGTGACGGCCTTGTCGTACTTCGACCCGGGGTTCTCGCCGACCACGACGAAGTCGGTCTTCTTGCTCACCGACCCGCTCACCTTGCCGCCGGCCTCCTGCACCGCGGCGGTGGCACCGTCGCGCGACCAGCCCTCGACGGTGCCGGTGACGACGACGGTGACACCGTCGAGCGGGCGCGGACCGGCGTCGACGCGCTCCTCGGCCAGGCGCACGCCGGCCGCCCGCCACTTCTCGACGATGTCGCGGTGCCAGTCGACGGCGAACCAGTCGACGACGGCCTCGGCGATGATCGGGCCGACCCCCTCGGCGGCGGACAGCTCCTCGACCGAGGCGGCCGCGATGCGGTCGAGGTCGCCGAGCTCGCGGGCCAGCGCCTGCGCGGCGGTGGGCCCGACGTGGCGGATCGACAGGGCCACGATCACCCGCCACAGCGGGCGGGCCTTGGCCGTCTCGAGCTCGCCGAGCAGCTTCTCGGCGTTGGCGGTGAGGACGCGACCCTCGGCGCCGCCGTCGCGGGTGAAGAACTGCGAGCGCCGCAGGGCGTCGGCCGTGAGCCCGAGGACGTCGCCCTCGTCGGCCACGATGCCCTCGTCGAGCAGCGCCATCGCGGCCTTGAAGCCGAGGCCCTCGATGTCGAGCGCGCCGCGCGAGGCGATGTGGAACACCCGCTCGCGCAGCTGGCTGGGGCACGACCGCGTGTTGGGGCAGCGGATGTCGACGTCGCCCTCCTTGGACGGCGCCAGCGGCGTTCCGCACGACGGGCAGTGCGTGGGCATGACGAACGCGCGCTCCTTGCCGGAGCGCTCCTCGACGACGGGGCCGAGCACCTCGGGGATGACGTCGCCGGCCTTGCGCAGGAACACTATGTCGCCGATGAGGACGCCCTTGCGGACGACCTCGTCGGAGTTGTGAAGCGTCGCCATGCTCACGGTGGAACCGGCGACCTTCACCGGCGTCATCACCGCGAAGGGTGTGACGCGCCCGGTGCGACCGACGTTGACCTCGATGTCGAGCAACCGGGTGCGCACCACCTCGGGCGGGTACTTGTAGGCGATCGCCCAGCGCGGCGCGCGGCTCGTGGAGCCCAGCCGGCCCTGGGTGGCGAGGTCGTCGACCTTCACGACCACGCCGTCGATCTCGTGCTCGACGTCGTGCCGGTGCTCGCCGTAGTGGTCGACGTAGGCCTGCACCTCGGCGAGGCTCGTGACGACCTTGGCGCGGTCGCTGGTGGGCAGGCCCCAGCCGCGCAGCGCGTCGTAGGCCTCGGACTGCCGCGACGGTTCGTGCCCGTGCCAGACGCCGATCCCGTGCACGACCAGCTGCAGGCCGCGCAGCCGGGTGAGCGCGAGGTCGAGCTCGGCCTGCAGCCGCGCGACGGTGGAGGAGCCCTTCGCGCGCATCGCCGCGAGCTCGTTCTCGCGGCTGTCGATGCGCTGGCGCAGCGTGCCCGCACCCGCGTTGCGCGCGTTGGCGAACGGCGACAGCCCCTGCGCGGTGACCTCGGCGTTGAGAGCGTCGAACGCCGCGGTCGGGAAGTAGACCTCGCCGCGGACCTCGACCAGCTCGGGCACCGGGTGCCCGGCCGACGCCGTGAGCGCCTTGGGGATCGCGGGGATGAACCGCGCGTTGTAGGTGACGTCCTCCCCCACCCGGCCGTCGCCGCGCGTGGCCAGCGACCGCATCCGCCCGCGCTCGTAGACGATGTCCACCGCCAGCCCGTCGACCTTGAGCTCGCAGAGCATCGCGGGCACCGCGCCGAGGTCCTTCTCGACGCGTGCGGCCCACGCTGCCAGCTCGTCGGAGCTGAACGCGTTGTCGAGCGAGAGCAGGCGCAGCAGGTGCTCGACCGGGGCGAACATCCCCGACGCCTCGCCGCCCACCGACTGCGTGGGCGAGTCGGCGCTCACGAGCTCGGGGTGCTCGGCCTCCAGCGCCTCGAGCTCGCGGTAGAGATCGTCGTACTCGGCGTCGGACAAGGTGGCCGAGTCGTCGACGTAGTAACGACGACGCGCCTCCTCGATCGCCTCGACGAGCTCGCGCCAGCGCGCCGCCGGGTCGGCCTTCGCGCGCGCCACCTCAGGCGTCTCCCTCGCGCAGCCCGCGACCGACCGAGCGCAGGACGCCGAGGGCCGAGCGGACGTGGTCGGGGCTCGAGGCGCCGAACCCGCACGTGGGCGAGACGAGGACCTGCGGGGCGAGGGCCTCGGGCGTGAGGCCGAGGCGGTGTCCGAGCGTGCGCACGAGGTCGACGCTAACGGCCACCGGTGACAACGGCGACACCGTCGGGACGACCCCGCAGACCAGGCGGCGGCCCGCCTCGAGCAGCTCGCCGACGGAGTCGTCGTCGCGCCGGTCGTGCAGCAGCAGGTCGCTCGACACGGCGTCGGCGCCGGTGCGGCGGAACAGGTCGTACGGCGGCCGCGAGCCGCAGCAGTGGATCACGAGCGTGGCCTCGGCGGCGTGCACGGCGTCGACGATGCGGGTGAGCGCGGCCGAGACGACCTGCTCGTCGACGGCGGCGTAGCGCGCCAGGCCGCTGGCCGTGGGCACCTCGCCGTGGAGCACGGCAGGGAGCGCGGGCTCGTCGAGCCAGAGCGTGACCGGAGCGCCCGGCACCCGGCGGCGCAGCTCGGCGACGTGGTCGACGGCCACCTGGGCCAGGGCGTCGACGATGTCGCGACAGGCTCCGGCGTCCTTCACGGCGCGCTCGCCGGTGCGCAGCTCGACCGCCGCCGCGAGGGTCCAGGGCCCGCCGAGCGAGGCGGTGACGGGGCCCTCGAACCCGGGCAGCGACTCCTCCCAGGCGTCGAGGTCCTCGCCGAGCCACGACAGCGCGCGGCGCGTCTCGCGACCGGGCGCGTCGGCGAACCGCCAGCCCGACGGCGTCGTCTCGACGGCGAGGTCGGGCGCCACCCGGGTGAGGACGCCCATCGTGCGGCCGACGAGGTCGGCGCCGGGGCCGCGCGCCGGGAGCTCGGGCAGGTGCGGGACGCCGTCGCCGTCGCCGCACGTGTCGACCACCATCCGCACGGCCTCGCGGACGTCGGTGCCCGGCATCGAGCCGACGGTCGTGATCGCCGCAGGAACCGGGGGTGTCAGCACCCCGCCACGCTAGCCCGCACCCCCCGTGCGCATGAAGGTGCCCCGAAGGGTCCACGAAGCCCCTGAGACGCCCCCGATCCACGACGGGGACGAGCGTTTTCAACCAGATGGTTGACAACGATGGACGTCGCCGCCAGGATCTGTCCTCAACCGATCGGTTGAACAAGGAGCACGATGGCCGCCGACCCGCTGTCCCGCGCGTTCGCCGCGCTGTCCGACCCGACCCGCCGCGACCTGGTGGCGCGCCTGGCCGAGGGCGACGCCAACGTCACCGACCTCGCCGAGCACTACGACGTGAGCCTGCAGGCGGTCTCCAAGCACGTCCGGGTGCTCGAGGACGCCGGCCTCGTCTCGCGCACCAGGGACGCCCAGCGGCGACCGGTGCACCTCGAGGCGCAGGTGCTCGACCTCATGACCGCCTGGATCGAGCGCTACCGCCGCGAGGCGCAGGCGCGCTACACCCGGCTCGACGCCGTGCTCGACGACCTGGCCACCACGCAGACAGCACCACGCACGACCCCGTCCCGACGACGTGCTGGAGGCACGCGATGACCCACGACACCACCCTCGAGCTCGACCCGCGCGTCCCGATGCTGCGCCTCACGCGCGACTTCGACGCCTCCCCCGCCGACGTCTTCCGGGCGTGGGCCGATCCCGACCTCGTGGTGCGCTGGCTCGGGCCGGTCGACCGCACGATGGAGGTCGAGCGGTACGACTGCGTCTCCGGTGGCGCCTACCGCTACGTGCACGTCCGCGGCGACGACCGTCAGTGGTTCCACGGCTCGTTCCACGACGTCCGCCCCGGCGAGCTCATCGTGCAGACGTTCACCTGGGAGGGCATGCCCGACTCGGTGGCGTTGGAGACGGCGCGGTTCCACGACCTCGGCGACGGCCGGACCCGTCTGGTCACCACCTCGCTGACCGACAGCTTCGAGGGTCGCGACGCGTTCGTGGCCAGCGGCATGGAGGCCGGCGTCCGCGACAGCTTCGCCAAGCTCGACGCGCTGCTGGCCGGCTGAGCGCTTCCGCCGTACGGACCACGGCTGCGTCGTCCGCGGCGGCGCGTGCGAGGGTGGGACCGTGGACCTGCCCGCGATCCCGCTCTCCGTCCTCGACCTCTCCCCCGTCGCCGAGGGGCGCACGGCCGAGGAGTCGGTGGCCGCGACCCTCGACCTGGCACGGCACGTCGACGAGTGGGGCTTCACGCGCTACTGGCTGGCCGAGCACCACGGGATGCCCGGCATCGCGAGCTCGGCGCCCGCGGTGCTCATCGGCGCGGTGGCCGCAGCGACCCGACGCATCCGGGTCGGGTCCGGCGGCGTCATGCTGCCCAACCACGCACCGCTCGTCGTCGCCGAGCAGTTCGGCACGCTCGCGGCGCTGCACCCGGGCCGCATAGACCTTGGCCTCGGCCGCGCGCCCGGCACCGACCAGGTCACCGCCGCAGCGCTGCGCCGCTCGGTCGACCCGCTGTCGGCCGAGGACTTCCCACGGCAGCTCGTCGACCTCGTCGACTTCCTCCACGGCGGCAGCGCGCGCACCGGGGGCGCTGTCACGGCGGTGCCCACGGCGTCGAGCGCGCCTCCGGTGTGGCTGCTCGGCTCGAGCGGCTACAGCGCCCAGCTCGCCGGCCATCTCGGCCTGCCCTTCGCCTTCGCGCACCACTTCAGCCCGCACAACACGCTCCCGGCCCTCGACCTCTACCGGCAGAGCTTCCAGCCGTCGGACGTGCTCGACGCCCCCTACGCGATGATCGCGGCGCAGGTGCTCTGCGCCGACGACGACGAGACCGCCGCCCGCCTCTCGCGCCCGTCGGTGCTCTCCTTCATCCGGCTGCGCCAGGGCCGTCCGGGACGGCTGCCCAGCGTCGAGCAGGCCGAGGCGCACGAGTGGACCGACCTCGAGCTGGCCATGGTGCGCGAGCGCCTCGCCGACCAGGCCGTCGGCGGACCCGACACCGTGCGCGAGCGGCTGGGCGCGCTGCTCGCGGCCACCGGCGTCGACGAGCTCATGGTGACGACGTCGACCCACGACCCGGCCGACCGCGTGCGCTCGATGCGCCTGGTGCGCGACCTGTTCGGCCCTGCCGAGCTCCCCCGCGGCTACGCGGGCGCGCTCACCACGATCGCCTCCTGAGCGTCGTCCACGCGATCCGGCCACCGTCACGATCTCGGTGACCGCGCACGACAGCGCGGTCGAGGGTGTGGCCGGCGAGTGCCAGGACGGCGGGCTGCTCAACGGCCGCGTGCTGGTGTACCTCACCCGGCCCGGGACGACGGACCCGGCCGAGGTCTACCTGGACCGCATCGGGCATCAGGGCAGCCCGTCGAACGCCGCGACGTGGACGGGGACGTGGCGCATCGGGTCGACGCGGTCGGGCACATGGACGATCAGCGACGTCTTCTGGTGCCACGGCGGCGCACCCGGCGAGGGTCGCAAGGTCGTGCCCTCGCCGACTGCGTCGGTGACCGTGGTCGGCTCGGCCGCGCCGACCGTGTCGTCGTGGTCCCGCGTGCCGACCGTCGTGCCCTGGGGTCAGCGGCAGTGGATGGTGGCGACCTACCGCGACGCCGCCGGCCATCCCCTGGCCGGACGTCCGATCACGGTGGGAGACAAGGAGAGCAGCTGCGGCTGGTACAGCAACGGGAACCGTCTCCAGAGCACCGACGACCACGGCCGCCTCGCCCTGCGGCTCCTCGCGCTGTACCCCTACTCGATGCCGCGCCTGTGCGCGTACCTCGCGAACCCTCAGCAGGTGAACCTCGGCACGTTCGCGACCACCACGCTGCTGGACGAGTGGTACGTCGGGATACCGGATCGTTACGAGTACTACCGCAACGTCTCGGCGGGTCTGTCGACCGCTGCGATCCGGTCCGGCAGGGACGTCGTCGTCTCCGGCACGGCGTACCCGGCGGTGGGGACCGCGTCGCTGCAGCGGCTCGTCGGTCGCACCTGGCGGACGGTGTCGACGGCTCGTGTTCGGCCCAGCGGCCGGTACACGCTGACGGTGCAGCCGATCCTGGGACCGAACTACGTGCGGGTGCTGGTGCGGACGGCTTCCGGACTCTCGCTCGCCCCGACGACGTCGCGCGTCCTGCTGCTCACGGGCACGACGCGGTGAGCATCCCGCCCCGTGACACTGGTCGGTAGCGAGAACGCGGGGCAGAGCGCGCGTTCTTGCTACCGA
>Ga0302299_10002942_pt1 | contig 10368 bp, 7 predicted proteins | sample III_Fen_N3_4_FD_198795 | JGI IMG/M metagenome (GOLD analysis project Ga0302299, IMG submission 198795) | Peat permafrost microbial communities from Stordalen Mire near Abisko, Sweden - III_Fen_N3_4 | ecosystem: Environmental > Terrestrial > Soil > Wetlands > Permafrost | place: Sweden: Abisko...
CCTCGCGAGCATCCGCGGCGTGACCGTGCGGCCCGAGGTCGTGCTGGAGGAGACCCCCGCGCCGCAGCGTCTCTCGCCGTTCGCCGTCGCGCTGCAGGCCGAGGTCGTCCTCGACGACGAGGAGGCCGCGAGCGGCCGGTTCGTGCTGCTGCACGACCCTGCCGGCCAGGAGCCCTGGGACGGCGACTTCCGCGTCGTGACGTTCGCCAAGGGCACGGTCGAGCTCGACATCGCCCAAGACCCCATGCTCACCGAGGTCGGCTGGGCCTGGCTCGTCGAGGCGCTCGAGGACCGCGGCGCCGGCTTTCGGGCCGAGTCCGGCACCGTCACCCGCACCGCCTCGGAGTCCTTCGGGGCGATCTCGGACCGCTCGCCCTCCGGCGACGTCGAGATCCGCGCCTCGTGGACGCCGACGAGCACCGACATCGGGGCCCACCTGCGAGCCTGGACCGACGTTCTCGCCCAGGTGGCCGGCCTCCCGCCGCTGCCTCCGGGCGTGGCGTCGCTGCCGCTGCCCCGCCGCCGCTGACCGGTCGCGCCGCCCGCGGGCGATGACGCTCCGTGCACGACCGTCCCGCTCGGACGCCGTACCCGGGTCGAGATTCACCCGATCGTGTCGGGCCGCCCGGCAAAAGGGGCTCTCGGCACGGTCAAGACACCCCCCCACCCGGCCGATACGCACTCGTAGGCCGGACGCGACGAGTCCGGCCCGACGATGCCGGGAGGCAAGCCGTGGTCGCACTGGTGGAGCGCCCGTCAGCGGTCGTACCGCTGCCGAGGGCTCGCTTCACGGCCCTGGTGGTGGCCGAGTCCGCGACGCGTCGTCAGGCGCTCGTGAGCCGGCTGCGCCTCCTCGGCGCACGCGACGTGGTCGAGGCCGCGAGCGGGGCCGAGGCCCGCGTCCGCGCGCACTACGACGGCCCGCGCGACCTCGTGGTCGTCGACGGCGGTCTCGCTGACGGTCCGGCCCTCCCGCTCCTGGCGGACCTCAACAAGCTCGGCTGGCGCCGCGTGGTCCTGCTCACGGTGCGCGACGACCCCTACGCCGTCCGCGCCGCCATCAACGCCCACATCCGCTGCTACATCGTCACGCCCGAGGAGACGCCCGGCGTCGCCGGGGCTCCGTCCCCGGTCGCGCGGCTGCGCCCCCGCGGCGGGTCGCCCGACGAGCTGTCCTCCCGCGAGGTCGAGGTCCTGCAGCTGGTGTCCGAGGGTCGCTCGAACAAGGAGATCGGCGACGCTCTCGGGCTGTCGGCGCTCACCGTGAAGAGCCACCTCGCCCGGATCGCGCGCAAGGTCGGCACCGGCGACCGCGCCGAGATGGTCGCCCACGCGATGCGCTCCGGTCTCGTCCGCTGAGCCGATGACGCGGCGTCGACCAGCGCCGATGCGTACGCCGGACCCTCGTGTCCCTATCCTGAGCAGGTGACGGACCCCGCGATCCCCGACGCGGGCTCCCCCGACCCCCTGGGCACCGAACCCCTGCTCGCGGCCGCCCCCGAGACCGCTGTCGTCGGGTCCGACCCCGCCGAGCCGGAGAACGTCGCCACCCCCCTGCTCGCGCCGCGCGACGGCGTGCCGCCCGTCATCGAGACGCCGCACGCGCTGCGCGCGGCCGCGGCGGCGCTCGCCGCCGGCACCGGGCCCGTCGCGATCGACGCCGAGCGCGCCTCGGGCTACCGCTACGGCCAGCGCGCCTACCTCGTCCAGCTGCGTCGCGAGGGCAGCGGCACCCACCTCGTCGACCCCATCGCCGTGCCCGACCTCGCCGTGCTCGCCGCGGCGCTCGAGGGCACCGAGTGGATCCTGCACGCCGCGAGCCAGGACCTCCCCTGCCTGCGGGAGATAGGCCTGGCGCCGGACCGGCTCTTCGACACCGAGCTCGCCGGCCGGCTGCTCGGGCACGCGCGGGTCGGGCTCTCCGCCCTGCTCGAGCAGGTGCTCGGCTTCTCGCTGGCCAAGGAGCACTCGGCGGCCGACTGGTCGACCCGCCCGCTTCCCGAGCCGTGGCTGCGCTACGCCGCGCTCGACGTCGAGCTCCTCGTGGAGCTGCGCGACGCGCTCGAGGCGGAGCTCGACGACGCGGGGAAGCTCGACTGGGCCTGGCAGGAGTTCGACGCGGCGCGCGACGCCGCGCCGGCCGCGCCGCGCGTCGACCCGTGGCGACGCACCTCGGGGATGCACAAGATCCGGCGCCCGCGACAGCTCGCCGTCGTCCGCGGCCTCTGGTACCGCCGCGACGAGATCGCGCGACGACGCGACACCTCGCCCGGGCGAGTCCTTCCCGACTCGGCCATCGTCGCCGCGGCCACCGCCGCCGTCGGCCCGGAGCCCGCGCCGTTGAGCACGCTGTCGGCGTTCCACGGGCGCGGTGCCCGGCGTCACCTGACCGACTGGCAGGCAGCCGTCACCGCGGCACTGGCCCTTCCCGAGTCCGAGCTGCCGCCGTCGTCGCTGCCCTCGGACGGCCCGCCGCCGCCCCGGGCGTGGGCCGACCGCGACCCCGAGGCCGCCGCGCGCCTGACCGTCGCGCGCGCCGGCCTGGCCGAGCTCGCGGCGCAGCACCACCTGCCGGTGGAGAACCTGGTGTCGCCCGACCTCGTGCGGCGGCTCGCCTGGACCCCGCCCGCGGAGCCCGACGCCGAGCACGTGGCCGCGGCACTCGCCGCGGGCGGCGCCCGCCCCTGGCAGGTCGACCTCGTCACCCCGGGTCTCGTCACGGCACTGGCCGCCACGGCAGACTCCGTCGCCGTGACGGCCGCCACAGCCGCCCCGGTTGATACGCCCGACGACCACATGCTTAGGTAACCCTTACAAGTAAGGCTGACCTAACTTCCACGGGAGACGACATGTTCGCGAACTACCTCATCGGACTGCGCGAGGGCCTCGAGGCCTCGCTCATCGTGGGGATCCTCGTGGCGTACGTCGTCAAGGCGGGTCAGTCCTCGCGCCTCGGCGCGGTCTGGGCCGGCACCGGCATCGCCGTCGCTCTCTCCCTCGCGTTCGGTGCCGCTCTCACGGCCACGTCGAGCTCGCTGTCGGACGAGGCCGAGCACGGCTTCGCGGGCACGATGTCGATCGTCGCCGTCGCGCTCGTGACGTGGATGGTCTTCTGGATGCGCCGCGCCGCCCGGGAGATGCGCGGGGAGATGCACGGCAAGCTCGACAAGGCTCTGCTCTCCGGCGGCTTCGCGCTCGGGGTGGTGGCCCTGGTCGCGGTCCTGCGCGAGGGCCTCGAGACCGCCCTGTTCCTGTGGGCCTCCACGTCCGCGTCCGAGGGCACCGCCGCCGCGCTCGGCGGCGCGCTCCTCGGCATCGCGACAGCGATCGGCATCGGCTGGGCCGTCTACCGCGGCGCTGTCCGGCTCAACCTCGCGACGTTCTTCACCTGGACGGGCGCGCTGCTCATCGTCGTCGCCGCCGGCGTCCTGGCCTACGGCGTGCGCGACCTGCAGGAGGCCGGCTGGCTCCCTGGCGGCGGCAACGTCGCCTTCGACGTGAGCTCCTCGATCGACGAGAACGGCCCCGTCGGCACGATCCTCGGCGGCTTCTTCCACTTCGACCCGGTCACCACCTGGCTGCAGCTGACCGTCTGGGTCGCCTACCTGGTCGTCACCCTCGCGATCTACTTCCGCCCCCAGCGCCCCGCGGCGCCCGCCGAGGTCACCACGGCGCAGACCGAGCGCGTCTGACCCACCGCCGGTCGGCCCACTCATGAGGGAAGGCCAGGTCGCCTGGGCGACACCGTGGGCGTCCCTCATCGCATCGCGCCACAGGCATCGGTCAGACTGAGAAGGTGACCGAACCGGACCGCGGACTCGTCCGCGACGTGCGCGCCGCGCTCGCCGAGGTGGCCGACCCCGAGCGGGCGATCGCCATGCAGGCCTACATGAAGTCCGCGATGCCCTTCCGCGGTGCCCCCAAGCCGGTGCAGGTGGCCGCGCTCCGGCCCGTGCTCGCCGCGCACCCGGTCACCGACCGCGCGACGTGGGAGGCCACGGTCCGTGAGCTCTTCGACCGCGCCTCCTACCGCGAGGAGCGCTACGCCGCCCTGGCTCTGCTCGGCGTCCGCGCGGCACGCCCCTGGCTCGACCTCGACCTCGTGCCCCTGCTCGAGCACCTCGTGGTGACCGGAGCCTGGTGGGACCTCGTCGACGACGTGGCCGGGCACCAGGTCGCGCCGCTGCACCGCGCCCACCCGCGCGAGATGGCCACGGTCGTGCGCGGCTGGGCCCGGCACGAGGACCTGTGGCTCCGGCGTACGGCGATCCTCAGCCAGCTCGGGTCCGGCGTCGGCACCGACCGTGCGCTGCTCACCGACGTGATCGAGGCCAACGTGGAGTCCCGGGAGTTCTTCCACCGCAAGGCCATCGGCTGGGCGCTGCGGGACCTCGCCTGGAAGGACCCCGACTGGGTCCGCGCCTTCGTGACCGACCACCCCGACCTCTCCGGCCTCTCGAGACGCGAAGCCCTGAAGAACCTCCGGTCGTCATCACTGAAGGTGGCCTTCGTTGCTAAGAGCGCAACAAACCCGGCCTTCATCCCAGTACACCCCACCCCGTTCCCGGAGCCGGTTACCGGTGGGTAGCATCGGGACTACCGGTGGGTGACCACCGGTCCCCCACGTGCGAGGAGTGCCCGTGTCCCCCACCCGTGCCGTGCGCGACGTCGTCCTCGTCGACGCCGTCCGCACTCCGTTCGGCAAGGCCGGCCCGAAGGGCATATACGCCGAGACGCGTGCCGACGACCTCGTGGTCGCGGTGTTCCGCGAGCTCCTGCGGCGTAACCCGACGTTGCCGGCCGAACGCATCGACGAGGTCGCGGTCGCCGCCACGACGCAGATCGGCGACCAGGGGCTCACCCTCGGGCGTACGGCGGGGATCCTCGCCGGCTTCCCGCAGTCGGTGCCCGGCTTCTCCGTCGACCGCATGTGTGCGGGCGCACTCACCGCCGTCACGAACCTGTCGAGCGGCATCGGCGTCGGCGCCTACGACGTCGTCGTCGCGGGCGGAGTCGAGCACATGGGCCGCCACCCGATGGGCGAGGCGATGGACCCGAACCCGCGCCTCATCGCGGAGAAGCTGGTCGACCCCGAGGCCCTCTTCATGGGCAAGACGGCCGAGAACCTGCACGACCGCTTCCCGCACCTGACCAAGGCACGCGCCGACGAGTACTCCCTGCGCAGCCAGGAGAAGACCGCCAAGGCCTACGCCGACAACCTCATCCAGCCCGACCTCGTCCCCGTCGCCACGCGCGGGGCCGTCACCGGCTGGGGCCTCGCGACGGTCGACGAGCCGCCGCGCCCCGAGACGACCCTCGAGGGTCTCGAGTCGCTGAAGACGCCGTTCCGTCCGCACGGTCGCGTGACCGCGGGCAACGCCGCCGGTCTCAACGACGGCGCCACGGGCGCGATCCTCGCCGCCGAGAGCGTCGCCACCGAGCTCGGCCTCACCGCCAAGGCGCGCCTCGTGTCCTTCGCCTTCGCCGGTGTCGCGCCCGAGGTCATGGGTGTCGGCCCGGTGCCCTCCACCGAGAAGGCGCTCGCCAAGGCCGGTCTCACGATCGACGACATCGGGCTGTTCGAGGTCAACGAGGCGTTCGCCGTCCAGGTGCTCGCGTTCCTCGACCACTTCGGCATCGCCGACGACGACGCGCGCGTGAACCAGTACGGCGGCGCGATCGCCGTCGGTCACCCGCTCGCCTCGTCCGGGATCCGCCTGATGGCCTACCTCGCGCGCGGCTTCGAGACGCGTCCCGACGTCCGCTACGGCCTCACCACCATGTGCATCGGCCTCGGCATGGGCGGCACGGTCATCTGGGAGAACCCGAACTACGACGGCAAGGGCGAGTGACGACCATGACCGAGACCACCTCCACCGCGGGCGCTCCCGACGAGGTCGTGACGAACGCCTACGTGCGGATCGTCGATCTCCCCGGCGGCGCCGGCAAGGCCGCGCTCATCACGCTCGACAACGGCCGCGACCACACGCGCCCCAGCACGTTCGGGCTCGGCGGCCTCACGTCCTTCGCCACGGCGATGGACCAGGTCGAGGCGGCCGCGGCGGCCGGCGAGATCGTCGCCGTCGCCGTCACCGGCAAGCCGTTCGTCTTCGCCGTCGGCGCCGACCTGTCCGGCATCCCGCACCTCGCCGACATGGCGCAGGCGCGTCAGCTCGGCGAGCTCGGCCACGCCACGTTCCGCCGGCTCGGCGAGCTGCCCGTCCCGTCGTTCGCGTTCGTCAACGGTGCGGCCATGGGCGGCGGCCTGGAGGTCGCGCTGCACTGCACCTACCGCACCGTCTCCACCGGTGCCGGGCTCCTCGCCCTCCCCGAGGTCGCCCTCGGCCTCATCCCCGGCTGGGGCGGCGCCTACCTCGTGCCGAACCTCATCGGCGCGGAGAAGGCCATCAAGGTCATCGTCGAGAACCCGCTCAACCAGAACCGCATGCTCAAGCCCGGCGAGGCGCTCTCCCTCGGTCTCGCCGACGTCTCGTTCGAGCCGGCGGACTTCCTCGTCCAGTCGCTGCGCTGGGCGTCCTCGGTGATCTCGGGGGCGACCGTGGTGTCGCGTCCCGAGGTCGACAAGGGCGCGGCGTACGACGCCGCTCTCGACGCCGGCCGTGCGTTCGTCGACGCCAAGCTGCACGGATCTGCACCCGCTGCCTACCGCGCTCTCGACCTCATCGCGGCAGCGCGCACGTCGACCCGCGACGAGGGCTTCGCCGCGGAGGACACCGCTCTCGCCGAGCTCGTCATGAGCGACGAGATGCGGGCGTCGGGCATCTACTCCTTCGACCTCGTGCAGCGTCGTGCCAAGCGCCCCGTCGGGGTGCCGGACAAGAAGCTGGCGCGACCGGTCACCAAGGTCGGCGTCGTCGGGGCGGGCCTCATGGCCAGCCAGCTCGCGCTGCTGTTCGTGCAGCGGCTCGAGGTGCCCGTGGTCCTCACCGACCTCGACCAGGCGCGCGTCGACAAGGGCGTGGACTACGTCCGCGGCGAGATCGACAAGCTGCACGCCAAGCACCGCCTCAACAACGACAAGGCGAACCGCCTCAAGGCGCTGGTGACCGGGTCCATCACGAAGGACGCGTTCGCCGACGCCGACGTCGTCATCGAGGCGGTCTTCGAGGACCTCAAGGTCAAGCAGCAGGTGTTCGCCGAGGTCGAGGCCGTCGTGTCCGACACCTGCGTGCTGCTCACCAACACCTCCTCGCTGTCGGTCACCGCCATGGCGGAGAACCTGAGGCATCCCGAGCGCGCCGTGGGATTCCACTTCTTCAACCCCGTGGCGCTCATGCCGCTGCTCGAGATCGCCCGTGCCGAGAAGACCGACGACGCCTCGCTGGCGACGGCGTTCGCCCTCGGCAAGTCGCTCAAGAAGTCGTGCGTGCTCGTGAAGGACGCTCCCGCGTTCGTCGTCAACCGCTTGCTGACCCGCTTCCTCGGCGAGGTCATGGCGGCCTACGACGAGGGCACGCCGTTCGACGTCGTCAACTCCGCGCTCGACCCGCTGGGTCTCCCGATGCAGCCGTACGTCCTCGTCCAGATGGTCGGACCGGCCGTGGCCTTCCACACCGGCGAGACGCTGCACCAGGCGTTCCCCGACCGCTTCGGCATCTCCGAGAACCAGCGCCGGATGGTCGAGGCGGGCAAGACGACGCTGCTGACCTGGGACGGCTCGACCCCGCGGATCGCCGACGACGTGCTCGAGCTGTTCACGGTCGGGGACTCGCCGTCGACGGCCGAGCAGGTGCGGCAGCGCGCGCTCGACGCCGTGGCCGACGAGGCGCGTCGCATGCTCGACGAGGGCGTCGTCGCGGAGCCGCAGGACCTCGACCTGTGCCTGCTCCTCGGCGCCGGCTGGCCGTTCCACCTCGGCGGCATCACGCCCTACCTCGACCGCACCGGCACGAGCGAGCGCGTCACCGGCAAGCGTTTCCTGGCCCCCGGAGTGGCCAGCGTGAGCTGAGCTCTCCGCTCCCCCAGCGTCTCTCCCTCCGGGATCGCTGGGGGAGTTTTCACTCAGTGTGATCTTCCGTCACTCTCGGTTTGCTCTGTCATGCGGCTGGGCCTCGGAACGCCCGGCTGTTCGGGCGTACGGTCGTTGCGTGGACCAGACCCGGGCATCGACGGCGCTGCGGCGCTCCGTGCTCGCCGTCACGCTGCTGGACCACGGCACCCTCGCCGACCTCGAGACGCGCGAGCAGGGCGCCGTCCACGTCCGCGCCCTCGACTCGAGCCACCTCGTCGTCGGCTGGGGCGAGCTCGTGCTCGCCGCGGGCGACCCTGGAGGGACGCTGCCCGACTCGGTCGTCCAGCGTCGGCTAGCCCGCTGGCTGCGGCTGCGCGTGGCGCTCGACACGATGCTGCACGCGGCCGACGCGACCTCGCCCGAGGCCGTCGCCGAGGTCCGCGGACGACTCCTCTCCCGCATGCGGCCGCGCGCCCTGCCCCGGGAGCACGCGCTCCACCCGGGGGCCGCGTGGACCCGTCGCACCGTGCTCGGCGGCGCGCTCGACGTCGGTCTCGCGATCCGGGGCTACGACGACGACGGGCATCCCTCCCCCGACGAGGTGGGCCTCCTGCCCGCAGGTGTCCTCGTGGCCGCGCAGGTGGATCTCGGCCTCGCGACGTCGAAGGCCGACCGCTATCTCGCCGACATGGCGAACCTCGCCGGCGAGCGCCTCCAGCGCGACCCGACCGCGGTGCTGCGCCCGCTCGGCGACGCCGACGTGCTCACCCTGCTCGCCTCACGGACCTTCCGCTCCGCACTCGTCGACGGCCAGGGCATGCGCTCGGCGGCGATCCCCGTGCGGACGCGCGGGTGGCTCGACCTCGGCCGCCTCGACCCCGCGTTCGCCGTGTCCGCCTCGCTGCTCACCGAGCCCGACGACCGCGGCTTCGCCCGACCCGTGCTCGTGACGATCGACGAGGTGGCCATGGTCCGCGCCGGCGGCGACCCGGTGGGCCAGTCGCTCGCCGACCCGGCACCCGCCGAGCCGCGTCGCCCGGTGAGTCGCGGCGCCTGAGCCGAGGCTCAGCCGGCGTCGCCGGAGCGCTCGACCTCGGTGGTCTCCGCGGTCGCCGAGCGCTGCGCCGAGTGGTCCAGCCGGGCCACCGTCTCGACGACGGCACGGGAGACGTCCTGCGCTGTGAGGCCGAGCTGGGAGAGCACCGATGCGCGGGTCCCGTGGTGCAGGAACGCGCGCTCGATCCCGAAGTCGCGGAACGGTACGTCGACGTCGGCGTCGCGGAGCGCCGCGGCGACGGACGACCCGATCCCGCCCTGGCGGCTGTTGTCCTCGACGCTCACCACGAGCTGGTGACCGCGCGCGAGCTCCACGAGGGACTCGGGCACGGGCGACACCCAGCGCGGGTCGACGACCGTGACGCCGATGCCCTGGTCGGCGAGGCGGTCCGCCACCTCGAGGCACAGGGGGGCGAACGAGCCCACGGACACGAGCAGCACGGTGGCCGCCTCGTCGCGACGCAGGACGTCGACGCCGCCGATGCGCTCCAGGGCAGGCACGTCCGGCCCGACCGCCCCCTTCGGGAAGCGCACGACGGTCGGGGCGTCGTCGACGTCGAGCGCCTCGCGGAGCTCCTCGCGCAGCGTCGCCGAGTCGCGGGGCGCGGCGATCCGCAGCCCCGGGACCACCTGCAGGATCGACATGTCCCACATGCCGTTGTGGCTGGCCCCGTCGTCACCGGTGACACCGGCGCGGTCGAGGACGAACGTGACCCCGGCCCGGTGCAGGGCGCAGTCCATGAGGACCTGGTCGAATGCGCGGTTGATGAAGGTGGCGTAGACCGCGAAGACCGGGTGCAGACCGGCGTACGCCATGCCGGCGGCGCTCGTCGCGCCGTGCTGCTCGGCGATGCCCACGTCGTAGGTGCGTTCGGGGAACTGGGCGCAGAACTTGTCGAGGCCGGTCGGGCCCATCATCGCGGCGGTGATCGCCACGACGTCGGGTCGCAGCCGCCCCTGGGTCACGAGCTCGTCGGAGAACACGCTGGTCCACGTGGTGCCGCTGGCCTTCAGCGGAAGGCCGGTCTCGGCGTCGATGATGCCGACGGCGTGGAACCGCTCCGCCTCGTCGGCGAGGGCGGGCTGGTAGCCGCGCCCCTTCTCGGTGATGACGTGCACGATGACCGGACCGGGGAAGTTCCTGGCCCGGCTGAGCGCGTGCTCGAGCGCGACGCAGTCGTGGCCGTCGACCGGCCCGATGTACTTGAGCCCGAGGTCCTCGAACATCCCCTGCGGGGCGAGGACGTCCTTGAGCCCCTTCTTGACCCCGTGCAAGGTCTCGTAGATGGGCGGGCCGACGACGGGCGTGCGACCGAGCGCCGACTTGCCCCAGTCGAGCA
>Ga0302299_10002943_pt1 | contig 10366 bp, 11 predicted proteins | sample III_Fen_N3_4_FD_198795 | JGI IMG/M metagenome (GOLD analysis project Ga0302299, IMG submission 198795) | Peat permafrost microbial communities from Stordalen Mire near Abisko, Sweden - III_Fen_N3_4 | ecosystem: Environmental > Terrestrial > Soil > Wetlands > Permafrost | place: Sweden: Abisko...
CGCGCAGGCGACGGGCCTTCCGGTTCTTCTTCGTCACCAGCTTCTGGTTGAGCGTGGTGATCTCGATGAACCGGTCGTACGCGGGCAGGTAGAAGTCGGGGGTGAACGCCTGCACCGGGTTGCCGGTGCGGTCGGACTCGAGCGTGAACGTGCGCGGCTCGTACTCCCAGACCACGCCGTAGAAGTCGAGGAGCTTGGCGAACTGGCGCTCGCTGTTGTGCGCGAAGCGGACCTGCTCGTGCGGCAGGGGCGACGGCGCAACGCTCGGGTCCGAGATGGCTCAGCCCCCCTCGGCCACCCGATGGCGGGGTGCGGGCTCGGCCGGCGCGAGCTCGACGATCGCGGCGTCGATCTCGCCCACCATCGCGCCGAGCGGCACGATGTTGAGCACGCCCTGACCATGGCGGACGACATCGATGAGCGCCTCGCCGTCGCGCGCCAGCACGGAGCTGGTGCCGTCGAGTACGAGGCTCGCGGTCTCCCACTGCTCGCCGAGGTCGTCGCGCAGGTACTCGATCGCCTTGCGTGCAGTCTGGAGCTTCACGCCGGCGTCGAGGAGGCTCTTCACCACCTTGAGCCGCACGAGGTCGCGGTACGAGTAGCGGCGCTGCGTGCCGCTCCCCCGCGCGTCGGCCAGGGACGGGCGCACGAGGTCGGTCCGCGCCCAGTAATCGAGCTGGCGGTAGGTGATGCCCACGATGGAGCACACCTGGGGTCCACTGAACCCGGATTCGGTCAACGAGAGCCCTTTCCAACCATCCGCGGAGCACCCTCCGCGCCGCCACCTGCCGGGCAGCGCCGCCCCCGGCGAACTTCCATGAGGCGAACTTCCATGAGGCGAACTCACACCGGCGTAGTTACGCCGTTGTCACGCTATACGTCGGGGCCGCGCGCCGTCAACGCGAACCGTCAAGGATTGGTGGACGTCGAGGCCGCGGCGCTGCGGCCGTCCGCCTGGAGGCAGGCGTCGAGGGCCGCGTGGTGCTCGGCGGTGCCGATCACCACCAGTGTCGTGCCGGGCACGAGCACGGCGTCACCGTCGGGGTTGCTCTCGAACTCGCCGTCGGGCCGGCGCAGCGCCAGCACGAGGGCGCCGGTCTCCTCGCGCAGGCGGCACTCACCGATCCGGCGGCCCGCAACGGGCGAGTTCCTGGGCACCACGACCTGCTCGAGCCGGAACGACTCGCCGGCGCTCGGGCTCACCAGGTCGACGAAGTCGGCCACCGCGGGCTGCAGGGCGAACGTGGCCAGCCGGACCGCGCCGAGGCGCAGCGGGTTGACCACGTGGTCGGCCCCGGCCCGCATCAGCTTGGCCTCGGTGTGCTCCGCGTTGGCCCGGGCCACGATCCGCACCCGGGGGTTGATCACCCGGGCCGAGAGCACGGTTGAGATCGCGTCGGCGTCGGACTGGAGGCTCACCACGAGCGTGGCGGCGTGCTCGAGGCCCGCGGCCCGCAGCACGTCGTCGTCGGTGGCATCGCCCTCGATGGCGAGGAGGCCGGCATCCTGGGCCCGCTCCACCTGGTTTGCGTCGCGGTCGACGACCACCACGACGCTGCGGGGCTCGATCATCGGGACGATCCCCTGCCCCACCCGGCCGTACCCGCAGAGCACGACGTGGTCCGTGACTCGATCGATCTGGTGTTCCATTCGCTTCCTCCCCCAGCGTCCGAGCCGGTTCTCGAGCACGTCCTCGATCGACCCGACGATCGCGTACAGCGCGACACCTACTCCCACCACGATGAGGACCATCGTGAAGACCCGGCCGCGCGCGCCGAGCGGCCGGACCTCCCCGAACCCGACCGTGGTGACGGTCATCACCGTCTGGTAGAGCGCGTCGACCACGCTGAACCCCTCGACCAGCCAGTACCAGAGCGCCCCGACGGCCATCACCGCCGCGAACAGCGCGAGGCCGAGGCGGACGCGGCGCCGCCCGGGGTTCACCGACGAGGAGTCAGGCACGGCCCGGTTGCTGACAGCGACCCGCCGACGTCAGTCGGCGAAGTCCTCGGGCCGCACCTGGTCGAGGAACTCGCGGAACTCCTCGATGTCGGGCACGGCGGCCTCTTCCACGGCCTCCTCGGGCTCGTAGAGCACGCCGGCTTCGTCGAGCACGGCCTCGGCGGCCAGGATCGGAACCTCGTGGTCCATGCGGACGGCGAGCGCGATCGCGTCGGACGGCCGCGACGAGATGCGCAGGGTCTCGGTGCCCTTGCGCAGGGTGATCTCGGCGAAGAACGTGCCGTCGTGGAGCTCGGTGATCTCCACCTGCTCGAGCCGCACACCCGTCTCGGACATCACGGTCGTGAACAGGTCGTGGGTCATCGGCCGCGGGGTGTCCATGCCCTGGAGCGCATAGACGATCGCGGTGGCCTCGGGAGGGCCGATGAAGATCGGCAGGTACCGCGCCCCGCTCTCTTCACGCAGCAGGACGATCGGCTGGTTGGTGGGCACTTCGACCCGGACGCCCATCAGTGCCATCGGGATCACGCCGTCGCCTCCGACTCGGCGGCGAGCGTACCACCGGGGTGCGCGCGTTCCTCCGGGCGGGAGTACCACTCCCGATACGCGTCGGGATCCGCGGTGACGACGCCGCGGTCGGCGTCGAGCACCACCGGGAGGTTCCGGTAGCGGTCCTGGTGGTGGAGGCCTCCACCGAGCACGAACACGTCGTCGATCGCCGCGCCCACGTACCGGGGCCGAGCGGGCACGATCCGGCGGGCCGGGCGGTCGAGCAGCGCGCAGACCTCCACCCGGCGGGGGCCGAGACCCTCCACGTACTGCACGAGGTAGGCCAGTGTGAGCCCGGTGTCGATGAGGTCCTCCACGATCACGACGTCGCGGTCGGTGAGGTCGAGAGCCACGTCCTGGACGATCCGGACCCGGCCACTGTCGGGTGCGTAGCGCGAGATCGAGAGGAAGTCGACGAGCACGTCGGTTGCCGTCATCGCGCGTGCGAGGTCGGCGGCGAACAGGAGCGCGCCCTTGAGCACGCCGATGAGGACCACGCCGTCGGGGAAGTCGGCCTCGATCTCACGCGCGAGGCGCGCGACCACGGCGCGCAACGCGTCGCGGTCGAGCAGCACCCGGGCCGGCGGCGCGGGTGACGCGCTCACTCCCCGAGCGCGTCTTCGATCGCGCGCCGCAGCAACGCGCCACGCAGCGAGCGGGCCTCGGTGACGAGCTCGGCGAGCGTCGCGTCGACCTTGGCGCGCGAGACGGGGTTGCGCTGGCGCAGGTACGGCGCGAGCACCTGGTGGAACAGCGCAGCCTCGCGCTCGGTGAAGTGGACATACATCTTGAGGTGGCGCGGTTGGAGGCCGTGCTTGGCCAGCGTGGCCGCGGCCTGCACGCACACGAGCGCGTCGCGGTCGTAGAACGCGCGGATGCCGTCGTCGTGGAACGGCTTGATGACGCCGTACTCCTCGAGCTCGTCGAGGATGGCCTCGGTCACGTCGGCGGCACGCGCGAGCGCGACGCGGTCGAACGTGTCGGGCCCCTCGTCGTCGTCGGCAGCCGGCTCACCGTCGAGCACGAGCGGCAAGGTCATGTCGCGGCTGCGACGGCGCACCACGGGGGTCTCGGACACCTGGGGCGTCTCCTCTTCCTGGTCTTGCTGGTCTTGCTGGTCTTGCTGGTCTCGCTGGTCTCGCTGGTCTCGCTGGTCTCGCGGTTCCGGCTTCGCCGGCACCGTGGGCGACGGGCGCGAGGACGCGGCGGGCGCATTCGCCGCGGCGGCCGCGCGTGCGGCCGGGGTCGGAGTGAGGGGCGCGGGCAGCGAGGACGGCGGCATCGGGCGCGCTGCGGGCGCCGGAGCCGGGCCGGCCGGCGTCGTGGCGGTCGGACCGGACGCAACCGCGGGCGCATCGTCGGGAGCATCGGCGGGAGGGGTCTGGGGCGGGAGCTCGCCTGTGGCGGGGTCGTGCGCCTCGAGCCGCTCCTTGATCACCTTGAGGGGCAGGAAGTGATCGCGCTGCTCCACCAGGATCCAGCGCAGGCGGGCGACGTCGGCCGGATAGAACTTCCGGTAGCCCGACGGGGTGCGCTCGGGGTTGATCAGGCCCTGGCTCTCGAGGAAGCGGATCTTCGAGATGGTGACGTCGGGGAACTCGGCCTGGAGCTGGGACAGCACCTCCCCGATCGACAGGTGGCTCCCCTCCCCGCGCATCGGGCTCTCGCTCACGAGGCTCTCCCCTCGGGGCCGGAGCCGAGCACGAAGGTCAGGACGAACCGCCCGATCTGGAGCTCGTTGAGGTCGCGCAGTGGGGCGACCTCGACCCGCTCGTGGTCGACGTACGTCCCGTTGAGGGAACCGGCGTCGCGCACGTCGTAGCCCCGGTCGTTCCGGGTGATCTCGGCGTGGCGGCGGGACACCGTGACGTCATCGAGGAAGATGTCGGAGTCGGGGTGGCGCCCCAGCGAGGTCACCGTGCGGTCGAGGATGAAGGACGACCCCTTGTTCGGGCCTCGGCGCACCACCAGCATCGCGGTCCCCGAGGGGATCTCGTCGAGGAGACCGCCGAACTCCTCTTCGATCGCCTGCCGGTCCTCGAGGGCGGCCAGGCTGAGGGTGGTCTCGTCGTCGTCGCCCGAGAGCGGGGTCCCACAGGACGAGCAGAAGTTCGCGTCCGCATCGTTGTGGTGGCCGCACCGACGGCATCGCATGGAGGCGAGGGTACCGAGCCCCGGGGGTCCCGGCAACGATGCTCGGCCCCGCGAGACGGCGTTGCCGGTCAGACCCGTTGGTCGAGGTCGACGTCGAGGGTGGCGACGGACCGCAGCGGCGCCCCGGGGATCGAGGTGAACTCGACGTCGAGGGCCACGGCGAAGCCCTCCACCAGGGCCCCGGCCACCACCGCGGGGTCGGTCGGTGCACCCAGCTCGGCGAGGGTGACCGTCGCCGCCCGCAGCGCGTCACGGTCGTGCTCGCCCGCAACGAGGTCGGTCTCGTCGAACGGCAGCCGGTCGAGGAGGACCGACCCGTGCTGGAGGACCACCCCGTGGCGGCGCACCTGGGCCGAGCCGCACACCTTGCGCTCCCCCACCCGCAGGTCGGCGCCCTGCTGAGTGGCCATGCACACGGCTCCGGCCGGCCCTTCGTGGCGGGCCACCGCGGCCACCACCCCGAGCGTGGCCAGCCCCACGATCAGACCCTCGGCGAGCCGCCGGTACACGGCGTCGACGCTCGCCTCGGCCCCGACCGGCTCGGGCAGCGCCACCGCGTACGTGACGTCGGCGCCGTGGAGCAGGGCCCGGCCCCCGGTGGGGCGACGCACCACGTCGACCCCGAGCCGGGCGCACGCCACGCGGTCGACGTCGGACGCGGGCTGGAAGCGGCCCAGGGTCAGCGCGGGTGGACACCAGCGGTAGCAGCGCAACGCCGGCGTCCCCCCGGCCGCGACGGACTCGAGCATGCCGAGGTCCACGGCCATCTGGGCGGCGGCGTCGAGCGGGCGGTCGAGATCGTCGAAGAGCCGCCAGGGCTCACGACGGCTCGCGGCCACTCACCCTTCCTCGACCATCCGGCGGTACGCGGCGGCGTCCATGAGGCCGTCGAGCTCGCTCGGGTCTCGCATCTCCACGACGAAGATCCAGCCCTCGCCGTAGGGCTCGGCGTTGACTTTCTCGGGTGCGTCGTCGAGGGCGGCGTTCACCTCGACGATCTCGCCCGACACCGGCGCGTAGATGTCGGACACCGACTTGGTGGACTCGACCTCCGCGCAGGTGGCCGCCGATGCGACCGTGGTGCCGACGGTGGGCAGGTTCACGAACACCACGTCGCCGAGCGCGTCCTGCGCGAAGTCGGTGATGCCGATGCGCGCGCGGGTGCCGTCGACGGCGACCCACTCGTGCTCGCTCGAGTACTTCAGGTGCTCGGGGTAGTCCATGGCCGGGAGCGTAGCGAGCGTCCGGTGCACAAGCCCGAAATGGACCGGCAACCGTGTCCGCGAGCGAGCGCAGCGACCCAGACAGCCGGGAGCGTAGCGAGCGTCAGCGGACGCTCTGGCGGATCCGTCGGGCGTACTCCTGGGCGACCTGGCGAGCCTCGTTCCCGGAGGCCGCCTCGGCGAGGACGTGGGTCACGGCTTCCTCGGGGTCGGGCAGCACGAGCACCCAGCCGTCGTCGCGGCGGATCTTCACGCCGTCGATGAGCTCCACCGAGTCGGGCGGGACGCGCTCGACCAGCTCGCGCATCACCGCGCCCTTGCGCTCCCACGGGGTGGGCACCGACTCCCGGGCGATGTGCACCGCCGGCAGGTCGCGCACGATCTCCGACAGGCGGCGGGGGCTGTGGGCCAGCAGGTCGAGCAGCTTGGCCAGCGTGGCGCTGGCGTCGCTCGCGGGGAGGAAGTCGGGCCAGATGTAGGTTCCCTCGGCCGAGCCCGCGAAGGTGATCCCACCCTGGGCCGCGACCTCCTGGAGGCCGGCGTCGTCGGTGGGGGTCCACACCACCTCGGCGCCGTGCTCCGTGGCGAGGCGGGCCGCATGGGCGGTGGTCGAGACCGGCAGCGCGATGCGGGCCCCCGGGTGGCGCTCGGCCACGAGCAGCACCAGGAGCATCAGCGCCTGGTTGCGGTCGAGCACCGTGCCCTCGTCGTCGACGATCGTGGCCTGCTCACCGTGGGGGCCGAGCACGAAGCCGAGGTCGCTGCCCGACGCGCGCACCAGCGGCGCGAGCTGCGCGCCCCGCTCCATGGGGTCGGGAACCTGGAGCGCGGGGCCGGTGCTCGCGAACGGGTTCACCGCGAGGACGTCGGCGCCGAGCTTGGCCAGGACCGACGGCATGACCACCGACGCGGCACCGTGCGAGTAGTCGAGCACCACCTTCGGGGCACGCATACGGATCGCGCGTGCGTCCACGCTGCGCTCGAGCGCCGCGGTGTAGAACTCGATCGACCGGGGCGGGAACACGATGTCGCCGATGTCTCCCGCGAACGCGCGCCGGAAGTCCTCGCGGTTGAGCAGGCGCTCGATCTTGCGCTTCATGCTCGTGTCGATGTCGCGGCCGTCGGCGTCGAAGAAGCGGATCTCGACGCTGTCGGGGTCGCCCACCGCGAGCCGCACGGTGACCCCGGCGGTCGCGTGGCTGTTGCAGACCTGGAACCGCGTCACCGGCACCGTGGCGAGCTCGATGTCCTCGACGTTGATGCCGGCGAGGTTCAGACCGCCGATCACCGCGCGCTTCAACGCTCGCGCGGCGCGGCTCGTGTCGCGGCTCACGGTGACGACCGAGCCCTTGGGCAGCGCGGTGCCGAACGCCGCCGCGACGCGCACGGCCACCTCGGGCGTGACGTCGACGTTCGCGAGGCCGCGGATGCCGCGCGGGCCGAAGAGGGTGCGAGCCGCGCGGCTCTCCCACACGATCGACGCGTTGACCACCGCGTCGGCCTCGACCGTCTTGAACGGGTAGATGCGCACGCCGGGGTTCACCACGGCGTTCTCGCCCACGAAGCACTCGTCCCCCACCACCACGCCCTCTTCGAGGCGGGCGCGGGGGCGCAGGTCGGTGGAGCGACCGACGATCGCACCCCGCGAGTGGACCCCCCGGCCGACGAAGACGTGGTCGTGGCACACGGTCCGCTCGAGCACGGCGTCGGCCCGGACCACGACGTCGGTGCCGAGGACCGTGTAGCCGCGCAGCTCGGCACCGGCCTCGACCCGGCAGTTCGGCCCGACCACCACGGGAGCGACGAGCCGGGCGTCGGGATGGACCTCGGAGCCTTCGCCCAGCCACACCCCGTCGCTCAACACGAACCCGGCGATCTCGACGTCCACCCGGCCGTCGAGCACGTCGGCGTGAGCCCGCAGGTACGCCTCGGTGGTACCGACGTCCTCCCAGTAGCCGTCGGCGACATGGCCGTGGATGGTGCCGCCGTCCGCGAGCACCGCGGGGAACACATCTCCCGAGAAGTCGACCACCTCGCCGTACGCGATGTGGTCGAAGATCTCGGGCTCGAGCACGTAGATGCCGGTGTTGATGGTGTCGGAGAAGACCTCACCCCAGGTGGGCTTCTCGAGGAACCGCTCGATCGAGCCGTCGGGGCGGGCGATGACGATGCCGAAGTCGAGCGGGTTCTCCACCCGCTTGAGCGCGATCGACGCCACCGCGTCATTGGCCCGGTGCGCGTCGACGAATGCGGTGAGGTCGATGTCGGTGAGGACGTCACCCGAGATCACGAGGAACGTCTCGTCCAGCTCGTCGGACGCGTTGCGCACAGATCCCGCCGTGCCCAGCGGCTGCTCCTCCGTGGCGTATCGCATGCGGACGCCGAAGTCGGAGCCGTCGCCGAAGTAGTCGCGGATCTGGTTGCCGAGGTAGGCCACCGTGACGACGATGTCGTCGATGCCGTGACGGGCGAGCAAGGCCACCAGGTGCTCGAGCATCGGCCGGTTGACCAGCGGCATCATCGGCTTGGGCTGGTTGCTCGTGAGCGGCCGCAGCCGCGTGCCCTCACCACCCGCGAGGATCACGGCCTTCATCGCGCGACCTCCCGGCCCACGCCGTCGGGCCCGTCGACGCGTGCCGCACGGCCCTCGCGCAACGCACGCCGGGCCTCGGGCACGTACTTCGCCGCCGCGTAGTAGCTGAGCGCGAGTGCAGGGATCGCGAAGCCCCAGGCGACGACCAGGCAGAGGACGTGAAACCACCCGTCGGTGATGGACGCGCCGAGGAACGCCGGCAGCGAGAACATCGTGGCGAGGGTGCCCGCCTTGCCCGCCCAGAGCACGTCGATGCGCCGGGCTCCGGCTGCGGCGAGTGACATCGTGACGATCGCGATCGCCAGCTCGCGCGCCACGATGAGCACGCCGTACCAGACGGGCACACTGCCGTCGATGAGCAGGGCGAGCACGCCCGAGAGGAGCAGGACCCGGTCGGCCGCGGGGTCGAGGATCTTCCCCAGCTCGCTCCCCTGGTCCCACGTGCGGGCGATCCAGCCGTCGATCCAGTCGCTCGCGCCGAGGACGCCGAGGAGGATGGCCGCGGGCCAGGGCTCGTCGGCCACGAACAGGAGCCACCATACGACTGGCGCGCAGGCGAGCCGGGCCACCGAGATGAGGTTCGGGATGGTCCAGACCCGGGAGAACACGCCCTCGCTCACGGGCGCCAGCGTACGGCGCGTACGCCGCGGGCCGGGACGATCGTCACCCCGCCGTTACTGCAGGCCGAGGTAGGCGCCGCCGTCGACGAGGATCGCGGAGCCGGTGACGAAACGGGCGGCGTCGGAGCAGAGGAACGCGGCCACCTCGCCGAAGTCCTCCGGCCGGCCCAGCTCGCCGGTGGGCACCGCACCCGCGGCCGCGGCGACGTCGCCGCCGGAGAGCTGGCGCAGCCGGTCGGTGGCGGGCAGGCCGGGCTGGAGCGAATTGACCGTGATGCCGTCGGGCGCGACGTCGATGGCAAGCGTCTTGAGGAAGCCGGTGAGCCCCGCGCGCGCGGTGGCCGAGAGGATGAGGTGCGGGGACGCCTGGCGCGCCGCGATCGACGTGATCGCGACGATCCGGCCCCAGCGCCGGTCGCGCATCTCCGGCACCGCCTCCTGGCACATCGCGATGGTCGACAACGCGTTCAGCGCGAACGCGTCCGCGTAGGCCTGGGGATCGGGAAAGTCGGTGAAGCCCCCGCCCGGCGGCCCGCCCGCGTTCCCCACGACGATGTCGATGCCTCCGAGCGCCGCGCGGGCCTCGCGCACGAAGCCCACCACGCCGTCGGGGGTGGACACGTCGGCCACGATCCCGACCAGGCCGTGCTCCTCCGCCGCGTCGGTCACGCGGTCGGGGGTCCGGCCGCAGATCGCGACGTGCACGCCTTCGGCCGCGAGCGACCGGGCCACCGCGAGGCCGAGCCCCGCGGATCCGGCCGCCACCGCGGCCCGCCGTCCGGCGATCCCCAGATCCATGTGCGCTCCCCCGTGCTCAGGGCATGCCGGATGTCGGCGCGCCGCGGTGGATCGGGCCCTGGCCGTCGCGCAGGTTGGGCACCGCGACGCCGGCTCGGTGGGCGATGATCTCCGCGCAGATGGCGATCGCCGTCTCCTCCGGGGTGCGGGCCCCGATGTCGAGGCCGATCGGCGCCATGACCCGAGCGAGCGCGTCGTCGCCGAGTCCGGCCTCGCGCAGCCGGGCGACCCGCGTCGCGTGCGTCCTCCGGGAGCCCATCGCACCGATGTACCCGACCTTCGTGCCGGTGGCCGCGACGATCGCCGGCACGTCGAACTTGGCGTCATGGGTGAGCACGCACACAACGTCACGCGGGCCCAGCTTGTCGGCGACGGTCGCGAGGTAGCGGTCGGGCCAGTCGTTCGCGACCTCGTCGGCCATCGGGAACCGCTTCGGCGTGGCGAACACGGGGCGCGCGTCGCACACC
>Ga0302299_10002945_pt1 | contig 10363 bp, 8 predicted proteins | sample III_Fen_N3_4_FD_198795 | JGI IMG/M metagenome (GOLD analysis project Ga0302299, IMG submission 198795) | Peat permafrost microbial communities from Stordalen Mire near Abisko, Sweden - III_Fen_N3_4 | ecosystem: Environmental > Terrestrial > Soil > Wetlands > Permafrost | place: Sweden: Abisko...
TGATCGTGACGACGACGACGAGCACGGTGATGCCGAGAAGCATGCCGGAACTGGGCAGCACCACTCCGGCGATGGGTAGCGACACGAGCTGGATGCCCTGCCACGCCATGAGCCCGGCGGCCAGCGCCTGCCCGGCCAGCTTGGTGATCGCGTCCAGGCCCCACAGGTCGTCCGCGACGCCGAGCGCGCACACCGCGACAGCGCCGAGCAGGACGGCGTACGGCCCCTGCGAGTCGGCGAACAGCTCGCGGGTGAACGGGATCTGGCTCGCGACGATCAGCGCGGCCACGAATCCGATCAGCATCGCGGTGCCACCCATCCGTGGGATCGGCACGACGTGGACGTCGCGGTCGCGGACCGGCGTGATCGCACCGATCCGCCGGGCGAGCCGGCGAACGAGCGGCGTCGTCAGGTAGGTCACCGCCGCGGCGACGAGCATGACCAGTACGTAGGTCCTCACGGCGCAGCCCTCACGAGCCGCTCTCCCCGGTTGTCTGCCGGTCCGAACCCGCCTGCCGATCCGAAGCTGCCTGTCGCGGCGCCTCGCCGGCGGCGTCCCCTAGGCCGAGCACCTCGGGGACGACCGCGCGCAACTCCTCTAGGGACAGCGCGCCGGCACGCAGGACGCGGGGCACCTCGCCGGTGCCGTCCACGACCGTCGAAGCCAGGCCGCCGGATAGCGGCCCGGCGTCGAGATACACCTCGACGTCGTCGCCGAAGTCGTATTGCGCGTCGTCGATCATTAGGCACGGCGGCCCACCGACCCGCGTCGCCGAAGTGACCGCGAGGGGGCCGGTGCGGTCGAGCAGTTCCAGCGCCACGGGGTGCAGCGGCATCCGCAGCAGCACGGTGTTGGAGTCGAGTCCCCAGTCCAGGGTCGGCTGGGCCAGGCACAGCAGACTGAGCGGCCCGGGCCAGAAGCACTCCGAAAGCGCCCGAACCATCTGGCTCACGCCGGAGGCCAGCCCGTCGAGAGTGCGCGGGCGCGGCACGAACACCGGTGGCGGCGGCCCTGAGCCCTGGCCGCGGGCCCGCTGAAGCGCGTGTACCCCTTCGCGGGAGAACGCGTCGGCCGCCAGACCGTAGACCGAGTCGGTCGGGAGGACGACCAGCCGCTGCTCACCGAGAACTTCCGCCGCCCGCGCGATGCCGCGGGTACGCACTGAAGGCTCGGCGCAGGCGTAGCGCAGGCTCACGGGGGCAGTCTTTCATCTGCTCGTGTGCGCGGCTGCCGCCTCGCCGGGCCGTCACGACCGCCGGGCCCGCATCGCGCGCGGCCTACCGGTGAGGTCGGGGATCGTCCGGGCGTCCTGCCAGGCCGGTGCCGCCGCCAGCCGCACCGCGGCCTCGCCCTGCACGTCCGCGTGTTCCATGACCAGCAGGCCGCCCGGGTGCAGCAGCAGCGCCGCGGCGGCGACGACGGCGCGCGGGATTCCCAGCCCGTCCTCGCCACCGCCCCACAACGCGAGCGCGGGATCGTGCTCGCGCACCTCGACGTCGGTGGGGACCATCGCCTCAGGGATGTACGGCGGGTTGCTGACCACGACGTCCGCCTCCCCCACGAGGTCGGCCAGCGCCTCCCACGCGGCGGTGCGCACGTCCCCGGCGCGCAGGTCCACCTCGGGAGCCAGGGTGTCGACGTTGCGCCGCGCCCAGGCCATGGCCTCCAGATCGAGCTCGAGCGCGACCACCCGGGCCGCCGGCGCCTCGGTGGCCACGGCGAGAGCGATCGCGGCACTGCCCGTGCACAGGTCCACCACGAGCGGATGGTGGCGCGGGTCGGCCGCGACCAGGGCACCCACCTCGGCGATCGCCTCGCCGGCCACTACCTCGGTCTCCGGGCGCGGTACGAAGACGCCGGGCCCCACCTGTAGCTCGAGGCGGCGGAAGCCCGCGGTGCCCGTCAGGTGCTGCAGGGGGACCCGTTCGGCCCTGGCGGCGAGGAGCCCGGCCAGCGCCCGCGGCGCGGGTGCGCCGAGCGCCGCCAGCCGCAGCAGCTCACCCCGGCGGACCCCCAGAGCATGAGCGGCGAGGGCCTCGGCGTCGGCCTGGGGCGTCCCGACGCCGGCTCGGGCCAGCACTGCCGTGGCCGCGCGCAGGCTCGCCGCCAGGTCGATCTCCGGGGCTATCTCCGGGGCTATGTCCCGGTCGGCCGCCGGGTGCTCCCCCGCACCGGCCTCTTCCCGGCTCACGCGCCCTGGGCGGCGAGCCGAGCTGCCTCGTCAGCGCCGATGCACGAGCCGACCACGGCGTCGAGGTCCCCGGCGAGCACCTGGTCGAGGTTGTAGGCCTTGAAACCGGTGCGGTGGTCGGCGATCCGGTTCTCGGGGAAGTTGTACGTCCGGATCCGTTCCGAACGGTCCACCGTGCGGACCTGGGACCGCCGGCTGGCGGAGGCCTCGGCGTCGGCGGTCTCCTTGGCCAGGGCCCGCAGCCGCGCCCGAAGGATCCGAAGTGCCTGCTCCTTGTTCTGCAGCTGGGACTTCTCGTTCTGGCAGGACACGACGATCCCGGTCGGCAGGTGAGTGATCCGCACGGCGGAGTCGGTCGTGTTGACGCTCTGGCCACCCGGTCCGGAGGAGCGGAAGACGTCGACCCGCAGGTCGTTCGGGTCGATCGGCGCCTCCTCGGCCTCCTCGACCTCGGGCAGCACGAGCACCCCTGCGGCGGAGGTGTGGATCCGCCCCTGGCTCTCGGTCACCGGCACCCGCTGGACCCGGTGGACCCCGCCCTCGAACTTCAGCCGGGCGTAGACGCCCTCGCCCGGCTGGGGCGACCCGCGCGACTTCACCGCGACCGAGACGTCCTTGTATCCGCCGAGATCGCTCTGCGTGGCGTCGAGCACCTCGGTGCGCCAGCCGTGCCGTTCGGCGAAGCGCAGGTACATCCGCAGCAGGTCGCCGGCGAACAGGGCCGACTCCTCACCGCCCTCTCCGGCCTTGATCTCCAGGATGACGTCGCGGTCGTCATCGGGGTCGCGGGGCACGAGCCGGCGGCGCAGCAGCTCGCGGGCCTGCTCCTCACCCTCGGCGAGCGCGGGCAGTTCGGCCGCGAATTCGGCGTCGTCCTCGGCGAGTTCGCGCGCCGTGGCGAGGTCGTCCGCCGCGGCCCGCCAGACGGCGTGCGCGTGGACGACCGCGCCCAGCTCGGAGTACCGGCGGCCCAGCCGGCGGGCGGTCGCGGCGTCGGCGTGGACAGCCGGGTCGCCCAGCCGCTCGGCCAGCTCGGCGCGCTCGGCGAGGAGGGCGCCGGCTGCCTCCACGAGAGGGTCGGGCTGGCTCACGGCTGACTCCTCCTGCGGGAACGTCCTGTGGGCACGACGAAGGCGCCGAAGCGGCCGTCCTGACAGGGACGGCGCTCCGGCGCCCCGGGCTGACTACTTGCCGGTCTTGCGGTTCTTGCCGTACCGCTGCTCGAACCGCGCGACGCGGCCACCGGTGTCGAGGATCTTCTGCTTGCCCGTGTAGAAGGGGTGGCACTGGCTGCAGACGTCGGCGTGGATGACGCCATTCTTGGCCGTGCTCCGGGTGGTGAACGTGTTGCCGCAGGTGCAGGTGACCTGGGTCTGCACGTAGTTCGGGTGGATCCCGCTCTTCATCGGTACTCCCGTTCGTGGATGGGTGGCCGCCGGGTCGCCAGGCATCGCGTAAGTGGGCACGAACGCCGCGCAGCGTGAACCGGAGCCTCGTCCAGTGTGCCAGAACTCTGGCGACGCACCCGCAACGCGCGGGCGCCACCGGGCATTCCTGGCCGTTGGCCGCCGTGGGGTCAGTCGTCCTTCCGGTCAGTCTCATTCCGGTCATTCGTCATTCGGGTCAGTCGTCGTCGCGGCCGCGGCCCGGCGTCGGCGTCGTCTTCTGCACCTGCATGAGGAACTCGGCGTTGCTGCGCGTGCCCTTGACCCGCTCGAGCAGCAGCTCGATCGCCTGCTGCGGATCGAGGGCGCCCATCACCCGGCGCAGCTTCCAGACGACGTTCAGCTCCTCCCGCGCCATGAGGATCTCCTCACGCCGCGTGCCGGAGGCGTTGACGTCGACCGCAGGGAAGATCCGCTTGTCCGCCAGCTGGCGGGACAGGCGCAGCTCCATGTTGCCGGTGCCCTTGAACTCCTCGAAGATCACCTCGTCCATCTTCGAGCCGGTCTCGACCAGCGCGGTCGCCAGGATCGTCAGCGAGCCGCCGTGCTCGATGTTCCGAGCCGCACCGAAGAACCGCTTGGGCGGGTAGAGGGCCGAGGAGTCCACGCCGCCGGACAGGATCCGGCCGCTCGCGGGCGCGGCGAGGTTGTAGGCCCGGCCCAGGCGAGTGATCGAGTCGAGCAGGACGACAACGTCATGCCCCAGCTCGACCAGGCGCTTGGCCCGCTCGATCGCCAGTTCCGCGACGGTCGTGTGGTCGTCCGCGGGACGGTCGAAGGTCGAGGCGATGACCTCGCCCTTGACCGTGCGCTGCATATCGGTGACCTCCTCCGGCCGCTCGTCGACGAGGACGACCATGAGGTGGCATTCCGGGTTGTTCTTGGTGATCGCGTTGGCGATCGCCTGGAGCACCAGGGTCTTGCCCGCTTTGGGCGGGGAGACGATGAGCCCGCGCTGGCCCTTGCCGATCGGGGCGACAAGGTCGATGATCCGCGTCGTGGTGATGTTGGACTCGGTCTCCAGGCGCAGCCGCTCCTGCGGGTACAAAGGCGTCAGCTTGCCGAACTCGGAGCGGTTGCGGGACTCGTCGGGCGTGGCACCGTTGACCTCGTCGATCCGGACCAGGGCGTTGAACTTCTGCCGTAGGTTGTTCTGCTCCCCGTCGCGCTGCTGCCGGACCGCGCCCCGCACGGCGTCGCCCTTGCGCAGCCCGTGCTTCTTGACCTGGCCGAGGGAGACATAGATGTCGTTCGGCCCGGGCAGGTAGCCCGATGTGCGAAGGAAGGCGTAGCTGTCGAGCACGTCGAGGATGCCGGCGACCGGGATCAGGACGTCGTCCTCGGCGACCTCGATCTCCTCGCTCCCGGCGGCCGCGACCGGCGCGCCCTCGGGTCCGCGCTGACGGCGCTTGCGGTCACGGTAACGGCCACGCCGGCGCCTACCGCGGCCGTCGCCGTCCTCGTCGTCGTCGTGGTTCTGGCCGCCCTGCTGGGTGCCGCCCTGCTGGTTGCCGCCCTGCTGGGTGCCGCCCTGATGGTTGCCGCCCTGCTGGGTGCCGCCCTGGCGGTCGTGCTGCGGACGGTCCTGCTGGGTGCCGCTCTGGCGGTCCTGCTGATTCTGTCGGTCGCGCCGCTCGCCTCTGTCGGCACGACTCGACGGCTGCTGCCCGGCCTGGCCGGACTGCGGCTCGGCAGGGGCCTCGGTACTACCCTCGCCCGGCTCAGCGTGGTCGCCGGACGGCTGCTGGGGCACCTGCACCGCAGGCTCAGCGGCGGGGGCCTCGGCAGCACCAGCCTCGGGAGCATGGCTATCGGCACTGTCGTGGTGTGCGGCACTGTCGTGGTCCGCGGCACTGTCGTGGTCCGCGGCACTGTCGTGGTCCGCGGCACTGTCGTGGTGCTCGGCACTGTCGTGGTGCTCGGAACGGTCGTGGTGCTCGGCACTGTCGTGGTGCTCGGCACTGTCGTGGTGCGCGGCACGGTCGTGGTGCTCGGCGGACTGGCCGCCGGCGCCGTTGGAGTGTGCGGGGATGTCCGGGGTCGGCGCACTCTCGCTCGCCGCGGACTCGGCGCGCGGCGGACCCGCAGGTGCGCCTGCGCGGCGGTGTTCCCGCGGCGCCGTGGTTCCTGACGCGCCTGCACCCTCACCCCTGGCGGCGCGAATCGCCTCCAGGAGGTCGGACTTGCGCATGCGCGCCGTGCCGCTGATACCCAGCTCCGCGGCCATCGCCTGGAGCTCGGGCAGCCGCAGCGCGGACAGCGCCGCCCGCGGCGCGGAGATGGCCGGGGCCGTCGACTCCGCAGCGGTCACTTCGGTTGTGTCTGTCACGAAGGATCCTTCCCCCTCGTCGGTCGATCGCGACGCGATCGACCTGTGGGTCACCCCGGATCGAGCCGGGGACTTGGCAGCCGTCATGGCACGCCGCAAGGACCGATCCCTTAGGAGCAGGGGCGGAACTGCGCTCGGTGATTGCGCCGGCCGGGGCTCATGGAAGCCTCCACGGGGCTGCATACGTACTGTAACACCGTGACGCCTCCCGACCTATCGGCTCGTCGGGCGACACGTGACTTCCCCCGGTCCAACACCGCAGGCAGGGACGTTTCTTCCCATTCCGCGGGTCAATGGGGTCGTCTTCGCCCCTGCCCTACAGCCGCTCGTAGGTGGCGCCACGCCGATCGATGCCCGGCGTCAGCACCTGCCAACCGGGCCCGGCGACCTGCGCCACCGCGTTCCCGGCGTCCGGCCTCGCCCCGAAGACCAGGACGGTCGGCCCCGCGCCGGACACGACGGCCGCAAGACCGGCGGCCCGCAGGGCGAGGACCAGTTCCCAGGTGCTCGCCATGGCGCGGGCCCGCTGCCGTTGGTGCAGCCGGTCCTCGGTGGCGGGCATGAGCAGGTCGGGTCGGCGGGTCAATGCCTCCACGAGCAGCGCCGAGCGCCCGGCGTTGAACGCGGCGTCGGCGTGCGGCACCTCGCGCGGCAGCATGGCCCGCGCCTTCGAGGTCGCCAGGACGGTGGCGGGCACGCACGCGACCGGGACGACGTCGGGGTGCACCTCCAGGCGCACGGCACGTGGGCGCCCGGCCGCGGCGTCCACCCAGGAGATCGTGAACGAGCCGAGCAGCGACGCCGCCACGTTGTCGGGGTGGCCTTCGAAGCCGTCGGCGAGGAGCAAGGCGGAGGCGTCGTCGATGAGCCCGGGGTCGCGGAGCAAGCCGCGCGCCGCCAGCACACCCGCCACGGCCGCCGACGCCGACGACCCCAGGCCGCGACCGTGCGGGATGACGTTGCGGCAGCGCATGCGTAATCCCGGCTGCTCGGCACCGGCATGCGCCAGACCTGCTCGGATCGCCTGGACGACGAGATGCTCCTCGGTGGTCGGCACCTCGCCGGCACCCGCGCCCTCCACCTCGATGGCCAGGCCGGCGTCGCTCGGCTCTACCTCGATCAGGTCGTAGAGGCCCAGACACAGGCCGAGGCTGTCGAAGCCCGGCCCGAGATTGGCGCTGGACGCCGGCACCCGAACCCGCACCCCGCCGCCGTGCAGCCCGGTGAACCGCTCGGCCGGCGCCGAGGCGGCCCGCGGGGTCAGCGGCAGCCCGGGGGCCATCGCGCTCACCGTTCCAGTCCCAGTGCTCGGGCCGCCGACACGGCGTCGACCGGCACCCGGATGAGCCTGACCTCCTGCCCGTCCGGACCGCGCAGCGCCCACTGGGGATCCTTCAACCCGTGGCCGGTGACCGTGCAGACGACCGTCCGGCCGGCCTCCAACAGGCCCGCCGCGTGGCACTTGAGCAGCCCCGCGACGCTTGCCGCGCTGGCCGGCTCCACGAAGACACCTTCTCCCGCCGACAGCAGCCGGTGCGCGGTGAGGATCTCCTCGTCGGTCACCGAGTCGATGAGTCCGCCGGATTCGTCACGCGCCGCCACGGCCTGCGTCCACGAGGCGGGGTTGCCGATCCGGATCGCCGTCGCGATGGTCTCGGGCGCGTCGACGGGGTGCCCGAGCACGATCGGGGCAGCGCCGGCGGCCTGGAAGCCCCACATCCGCGGCCGCCTGGTCGCCGGCCCGGCCGTCGAGCCGGGCCCGCCGGATGCGGCGTACTCGACGTAGCCCTTCCAGTAGGCGGTGATGTTGCCCGCATTGCCGACCGGCAGGCAGTGGATGTCCGGGGCGTCACCGAGGGCGTCGACCACCTCGAAGGACGCCGTCTTCTGTCCCTGGATCCGATACGGGTTGACCGAGTTCACCAGTTCCACCGGGTAAGCCTCGGCAAGCTTGCGAGCCAGGGTGAGGCAGTCGTCGAAGTTGCCGTCGACCTGCAGCAGCGTGGCGCCGTGGGCCACGGCCTGGCTGAGCTTGCCCATCGCGATCTTGCCGTCGGGGACGAGCACGGCGCATGTCATCCCTGCTGCGGTGGCGTAGGCGGCGGCGGAGGCCGACGTGTTGCCCGTCGACGCACAGATCACGGCCTTCGCACCAAGCTTGCGAGCCTGCGTGATCGCCATCGTCATGCCGCGGTCCTTGAAGGACCCGGTCGGGTTGGCGCCCTCGAACTTGACCCACACCTCGCAGCCGGTCCGCTGCGACAGCCGGGTGGCCCGGGTCAACGGCGTCCCGCCCTCGCCGAGGGTTACCACAGTGGTGCCGGCGGAGATCGGCAGCCGGTCCCGGTACTCCTCGATCACGCCACGCCACAGCTGTGCCATCGTCAGCTCTCACCCCTCCACGCGCATGACACTCTCCACGGCTTCGACGACGTCGAGATCGGCCAGCGCCTCGACGGTGGCCGCGAGAGCGGCGTCCCGTGCGGTATGCGTCACGACGACCAGCGCTGCCCGCTTGGCGGCGCCGTCGCCTACCCCGGCCACGGGGTCCGGCTCGCCACCCCGGTCGCCGCGGTCCGGCACCTGCTGCTGCCTGACGGTCTCGATCGACACGCCGTGTGCGGCGAAGGCGGTCGCCACCTGGGCGAGCACGCCGGGGCGGTCGGCGACGTCGAGGCTGATGTGATAACGGGTCAGCACCTGCCCCATCGGCCGCACCGGCAGGTCGGCGTAGGCCGACTCCCCGGGCCCACGCCCGCCGACCACGCGGTTGCGCGCGACGCTGATGACGTCGCCCAGGACGGCACTGGCGGTCGGTCGGCCGCCGGCGCCCCGGCCGTAAAACATGATCTCTCCGGCCGCCTCCGCCTCGACGAAGACTCCGTTGAACGCCTCTCGGACGCCGGCCAGCGGGTGCGACGCCGGGATCATCGCCGGGTGGACGCGGACCGACACGCCTTCACCGCCTTCGGCGTCGACGGTCCGCTCACAGATCGCCAGCAGCTTGACGACGGCGTTCATCGCCCGGGCCGACGAGACGTCCGCCGCCGTCACGGTGGTGATCCCCTCGCGGTGCACGTCCGCCGCGCTCACCCGGGTGTGGAAGGCCAGCGAGGCCAGGATCGCGGCCTTGGCCGCGGCGTCGAAGCCCTCGATGTCGGCAGTCGGGTCGGCCTCGGCGTAGCCCAGCGCCTGGGCCTGGGCAACCGCCTCGGCGAAGCCGAGCCCGGCGCTGTCCATCTTGTCGAGCACGTAGTTGGTCGTGCCGTTGACGATCCCGAGCACCCGGCGGACGCGGTCACCGGCCAGGGACTCGCGCAGGGGGCGCAGCAGCGGGATGGCCCCGGCCACGGCTGCCTCGAAGTAGATGTCGACACCGGCCTGCGCGGCCGCGCCGTAGAGGGTGGGGCCGTCCTCGGCGAGCAGAGCCTTGTTCGCCGTGACCACGCTGGCCCCGTCGGCCATGGCGGCGAGGAGCAACGTCCGCGCCGGCTCGATCCCGCCGATCACCTCGATGACGATGTCAGCGCGCCTGACGAGATCGGTGGCGTCGGTCGTGAACAGTGCCGGGTCGACGTCCAACTCGCGTCGGCGCCCTGGCCGGCGCACGGCGATGCCGGTCAGCTCCAGCGGCCGGCCCACCCGGTGGGCCAACTCGGTCGAGTGCTGCGTCAGCAACCGCGCGACCTCTGTACCGACCACCCCGCACCCGAGCAGCGCGACCCGAAGCGGCTCCACGATCTCTCCTGTCGTTGCGTTGCCCGGCGCGTTCGGGCATCAGTGTCGTTCCTGCACCAGTGTCGCAGCACCCGCCCCGCCGTCAGTCCGCCCGCCCGCGGTCAGCCGGCGTCGAGAGCCAGCAGGTCGTCCTCGGTCTCCCGGCGCACGATGACCCGGGCCACGCCGTCGCGTACGGCCACCACCGGGGGGCGCGGCACGTGGTTGTACTGGCTGGCCATGCTCCGGCAGTAGGCGCCCGTGCCGGGAACGGCCACCAGGTCGCCCCGGGCGATGTCACCGGGCAGGAACTCGTCCTGGACGATGACGTCCCCGCTCTCGCAGTGCTTGCCGACCACACGCGCCAGCCGCGGCGGGGCCTGCGACGCCCGGGAGGCCACGGCGCACGAGTAGTCGGCGCCGTACAGAGCGGTGCGGATGTTGTCGCTCATCCCGCCGTCCACGGCGACATACAGGCGGCTGAATTGATGATCGAGCAGTACCTCCTTGACCGACCCGACGCCGTAGAGGGTGAACGCGGACGGGCCGGCGATGGCCCGGCCTGGTTCCACGCTGACCCTGGGCACGGCCAGGCCGGCCGCCGCGCACTCCCTCGTGACGATCTCGGCAAGCTGCTCGGCGAGCACCTTGGGCTCCAGCGGGTCGTGCTCACTGGTGTA
>Ga0302299_10002946_pt1 | contig 10357 bp, 6 predicted proteins | sample III_Fen_N3_4_FD_198795 | JGI IMG/M metagenome (GOLD analysis project Ga0302299, IMG submission 198795) | Peat permafrost microbial communities from Stordalen Mire near Abisko, Sweden - III_Fen_N3_4 | ecosystem: Environmental > Terrestrial > Soil > Wetlands > Permafrost | place: Sweden: Abisko...
CGGACCGCGATCGCCAGGGCCGTGCGGCCATCGCGATCGCGCGCGCCGACCGATGCGCCGCCGCGCAGCAGCTCGTCGATCATCTCGATGCCCCGGCCTAGCAAGAGCGCGGTGTGCAGGCCGCCGCCCCAACGGCCGAACTGGCGACCGGCGGTGTCGACCCAGCCGTGATGCAGCAGCAGCTCGCGCACGATGTCGCGGCGGTCGTTCGCGATCGCGTCCTGGATCGCCTCGCGGGTCTGCCACGGCGGCGGCGCTGCGGCGAGCACGGCCTGGACGGCGACGAGGTCGCCTGCCCGCACGGCGTCGTGCAGCGGGGGCGTCTCGTCGACGAGGTCGGCGCGCTCGAGGTGGCGCCTGAGCCGGGGCCAGCTCGCGAACCCGGCCTCGCGGGCGATCACGAGCTGGGCGTCCGCGAGCTGGAGCACCCGCTTGTCACGCGGCAGGTGGCGATGGAAGCGCTGGGCGGCGTCGCGATCGCCCTGGCGATGGGCGCGGAGCAGCTCCTTGGCACGCTTGCGTTGCTGATCGAGGTTGAGCCTGGACACGAGACCTTCTTCCATGAGCCCGGTGTCCGCCGTACCGGAGGGAAGAGGTCGAACGGGGTCGACGTGGAGATGATCGAGACGGGCGCAGCCCTGTCCGCGGACCGGATGCACTCTCGGGGTGCCACGTGAGCCTAGCACGGCGGCTGCCCTGGCCAATGCGGCACGATCAGGAGCTGCGACTCCTGCGGCAGCAGCCAGGGCTGGCCGTACTGTGTGCTGATCGCAGGCCGCGCGAGTCCCCTGGGCTGCGTAATCGGCTGTCATGGTGTTCGCGAGGCCGGCTCCCTAGTGTGGGAGCTTGAGCCGACATCACGCGACGAAGAGCGAAGCGCGCGTTGCCAGCTCCGACGAGGCTCCGGCGCACGGCGTGCCCGGCAAGCGCACGGCGGTGGAGGCGCTCTCCTTCGGCCCCGGCCGCAGCGGCACGTTCGGCGGCGCGGCGATCCAGCGCCGGCTCGCGGCCGGCGGCGCCCGCGGGACGCCCGACATGATGAACGCCGCCGCGACGCACGCCACGTCGGGGCCGGCCACGTCGCTCCCCCACCTCGATCGGATCCAGCGGCTGTTCGGCGTGCACGACGTCAGCGGCGCCCGCGCGTACGTCGGCGGCCACGCGGCCGAGGGCGCCGCGGCGATGGGCGCCGAGGCGTTCGCGACCGGCGACCAGGTCGCGTTCGGCGCCGCGCCGGATCTCCACACCGCCGCGCACGAGGCGGCCCACGTCGTCCAGCAGCGCGCGGGCGTGCAGCTCAAGGGCGGGGTCGGCGAGGCCGGCGATCCGTACGAGCAGCACGCCGACGCGGTGGCCGACGCCGTCGTCCAGGGCAAGTCCGCCGAGGCGCTGCTGTCGCGGTTTGCGGGGGCGGGCGGCGGGTCCGCCGGATCGGCGACCGGCGCGGCGCCGGTCCAGGCGCGCTGGCTGATCAGCCGCGATCCGCTTCCGCGCGGCGACGCGCGGTGGGAAAACGTCGGTGACGGCAACGCGCCGACCGGCCTGTACCGCTACACCGGCATGGACAACCGGTGGACCCGCAACGGCACCCAGGACCAGTACCTCTACGATCAGCGGACCCGACAGCTCAACCGCGCGCTCGACTTCGCGATCGACATGTCGGGCGGCGCGTCCGCCATCGACGTCGACGCGTTGATCCGTACGCACGGCCACCCCGAGCCGTCGCAGCCCGTGGTGGCCCAGCCGAGCATCGTGCTCGGCGGGTCGAGCGGCGGCGACAGCGGCGGCGCGCGCAAGGAGCTGCCGAAGCGCGACGACGTGGAGCGGCCGCCGCTGTCGCTCGTCCAGGCGCTAGCCTCGACCCTGTTCTCCGACGAGGCGCTCAAGGACGGCTCGGTGCGCGATCTGCTGCTTCGCGTGCTCGGCGACGGCTTCGTACAGTGGGCGCGATCGGGCATCGACGACGGCAAGCTCGAGCACAATGTCGACGAGGTCTGCCTCAACAAGCTCGCCGAGCTCCAGAAGCGCTACGCCGATCTCACGCTGATCGACGTGATCGTGATCTCTGCCTACTCCTGGTACGCCGACTCGTATGTCCGGATCGAGCGGGTCGCGCGGGTCAAGGACGGCTTCGACGACTTCGGCAAGTGGCAGGCGTTCGCCGACCAGCTCACCCGGTCGCTGCGCAAGCTCAAGCGGTTCACCGGTGACACGCTGTATCGCTGCTCGCAGCCGGGCCACGAGGCCGAGCACCTCAAGGGCGGCGGCGAATGGCACGCGACGTCGTTCCTGTCGAGCACCTACTCCGACGAGGCGCGCGCCGATCTCGAGACCAACTCGAAGTACAAGCACGGCAGTACGCTGCACATGGATGCCCGCGACGCCGAGGGCTATCACATGGAGGAGTTCAGCCGGTTCGAGAAGGAGTACGAGGTCGTGCTGTTGCCCGGCCACAAGGTCACCGGCAAGCCGGCGTCGGGCTCGCAGGGTCGGCGGATCGACGCCACGCTCACGCCGCCGTCGACCGCGCGGCCGCGCACCGGCCGCGAGTCCGACTCGGTCGCCGAGTTCGACCAGCTCCACAAGTCCCAGGCGAGCTCGGTCAAGCCGCCGCCGATGATGCCCCGCAAGCTCGGCGAGTCGGAGCTCGGCGAGCTGCGCGGCCGCGCCGACGAGCTGTACAACGCCGCCGTCGCGCACTACCCGCTCACCGAGCAGACGTACGAGACCCTGCGCCCGGCGGCGAGCGCGCTGGCCGCGTTTCTCCAGCAGCACGCGCGGCACCTCGAGGAGCACCGGGTCGCGGAGTACCAGGAGTTCCTGGCCGAGGTCGCCCGCCGCTACGCCCCGCACGACCAGGCGGCCGAGCGGGAATTGCGCGCGCAGCGCGAGCGGTTCGCCGCCACGTTCCTCGCCGAGGAGAGCGGCGGGCTCGTGGTCGCGGCGGACACGCTCGCGGAAGCCGGGCTGGCCCGGCAGCTCGAGAACCGCGCCAACGCGTATTTCTGGCACCTGCCCACCCGCGAGCTGCGCGCCGAGTTGTTCGCCTGGAGTGAGACCCGCTACGCGCATGGGACCCGGTTGCCGGTCGATCAGCCGGACACCCCGGATCTCCGGCTCGCCCACTACCTGGCGGAGCGGGCGCCGCTGCGCGCGAAGTTCATCGAGCTGCGCCAGCGCCACCTGGCGGAGCGCGGCGGCGAGCGCGGGGTGGTGATCCGGCAGCTGCACTAGGGCAACGACGACAGCGGGCACCTCGGCGACGGCACGCCGATCCCGCGCGCGCGGCCTACCAGCTCGAGGGCGCCACCACCGCCGGGCGGGTCGTCGCGGGCTCGCGCGATTCGTGCGCCTTGCTCACCGACGAGCCGCGCGATGCTGGGGGCCAGAACGTCGTACCGGTCGTCGCGCGGCAGAGCCGGCCCGCGGCGGCCGTGGCGGGTTCACGGCGAGCGCGGCGGTGGCGGCGGCTTGAGCTGCTCCCAGGGTGCCTTGACGCCCAGGTACTCGCCCCACTCGAACCCAGCGTCGTACATCGTGCGCAGCTGGGACGGCTCCAGGATCTTGCCGATCTGGCCGTTGGCGTCGTTGAGGATGCCGCCGAGCCCCCCGGCGAACTCGAGCCACCCCGATACGTTGCGTTCGTACGGCGACAGCTGGCCGTCGGAGATCGCGCGGTTGGTGTAGTCGAGCACGTCGCTGTAGACCTTGTCGAACGCCTTGTCGAGCCGGGCGGATTGCTCGGGCGTGACGTGGGCCCTGTCCTCGGCGAGCTTGCGCTGTTCCTCGAGGCGAATCCGCGGGAGCACCAGGCCGGTGGCGATCAGCGGCATGACCCTGGATTTGTAGTCGGCCTCGGATTCGCCGGGGAGGCGGCCGAACATCGCGGCAAACTCCTCGGTGCGGCGGGTCCGGCGCTCCATCCGGTTGTCCTGGGGTGGCTCGGGGAGCGTCGGGGTCGGCGCGGTCGGCGTGCGCGGGATCGCGGCGGACCGCGTGGTGCGCGGGACAGGATCGGGGGCTCGCGCGGCGGCCGGCAGACCCGCGGCGGCTGCGGCAGGCGCGGCGCGGCCCGACAGCTCGGCGCGCAGGGCGCGGTTGTCGAGGTACAGCCAGAGTGACAGCGAGACCCCGAGAGCCGAAGTCGCGCCCAGCAGCCACGTGGCGCGTGCCATTCCGTACGCTAGCATGCGGCTCGATGCCTGCTGGTCCGGTGATAGAGGTCCGTGAGCTGCGCTTTGGCTATCGTGGCGATCCGCGCGAGGTGCTGTCGGGGGTGAACCTGACGGTCGCGCCGGGTCGCCGCGTCCTGGTGATCGGCGCCAACGGGGCGGGAAAGACCACCCTGCTACGCATCATCGCGGGCAAGCACATGGTCGATCCCGCGGCGGTCCGCGTCCTGGGGCTGTCGGCGTTTCACGATCCGACGCTGACGAGCCGGGTCGAGTTCCTCGGTGGGCGGTTCCCGTTCGAGGTCGATCTACGCGTCGACGAGATCCTCGCGCGTCAGCTCGACGTCGATCTCGCCCGGCGCGACCGGCTGATCGACGTGCTCGGCGTCGACGTCACCTGGCACATGCACGCGGTGTCCGATGGCCAGCGCCGGCGGGTCCAGCTCCTGCTCGGCCTGATGCGGCCGCGCGACGTCCTCTTGCTCGACGAGATCACGACCGATCTCGACCTGATCGCACGCCAGGACCTGCTCGCGTTCCTGCGCGCGGAGAGCGAGCAGCGCGGCACGACAATCCTGTACGCGACCCACATCTTCGATACGCTGGACCGCTGGGCCACCGACATCCTGTATGTCGCGGCCGGCAAGGTCGTGGTCGACGCGCCGATCGGCGAGCTCCGCGAGCTTGCCGACACTCCGCTGGTCACCATCGTGGAGCGCTGGCTGCGCCGCGACACGCAGAAGCCGTAGTACGATACGCGGCGTGTCTGGAACGGATCGCTCGCGCGAGCTGCGGCTGCCGACGATCGTCGTGAGCGTACGGCTCGCGCTGGTTGGCGGAGCGCCGAGCCACGCGGAGCTGTTCATCTCCGACGTCCCGCGGCGCAGCCGTGGCCAGCTGCTCGACGAGCTGGCCGCGCTGCTCGGCAGCGACGCGTCGTTCTTGCCCGTGCGGTGGTCGAACCGGGTCAAGCTGCTCGGCAAGCACGCGATCGCGTGGATCGCGGTGCCGCGGCGGGCGCCCGACGAGCTGCCGTCGACCGACTTCTCGCCCGAGCCGTCCGAGGAGCTCACCCTGTACGATCGCGAGCACCGGGTCGAGATCGAGCTCGATCACGGCACCAAGCTGATCGGCACCATGCTCGACAGCCTGCCTGCTGACCGCACGCGCGTGATCGATCACCTGAACCGCGCCGGTAGGTTCCTCCGGTTGTGGACCCCCGGCGAGCACTACCTGATCAACACGATGCAGGTCGTGGCCGTGACCGAGCTCGGGGAGCAGCACTGATGGCGAAGCTCGACGTCTACCTTCGCAGCATCAAGCAGCTCGGCGCGCAGGGCGCCGTGTTGACCTCGGGCCAGGCGGTGACGCTGCGGTTCCCGACCGGCGACCGCCACGCCACCCAGATCACGTCGCACGACCAGGTGGTCAACCTGGTCCGCGAGGTCGCCCCGGCGGGCGCGCGCGACCAGCTCGACCAGAACCGCGGCGTCAAGTTCGAGATCGAGGCCAACGGTGGCCGGTGGTCGATCGGCGTCGCGCCCAAGCCCGGGATCTGGCACGTCGCGATCGATCCGGCCGACGCGCAGGCTGTGCCGCCGTCGCCGCCGTCGCCGAGGCCGGCCCGTGCGGCGACGACGTCGCCCTCGGGAGACGGGGCCGAGATGGCGATCGAGCGTGGCCAGTACGGTGCGTCGACCGCCGTCACCACGACGAGCGGGAGCATATTGCTCGACCAGCTCACGGCGGGGGCGCGGGCGGCCTATGCGAGCGACGTCTACCTGTCGGCCGGCTCGCCGGCGTTCCAGCGGGTCGGCGGCCAGCTCGCGTCGACCGCCGATCGGGCTGCGATCGACGGAGACACGCTGTCGCGCGAGCTCGGGCTCGTCGCCCCCAACGAGGCGCGCAGCGCCTGGACCGATCGCGGCCTCGCGGTGTTTGCCTACGGCGATGGCGCCGGCCGGGTGCGCGTCACGCTCACCCGGGACCACCGTGGCCCCGGGGCGACCCTGCGCCTGTTGCCGGCCGAGCCGCCGGCGCTCGCCAGCCTGGGGCTCGGCGCCGCGGCGGAGTGGCTGAACGATCGCGGGCTGATCGCGGTGGCCGGGCCGTCCGGCACGGGCAAGACCACCACGCTGGCCGCGCTGGTCCGCAGCCTGGGCGAGCACCGCCGGCGGGTCGTCACGATCGAGGACCCCATCGAGATCGTTCACGTCAGCTCGTGGATCAGCCAGCGCGCGGTCGGCGAGCACGTCCCCAGCGTCGGCGATGGCGTGGTCGCGGCGATGCGCGAGGGGGCCGACGCGATCGTGGTCGGCGCGGTGCACAGCGCCGGGGACGCCGCCGCAGTGATCGAGGCAGTCTCGGGTGGCCACCTGGTCCTGACCACCCTGGTCGCGCCGCGGGCGGCGGTGGCAGTCGAGCGCATGATCGATCGCCTACCCCTGGACCACCGAGATCTCGCGCGGGCTTTGTGTGCAGATGCCTTACTCGGGACGATAGGGCCGGTGGTCAGCCGGTCCGGCCGGTCGTTCGAGATCGCGGGCCGAGGAGCCGGAGGCTAACGCCTCGGATTTGCACACTCCGAGCATTCGAGGCTATAAAGAACCGAGCACGTGACCGACGACTATCGCGAGGGCGGGACGCTCATCTTGCAGCGTCCGCTGGGGGCGCCGGAGAAGAAACCTCCGGCGGGAGACGCGTGCCTGGTCAACTTGCACCCGCCCGGCCCGGATATCGGGCGACGGATTCCGCTGCTCAATCCGCAGTACATCGTGGGGCGAGACAGCGAGGCCGGCTTCGTGGTCGGCCGCAGCTCGGTGTCGCGCCAGCACGCCAAGCTGTTCGTCGACGACGGCGGCAGCTGGTGGGTCGAGGACCTCAACTCGACCAACGGCACGTTCGTCAACGAGAACCGGATCAAGCTGCAGCAGCTCGCCGACTCGGACCAGCTGCGGTTCGGCGACGCGATCTACAAGTTCCTGTCGGGCTCCAACATCGAGTCCGCGTACCACGAGGCGATCCACAACATGGCCATCCAGGATGGCATGACGGGGATCCACAACAAGCGCTACTTCACCGAGTTCCTCGATCGCGAGATCGCGGTGTGCTCGCGCCACGGCCATCCGCTGACGCTCGTGATGTTCGACGTCGACCACTTCAAGAAGGTCAACGACACCCACGGCCACCTCGCGGGCGATGCCGTGTTGAAGGATCTCGCAGCGCGGATCCGGCCGCGGATCCGGCGCGAGGATCTGTTCGCGCGCTACGGCGGCGAGGAGTTCGTGTGCGTGTTGCCGTCGACCGCGTTGCCCGGCGGCATCGTGTTCGCAGAGCACCTGCGGACGCTGGTCGAGGAGCGGCCGTGCCGGTTCGAGAACCTGTCGATCTCGTTCACGATCAGCATCGGCGTCACCACGCTGCACCACGAGAACGGGGTCGATACCGCGACGTTGATCAAGCGCGCCGACGACAACCTGTTTGTCGCCAAGCGCGGCGGCCGCAACAAGGTCGTCCCGAGCCTGGCCGACCTGATCCCGCCGTGAGCCAGGACGCATCCACGGTGTACACGCCGACGCACACGTGGAGCGCAGTCCCGTCGGGCGCGTAGGTGGGCAAGACCTGGAAGCGCCGCTGGGCGACCCAGCGCTCCGGTGCGAGCACGACCTCGGCGGCGCGGCGCGCCCATGCGCCGCCGTCATCTCCGATCGGATCGACACGGTCTCGCCGGTGTTGGAGTACGCGCCCTTGACCAGCCAGCCGTCGTCGCACGGCGAGAGCGTCCGGTGCGGGGTCGGCGCCACCGTGCACGCGAACAGGCACAGCAGCACGAGGCGAGCGCCGGACATCTCGACGGCATGAGGGCAAGCGGTGGGCCACACCTGCAGGCCGGCGGAGCCGCGGCTTGCCGCGGTCGTCGCGTGCCGCCGCATCACACCGTGGCGCGCGGGTGACGCAGCCGGACGCCGGTGGACGAACACGCCGCGCGTCGTCGTGCTATCCGTGTGACCGTGACCAGGCTCGCGCGACCCGACACCACCGGCCTCGACGGCCGGCCAGACCTTGTCGCAGCATCGCTGCCCCGCCGGGGGCAGGGCAGGCTCGCGTCGTGACGATCGCGGCCAAGACGCTGGACGATCTCGGCTGGCCGACCTACGTCGAGCACTGGGTGCGGCGCTGCGCGACCACGCGGGGCGCCGCCGCGGTGCGGGGCTTCGTGATGTTCGACGGGGTCGAGCCGGCGCGCGACCGGGCGAGCGAGATCACCGAGGCCCGCGGCCTCGCGGCGCGCGACGCCCGGCTGCCGCTCGGCGGCATCGTCGACATCGCGAGCGCGATCGCGCGGGTTCGCAAGGCTGCGGCGCTCGAGGCCGCCGAGCTGGTCGCGGTGGCGTCGACCGGCCAGGCGCTCGGACGGCTGCGGGTCCACCTGCGCAGCCACGAGGCGGTGGCGCGACGGCTCGCCGCGCGGGGCGAGGCGATCGCCGACCTCGGCCACGTCTACCTGCCGATCCTCGAGGCGTTCGATCCCGACGGTCGGCTGGTCGACCACGCCAGCGACGCGCTCGGTCCGCTGCGCCGCGCGCTGGCCGCGATCAAGGTCCAGCTCGAGAAGCGGATGGCAGCGCTGCTCACCGACGAGCGGTTCGCGCCGTACCTGCAGGACGGCTACTACACCCAGCGCGAGGATCGCTACGTCCTGCCGGTCCGCACCGACGGCAAGGGCTTCGTGCGCGGCATCGTGCACGGCACGTCGCAGAGCGGCCAGACGCTGTTCATCGAGCCCGAGGAGATCGTCGATCTCAACAACCGCGCCAAGCTCGCCGAGGCCGATGTGCTCGACGAGGAGCGCCGGATCCTGGCCCGGTTCTCCGGCTGGGTCGCCGAGGAGGCCGACGCGTTCGATGCCGCGCTCGCCGCGGCCGAGACGCTCGACGTGATCGCCGCGTCGGCGATCATCGCCGACGACACCGTCGCGGCCGAGCCGATCATCGACGACGCGCCGCGGGTCGCGCTGCTGCACGCCCGGCACCCGCTGATGCTGCTCGCCGAGCGGCGCTGCGTGGCCAACGACATCACGGTCGCCGCGGGCGCGAGCCTGGTGATCTCGGGGCCGAACGCGGGCGGCAAGACCGTCGCGCTCAAGACCGTCGGGCTCGCCGCGTTGATGGTGCGCTGCGGCCACCACCTCACGGCCGAGAGCGGCAGCGCGATGGGCTGGTTCCCCGACGTCCGCAGCGACATCGGCGACGCCCAGAGCCTCGAGCACGATCTGTCGACGTTCTCCGGCCACATGGTCAACCTGCGCGAGCTGCTCGCGACTGCCGGCCCGGGCTCGCTCGTCCTGATCGACGAGATCGCGGTCGGCACCGACCCCGAGCAGGGCGCCGCGCTCGCGCAGGCCGTGCTCGAGGCGCTGGCGGCGCGCGGCGTGACCAGCCTGGTGACGACGCACTACGAGCGGCTCAAGGCGCTGGGGGCCACCGATCCGCGGTTCGCCAACGCGTCGGTCGGGTTCGATCTCGCGCGGCTCGAGCCGACGTTCAAGCTCCACCTCGGCGCGCCGGGGAGCTCGGGTGCGCTGACGCTCGCGCGACGCATGGGGATCGCCGCCGAGGTCGTCGACCGCGCCAGTGATCTGATGGGTCCCCACGTGGTCAAGGTCGAGGAGCTGCTCGCCAGCGTGGCCGATCAGCGCCGCCGGATCGAGGAGGAGCGCGCCGCGCTGCTCGCCGAGCTCGAGGCCGCCGAGGCGGATCGCGCAGCGCTCCGCGCGCAGCGCGACAAGCAGCTCGCGCGCTACGAGAAGCAGACCCGGGCGGCGCACGGCGAGGCGCTCGCCGCGTTGCGCGCCGCGCGCCGCGAGATCGACGACGTCCGCCGCGAGGTGAAGGCGCGCGCCGCCGAGGCCACCGCCGAGGAGGTCAAGGCGATGACGCGCCGGCTTGCGCCCGTGGGCGAGGTGGTCGCCCGGCTCGAGCCACAGCGCCCGATGCCACCGGGCACGCCGGCGCGCCCGGAGCAGCTGGTCGCCGGCGCTCCGGTGATCGTGCCGCGGCTCGGACGCGTCGAGGTTGTCGCGGTGTTGCCCGACGAGCGCGTCGAGGTCCGGGTCGGCGCGATGCGCGCCACCGTGCCGATCAAGGACGTGCTCCTCGATACCCACCGCAATGCACGGCGAGCCA
>Ga0302299_10002947_pt1 | contig 10357 bp, 29 predicted proteins | sample III_Fen_N3_4_FD_198795 | JGI IMG/M metagenome (GOLD analysis project Ga0302299, IMG submission 198795) | Peat permafrost microbial communities from Stordalen Mire near Abisko, Sweden - III_Fen_N3_4 | ecosystem: Environmental > Terrestrial > Soil > Wetlands > Permafrost | place: Sweden: Abisko...
CCTGCTCACCGGAGGACTCTCGCTCGCGGGCCGCTTCGATGGCCACCCGTGGGCGCTGGTGGCCGCGATCGGGCTGTGCGTGGTGCTGTCCCTCGGGCGTGGGGCGATCGAAGCGTGGAAGGGCAAGGCGGCCACCGTCGCCATGCTCGCCGCGCTGCTGTTCACCGGCTGCGCTACCATGCCCGGCCACTACGTCGCGATCCCGCCCGACCCGGCTGCCTGTGCTGCCGCCATCCCGCGCGCTGCCTTGGCTCAGGCGCCGTGCGACGTGAAGCCACCGCCCGATGCCCTCGCGATCATTTCGTGTGCGGCTGGCGCCCTCGCAGCGCTGTCCCCGTGCATGCCGGTGTCTACGTGGGTGGCTGACCGTCCCGTGGCGAGCAAGTAGCCGTGGCCGACGAACCTCAGTTGCTCAACCACATATCCGCGCAACTCGCCGCTATCGAGGCGACGCTACAGGCCCTTGTCGTCGATGTCGCCACCCTCAAAGCCGGCGGCAAGGGGTACGACTCCATGGCCGTCGACCTCCGAGAACAAGGCCAGCGCCTCAGCCGGTTGGAACTCCAAGCGGCGTCATGGGGCGGTGGCGGTGGCGTTGCTGGCAAGGTGGGAGCATGGGCGGCGGGGATCGTGGCGTCGCTGCTCGTGATCGCAGTCGCAGGAGTAGTCGGGTACTTCGTTCGTCACCCATGAGGCCACTATGCCGCCCTTCCCACCCGACATCACCGCCCGCGTGCGTCGTTTGTCGGCGACCGTCGAGGAGTTGACCGCGATCGTGGATCCGCCTCCACGGTGGCCACGGTGGCTGGCCGTCGCTCTGCTGTTCGCCGTGGTGTGTGGCGCGCTGTGGTGGGCATCGAGGGATCGGACGGGCCTTCTCCTCGTGACGCCCGCCGCGCGCTATGCGGGTGAACTCCAGGCGAGCGATCTGGAGCACGCGCGGGGGTTCGTGGTGGGGCGGGCGATTAGACGGTGACCTTCGCCAGCGCGCGGCGCACCATGGACCACGGGACCACGGCGCGGATCATGTCGGCCTGCCGCGCGCGAGTCTTCGAGTGCGCGTAGGCGGCGTAGGCGGCGTAGGCGGCGGCGTAGGCGGCGTAGGCGGCGTAGGCGGCGTAGGCGGCGTAGGCGGCGGCGTAGGCGGCGTAGGCGGCGTAGGCGGCGTAGGCTCGTGCCTCGCGCCGCTCCTCGTCGCTGGCTTCCCCGATGGCGAACCTACGCGCCACCTCGATCGCTCCCTCACACACCGACTGCACCCACTCATCGCGGGCAAACTGCACCGCATCCTCCGCGAAGTCGCACGCCAGTAGACGCCACTCGCGATCGGTCAGCGGGACGCCGGCATTGTGCAGGAGCCAGATCAGCCAGTCACCGCGCTCGCAGGTGTTCCACGCGGTCCGTGCGTCGGACTGCGCCATCACCCACGGCAGCGCATCGCCGGGTCCGTCACACGCGCGCAGACCTTTCAGGATTTCGATCGATCGGTTGTCCATTCCATCCTCCGTTCGTTGTTTTCGCCCCACTTCGGGCGTGCTACCACGAGTTGTAGAAGCGAATCACCGTCACGTCGGGCGGGAGTTGCTTCACGTCGACCTCGTACCCTTCCGCGTAGTCGTTTCGCCACTCGCGCAGTCCAGTCAAGGCGCGTTGGTCAACCTCGACGCCTGCCGGGTCCGGCATCACGCCCCCGAAGAACCGATCCACCTCGGCCGGCGGCGCCACCTTCGCGGCCACGCAGGCATCCCATATCGCCTTCATCGCTTTCCACTTTTCGTCGGCCGGCTTGAATCCGACCACATGCGTTGACATGCCCATCGTTCACCTCCGCCGTTGGTTGTGCTACCTTCCCCTCGTGACCCGCCGCGCCTTCCTCCTTGCCCTCCCCCTCCTCATGGCATCCAGCCCCGACGAGGAAGCACGCAAGCGGCCCAAGCCTGCCCCACCCCCGCCACCTCCCCCCAAGCCAGCCCCGAAGCCGGACAAGCCACGCGAGGGCGACGTGATCACGCCGCTTGACCCGAACGAGCACCCGGAACTACCGGGCGGCAAGTTCTACCGACTCCCACGAACGAGGTAGCCCATGGCCGACGAACCCGAGCCTCCGAACGATCCGCCTGCCCCCGGTCCCGAGCCCGACCCGCCACCCATGCCCGCGCGCGAACTCGCTGCGGTCATCGAGCGGATCACCGACTGCCCGTGGGAGGTTGCCGAGGCGCGGGATGTGCTCCGCGCGTGGCTGATGGGGTTGCCGGTGACGCGGGCGGTCTAGGACGCGCGCGCCTTCCGCGTCAGCGCTCCGATGTCGTCGCCTTCCTCGTTGCTCCACTCGCCCCATTCGCCGTCCTCGTAGACGGAGAGCCCTTGCGCGTTCGCGTAGTCGGGCTTGATCCGATTGCGGTACTGGAAAAGGTCGTAGTCGGCGAGCACCATCAACGTGTGCATCGCCTGCACCACGTCCCCGACGGGCACCTCGAACGCCTTCCCCGGAATCTGCGGGATGTGCCACACCTTCAAGGCGCCCTCCTTCGGCTGTGGCACCCGCTCCGATTTCGCTTCCACCTTCGGCCGCTTCTCTCCTCGCATGTTCATCCCTCCATCCCTTCGTTGTCCAGCGCGCCAGGACGCGCGCAAACCGCCTGCCCGAAGCAACCCACGCCCGCAGCACGAACGTGCGGCGTGGGGCAAGGGAGGCGGGCTAGCGAGTGCCCCGCTTGGCCCTCGGATCATTCGATCCGCAGTGGTCGCAGCAATAGCCGCTGATCACGGGTCCGTTGCAGTCGCCGCACGGGTAGACCGTTGGCGCGAACGAGCGCGCGAGGCGGTTCGCTGCCGTCTGCCACGCAGGCGAATCGGGATCCCACTTCTTCGTTTTCTTCGCGGTGCTCATGGGTCGTCTCCTCGTTCGTGGTTGCCGCCCGTGGTGGGCGGCGAAAGGGGCTAGCGGCTAGATGGTGCCGATGAAGTGCACTCGGCCGTCGCGGCGCTGGTAGGCGCGGTAGAACTTCGCGCCGCGCATGCGCTGCAACACGATGTCCGAGACGATCCCGCTTTCCTCAAGGGCAGAGGCGAGATTCCCGAGGCCGGCGGCGCGGTGGTCGGCGGGCGACTTGCGGAATACCACGCGGTAGGCGATGCCGGCAAACTCCATCGTCTCGGTCGGGGCGGTCTGCATCGCGTTGTCCATGCCCCTGTTATGCGCCCGTCCCTTCGTTTGCGCAAGCAAATAATCTAAGGGGCATGTCGATTTTTCGGTTTCCCGTCGGTGACGGACCGTTCGATCACGGCGCACAGGTCCGCGATGCACTTCGCGCGGAGGTCGGGCGCGAGCCTCGCGTAGCCGGCGCGCAACTCGGCGGGGATGGTCAAGCCGATACGCGCCGTCGGTGGTCCCTTGGGGCGGCCGAGTGCCTTGCCGGGGCCGGGGGTACGCGGGCCACCACGGCCGATGCCTCTTGATTTCGTCACGGTGTCTCCATCAGTCGGGCCACGTCGGCGACGAGATGATCGAGGTCGATTCCATCCCCCTGCGGACATGAAGTGTGGCTAGTGTCGGGATCGGCCTCCGCGTGGCCCAGGATGCACGTTCGCGTCGCGGGGATGGCGTAGGTGCGGCACAGCCACGCGATGATGCTGGCGCCCTTGGCAAGCTGCGCGACCGTGGGAATCACACCGGGATCGTCTGGCTCGAAGGTGCCCGGCTTGCGGGCGCAGAACTCAAGGCCGATGCTGTGGGCATTGGCAAGGTGAGCGTGGTTGGCCACGTCGTCGAAGTGGACGCACTGGATCGCGTAGGCATCGGCGCCGACGACAAGGTGCGCGCTGCTGTTCGACTCGCCGGCTGCCGGGGCGCGGGACCACATGTCGGCGACGCCTTGCGCGCTACCATGCCCCGACGTGGCGTGTACAACTATGGACGTGATGATCCGTCTCATCGGCCCCGCGCGCCACCGCGAGACGTGCGCGCGCTGCCAGAGGTCGACTGCGTAGGCGGGGATCACTTGCGCCTCATGCACTCATCGACCTTGGCGCACACCGCGGCGCAGTTTGACGGCTGGCACCCGCGCGTGTTGGCGCACTTGAGCGCGCACGCGTTGCAGTCGTACACCTCCGCCTCGCACTTGCGCGGACGGTCGCCGGCATGCGCGGGGGCCGCGAGGGCAAGGAGCAGCAGGAGTCGGCGAGCGGTGGGATTCATCGGTGCCTCCGGTTGTGGGCGTCCCACATCTTGCGCACGTCATTCGGGAGCGCGAGGAACTCCATCGCGGCTTCGAAGATCCACTGTTTGCAGTCGCAGTCATCACCGCACGGTCGATCGTCCTGCATGCCGTTGAAGTGACCGAGGGCCAGCGAGTGCACGTTGGCGTATCGCTCCCTAATCAGGTGAGGATCCATGGCATCGACTGCCAGCGGCTTCCACTCAGCAGCCTTGGCCGCCTGCGAGGCGCGGTGACGTTCGATGATGGCTTTCTCTTCGTCGGTCAGTGTCATGGTGCCTTTCGTGCCGCCTCGATGATGGCGGCGATGGCTTCGGGGGAGTCGATGATGGCGCGAATCCAGTCGCAGATCGGCGACTCGCAATCGTGCCGCTGTCCGATCTTCGCGGCAGCTTCCAGTGCGGCACGCGCCACCTTGGCGGGGTCGGTACGCCCCCACGCATCGCAGAGGTCCTGAACCAGATTCCCGACGGCAACCTGATACGTGATGCTGCCCTCGGACGGGGCAAACATGAGGAGGTGAAGCCGGTCGACCTTGGCCTTGAGTTCGTCGTGCGTCACGGCGTTGCCTTCTTTCTGAGCTCGGCCGCATTCGCGCGGCCCGTGATGGCCAGTTGCTCCGACGGGAAACCGCTCGCGGCGAGAGTCGCAGCGGCCTCCCACGCATCGGCGGCCCATGCGTATCGCTCGACGGCTAGTATGCGCGCCACCTCACGCCAGTCGACGCGGTGGGAGTTGCAGTCGATGGTATAGCACCGCGTCTCGTCGCCGACTCGCATGCACCGCGACGGATTGACGCTGACTCCGACGCTGACGCACGCCTCGGGATGCGTGGCCGCATAGGACACCGGGCGCCCGCAGTCCTCGCATCCGTTCACCGGGTCCACCTCGCGCCCGTCAGGGAGGCGGGTCACGGTGCCTCGTCCACGTCGAGCGTGACGGTGACCAGCCGTCCAGTCACATCTTCGCAATCGGCGGGCGCCTGGAACATCATCGTCCCGATCTCTGTGTCGACGTGGACCAGCGTCGGGTAGACCGTCTTTCGATCGGCCTTCTGTCGCACGATCCGTCTGACCGTGCCGGCGTATCGGAGTCTCATCTCGTTCCCCTTCCCGCGCCGCGAGGGGCGCTCACTGGCCGATCTCCTCGATATCTTCGCTGCCGTCGCGGATGAAATGACACACGCGAGCGACCTCGTACTTGCCGCCCATGGCCAACTCAAAGAACATCGGATAGCACGTCCGGTTGTCGATGTAGCGCGCGGCGTTTTCCCATGCGTTCTGCGCGATCTCGGACTTCGGGATGTTGACGATGAAGTACCGATCTCGCATGAATCGGCCGGGCGCCCACTCGCGCCCCTTCACCTCCACGACGGCGCGGACGCACTTCTCCCGCGTGCGCTGCAACTTCAGCTCTTCTCCCGCCTCGATCAGCCTGTCTCGTTCCTTGTCTGTCACTCTCCACCTCCCAGCACCGCATCGCACGCGCGGGCCAGGGTGGCAACGCGGGTGAGGGTGGCGGCGAATGCCAGTCCCTCGTCAGACCGGATGCCTTGGATTCGGTCGACGTGAACATGGCACGCCTTGCCGCCGCTGAAACTGAGCCAGATCAGCGAGTCATGCTCGATGATGCGAAGCGGCGACATACGCAGCCCGAGAGCAACGCCCTGTCTCAGTTGACGAATTGACTCCACATAGAACAGCCCGCTCGCCTCGCACAAGTCGAGGCACTTCAGGATGCGGGCGGTCATCGGGATCCTCGCTGCGCGGAAGTGACGGCGATGCCAACCTCGGCGGCCAGCGCGATTGCCGCGCGTGCGTCGTCGAGGGACACGTCGCGCACCATGATCGGGTCCGTCCATCCTTGGGCTTCCACGCGACGCGGGCCAAACATGTCACACGCGAGCGTGAAGGATCCTTGAGTCGACGACGGGAATAGCAGATCGCATCGGTGGTCGGTCATCGCGGCACCTCCGGCCGGCAGTCGGGGCAGGGCTCGCGCGTCTCGCCTCCGACGTACTGGACAAACACCCACGTCCGGCCACCGCACGTCGCGCAGGGCGGAGGGGGCGCCTGCTCCTCGCGCAGCGCGGCGAGGTCCTTGCCGGTGCCGCCGCATGCGGCGCACTTGCCGCCGTCGAGTCGGTATCCGCCGTGCGCGGTGCGCTCGCATCCGGTGCCGTTGCACGCAGAGCACGCCCGCGCCATCCGTTCCAGTGTGGTCATGGGGCACTCACGAACGCCTGCGCCTCGTCGAGTAGGTTGATACGGGAGTAGCAACCGAGGACTTCCCGCGCGCTTTCCACTCGCTCGGTGTCGCCGTCGATGATGCCGAGCAGGGCACCCATGTAGTTGCGCGCGAGCCTCAACTCCTCGGTGCGCGCGTCGCGCTGTGCCGCGAGGTCCACGACAAGGGCATCCCGTCCGCGCATCTCGGCGAGCAGCCTATCCCGCTCCTCGGTGCACGCGGCCAACTCGGCGCGGGCGTCGTCACGCTCATTCAGAAAGCGGCTAGCGTTCGTCTGCGCCCGCTCCGAGGTGCCCTTCTCGCGCGCCAGTTGCTCGCGCGCTTCCTTCGCCACCGACTGCGCGCCATCGAAGTTGCGCTCCGTGGCCGCGACGTGCTTCTTGAGGGCGGCCAACTCGGCGCGCAGGGTGGCGATCTCGGCGGCGAAGTCGCGATGGTCAGCGGCCAGCGACTCCCACGTAACGAGGCTTTCGAGACCCTTCACGCGAATAATGAGCGCGTGCTCGTTGGGGTTCATGCCGTCGGGCACCTTCCACCGATCGAGCACCGCTTGTGCCTGCTCGTCGCTCACTCGCTGTGTCATGGGGTCGTCTCCTTCAGGGCGGTTACCCACGCCTTGTCGAATGCCGCCATGGCCAGCGCGGGCGAGTCACCGAACCCCGCCACGCCATCCTGAAGGTTCGCCCCGTAGAGCGCGCACCATGCGTTGCCGTCGAGGGAAAGCGCGGGCCGGTACACCGCCGACGGGCGGGCATGCTCTGCGGCGGCTTCCTGCGCGGCAGCGACAGCGCGCTCCGCGTAGAACGAGAGATTCAGGTCACGGATGGCGCTCTGCACTGCGCCCTCGATGTCGGCGTTGCCCACGCGGGACCGGATGGCTGCGAGCGTGGCGTCGTAGATTTCACTCATGGGGTCGTCTCCTTCAGGGCGGCGCGGCCGGCAAGGCGCGCGGCATGTTCAACTCCGAATGTCTCAATCAACTCCGACTGAGAAAGCACCTTTGCGGCGACGCGCGCGCCGAACTCCTTTCGCACGTTGGCGTTGAAGGTGTGCCACCCGTTGCCGGCCTCGTGTACGGCCGTCGTATCGTAGCCAGCGGCGGCAATGGCACCGGCAACGATCTTCGCGATCTCCGCCGTCGGGTAGCAGAACTGGCCCGCCATCGACTTGAGCGGTTTGAATGTGGCCCTCCCACTCCGCCCGCTCACCGGGACACCGCCCCTCACTGGATCACCGCAGCGAAGGGCGCGCCGTATCGCGCCGCGCAGACCACACACGGACGATCGGCGGCATCGATCTCAGCGCAGAGGCATGGAGCCCACTGACTGCCGGTGGCGGGCGCGTTCTCGTGGGCGCCCTCTGCCTCTACGGGCAGGGTGGGCGGGGGAGTCGGGGCGCTCACCGGGACACCAGGGCGGCGGCACGAGAGCGGCCGGCGGGGATGACGCAGCAGGGGCAATCAGAGCGGCAACCCACCGCGCGATCCTCGCAAGTAGTCACACCGTCGGCGACGTGATCGGGGTGGGTGCAGGTGGGATCGTTGGTGCAGGTGCTGTCGTCGCCGGTGTGGGTCTTCATGGGTGTCTCACGTCTCCTCGCGCACGGGGCGCGGGTGGGGGCAACCCTCCGGAATCTCCGGAGAGTTCAACCCTTCGATAAGTTCTAACGGTTCAACCACTGGCCGGCAGCGCCCTTGCCGTAGTCGCGGGCGATGTTCGGCGAGTAGTCAGGCGCCGCCGGGTCGAGCGCGTCCAGGATGATGGCGCGGCAACGCTCGTACTCCGCTACGTCGCCCGGCTGATCAGCGCGCGATGCCATGCGCAGGATGCGCCCGAAGGCGAGTTTGGCGAGGGAACTGCGGTCGGCGTCCATGGTTCTCTCCTCCTTGTGCGCCCCCGTGGGCGCTGGGTGTCTCGCGGCCGGAGCCGCGTGGGGAGCTACGAAAACGTCGCGCGCAACTTGCCGTTGCAGGTCTTCAGGAACTCCGCAAGCCGTGGATCCTTCGGGCTCTGCCGCTGTAACTCGCGCCACCACGCGACACACTCCTCCGTGTGGCACCAACCTCCGATGGCATTCAAGGCAAGCCGCGTCTCGGCGCTCAGCATGTGGTCGCACGACGGAGGGTCGCCGAGATCGACGGGCGGCGCATCGCGGTAGGGATGCGCGTTCATTCGCCCACCGCGTACACCAACGGCTCAGTGCCATTCGCCGGCCCTTCGTCGGTGAACCCGAATCCGACCCACCGCTTGCGGCGCCCGTTGTGGTCAATGGGCATCGGGAGTCGGTCCTTCGCCTCGGGCGAGAACGGCATCTTGATCAGGTCCATGCGCCCGTCCGCGCGGGGACGCATCGACGACTCGGCCACGCCCTGCGCCCATGGCTTCGCAGTGCTGGCAGTCGACTTGCCGGCGCCCGCGAGGCATCGACGGCACGTCACCTCTGCGATCTTCTCGCTGATGTCGGTGAGCGGAAACCGGCGCCCACACCTCGCCTTGCGAGCGATCTTGTCCTCGCGCGTGGCGAGGTGAATCCGTGCGCTGTGCATCATGCCCCCCACTTCCACGACCGACCATCGGCCGTCATCATCTCGCCGCGCTTGGCGGCTTCCACCTGCGCAGTCGACCACCCCGACGCCAGCGCGCTCCGCTCGGTGCTCGCGTTCAGCCGCTTCAGGTCCGACTTGAGCGCGCGGGCGGCGGCTTCGTGATTGGCGATCTCTGCCATGATGTCTTCGGCGCAGCGCTCGGCATCCTTGATGGTGCCCGCTTCGTACAGGCAGCGGACCCACGACAGCGGGTTGAGGCGGGACTTCTTGGCGGCGGCGTTCGGGGCGGTGTGCGTCGTGTCCATGTCAAGCACTATGCCCATGGCCTTTTGAATGCGCAAGCAAAAAAGCGACGGGGTATGTCGATTTTTGTTCCCCCGTCGTTGAACTAGGGCGAAGGGTCATCCGGCACGCAAATCCCGTGCGGGCTCGTCTTGTCCTCGTGGGTGCCGGGTGGGCAGGTCGTCTTGGCCGGTGGCGTGGGCTTGGGGGCCGGCGCCGGCTTTGGGGGCTTGTCGTCGGCTGAGGCGTACACCGGCCCTGTCTCGTTGGTCATCTTCGACGCCGGGCATCTCTTCTCGACGCGGCATCCATTCTCATGCCTCGACTGGCACGCCGTGCAATAGCGGTCATGCGGGTTGCTGCACGCAAACCTGCACGTGTCCGCGCAGTCGCGCCGTGCCTCGTCGCACTCGGTTGGCGTGGGGCTTGAGTCCGATACCGCGCCGTCGGCATCCCACGGCTTGAGGGGCGAGATCACGTCCTTGCGCGCGCGGCACTTGCCGCACTCGTCTGCCTTGGCGCTGGCGTCGAGATCGGCTTTGCGCCGGCACTCCACGCACCCCTCATATCCACGCCGGCAGAAGTCGGCGGAGAAGGCACCGCCGCGGTCTTGGCGGCACTCCTTGGCCGCCTCGCACTCACTGGCGCAGTCGTACTTTCGCGACTCGCACACCGATGCGCAGGGGTCGGACTCACGCGCACCGCCAGCGGCGAACGCCACCGACGACAACAGCAGGGACAGGATCACGGCTCTCATTTGGGCTCCTCTCCGACGGTAGCGCCGTCGGTCGGTTGGGACTCGTCGAAGCAAAACGGGCAGTCAGCGATAGGCGTGGGCAGATCGCGGTGGTATTGCAGGTGCCCTTGCCACATGGCGAACCACGCCGATGCGTCGGCCGGCTCGGGTGGTCGCGCGCTCATTCACTCCCCCGCGCGCCGTCGGGGGACGCCGCTACCTTCCACCACTCCGACCGCAGCCACTCGCGCGCCTGGGGCGTGATTCCAGTGAGTGCGGACCCGGTGATTCCCCTCTCGTACTTGCGCCGGTTCTTGGTCGGGTTCAGGT
>Ga0302299_10002948_pt1 | contig 10356 bp, 7 predicted proteins | sample III_Fen_N3_4_FD_198795 | JGI IMG/M metagenome (GOLD analysis project Ga0302299, IMG submission 198795) | Peat permafrost microbial communities from Stordalen Mire near Abisko, Sweden - III_Fen_N3_4 | ecosystem: Environmental > Terrestrial > Soil > Wetlands > Permafrost | place: Sweden: Abisko...
TCCTCTCGGCGAGGGCCCGCAGGTCTCGAGGGCTCAGGCGTCGGTGCCGTGGAAGTCGGGGAGCACGGCCATCTCGGGGTCGACCGGCGTGATCTCCTCGGCCTTGCCGACACGGTGGCGGGGCATCAGGAAGACCATCGTCACCTGCACGATGGCGAGGGCCAGCACCAACCACTGCACGTTGTCGATGGCGTCGAGGTAGGCGGCGAGGTCGGTCGACTCGCCGATCGTGCCGTAGAAGACCATGCCGAAGAAGGCGATGCCGACCGAGCCGGCGAGCTGGAGGCTGGTCGACTGCACACCAGCCGCACTGCCGGCGAACCTCGGTGGCACCTCGTGGAGCACGATCGAAGTGGCCGCCGCCATCACCACCCCCACGGCGAAGCCGGTGAGGCCGATGCCGGGGATGAGCTGCACGGCCTTCACCGTGGCCGGGTCGCCCCGGGTGGCGAGCAGCACCAGCGCGGCGGCGAGGGCCACCAGCAGGCCACCGATCACGAGCGCGCCCCGGCCGAAGCGGCGCACGAGAGGAGCCGAGGCGAGTGAGCCGAACATGTTGAGGAACGGCATCGGCGCGGTGATGAGCGCGGCCTCGAAGGCGGTGCGGTGGAAGCCGGACTGGATGGTGAGGATCAGGTAGATCGGCGCGGCGTATCCGAGGAGGGCCACGAACACGGTGATGAGGTTGCCGACACCGAAGCTGCGGATGCGGAAGAGGGTGGGGTCGACGAGTGGGTCGCGGCCAAGGGTCAGCAGCCGTCGTTCGTACGCGAGGAACGCGCCGTAGGCGGGCACGGCGGCGACCAGCATCAGGATGATCCAGGTGGGCCATCCGGCGCCCCGGCCCTGGATGATCGGGAACATGAGGAGGAACGACGCGACGGCCAGGACCACGGCACCGGCGATGTCGAGGCGCCCCGGTGCTCCCGGTGGGGGGGGGGGGGGGCCCTTGAAGGCGACGACCAGGGTGACCAGGGCGAACGGGATGGACGGCAGGTAGACCCAGCGCCAGCTGAGGCCCCACACATCGGCGGTTATGAGCGCGCCCGAGACGAGCTGGCCGACCATGAACGTGCCGCCGGCGACCATCAGGAACACGCCGAAGGCGCGGGTGCGGTCGTGGCCGCGGAACGTGCGCTGCACCATCGCCGACAGCTGGGGCGCCATGACGCCCGCACCGATGCCCTGGAGCAGTCGGAAGGCGAGCAGCACCCCGATGGTGGGCGCGAGCGCGCTCCCGATGATGCTGACGATGAAGGTGGCGTAGCCGATGAGGAGCAGGCGCCGGGTTCCGAAGAGGTCGCCGATGCGGCCGGCCAGGATGAGCACGAGGGCGAAGCCCAACGAGTAGAGGGCGGCGTACCACTGGATCGCCGCGCTCGACGTGTCGAAGTAGCTGCGGATGGCGGGCAGGGCCATCGGCGCCGCACCCCCCACGATGCCGCTCGCCGCCTGGGCGCACAGCACGAGGACGAAGGCCCGGTTCCGGAGCGATGTGCGGCCGGACGCGCCGACGGGCGTCGTCGTGCCCTCGACCTGGACCGAACCGCTCACCATCCCCCCTCGTCCTGCCCTCGGCAGGTCCGGTGAGGGTATCGCCGGTCGGTGAGCCGACTGGAATCGGAGTTCAGACCAGTGCCATCTCCACCGGCACGCCGTTCACCGCGGCGTTGCCGGACGGCTCGTCGAGCGCCGAGCCCGGGATCAGCACGTTGGTGTTGGAGCCGGGGCGGGCCGCAGCGACCGAGTTGCGGGTGCCGGGTCGGTCGTGGCCCCAGCCGTGGGGGAGGCTGATCACGCCCGGGATGAGCTCGTCGGAGACTTCGACGGTGGCCTCCACCGAGCCCGCCTCCGTGGTGAGCCGCACCCGGTCGCCGCCGGCCACCCCGTGGCGCTCGGCGTCGTCGGGGTGCACCAGCAGGGTCGAGCGGTCCCTGCCCTTCACCAGGGCCGGGAGGTTGTGGAGCCACGAGTTGTTCGAGCGCACGTGGCGCCGGCCGATGAGCACCAGCGGCGGGTGGGGCTCGGCCATGCGGCGGTCGAGGCGCTCGAGGTCGCCGAGGATGTCGTCGTGGGCCAGCTCGATGTCACCCGAGCTCGTGCGCAGGATGTCGTCGAGCGGGGTCGAGGAAGGCCCGAGGTCGATCCCGTGGGGGTGCCGCCTGACCTCGTCGAAGGTGAGCCCGCCCGGGTTCTCGCCGTAGCGGTCGCCGTAGGTGCTGACCCGGAAGGTGAGGTCGACGAAGCGGTCGGGACCGCTCAGCGACCAGCTCTCGACCTGTGTGCCGTCGACCCCGTGGCGCGCCGCCCGGGCCAGGTACATCTCGTCGTCGAACGCGGCCACGTCGACCTCGTCGGCCTTCATCCCCCCGAGGATCGCCCCGAGCCGGATGCAGATCTCCCACTCGTGGGGCCGCTCGGGCGGTTCGAACACCACCGGCGACCAGCGGGCGACCGCACGGGTGGCGAAGCCCCAGATCGCCTCGTCGCAGTGGGGCTGCTCGAGGGGAGAGAGGCCGGGCAGGATCACGTGGGCGTGGCGCGTGGTCTCGTTCAGGTAGTTGTCGATGCAGATCATGGCGTCGAGCATCGGCAGGGCGGCGTCGAGGCGACCGGCGTCGGGGGCCGACAGCACCGGGTTGCCGGCCACGGTGATGAGCGCCTTCACCTGCCCCTCGCCCGGCGTGTCGATCTCCTCGGCGAGGCACGACAGCGGCGCCTGCCCGAGGACCTCGGGGGCGCCGCGCACGCGAGTGTGCCAGCGGCCGGTGGTCACCGGGCCCCTGCGTCGGGCGGTGGAGGAGATGAGGGCGATGGCCGGGCGGGGGAACAGTGCCCCGCCTTCCGCGTCGACGCGACCGAGCAACACGTTGACCACCTCGACCAGCCAGCTGGCCAGCGTGCCGAACTCCTGGTTGCAGAGGCCGATGCGGCCGTAGACCACGGGCCTCTCGGCGGCGGCGAGCTCGCGGGCGAGGCCGCGGATGCGGTCGGCGGGCACGCCGCACCAGGCCGCGACCGATTCGGGGGTGTAGCGGGAGGCGGCCGCCAGCACCTCGTCGATGCCGCGAACGCGACCGTCGAGGTGGCAGAGGGCGATGAGCCCTTCCTCGTCGAGCACCTGCACCACCGCGAGCAGCAGGGCCGCGTCGGTGCCGGGCCGGATGGGCATCCACTCGTCGGCCCGCTCAGCGGTCCCCGTGCGCCGGGGATCGATCACGATCGTTCGGCCGCCGCGCTCGCGGATGCGGTCGAGCTCACCGAGCAGGTCGGGGTAGGCGAGGATCGAGCCCTGCGACGCCTGGGGGTTGGCCCCCATCACGACGAAGAGGTCGGTGTTGGCCACGTCGGGGATCGGGATGCTCCAGGCCCCGCCGTAGACCTGGGCACACGCCAGGTTCTTGGGCCACTGGTCGACGGTGCCCGCGGACCAGATGGTGCGGATGCCGCCCAACCCGGCCACCGCGCCCGAGTAGCGGCTGAGCGAGTAGCTGTGGACGTTGGGGTTGCCCATGTACGCGTGCACCGTCTCGACGCCGTGCTCGGCCACCACGCCGTGGAGCAGCTCCTCGCAGCGGGCGAAGGCGTCGTCCCAGGTGACCTCCCGCCACTCGTCGCCGTCGCGCACCATCGGTGCCCGGAGGCGGTCGGGGTCGTGGTGGAGCTGCCCGAGGGACGCGCCCTTGGGGCAGAGGTAGCCCTTGCTCCACACATCGGAGCGGTCGCCGCGGATGCGCACGACGCGCTCGCCCTCCGTCTCGATCTCGAGGCCGCACATGGCCTCGCACAACGGGCAGGTTCGGAGGTGCGTCGCCACCCGCCACAACGTACCCTCGCCCGGTCGAGCCCGACGGGGCCACGGGACAGCTCAGGAGAACCGCCAATGTCGATCGCCATCACCGAGGACCACAAGGCCCTCGCCGACGTCGTCGCCGACTTCTGCATCAAGAACGACCTGCGGGGCCAGGCCCGCCACCTCCTCGAGAACGATCCCGAGGAGCTGCCCTCCACGTGGGCGGCCATGGCCGAGCTCGGATGGCTGGGCCTGCACGTCGCCGAGGAGCACGGCGGATCCGGCTTCGGCCTCCCCGAGCTGGTCGTGGTGGTCGAGCAGCTCGGCCGCGAGCTCGCACCCGGCCCCTTCCTCCCGACCGTGATCGCCAGCGCCGTCGTCGCCGCAGCGGGCACCCCCGAGCAGGCGGCCCGCCTCCTGCCCGGCCTGGTCGACGGCTCGACACCGGCGGGCATCGGCTTCGGCGGCTCCCTGACCGTCGACGGCACCAACGCCTCGGGCGACGGCGGCCTCGTGCTCGGCGGGGCCCTCGCCCGGCTCGTGCTGCTCCCCGCCGGCGACGACGTCGTGGTCATCGAGCGCGACGCCGCCGGCCTGGAGCTCGTCGGCGGTGCCGACACCGACCGCAGCCGTCGCTCCACCCGCTCGACCCTCGCCGGCACCCCGGTGGAGGTCATCGCCGGTGGCCGGCAGGCGCTGCTCGACCTCGGCCGCGTGCTCGTCGCCGCCGAGGCCTCGGGCATGGCTCACGCCTGCACCGACCAGGCCGCCGAGTACGCCAAGGTGCGCGAGCAGTTCGGCCGCCAGATCGCGATGTTCCAGGCGGTCAAGCACCACTGCGCCAACATGTTCGTCGCCGCCGAGCTGTCGACCGCCGCCGTGTGGGACGCCGCCCGGGCCGCGGCCGCCGGTGGCGACCAGCTCACCTTCGCCGCGGCCAGTGCCGCCACCCTCGCCGTGCGGGCGGCCTACGACGACGCCCAGCTCTGCATCCAGGTCCACGGCGGCATCGGCTTCACCTGGGAGCACGACGCCCACCTCTACCTGCGCCGGGCGCTCGCCCTGGCCGCGGCCGTCGACGCCGACATCTCGGCCGCCGAGGTCGTGGCCCAGGTCCGCAACGGCACCCGCCTGGTGCGCGCCGTCGAGCTCCCCCCGGAAGCCGAGTCGATCCGTGACGACGTGAAGGCCGTGGTGGCGGAGCTGAAGGACCTCGACGACGACGCCCGCACCCGCAGCCTGGTGGCCTCTGGTTACGCCGTGCCCCACTGGCCCGAGCCCTACGGCCTCGCCGCCGGCGCCATCGAGCAGCTCGTCATCGAGGAGGAGTTCCGGGCGGCCGGCATCAAGAAGCCTGCGTACTCGATCACGGGCTGGGTGATCCTCACCCTCATCCAGCACGGCACCGACGACCAGGTGGCCCGGTGGGTGCAGCCCGCGCTCGACCAGGAGGTCATCTGGTGCCAGCTGTTCAGTGAGCCCGATGCCGGCTCCGACGCGGCCGGCGTGAAGACCAAGGCCACCCGGGTCGACGGCGGTTGGCTGGTGAACGGCCAGAAGGTCTGGACCAGCGGTGCCCACCTCGCCTCGTTCGGCCTCGCCACCGTGCGCACCAACCCCGACGTCCCCAAGCACGCCGGCATCACCACCATGGTGATCGACATGAAGGGCCCCGGCGTCGAGGTCCGCCCCATCCGCATGCCCACCGGCAACTCCGAGTTCAACGAGGTCTTCTTCAGCGACGTCTTCGTGCCCGACGACGACGTCGTCGGTGCCGTCGACCAGGGCTGGACCGTCGCCCGCGCCACCCTCGGCAACGAGAGCGTGAGCCTGGGCGGCAGCGACGGCTACACGCTGCCGCTCGACCTGGTGCTGCCGTCGTTCGACGCCACGCCCGAGCGCCTCTACGGCGGCGTCGCCCGCCTCGGCCGCTACGGCGCGCTGGTGTCCGCGGTCGAGACCCTCGGTGTGCGCAGCGCCCAGCGAGCGGTCGCCGGCGGCGGGCCGGGCCCCGAGGGCGCCGTCACCAAGCTCGTGCAGTCCGAGAACATGCAGGAGATCGCCCGCATGCAGGTCGAGCTCGCCGGGCCGGACGTGGCCTTCCTCGACGGTCCCGGGTCCATCGCCTCCAACATGGCGCTCATGAACCGGGCGCTGTCGATCGCCGGCGGCACCTCCGAGATCAAGCGCAACCAGATCGGCGAGCGCATCCTCGGCCTGCCCCGCGACCCCCTCCTGAACTAGGCGTCCTCCACCCTCCTGCAAGGTGGCTCGTTCCGCACGGCTCTGGCCGTGCCAGGCGAGCCACCTTCGGTGTGGGCCTATCGTGGCGTCGACCACCGGGGGGATGGCAATGACCGATCTCATCATCGACGCCGACGCGCACCTCACCGAGCCGGCCGACGTCTGGACGGCACGCGTGCCGCAGCGGTACCTCGACCAGGTGCCCCATGTGGTGAGGGGCGACGACGGCAAGGACAACTGGGTCCTCGAGGGCGAGATGTTCTACACGATCGGTGCCACGGCCACGGCGGGATGGCCCGAGCCGTTCCCCGACTGGCCGAAGACCTACGACGACTGCCACCCGGCGGCCTACGACGCCTCGGCCCGCCTCGCCCTGATGGACGACATCGGCATCTGGGCGCAGGTGCTCTACCCGAACGTGGCCGGCTTCGGCAGCCAGCGGTTCCTCCGCCTCGGTGACGACGAGCTGAAGCTGATCTGCGTGCGGGCCTACAACGACTTCCTCCGCGACTGGGCGTCGGCCGACCCAGCCCGGCTCATCACCGTGATGACGACGCCGTTCTGGGACATCGACGCCGCGGTGGCCGAGATCGAGCGTGGCGCGACGACGGGCCACCGCGGGATCCTCTTCACCGGTGAGCCGGCGCGCTTCGGCCTCCCGCACCTCGGCGATCCGCACTGGGACCGCTTCTGGTCCGCCGCCCAGGACGCCGGCCTCCCGGTGCACCTGCACCTCGGCAGTGGCGACACCGGCACCTCGTTCTCGCCCGACCGCATCGCCGCCCACGGCACGGCCTCGACCTACGCCTACGCCTCGACGGAGCTGTTCCTGAAGAACGGGCTCCAGGTCGCGGACCTGCTCACCAGTGGCGTGCTGCCACGCTTCCCCGACCTGAAGGTGGTGTCGGTCGAGAGCGGCATCGGCTGGATCCCGTTCGTGCTCGAGGCGGTCGACCACTCCTATCTCGAGGGTCGGAAGGACCGCACCAGCGAGTGGGAGCTCATGCCGTCGGAGTACTTCGCCCGCCAGGTGTACGCCTGCTACTGGTTCGAGACGGTGGCGCCGCGCCTGCTGCTCGACGAGATCCCGGTCGACAACATCCTGTTCGAGACCGACTTCCCGCACCCCACCTGCCTCTTCGGCAACGTGCAGGAGAAGATCGACGCCGGCCTCGGCGAGGCGCCGGAGGACGTGCGCCGCAAGATCCTCTGGGAGAACGCGGCACGGCTCTACGGCGTCGAGGAGCCGACCGCGGGTCGGTAGCAGGCGGCCGTTCACAGCGATCTCCGAGGTCCGCCCGACGGTCGCCACAGGCAGGGGAGCGATCGTGGCGCCATGGACCTCCGACTCCCCGCCGGCCTCGTGCCGAAGCTCGTCCGCTACGGCGCCGTGTCGATCGTGGCCACGACCACCAGCCTGGTGGTGCTCGGTCTGCTGGTGTCGACCCGGACGATGGCGCCGGGCTGGGCCAACGTGGTGGCCACCGCGATCGGGACGGTCCCGTCGTTCGAGCTGAACCGTCGATGGGTCTGGCGCCAGCACGGCCGCAGCTCGATCGGCGGGCAGGTGGTGCCGTTCTGTGTGCTGTCGTTCACCGGCCTGGCCCTGTCGACGCTCACGGTCTCCCTGACCGCCGCCTTCGTCGACGCCCGTGGCATCGACGGGGCGATCCGCACGCTGATGGTCCAGGGCGCCAACCTCGCCGCCTTCGGCTCGCTCTGGGTGGTGCAGTTCTTCGTTCTCGACCGCTGGCTGTTCCGGCGCGGGCCCGCCGCGACGGCGGACATCGTGATCGTCAGCGCGGAATCCGACGCCCTGGTCGACCAGGCCGCCTGACCCATCGCACCCGTGGTTCAGTTCGTCGCCTCCGGGGTCACGATCTGCCCACCGGTCCTGCCGTCGAGCGGTCGCGGCGGGCGTCGGGGGACTACCGTCGCGACCATGTTCGATCTGAAGATCACCGGGGGAACCATCGTCGACGGCACGGGCCGGGCCCGCTTCGTCGGCGACGTCGCCGTGGAGGATGGCGTCATCGTGGAGGTCGGCCCGAGGGTCGACGGCGATGCCGTCGAGGTCATCGACGCCACGGGCCTCGTCGTGGCACCCGGCTTCGTCGACATCCACACCCACTATGACGGCCAGGCCACCTGGGACCCCCTGCTCGACCCGTCGTCCAGCCACGGCGTCACCACCGTGGTCGCCGGCAACTGCGGCGTCGGCTTCGCCCCGGTGCGCCCCGGCATGGAGGAGCGCCTCGTCGAGATGATGGAGGGTGTCGAGGACATCCCCGGCACCGCGCTGCACGAGGGCATCCAGTGGGAGTGGGAGACCTTCCCCGAGTACCTCGACGCCCTCGCCCGCCGTGAGTACGCCATCGACATCGCCGCGTTCATCCCTCACGCCCCTCTCCGCGTCTACGTCATGGGGGAGCGCGGCACCCGCAACGAGGACGCCACCGCCGAGGACATCGCCGAGATGGGTCGCCACGTCGCCGCCGCCGTCGAGGCCGGCGCCGTCGGCTTCTCCACGTCGCGCTCGCTCAACCACAAGGACCTCGACGGCGAGCTGGTGCCCGGCACCTTCGCCTCGGCCGAGGAGCTGATCGGGCTCACCCAGGCGATGGTCGACGCCGGCGGCGGCCTCTTCGAGGTCGTGCCCATGGGAGAGACCGGCGACGACGCGGCCATGACCCTCGGCGAGATCGAGATGATGGCGAAGGTCTCCAAGGCCACGGGCGCTCCCGTCTCGTTCCTCGTGGTCCAGAGCATGGGCGCCCCGGACCTCTGGCGCGACCAGCTCGACGCGGTGCGCAAGGCCAACGCCGACGGCGCCAGGCTCATCCCTCAGGTCGGGGCCCGGCCGGGCGGCATGCTCCTCGGCGTGGCCAGCTACCACGGCCTCATGCGCCGACCCACCTACCGCCGCCTCGAGGACTCGCTGGGCCTCGACGAGCTCCTGGTCGAGATGAACACGCCCGAGGTCAAGGCGGCGATCCTCGCCGAGGACGACCTCCCGCAGGATCCGCACCGCCAGTTCGAGGGGCTCACCGACTCGACGCCGTTCATGTTCGGCAACATCTTCCCGCTCGGTGACCCGGTCGACTACGAGCCCACTCGGGCCCAGTCGATCGCCGGCATCGCCGGGGCGACGGGCGCCGACCCGTGGGAGGTCCTCTACGACCACCTCGCCGCCGGCGAGCTCATGCTCGGCGCCTTCACCAACTACGCGCAGGTCACCGGCGACCCGCTGTGCGAGATGCTCGAGCACCCCGACACCGTGGTCGGCCTCTCCGACGGTGGCGCCCACGTGAAGATGATCTGCGACGCGTCGGTGCCCACCTACCTGCTCACCCACTGGGTGCGCGACCGCACCCGGGGCGAGCGCCTCTCGCTCGAGACCGTCGTGCGCAAGCAGGCGGCGGCCACCGCCGAGGTCGTGGGCCTCACCGACCGGGGCACCATCGAGGTCGGCAAGAAGGCCGACCTCAACCTGATCGACCTCGAGCACCTCGAGCTGCACGAGCCACGCTCGGTGGCCGACCTCCCGGCCGGCGGCCGGCGGATCCTCCAGGACGCCACCGGCTACGTCGCCACCATCGTCAACGGCGAGGTCACCCGCCGCAACGGCGTCGACACGGGTGCCCGCCCCGGTCGTCTCGTGCGGGCCGGGCGCTAGTCGACATGGCCTTCACGGGCGACATCTTCGATGCCACGGCGAACCGGTCGAGCGACCTGGTGCTCGACTCGCTGCGGCGGCGCATGGCCGCCATGCACTCGCTCTACTACCAGGCCGTCGCGTCGATGGAGCTCGAGCACGTCAACCACTTCGAGCGGGAGGGCGTGCTGCCCATCGCCTTCTCGCTCTTCCATTACACGAACATGGAGGACGCCTCGTTCCTCCTGATCACCGGCATCGCCCCGGTGTGGGGGCCGGAGTGGCAGCAACGGGTGCAGATGGCCATCGACGACCACGGCAAGCACCGCACGGTCGACGAGATGGTGCACCAGCGCATCGGTGACTACGAGGCCTTCAAGGCCTACCAACGCACGGTGTTCGACCGCACGGAGACCTACCTCTCGGAGATGGACTCCGCCGACTTCGCCCGTGTCGTGGTCGAGCGCCCGTTCCCCCCGCTCGTCTCGGAGACCTACAGCGCCCGCGTCGCCGGTCCCGAGGGCATCACCGTGCTCGACGGCTTCGAGTGCTGGCTCTACCAGCACGGCCTGCGCCACATGGGCGAGATCGAGCTGGCCCGAGGCCTCGTGGGCCTCGGGGGCATGACCAGCTGAGCGGGCCCCCACCGGATGTTCCGAGGGAT
>Ga0302299_10002949_pt1 | contig 10354 bp, 10 predicted proteins | sample III_Fen_N3_4_FD_198795 | JGI IMG/M metagenome (GOLD analysis project Ga0302299, IMG submission 198795) | Peat permafrost microbial communities from Stordalen Mire near Abisko, Sweden - III_Fen_N3_4 | ecosystem: Environmental > Terrestrial > Soil > Wetlands > Permafrost | place: Sweden: Abisko...
GGGATCACTCAGCGGCTACCCGCCGAGGAGCTTGAGCGCGAGCTGCGGCTGCTGATTGGCCTGGGAGAGGACGGAGACGCCGGCCTGCAGCAGGATCTGCGACTTGCTCAGGTTCGAAGTCTCGCTGGCCACGTCCACGTCACGGATGCGGCTGTCGGCGGCCGAGAAGTTCACCACCATGGACTGGATGTTGGAGATGGTGCTGTTGAACCGGTTGCCGGCGGCGCCGAGGGCGGCGCGGTTGCCCGAGATGAGGTCGACGGCGGCGTCGATCGCGGTCAGGTTGCCTTGCGAGGTGGTGGCGTCGGTGTTGAGGTTCAGGGCGTTCACGCCGAGCGTGGTCGAGTCGACGTGCATGCCGGTGGTGTCGACCGAGATCGAGTCGTTGGTGGTCGCGCCCACGCCCACCTGGAAGAGCAGGGCGTTGGAGGCACCGAAGATCGTGTTGCCGTTGAACTTGGTGGTGGCGTCGATGCGGTCGAGCTCGGAGGCGAGCTGGTTGGTCTCGGTCTGGATGTAGCCGCGCTGGGTGTTGCCCACGCCGTCGGAGGCCGACTCCATCGCCAGCTCGCGCATGCGGGTCAGGATGTTGGTGACCTCGTTCATCGCGCCTTCCGCGGTCTGCACGACCGACAGACCGTCGTTGGCGTTCCGGACCGCCTGGTTATAGCTGCGGATCTGCGCCTCCAGGTTCACGCTGATGCCGAGGCCGGCTGCGTCGTCGCCGGCCTTGGTGATCCGGTAGCCGGAGGAGAGGCGGCCCATCGACGAGTCGAGCTGAAGGCTCGTCTGGTAAAGGTTCCGCTGCGCATCCAGTGAGGTGACGTTGGTTCGAAGTGACAGGGACATGAGCTTCTCCTTTGGTTGGGCGACCCGGTACGTTCGCCTCAACCATCTCTTCGGCCCCTATTTCTCCTGTTGATAAGCCCGCAATTCGCGTGCGATGTGCACCCACAGGCGCCGCTGCGCCAAGGACCTGGCGTAAAGGGCCAGGAGCCCCTTGGCCGCGGTGCCGCCGGCGCGGACCGACACCGCCTTGACGGCGAGGTGGCCCCGGGTCCCGCTGCGCCACTCGGCAACGACTGCCTGGGCCGCCGCGCGCCAGCCCTGCCCCAGGTTCCGCCCGTAGCTGGCGCCATTCACCGCCACCTCCAGATCGAAGGGGAGGACCCCTCTCACCGAGAGCGTCACCGGCGTGCCGGGGTCGCTCACCCGCCGCACCGCTGGCTCCACGTCCTCGGAGAGCCGGAGCGCCAGGATGGCCGCTGGATCGGCGGACTGAAGGATGGCGCGCGACTCCCGCAGGTGGCGCTCCAGGGAGGCGACCGGGATCTCCTCGCGCAGGTGACCGCCGGCGGAGTCGGCGTACAGGACCGAGGCGGTGCGCTCGTCGATCAGCGCCACCCGACACTCGATGATGCCGGCGCTGTTCCACCGCAGGGTGTTTCGCTCACCGGAGGCCATGGAGAGATCGGGCGACTCCGGATCGGGCGTGAACGCCCGAGGGCGCGAGATGAAGCCGCGCAGGCTGTAGCGCCGCAGCCGCCGCGGTCCGGGGAAGAAGACCTTGCCCCCGGCCTCGAGGGCCAGCGGGGCGGTGGCCGCCTGGTCGTTGGCGACCAGCGCGCCGAGCTGGGCCAGCCGTGCCGCGGCCCCACGCGCCTCGGGGCGAGAGGCGACCACCTCCAGCGCGGTGCTGCTCATGGTGGCCCGGATCAGGTGGCGGACGGCCGCCTCGGGCGAGAGGATCCGGCCGGATGGCCGCCGGCCAGGAGCCATGTCGAGGGCCAGCGCCGCGGCGAAGGCTATGTCGCGGCCCGGGCCGCGGTTGAGGGGATCCATGGGCGGCCCCGAGGAGATGCTGGCGGGCTCGACCAACATGAGCAGCGTGGGCCGATCGATCGGGCGCGAGAGCCGCTCGGCCACCACCCGCCAGACCGGGTCGATGCGGGACAGGATCTCCTCGTTGGCGGTGGCGGCGGCCAGCGCCAGCGCCCGCACCCGGGCCTGGACCGGCGTGGCGCCGTGGCCCAGCACCGTCCCGTCGGGGAGGCGCACGTCGAAGGCCGAGCCGGCCGGGACCGGCGAGAGGTCGAGGCGCCCCTCGCGGGCGAAGTGCGTGAGCCGGTCGGTGAGCGCCGGGAGGAGCGCGCGCGGGATCCCCGGGCCGAGCACGTGGTGCCAGAGCCGGCGGCGGGAGAAGCCCTTTCCCAGGGCCTTGGCGGAGAGCGAGAAGGTCAGCGCCAGGCCACGCCCGAGCTGCAGGATGTCGCGGGCCTCGACCGGCTCCTCCGCGGTCGCCTCGACGGCGCGGAGCGGCCTGCGGGGCTGCTTGGCTGCGGGTGACGGAGCCGGCCGCTGGCGGCGCGGTCGGAGCCGGAGCGCCCGCTCCAGGGGATCGCCCAGCCGGCTGAGCCCGGCCCAGCGGACCGCGAAGACCGAGGGATCAGCGAGGACCCGCGCGCTCTCGCCGCGCGCCGCCAGCACGCCCAGCGCGTGGAGCGGCTTCATCGCCGGGATGCTGGTCATCAGGATGAGCGACAGCATGGCCAGTTCGGTCGGCGCCACGGTGGCCATGGCCGCCAGCGTGTCGTTGGCCAGCCCTTCCCGACTGGCGGCCTCCAGCGCGGCCCACGCCGGCGCCGGGATCTTCCCCGCCAGCAGGCCCCCGAAGGCGATGGCGCGGAACCCGACCTCCTGGTCCCGCTCCAGCCGGGCCACGTCGAAGATGGCCGGCTGGATCTCGATCCCTTCTCCCTTGAACAGGGCCTGCGCCGCCTCGAGCCGCTCCTGGAGCGCGCCGAGGTCCTCGGGGCGCAGCCCCTTGGGCACCAGCACCAGCATGTCGATCCCGGTCCGCGTCAGGATCCCGATCACCCCGTCGGCGATGCAGGTGCCGCGCTGGGCGCGGTAAGGAGGGGGCAGCCCGAAGGCGCGCGCCAGGACCGACCAGCTCCGGCGGTAGCGCATCCCGCTCACGCCGGGTGGATCACCTCCCAGCCGCGGCCGCTCGAAGCTGGAGTGGACCAGCACCGGGAACAGCTGGGCGGCCAGGGCCTGCCGGATGGGCAGGTCGTGGATGAGCCAATGCGTGCGCCAGCGCAGCAGGGCCGCGGCGGCGTCGCGGAGCTTCGTCTCTTCCAGCGTGCTCTCTGACGCGGCATCCAGGGCGCGTACGGACATGACCTTCGCTCTCACTTGAGGAAGTTGAGCAGCGACAACCGGAAGCCCTGTGCGGTGGCCGCCAGGGAGGTCTCGAGGGCTTGCTGCGCCGCGGCCAGGTTGGTGGCGGCCTCGAACACGTCGGCCTCGGAGAGGTCGGAGGCCACCTTCTTCTGGTCGTCGCGGGCCGCTTGACCAACGGTCACGGCGGTGTCGAAGGCATTCATGGAGTTGCCCACCGCGGTCCTCGCCTGGGCCACCTGGGAGATGCCTTGCGAGAGCGGATCGAGCGCCGCCTGGATCCCGGACTGGTCGTTGGCCGTCAGCGCCGTCGCCAGCGCGCTCAGGGTGCTCAGGATGTCCACCCCGCCGCTCGCCCCCTTCACCGCCACGTCCGCGCGGACCGAGGCGGCCTCTGTCACGCCGGGTGCGATCTCGACCCGCCGCACGCCGTCGTCTCCCAGGTAGTTGCCGGTCGCGTCGAAGGGGGGGGCGTTGTCGACGTTGCCGCCGAAGAGGTACCGGTTGCCGACGCGGGTATTGAGGGCCGCCACCACCTCGTTCAGGATCGACTGGACCTCGCCGGCCGCGCCGGCCCGGCCACTGGCGTTGGTGCTGTTGGCCATCTGCACCGTCAGCTCCTCGGCGCGCGTCAAGGCGTTCCCCACCGCGTTCAGCGCGCCGTCCGCCGAGGCCAGCTCGTCGGAGGCCTGGCCGGCGGTCTTCTGGATGGCGTCGAACCGCGCCTGGTTGGCGTTCACGGTGACCAGCAGGCCGGCGGCGCCGGGGTCGTCGCCGGGGTGCGTCACCCGCACGCCCGAGGAGCTGACCGTCGTGGCCGTCTGGAGCCGTTCGCGGGCCCGCGCGATGTCGGTCGAGGTCTGGTTGAAGGTCGCCTGGTCGGTGACGCGCATGGGGGCCTCAGGTGGTCTTGATGCTGAGGAGGGTCTGCATCATCTCGTTGCTGGTCTGGATCACCTTGGCGATCGCCTCGTAGGCGCGCTGGGCCGCTTGCATCGAGATCAGCTCCTCGTCGGTCGAGACGCCGGAGACCGATTGGCGGAGGTCGGTCAGGTTCTTCTTCACCGCCGCGTCCTGCTCCGAGGAGGCCGAGGCGCGCTGGGTGGCGGCCCCGAACTGGGCGGTGATGGAGGAGAGCGTCGCGCCGACGTCGGTGCCGGCGGAGAGCGCTTGGCTCTCGGTGCCGATGATGGCGAGCAGGTTCTGGGCGTCGCCCGGCACGCCGGTGGAGGCGCTGGCCGCGGCCAGCGCGCCCGGGTCGGCCAGCACCTCGGCCGAGACCGTGATGCTCCGGGCGGCGCCGTCGGAGGTTGCGCTCACGGTGAACAGGTCGCGGCCACCGGAGCCGTCCAGGCCGAAGCCGTTCTGGTGGACCGTGTTGGCCGCCGTGGCGAAGTCGTAGGCCAGGGTGTCGATCCGGCTCACCGCGGTGGCCAGCGCGCCGTCGCGCGCCGAGAGCGCCCCGCCGATGGTGCCGCCCAAGGCCGAGTCAGAAAGCGTGGTGGGCGCGGCGCCCTTCCAGGTGAGCGACACGGCGACGTGGCCGGCGTTGGCGAGGTCGGGGGCGACCGCCAGGGTGGCCGCGCTGTCTCCCGTCACCAGCCCCACGCCGCCGCCCAGGACCACGTTCACGCCCTCGGTGGAGGGAACCTGGGTGGCCCCGGTCAGCTCGGAGAGCCTGTCCACCGCCTTCTGCCGGGCGTCCAGCAGGTCGTTCGGCTGCCCGCCGCTGGCGCGGGCGGCGCGGATCTGCCGATTGAGATCGGCCACGGTCTGCGCCAGCGTGTTCACCTCCGGGAGATATCCGGAGACGGTCTGGTCGAGGCCGCTGCGGGCCGACTCGAGCGCGCCGCGGGTCTGGTTGAAGGACAGCGCCAAGCTCTTGGCCGAGGCCACCGCGGCCTGGCGCAGGCCGGGGTCGCCGGCGTTCTGGGAGAGGGCCCGGAGCTGGGTGAAGAAGCCGGACAGGCTCAATGAGAGCCCACCCGGCGCCGAGGGGTTGAGGGCGGAGACCGAGGCGAGGGCCGAGGACTCCTCGGCCGACTGGGCGGCGCTGCCGATGGCGGCCGGGATCTGCGCCTCCAGGAAGCGGTCGCGCGACTGGGAGACCGTCTCGAGCCTGGCGCCCCCCCCGATGAACCCGCCGTTGACCTGCTCCGCGGGGAGCACCGTGGCAAGCTCGGCGCGCTGGCGCGCGTAACCGGGAGTGTTGGCGTTGTCGATGTTGTGCCCGGCGGTGGCGGTGACGGCCCGCTGCGCTGCCAGGCTGGTGCTGGCGGCCGACATGATGGAGAGCAGGTCGGACATGGACTAGCCCTTGATGGAGACGGAGACGGCCGCGGAGTGCCGAGGCGCGGCGAAGGCCCCGCGCCGATCGTAGGCGGTCGGGATCGGGGAGACGGCGGTCACGTAGCCGCGTACGCAGCTCAGCGCGCGGTTGCCGAGGAAGAGGTTGAGCCGGTCGATCTCCTGGAGCGCGCCGGCCAGAGCCTGGATGTCGTCGAGGACGCGGGCCAGCCCCGTCGCCTCGGAGGGGACCTTCTGTCGCAGCCGAGCCAGGCTCACCTCGTCCAGCTGGAGCGCGCGGGCCACCAACCCCAGCGCGCTGGCGGCCTGCTGCTCCAGGCGCGCCACCTGGGCGACGAAGGAGGCGCGCTCGGACGCCCGGGCGAAGATGGCCCGAGCGTCGAGGGTTCGAAGGATCTGACGCTCGCTTCGCGCGTGCTCCACCTCCGACCGGAGGAGCTCCCGGAGCTGATTCAGCGCATCGACGGCTTGCTCGAGCATGAGAGGCCTGGTGATCGGGAGAGGTTCACTTTTTGAGCATGGTCTGGAGCATGGCGTTGATCTCGGCGTCGTCCAGGATCTGCGCGGCGATCCGCTGGGGGTCTGGCTTGAAGGCCCCCGACCGCACCGCCGCCTCGATGGCCGCCAGGCGCGACGAGTGGCTCACCCCGAGGGATTGTCTAGCTACCTCCAGGGCGGCCGCCAGCTTGGCGCTGTCCTCGGTCGTGACGCGTTCCTTGGCCGTCGCATCGCGCGCCTGCGTCGCGCGTGATGCGTCGGTCGTGCTGCTGCTCACCGGCCTGATGTCGCTTGATTCCTTGACCTTCATGACATCCTCCGCGGTCAGGGGCCGCGTTCAAGGATCCCATCGGCACGGTGCTGATAAATCTTTAGTGCGCGGACGGGATCGACCGGACGTCCCTGCACGCGCACCTCGAAGTGGAGGTGCGCGCCCGTGGCGCGTCCGGTGTGACCCACCTTCGCCAGGACCTGACCAGCGGCCACGGTCTCCCCCGGACGTACCAGCACTTCGGAGGTGTGGGCGTAGAGGGTGGTGAGGCCGTTCCCGTGATCCACCTCGACCGCATTTCCGTAGCCGCCGCGCGGTCCGGCGCTCCGGACCACGCCGTCGCTGGCAGCGACGATGGGGCTCCCTTCCGCCGCCGCCAGATCGACTCCGTGGTGCTCGGCCTGGCGGTGGGTGAAGGGGTCCACCCGTTGGCCGAAGCCGCTGGTGACCCGGGCCTGTTCGACCAGACCCAGCCCATCGGTGACTTGACCTGGAGTGGGTGTCGGAATGGGCGACGCCGGGTGGGTCTGACTGACCGTGGAGCCCGATCGGGGGGAGGAGGCGGCGCCGGCGCTCGAGAGGGAGCGCTCGATCTGGGCCGCGAGCCCGATCCCGCCCGACTGGGCCAGGGCCGTGGAGAGGGTGTCGGCGAAGAGCCCTTCCCTGACCGGCCCCCCGGCGGTCTCGCCCCCCTTGAAGGCGCCGCTGGAGACCACGATCTGCCGGAGCATGAGCGCTTCGAGCGCCTGGGCCGCCTTGTGGAGCCCGGGTTCAGGGGCGGCCGCGCCGGCTGGGGTGGAGGAGGAGATCGGCATCAGAGCACCTCGAGCTCGGCGTCGAGCGCGCCGGCCGCCTTCATGGCCTCGAGGATGGCGATCAGGTCGCGCGGTGTTGCACCCAGCGTGTTGAGGGCCTTGGCCAGGTCGGCCACGGAGCTGGTGGCCGGGAGCGCCACCGCGCCGCGCGCCTCCTCCTTGGCCAGGACCCGCTCGGTGTTGGCCAGCATGGTCTGCCCCTGGCCGAAGGCGCTGGGCTGAGAGACCTGGGGCTGAACGGCGATCGAGATCTGGAGCCCGCCCTGGGCCACGGCCACGGCGCGGATCCGGACCCGCTCCCCAGCCACCACGGTGCCGGTCCGCTCGCTCACCACCACCCGGGCCCGCTGATCTGCGTCGATCTCCAGCACCTCCAGCTTGGCCAGGAAGCCGACCGTATCCTCCTTGGCGTTGTCTGGGATCTTCACCTCCACCGTGGCGGAGTCCACCGCCCGCGCGTTGCCCGCGCCGATGGCGCCGTTGACGGCGGTGGCGATCCGCGCGGCGTTGGTGAAGTCGGGGCGGCGGAGCCCGAGCAGCATGGGGCCGGGGCCCAGCTCGGGCGCCACCGACTTCTCGATGGTGGCGCCGCCTGGAACTCGACCCGAGGTGGGGGTGTTCTTGGCGAGGGTCGAGCCGGCGCCGACACCGAAGCCGCCGACCTGCACCGAGCCCTGCGCGACGGCGTAGACCTTGCCATCCGGCCCCGTGAGCGGGGTGATGAGCAGCACGCCGCCGGCGAGGGAGCGCGCGTCCCCGAGCGAGCCGACCGAGACGTCGATCCGGGTGCCGGGGCGGGCGAAGGCCGGGAGCCGGGCGGTGACCATGGCCGCTGCCACGTTGTGTGAATGGATGTCCTTGGGGTCGATCCGGATTCCAAGGCGGCCGAGCATGCCGGCGATCGACTGCGAGGTGAACAGGACCCGCTCGTTGTCCCCGGTCCCGGCCAGGCCGACCACCAGGCCGTAGCCGAAGAGCTCGTTCTCGCGCGCTCCCTGCACGTCGGCCAGCTCCTTGATGCGGACCTGCGCCGCGGAGGCCGGGAGCGAGGCCAAGGTGACCAGCAGGAGCAGGAGTCTTCGCAGGGCGCGGGTCATGGAGGTCGCCTAGAAAGGCCAGAGCCAGCCGAGGTTGCGCGAGAGCCACCCCTGCTTCTGGTTGTCGGTCAGGTCGCCACGGCCGGTGAACTCGATCTCGGCGTCGGCGATCATGGAGCTCTTCACGCTGTTCTCCTGGTCGATGTCGATGGGGCGCACCACGCCCGAGATGTAGAAGTGCTGCTCCTCGGAGTTGACCAGGACCACCCGGTGCCCCTCGATGAAGAGGTTGCCGTTGGGCAGCACCTTGCGAACGATGGCCGGGACGGTGGCGGTGAGCCGCTCGGTGCGGGCGGTGCTCCCCTCGCCCTTGAAGTTGGTGGCGAGGCTCCCCTTGATCTGGGGCGCCGTGGCCAGGGCCTTGATGAAGGCGTTCACCGTGGCGTCCAGGTCGGACGAGTGGGTCATGTCGGTGTTCGACATCCGCTGGGCGTCGGCGATCTCCTCCACCTTCACCACCACCAGGTCGTTGTCCCGGAGGGCACGAGCGTCGGTGAAGAGCATCGAGGCCTGATGCCCCTCCCGCCAGAGGCTGCCGGGCGAGGACGCGGCGGCCTCCTTGGCGGCCGAGGCCGGCACGTCGTAGCTGCGCTGCTTGGGGACGTACGTGTTGATGTGCGCCGCGCCGCCGCAGCCCGACAGGATGGCGACGATGGGTGCGAGCAGGAGCGAGATGGGGGTGCCGAGTCGCATGGTGGTGCTCCGCGGGTTCACGTTCAGAGCTCGACGACCAGGCGGCCGCCCTCGAAGCGCCCTTCGACGCGCTTCCCCGAGGGGAGCTGGGCGCAAGTCAGGCCGCGGCTGCAGGGGAGGGCGCGGCCGCGCTGCTCCACGGTGAGGGGGCCCACCCGGATGGTCACGGCCACCGGATCGCCCGGCCGAGGCCCCACCCGGATCTGCCCCTCCTCCAGCGGCGCGCCAGCGGCGATGGCGCGGGCCGCGGTCGCGCCGGGCGGCAGGGTGCGCGGGCGCGGCTCGCTGCTCTGGAGCTCGCGCTCCTCCAGCCGGACCGCCACCTCGAGCGGCTCGCCGTCGTTCACCTTCCGAGACGTGACCAGCGCCGGCGCCCAGACCCGCACCGCGGCCCAGGCCCAGCCCTCGCAAGCAGTTCCGTCCGGAGTCCGGCCGAGGAGGCGGATGGCCACGTCTCCCGAGCGCTCCACCGCGCGCGGCGCCTCGGCCCGCTCCAGGGCGCAACCGGCCGGCAGGGCAGGGCGGAACCCCACCAGCTCGACCCGGCCGTCCGGCACCGCCAGCGCGCGGCGCAGCGCGGCCAGCACCGGGTCGGACGCGGGCGGCGCGCCCGGCCGTCGTTCACCGCCCGCTGAGGCGGCCGAGGCCGCAGTCAAGACCAGCAAACTGCCCAGGATGGAGAGAGGAGCCGCCATGGCCTACCTCAGGGAGGTGAGCCGCTGCAGCATCTGATCCGCGGTCTGGATCACCTTGGAGTTGAGCTCGTAGCCGCGCTGGGTGGCGATCATGTCGATCATCTCCTGGACCGCCTGCACGTTGGCGTTCTCGAGATAACCTTGGGCGAGCGTACCGGCGCCCTGCTCGCCCGGCTTGGACCCGACCGCGTCACCTGAGCCGACCGTGGCGTTGAGCAGGTTGTTGCCGGTGGCCTCCAGCCCGCCGGGGTTGGCGAAGGTGTAGAGCTGGAGGGTGCCGAGCGGCTGGGCCTCGGGCCGGCCCGACACCAGGGCCGTGACCGCGCCGTCCGCGCCGATGGTGATCGACGTCGACTGGGAGGGGACGTTGATCTCGGGCTGCACCATCTCGCCGTTCTGCGTCACCAGGCGGCCGGTGGCGTCCACGCGGAAGTTCCCGGCGCGGGTGTAGGCGTACTCGCCATTGGGGCGCTGGATCCGGAAGAAGCCCTGGCCCTGGATGGCGACGTCGAGCTGGTTCTGCGTCTCGAGCATGTCGCCCTGGGCGAAGGAGCGCGCGGTGTTGGCGGTGCGCACCCCCAGCCCCACCTCCAGCGGGCTGGGCGAGGTGCCGCCGCGCGGGTCGGGCGCGGCCGCGCCGTGGAGCTTCTCCGAGATGAGGTCCTCGAACTCGGCCCGTCCCTTCTTGAATCCGACGGTGCTGGTGTTGGCCAGGTTGTTGGCGATGACGTCCATCCGGAGCGACTGGGCGTCCATTCCGGTGGCGGCGGTGAAGAGCGATCGAAGCATGATTCC
>Ga0302299_10002950_pt1 | contig 10350 bp, 7 predicted proteins | sample III_Fen_N3_4_FD_198795 | JGI IMG/M metagenome (GOLD analysis project Ga0302299, IMG submission 198795) | Peat permafrost microbial communities from Stordalen Mire near Abisko, Sweden - III_Fen_N3_4 | ecosystem: Environmental > Terrestrial > Soil > Wetlands > Permafrost | place: Sweden: Abisko...
CCGTCGGATCCGGGGCCGGCGGGACGGTGCTGCGGGTGGCCGGCACGGTGCTGCTCACCGCGATGGGCGGGCTGGTGCTGTGCGAGCTCCGGATCCGCTCCGGCAGCCTCCTCGCGCCGATCTTGCTGCACTGGGCGGTCAACGCCGGGGGCGTGCTGTTCGTGATGCTGGCCTGAGCATCTGCGGCCGCTGCCCTCGTGCTCCCGCCCTGCCCGCTCGAAGCGGCCGCGAGATGTTACGGCGTTCCGGGTTGCGATCCTCCGCGCCGAAAGTTGCCGGGTGCGCCGGTGCTCGTGGGTGCCGGCTCGTTCCGCTCGACCCGTCCGCCCCGCCCGACCCCCGGCTGCGCAGAGGAAATGGCACGACGCGGACGAACTGGTCGAGATCGGGCCCGAAAAGTCCGGTTGGCCGACCATTTCCTCTGCGCACCGGTGCCCTCCGCCGGCTGGGGGCGGCTCGGCCGGAACAACCGGCGGAGCGGCGCACCGGGTTCCCCGCCGCGTGGTTCCGCCGGCAGCGCTCAGCCGTCCAACCGCCGGAAGCCCTCGACGTCGACCCCGAGAGTGGCCGTAACCCGCTCGTCGCGGGCCAACCCCGCCAGCCCGGCGGCGGCCGGCCGGTGATCGGATGTCACCTGGACCAGCGAACCGTCCGCGTCCAGCGCGCCGAGCAGACCCGCCGCGACGCCCTGCGGCAGGGTCATGTCCATCATCGACAGCACCCGCCCGCCCGGACCGATGCGTCCGGCCGACCGACCGGCCGACGCGAGCAGGTCGGCAACGGTGGTGACGCCGGACTGCGTGGTCACCGCCGCGGACTCCGGGGCGGGAAGCGGGGCCATCGGTTCGAACCGGTCGGCCTGGGCGAGCACGGCGGTGGAGAAGTCCCGCTGGTGGGGCTCTACGCCGGTGCTGGGCGCGCCGAGCGGATGACCGGACACCACGAACACCTCGTCGGCAGCGGCGTCGTCACCCCCGTCGACGAAGGCGGCCACCGCCGAAGGGTCGTCCCGATCGGTGACGGTCAAACCCGCCCACCAGGCACCCAACAGGATCGGCGCGCTCTGCCAGCTCGGTGTCGTCAGCACCGCGATCGTCGCGCCCGGAGCCGCGGCCAATTCGTCCCGCAACAAGCCCGCGACCTTGGCCGACCAGTTGGCCAGCGACGCGGTCGACAGCTCGGTGCGGCCCAGGCCGCTGTACCAGGTGAGTCGCGGTCGGTGTGGGTCGAGCCTGAGCAGAGGCCCCAGCACGGCCGTGGTCACGCCGCCGGGGCTCGGTCCGGGTCGCCGGGGCGTCGTCATGTCGCCGCCTTGATTTGATCGCCGGTCCGCCGCGGGGCGCACGGCGGGCGGCAGCGGGGGATCAGTTGACGCACGGGACCGAGGCTGCGACGGAGGTGGCGGCCCGGGCGGCGACGACCGAGCGGGCGCCGGTCTCGGCGTCACCGGCCAGGCTGTGTATGGATGATCCAGCGGTGGCCGGACCGAACGCGGCGCCGGCTGTCCGGAGCCCCGACGGCACCGGCAGGTCGGTGCCGACGATCACCAGCACGTGGCCGGAGGTCACCACGTCGTCCTCGACCAGCTTTCCGATGCCGAAGGCGTCACGGACCTGTTGCGCGGCGGCCCGCCCGTTGGCGGGGTAATGGACCTCGGTCCTGGCCTGCTCCGAGCCCTTCGCGGTGCCCGGCACGACGCCGAGCGAGCCGAGCGCGAAGCCGCCCTTGTGCACCGTCTCGGCGGCGAAGGCGGTGACGCCGTCGGCAACCGTCCCGTCCTTGACGTCGACCGTCACCGATGCGGGGTTCACGGTGGCGGTGGGTGCCGCGCTGCCCCGGGGGCCGGCATCGGCGGTGCCACCGGAGATGGTCTGGAAGAACGTCCGGAGTTGCGCCGGGTCGGTGGCCAGCGCGTCCTTGTTGGTCGACGGCTCCGACCCGGTCGTCGGCAGGGTGTCGAAATTGATGTTGCCCGAGGAAAGGGCGGCCATCTGTTCGGCGAAACTGAGCACCGAGAAACCCTTGTCGAAGATCACCGAGCGGTTGACGGCGCTGACCAGGTCGCTGAGGGTGGACGGGCTGGCCAGGGTGCGCACCGACAGGATCTTGCCGACCGCACCGGCGAGAAAGGCCTGCTGACGGCGCACCCGGTCCAGGTCGCCCGCGGGCAGGCCGTGCCGCTGCCGCACGAAGGCCAGCGCCGCCGTACCCTGCACCTCCTGCGCACCGGCCGGGAAGTCCGCCCCCGACCACGGATCCTTGACCGCCGCGTTCAGGCAGACCGGCACTCCGCCGATCGCGTTGGACAGCAGGTAGAAGCCGAGCAGGTTGACCTCGGCGTAGTGGTCGATCCGCATCCCGGTGAACGCCTGCACGACCCGGATGAGCATCGTGCGACCCGCCTCGTTCGATCGGCGCTCGCGCTGCGCCGCGTCGGTGACGCCCTGGGCGACCAGCTGCTGCTCGGTGTAGGCCTTGGCCGTCGAGTAGAACGAGTTGATCTTGTTGGGCTGGTAGGGACCCTCGGTGCCGTCGCCGTACGGGCCGGTGATCTGGTCCGTCACCCGCTGTCCGATCCAGGCGTCCCGGGGGAGCGACACGGCGGTGGCCTTCCCGCCGCCGTCGGGGACGTGCACCAGCATCATCGTGTCGGTGTTGATGCCGCCGCCGTCGGCTTCGGTGCCGACCTGGGTGAGCTCCGCGGCGCTGAGCGGTTTGCCGTCGGCGTCGGTGCGGGCGTCGGACCCGACCAGCAGGATGGTCGTTCCGCTGTCGAACAGCACCCCGGCGGAACCGGCATCGGTGACCGCGTCCGATGTTCCGCTGTTGCCTTGCAGCACGTTGGTGAACGCCCATGCGACGCCGACGCCGGCCAGCAGCGCGGCCGCGACCACGACGGAGACGATCCTGGCGGCGAGCTTGACGCCCGGGGTGCGCCGTCGGGGCTGGCTTCTTCCGCCGTCCGACGGTGGCGTGGGACCACGAGGCGGACGGGGCGGGGATCCCCCCGGTCGATTCGACCCGGCGGAGCGAGGTGAGGCCGGATCGTCGTAGGCCGGGAACTTCGTCGTCGGCCGGCTGGTCTGGGACCACCCACGCCGGCCGGCCCCCGACTGACCGGCGGGACGGTCCTGGTACGGCGGCTGGTCCTGGTACCGCGGCTGGTCCTGGTATGGCGGCTGGTCCTGGTACGGCGGCTGGTCCTGGTACGGCGGCCGGTCCTGGTACGGCGGCTGAACGGGACCGTCCTGGAAGGTGGGCCCGGCGGGGTCGTTCTGGTACGGCGAACCGGCCGGACGGTCCTGGTAGGGCGGCTGATGCGGCCGGCCGGACGGATTCGACGAGCGCGGGGTGCCGGCCGGGCGCGGAGCGCCGGAAGGGCCGGCGGAACTCGGTCCGTACCGGCGGGGGCCCCGTCGCGGATCCGGGTCGCTCGAGTAGCCCATCCCACTGCCCTTTCCTGTGGAGTCCGCCCCCGGCCCGCCGCCGGCGCCGGCGCAGCCTGGTCGCTCGGGCGGGGTGATCGGTGGTCGGTCCTCGTCCACCCTGGTCAGACGCGTGCCGACACCGTCCGGTTGCCCGTCGGAACCGCCGACCCACCGGCCGGAGTGCAGCCAAGGGTATCCGCGCCGACGGCCGGATCCGGTGACCGTAGCGGTCCGCGCGGGTCGCACGCCGGCGTTCGCGCCGATGCGGGCGATTGGATTCCGGTACGGCACAATGGCCAACCATGCGCATTCTCGTCACCGGCGGCGCCGGCTTCATCGGGTCGGCCTTCACCCGTCAAGTGCTGGCCGACCGCTTTCCCGGTCTCGAGGGCGCCGAGGTCGCGGTCCTGGACAAACTCACCTACGCGGGCAACCTCGCCAACCTCACCGAGGTCGAGGACTCCGAGCGGTACAAGTTCGTCCAGGGCGACATCTGCGACCCGGAACTGACCAGCCAACTCGTCGGCCGCGCCGATGCGGTGGTCCACTTCGCGGCCGAGTCGCACGTCGACCGGTCGATCCTGGGTGGCGCAGATTTCGTGCTGACCAATGTGCTGGGCACCCAGACGTTGTTACAGGCGGCATTGGACACCAAGCTGCTGAAGTTCGTGCACGTCTCGACCGACGAGGTCTACGGCTCGATCGACGTCGGCTCGTGGGACGAGAAGCAGCCCCTCGAGCCCAACTCGCCGTACTCGGCGTCGAAGGCGTCATCGGATCTGATCGCCCGGGCCTACGCCAAGACGCACGGGGTGCCGGTCGCGATCACCAGGTGCTCCAACAACTACGGGCCCTACCAGTTCCCCGAGAAGGTGATCCCGCTCTTCGTCACCAATCTGATGGACGGGGACACTGTGCCGCTGTACGGCGAAGGCGCGCAGGTGCGGGACTGGCTGCACGTCGACGACCACTGTCGCGGCGTCGCGCTGGTGCTGACCGGCGGCCGGCCGGGCGAGGTCTACAACATCGGCGGCGGCACGGAGCTGACCAACGCGGAGCTCACGGCCAAGCTGATCGAGGCCACCGGCCGCGACGATTCATTCGTCGACCGGATCATCGATCCCCGTGGCGGCGGCCACGACCAGCGCTATTCGGTGAACATCAGCAAGATCTCCGACGAGCTCGGGTACTCCCCGCTGGTCCCCTTCGACCAGGGGCTGGCCGACACGGTCACCTGGTACCGCGACCACCGCGACTGGTGGGAACCGCTGAAGGCGCGTTCGGCCATCGATCGCTGAGCGCGGCGGCGGTCCACCGGACCAGGACATGATGCACTGCTGCGGGATGCCGTTCCCGGAGGACACCCGCGTCGGACGGGGGCGCATCCGGCCCTGATTTTCGCCGGAGCAGCCCGCCACGACCTCGAACCGCCAGGAGGTATCGACCGCAGTGACATCCCTGCTGATCACCGGGGCCAGGGGCCAGCTCGGGTCCGACCTGGTCGCGGCGGCGGCCGCCGCCGGCCTCCCGGTCCGGGCGTTCGGATGGGCGGAGCTGGACGTCACCGACGCCGACGCGGTGGAGCACGCGCTGGCCGCGTTCGCCCACGATGCGACCACCGATGACGTCCACGGCACGGCGGTGGTGATCAACGCGGCGGCGTACACGGCCGTCGACGCGGCGGAGAGCGACGTGGTCACCGCGTACGCCGTCAACGCCGCCGGGCCGGGAAATCTGGCCACCGCCGCCGCGCGGCTGGGACTCGGGTTCATTCACGTGTCGACCGACTACGTGTTCCCGGGCGATGGAATTCGCCCGTACGAGGTCGACGACCCGACCGGTCCCACGAGCGTGTACGGCGCGTCCAAGCTGGCCGGGGAGCAGGCTGCGCTCGCCGCGTACCCGGAGGCGCACGTGGTCCGCACGGCCTGGGTGTGGGGCACGACCGGGGCGAACTTCGTCAAGACCATGGCCGCCCTCGAGGCCACCCGGCCGACGCTCAGCGTCGTCGACGACCAGCGGGGCACCCCGACGTACTCGGCCGACCTGGCCGCCGGTCTGCTCGAACTGGCTGCGCACCCCGGACCGGGTGGCGTCTTGCACGCCACCAATGGGGGCGAGACCACCTGGTTCGGTTTCGCCCGCGCGATCTTCAGCGAGTTGGGCGCGGACCCGGAACGGGTCCAGCCGACGACGAGCGACAAGTTCCCCCGGCCGGCCCCCCGACCGGCCTATTCGGTGCTCTCCCAGGCGGCGTGGGTCTCCGCCGGGCTGACGCCGTTACGGCCCTGGCGGGCGGCCCTCGCAGCGGCGTTCGCCAGCGCCCCCGAGGCGTTTCGTCCGGCCTGACCTGACCTTCCGGCCTGACCGCGCACCCTGGCGGCCGGGCCCCACCCGCGCCTCCGGGCCCGGCCCGGGCCGCCGGGCCCAGCCTGCCCAGCCGGCCCCGCCCGGCTGGGCAGCAGGTCGAGCCCACCGATCACCCGGGCCGCCGCAGGAACCCGGATCAGGGAATGCTCGGCGTCCCACGGTGGTCGAGGAAGAAACGGACCATCTCGGTCGAGGCGTCGGGCCCACGGGGGTCGGTGTAGCTGCCCACCGGGTTGCCGCCGAACCAGGCGTGAGCGCCGCCGTGGACGATCCACGATTCGGCGACCACTGTTCCGTAGGAATCGGTGTGCACGGTCCGGGTGTGCGGCCGGGAGCCCGACCGACCGCCGCGGGTGATGACCGGCGGGGTTCCGGCAGCACGGCCGCGACCCGAAGCGGCCAGCCGGGCGCTGATGATCTTCTCGGCGTTGACCGGGGCGACCGTGCCGTCGCTGTCGCCGTGGAAGACGATCACCGGCAGTGCTGTCCCCGGTCCGGGCGCCCCGCCGGTCTGCATGGCCGCGAGGGCGGTCACCACGTCCTGGGCGGCCCCGTAGGCGATTCCCGAGTGCACGCCGACCGCGGCGAACAGATCGGGGTAGGTGGCGGCCATGACGGCGGCCATCGCCCCGCCGGCCGACAACCCGGCGACGTAGACGGCAGTCGGGTCGACCGCGTGGTCGCGCATCACCTGGCGGGTGATCCCGGCGATGACGGCCGGTTCACCGTCCCCGGGGTGTTGGTCCTCGGGCCGGAACCAGTTCCAGTAGCCACCGGCGTTGGCCGCACGGGACTGCTCGGGGTAGGCCACCATGAAGGTGTGCCGCTCGGCCAGCTGGTTCATCCCGGTGCCAGCGGCGAAGTCCGCGCCGTCTTGGGAACCGCCGTGCAGCATGACGACCAGCGGCACCGGATCGCCGGTGTATCCGGTGGGGATGTAGAGGTCGTAGCTGCGGGTGCCGGACTGCTCGGTGTGGCGCAGGTGGCGGATCTGCCCACCGGCGGCGCCGGCCGCCGCGACCTCCGGGCTGGTGGAGCGCTGGATCATGGTGGGCAGTGCCCCCGCGAGGGTGTCCACCAGGGTGTCCGGCAGGTTCCCGAGCGCGCCCCGGAGTGCGCTCAGGCCGCTCGTCCCGGTGCCGAGCAGGCCCCGAAGGGTGCTCACCGGTCTCGTCCCGGTGCCGAGCGAATCCCGGACTTCGGGCGCCGTCGCCGGGCCGTCGGTTGACGCGGTGACGCCGTCATCCCAGAGGGCCGTGTGGCCCTTTGGTTCGGTCACGCGGTTACCGGGCAGGGCGGCCATCCGGCCGCGCTCGAGCCGTAGCCGGGCGAGGATCTCCGTGGGATCCGGGAGAGCCCCGGCCGATTGCCGCGGTGTGCCCAGGCGTTGTTGCAGCAACGTCGTTGCCGCGGCCGGCCGACCCTGGCGCAGGAGTCGCAGGGTGTCGGCCATGGCCGCGCGGTGGTTCTCGTTCATGGGTGTCCGTTCGTGGGGTGGCCGCTCGGCACGGCGGCGGCGTTGCTCGCCGGTGGAGTCGGGGTGACGGGTGTGCGGGTCGCCGATGGTTGTGCGGGCCGAACCGCAAGCCGGCCAAGCGCCCTGACCATCCAGCAGCCAGCCTATCACCATCCCACCGGATGGTCGTGCGCCACTGGCGATCGGTGTCATCGCCTGCTCACGCCGCCCGCGACCGTCATGATGGGATGTGGCGTCGCTGCCGGCTGCCAGGAAGGCGACGGGGCATGAGCAACCGGAAGGAACCACGTTGTGGACGAGCGACACCGCATCGCGGTCATCACCGCGGACGTGCTCGCGGCCCGGATGGCCGGACCGGCGATCCGGGCCCTGAACATTGCCGAGGTACTCGCCGAACGTCACGACGTCCAGCTGATCTCCACCGCGAGCTGCGACTACTCCCACCCGACCGTGCCGTGCCGGTATGTGTCGTGGAGCCGGCTCCGCTCGGCCGTTCGCGATGCCGAGGTGGTGATCTTCCAGGGATTCGTCTCCTTTCACGCGCCGTGGTTGATCTCCGGCCGGCAGATCCTCGTCATCGACCTGTACGACCCGATCCACCTGGAGCAACTGGAGCTGCTGACCGAACGGCCGGTCCTTCAGCAGCGCGCGACCATCGACCACACCGTCCGGGTGTTCAACGAACAGGCGGCACGCGGTGATTTCTTCCTCTGTGCCAGCGAACAGCAGCGCGCGCTGTGGCTCGGCCAGCTCGCCGCGGTCGGCCGGATCAACATCGAGAACTACCGCCGTGACCCCACCTTGCGGCAACTCATCGCGGTCGCTCCGTTCGGCATCTCCGCGGATTCGCCGGTGCGAACCCGGGCGGCAATCAAGGGTGTGGTGCCGGGCATCGGTGTCGACGACCGGGTCGTCATCTGGGCCGGAGGGATCTACAACTGGTTCGACCCGGTGGCCCTGATCCGCGCGGTGGACCGGGTCAGGGTTCGGCACGCCGATCTCCGGCTCTTCTTTCTCGGCACCAAACATCCCAACCCCGACGTGCCGGGGATGGAAATGGCGGTGGCCGCCCGCGCAACCAGCGACGAGCTGGGACTGACCGGCACGCATGTCTTCTTCAATGACGGATGGGTGCGGTACGCGGACCGGCAGAACTACCTGCTCGATGCCGACGTGGGAGTGAGCACGCATTTCGCCAACATCGAGACGGCGTTCTCCTTCCGCACGAGGATGCTGGACTACCTGTGGGCCGGGCTGCCGATGATCAGCACCGAGGGCGACGCCTTCGGCGACCTGATCACCCGGGAGGGGTTGGGGGTCGCGGTCGGGCAGGGCAGCGTCGACGACCTGGTCGACGCCATCGTCCGCACCGTCTACGACCCGGAGTACGCGGCCGCCTGCCGGGCCCGGGTGCGGGCGGTCGCCGGCCGGTACACCTGGGACAACGCGCTCGCTCCGCTGGTGGAATTCTGCGGGCACGCCACGCGCGCGCCGGACAGCGTGTCGGAGGACCTTGGCCGGATCATCCGCCGGCCCATTCCGCATGCGAATGCGATCGGCCGCCGGTGGTCCCGGATGACCGATCTCGTGCGCCAGGGTGGACCGCGACTCGTCGTGGCACGGGCGGCGTCGATGACCAGCCGGGTGTTCCGGGAGCGGGCCCAGGACGCGCGCACCCGCCGCGGTGCGGCGGATCCGGGAGCGGGCGCAGGCGAATCAGCCGTCGACCCACCGGCGGCGGAAGTCCCGCCGGGATGAGATCGCCAGCCGGCCGATCCGCCGACGATCCGCCGCCGCCCTGGGCAACAGCCGACAGAACGACCCGAAGACCGTGACCCGGTGCCGGGCGCGTTGGCTGTGCTCACGGCCGGGCCGCACCGCCCGCACCGCGGTGATCAGCAGGAACCGCAGTACCGCGCCGACGGCCAGACCGGCCGGGGCGTTGCGGACCAGGGTCAGCAACTGATTGCGCTGGTTGTAGAACGCGAACGACGCCGACGCCTGGTCCGAGGTGGCCGAATGCAGGTGGTGCGCGACGGAATCGGGGGCGTAGCGGATCCGTCGCCCGGCCAGTCCCATCCGCCAGGACAGGTCGGTGTCCTCGTAGTAGAGGAAGAAGTCGACGGGAAACCCGCCCAGCTCTCGCGCGGTCCGGGTGCGCAGAGCACACCCGCCACCGCAGAAGAACCCGACGTCGACCGGGGTGTCGTAGGGCGGCCCGTCGGGCTCTCCGTACCCGCGGTCGTAGCCCGCTCCCCAGCGGCTGAGCGCGCCCCCCGCATTGTTGATCCGGCCGCTGGAGGCCAGCACGATCCGACTGGTCGTGGCGCCCACGCCCGGGTCGTCCTCGAGCGGGGCCAGGAGCCCGGCGAGCCAGCCCGGTTCCGCGGTGGCGTCGTTGTTCAGATAGGCGACGTACTCGGTGCCGGCGCGCTCCAGGCCCGCCTGGGCGCCACCGGCGAACCCGGTGTTGCTGGCCAGCCGCAGCACCTCCACGTCCGGGTACCCGGCCAGCACCTGTTGGGTGCCGTCGGTGGACGCGTTGTCGACCACCAGAACCCGGTGCGGCACCGCCTGTACGGCCAAGGAATCCAGGCACGGCCTGAGCAGATGCGCGCCGTTCCAGGTGACCACGACCACCGTCACCCGTGGTTGGCCGGCCCCGGTCATCCGGCCGCGCTCAGCGGAGCCGCCGGGCCAAGGCGGCGGCGCGGTCGCGCGACATCCGCGCGGTCACCGTCGCGGCCTTACGTGCGGTGGACAACGGACCCTGCGTCCGCAGATGGGCGACCGCGTTGAGCCGGTACGTGCGAGCCCGGAGCAGCAGCGACCGCCCGCCGACCGTCGGCCTGTTGCGGGAGGTGACCGTCAGCCTGCGCGCGGGCGGTCCGTAGGCATCGGGCGCCTGCACGATGTAGGCCTCCGAGATGATCTCGGGCGCCCAGTCGACGAACAGCGGCCGGTGGCCGTGCGCGGCCACCGCGGACCGGGCCCGCTCGAGGATGTCAAGGTAGCGGTGGCCCTGTTGCGCCGGGGACACCGTGAGCAAGGCCCGCTCGCGCGCCGTATGCCCGA
>Ga0302299_10002951_pt1 | contig 10346 bp, 9 predicted proteins | sample III_Fen_N3_4_FD_198795 | JGI IMG/M metagenome (GOLD analysis project Ga0302299, IMG submission 198795) | Peat permafrost microbial communities from Stordalen Mire near Abisko, Sweden - III_Fen_N3_4 | ecosystem: Environmental > Terrestrial > Soil > Wetlands > Permafrost | place: Sweden: Abisko...
GGCGTCGATCTCACCGCGACCGGCGAGCTGACCGCCGGCAACCTCTACGCCCGCGGCGCCGCCGCGCTCGGCGCGCCGAACTACGCCGCGCGGGCGCGCGAGACCGTCGAGCTCGGCCTGTCCACCACAGCGAAGATGTTCGATCTCTACGTCCAGGCGGCGCCCGAGATCATCGCCAACCTCGCGCGCCGCCCCGAGTGCCAGCTCGGCGGGGTCGGGGCGACGCTGTTCGATGCGTCGAACCGCTGCGTCGCCGACGGCGTCAGCTGCCTGATCGGCGTGCCGGCGACCGCCACCCACCTGGAGATCTGCAACCAGACCATCGTGTCGGCCGCCGACGTCGAGACCGGCAAGCGGCTCGCGGTCGCCGTGCTCGCCGCCGCCGCTCACACCTGCGAATAGGAGCCACCATGTCCACGCGAGATCACGATCGCGCCGTCACCCGCCGCGCCCTCATCAAGTGGAGCCTCGCCGCCGGCGCTGCGCTCGGCGTCGGTCGGTCCCGCATCCTCGAGGTGCTCGAGCGCACCGCTGGCAAGGGCGTCGCCGAGGCTGCCGGCAACGCCACGATGAAGCGCTCGGTCCACCTCCGTGCGGTCGAAGGCGGGCTGGCGTGGTTCCAGCTGCTGTGGCCGCACAACGACATCGCGATCGCGCGCGACACCAACGATCGCATCCCGTTCCACCTGCCGGGCGACCACACCGCGGTCCGCGGCACCGGCGGCACGCTGACGCTGTGCGCCGACACCCCGTTCGCGGCCCTGCCGCCCGAGCGCCAGGTGACTGCGTTCATGGCCGGCAGCAACGAGGCGCACACCAGCAAGCCGCGCACGATCGCTCGGGCGCTGAACGGCAACTCGATGTTCGCGATCGCCGCCGTGCTGCAGCGCGACAACCCCGCCGTGGTCCCGGTGATCGCGGTCGGCGACTCGGAGTACGGCGACGCCCCGGGCTCGCCGGCTGCGGCGGTGGTGCCGACCGGCGCGGACATCGTCGGGCTGTTCAACAGCGCCGCGTCGCGCGCAGGCAGCCTGCTGGCGACCACATCGCACGCCGATCTGTACCGCGCGCAGTACGCGACGCTCGCCGCACTCAACCGGGCCGCGGATCGCTCGACGACGAAGCTCGCGTACGCGACCGGCCGCAGCGCCGCGCGGTTCCTCGGCACCAACCTCGCCGCCCAGCTCACCGTCCAGCCGGCCGACGAGCAGCGCTATGGCATCGACAGCGCGATGCGGCGCGAGGTCGCCGAGCTCGGCCGCACGCTGATCGTCGTCGCCAAGGCGTTCCAGCTCGGGCTGACCTCGTCGGTGATCGTCCCGGTCCTGCGCGACGATCCACACCAGGCGTTCAACGATCTGGCCGCGCTCCGGGTCACCACGACCGGCCTCAAGAAGGTGCTCGACGGTTTCCTCGCCGATCTCGCGTCGCGCACCGACGGCGTCACCGGTGCCAGGCTGTCTGACGACCTCGTGATGACGATCGACGGCGACACGCCCAAGACACCGCTCGATCGCAACAACTGGCTCGACGACACGCCGGCCAACACCAACTGGATGTACGTGCTCGGCGGCGGCAAGCTCAAGACCGGCTGGTTCGGCGGCGTCGATCGGACCGGCGCGACGACGGGCTTCGACCCCGCCACCGGAGCGCCGAAGGTGTACGACGGCGATGTCCAGGCCAAGGCCGCCTGCGCCGCCGTCGCCTACGCGATCGCGCGCGGCAGCACGCGCGCCGTCCAGGACTTCAGCCGGATGGACATCACGGGGATCATCGCGGCGTGACGGCATTGCGAGCCGTCGGCCGGCGGGGCGCTCCTGCCTCTGGTACCGTGGACCGCGTGTGGCGCGTCCTGTTCAGCTGCCTGCCGTGCGTCGCGGCGTGCGGCCGCGTCGGGTTCGACGCGGTGATACCGACCGAACCGGGGATGGACCCTGCGCTCGGCGCCCTGCGTTGTGGCGAGTCGCGCACGGTCGGCGAGCCGGCCGCGGTCCCGCTCGGCCTGGGCCTGGTGGCGACCTCGACGGGCGCGATCGTCGCGTGGAGCGACGCGGCGCCGGGTACCACGCTGGAGGGAACGCGCCTCGGCATCACCGCCGACGCGATCGCGTCATCCAGCGCGTTCTCTGTGCAGCTGCCGCAACCGGTCGGTGACTTCGGGCTGGTCGGCGACGGCGACACCGGCTACATGCTGAGCGCGGCGGTCGGGTCCGGCGCGCTGCTCGTGCCCCTCGACGCGGAGCTCGCCGCGGGGACCCCGACCCGCATCAGCGGCGCGATCACGTGGCACGCGCTCGCCGAGCCGATCGCGACGGGCGCCGGGCTCGCCGTCGCGTGGGTCGACGCCGGCGCAGTGCGGTTCTCGCGCGTCAGCGCGGGGGGCGCGATCCTCGGACCCTCGTTCTCCAAGCCGGCGGGTTCGGCGGTCTCGGTCCGGCGCGCCGCGCGGCGCCACATCGCGGCCTGGACGGATCCCGGTGGGGGCTGCGCGGTCTGGGCCCTGGATGAGGAGTTCGAGCCGGTGGTCGCCGACCCGGTGGTCCACCTGCCCGCCGGCGCTTGCCTTCACCCCGCGATCACGCGGCATGACGTGGGCACCAACCTGCTCGCCTGGGTCGACGCTGGCGACGCACACGCGCAGCTCGGCACGGACACCGACCTGGTCGGCGCCCAGCTCGCGATCGGTTCGAACGCCGACGATGTCGACGTCGCGGTCGCCCCGGGCGGGTTCTTCGTCGCGGCCTCGTCCCGCGACACCCTGCGCGCCGGCCACGTCCGTCCCGACGCGACCGGCTGGACGGCGTTCGCGGCGATCCCGCGCGTCCGCGGCTCGCCGATCCGGCTGGTTGCCCAGCCCCCGGGCGCCCTGGTGGCCTCGATCGACGACACGGCGGGCACGCCCCAGGTCCAGCTCACCCGGCTGTGCGAGCCGCTGTGACCGCCCGGGTCGCGCGCGCCGCGCGGCCTATCCGCGCACGGCGTCGTCGCCGTGAACGCCGCGCAGTAGATCGAGGTCCTTGCCCGTCGAGCGCAGCAGCTCGATGTTCTTGGCGCTGAGACCCGCGAGCGCGGTCGCGCCGAGCCGGTCATCGACGAGCTTGCGGTACAGCCGCGAGAACGCTTCGAAGTCCTTGATGAAGCACGCGCCGCCCGCGCCGCGGCCGGACTTGTGCACCGGGTTGAGGTACGTGGGGCCACAGTCGGGGTCGGCGGCCATCGCCTGGCGGACCGGCTCCCAGTCGACGCCGAGCTCGCGCGCGAGGTCGTACATCAGGTTGATGAACACCACGCGCACGAAGCCCAGGCAGTTGCGGCCATACTTGATGAGCTCGGCCTCGCGCGCGGCGCACACCAGCTCGTACGGCGCCTTGGGCAGCACCGCCATGACCTGAGCCGCGCGCTGGTGGTACTCGGCCGAATCGACCGGAATGCCGACGATGTTGCGGGTCGGATGCTCGGCGTCGTACTGCGCGGTGGCGACCGAAAGGAACTCCGGCGAGTGCATCACGAACACGTCCGGATACTGGTGCTGCAGCGACTCGGTCGTGCCCGGCAAGAGCGTCGACTTGATCACCGCGGTCTTGCCGCGGCCCACCAGCCCCAGCACGCCGCGCACGATGCTGTCGTCAAAGCCGCTCGGCGTCGTCGGGGTCGGCACCGCGATGAACACGATGTCGCAGGCGGCGAGCTCGCCCGCGCGCTGTGCATAGGGCTCCTCCTTCGCGTAGCGAACCACCTGGTAGCCGCGGCGCTCGAAGTCATCCGAATAAGTCTTGCCGATCCAGCCCTGCCCGATGAAGCCAATGAGGGGTGTCATGGGCCGCAGCGCTGCACGTGGCGGGCCTCGCCGGGCGGCGCCCGGAGCCCGGATCCACGCAAGACCTGCGCACCAGGGCGCGGTGGGCGACGAATCCGGCGCGGCCGAACTCCGCCGCACCGCCGCGGCGCCGGCGTGTCACGTGAGGACGCGGCTCAGGCTGAGGTCGATGTGGCTCTGCAGCAGGCGCAGGACGCTGTCGAGCTCCTCGGGGCGCATCGGCACGCGCAGCTGGAAGCCCGCGCGCGTGCGCTTGGCGAGCGCGGTGCGCGCTGACTCGAGCCAGCGCGACACCGTGGCTTTGTGGACGCCGTACAGCGCCCCGATGTCGTCGAGCGTGAGCTGATCGACGTAGTGGTGGCGGAGCACGTTGCGCTCGCGGACCTCGAGCGTGCCGAGCGCCGCTTCGAACGCGGCCTTGAGCTCCACGCGGTAGGTCTGCCGGAAGTGCGCCAGCTCCGGCCCGTCGGCGAGATCGGGGAGCGCCTCGAGAACCTCATCGTCGCTCGCGGCCGGTTGCTTGCGGAGCCGATCGACGGCCGCGCGCGTGGCGATCGTGCGCGCCCAGCTGGGTAGCGCCGCGCGCCCCGAGTAGGTGGCGATCCGGCGCGCCGTCGCCGACGAACAGCTTGGTGCGCACCTCGTGCAGCAGATCGTCGACGGCGTCGGCCGCCAGGCCGAGCTGGCGGAGCGCCGCGAGCACCGCGGGATCGCACCGGCGCCCGAACGCGTCGAGCGCGGCCTTCGCCCCGGTCGCGCACGCCTGGGCCAGGTAGAGGTCCTCGATCGCGAGCTCGGCGACCGCCGCGCCCGGGTCGGCGGCGTCAGCAACCGCGGCCGCGATCGCCGCAGCGAACGCCGCGTCGTCCACGGCGAGCTCGGGCCACGCGGCGCGCGCGCGGGCCAGCGCTGCCGCGACGGCCGGATCGAGGTCCGCGCGGCTCGCCACGCTTGGTGTTTTACCAGAGATCGAGCGCGGCCGGCGCACCGCGGCTCGGGGCGGCGAGCGCGGTTCGCAGCGTCCGTGCGCGGCGATGCGAGAAACCGTGCAACACGCGGTCGCGGCCACGTCCAAGCAACGAACGACGACAGAACCCACCTACGGAGACACCATGAACAAGTCGATGATTGTCATTCTGATCGCGATCGCCGCGTGTGGCGGCAACAAGGCCAAGGCCAAGGGCGGAGGAACCAAGGGCACCGCGGCGACGAGCTCGGGGCAGAAGGCCGGCGGCAACGCGGAGACCGGCAAGTCCAAGGGGACCGGCAAGGGCGCGACCTACGAGGGCGTGACGTGCGAGCAAGCGACCGAGGGGCTCGCTTGGTGTGACTCCGAGACCGAGCTCGCGTTCTGCGCGGGTGGCGCGTGGTACCTGCTCGACTGCTCGCACCCCGACATCGGCGGCGACTTCTGCGGCGAGGCCGAGGACACGATCGACTGCTTCGCTGCGGACGAATTCTGAGGTGGAGGACCGGCCCGGCCACCTCGTCTCGTGGCTGCACCGCCGCTGCAGCCAGCCTATAGTGCGCGCGATGTCGGGGCGCTGTCTCGAGGAGACCACGGTGACGCTGTTCCTCGATCGGCGGCTCCCCGACGACAAGCTCACGGGCGTCGAGCAGCACATCGATGGCTGCCCGACCTGCCGGCGGCTGGTCTCGGAGCTGGCGCGCACGCGGTCGCTCGCGTCGAGCCTGCCGCGCGACGGCGAGGCGCCGTACGCGGTCGGCGACCTGGTGAGTCGCTACGTGCTGCTGCGGGTGCTCGGCGCAGGCGGGATGGGCACCGTCTATGCGGGCTACGATCCGCTGCTCGATCGCAAGGTCGCGGTGAAGTTGCTGCGGCTCGGCGACGCCGACGATCCCGAGCGCCGGACGCGGCTGCTCCGCGAGGCCCAAGCGATGGGGCGCGTGTCGTCGCGCAACGTCGTCGCGGTGTTCGATGTCGGCATCGTCCGCGACCAGGTGTACCTCGCGATGGAGCTGCTCACCGGCGGCACGCTGAAGACCTGGCTGCGCGAGCGGCCGCGCGGCTGGCGCGAGATCGTGCGCGTGTTCGAGGCGGCGGGCCGCGGGCTCGCGGCGGCGCACGCCGGCGGCCTGGTCCACCGCGACTTCAAGCCCGACAACGTGCTGCTCGAGGGCGATCGCGTCTGCGTGGCCGACTTCGGGCTCGCCGCGCCGATCAGCGGCGGGGCGAGCGCGGCCGAGGCGTTCGCGCTCGGGTCCGCGCCGCTCGCTCACCCGCACGACCGCCTGCTCGAGCGTCCCCTCACCCTGACCGGCGCGATCGTCGGGACGCCCGCGTACATCTCGCCCGAGCAGCTCGCCGGTGTCGCCGCCGACGCGCGCAGCGACCAGTTCAGCTTCTGCGTCGCGCTCTACGAGGCGCTCGCCGGGGCGCGGCCGTTCGGCGGCGACACGCTGGACGAGCTGATCCGGGAGGTGCGCGCCGGGAGGATCCGTGCGCTCACGCGCGACGTGCCGGCGTGGCTGCGCGCCGTGGTGATGCGCGGCCTGGCGCTCGATCCTGCGGCGCGCCATCCGTCGATGGACGCCCTGCTCGCCCAGGCCGCGCGCCACCGCGTCCGCGGCCGCCGACGCTGGTTCCTCGCCGGCGCGAGCGCGGTCGCCGCCGCGGGGGTCGCGTTCGGCGCACGTTACGTCGGCCACGCGCCCGACCCCTGCGCCGGGCTCGCCGCGCAGCCGGTGCTGCACGACGCCGCCGCGATCCGCGCGGCGTTCGCGACGGCGCCGGTGACCGCGGACAAGGTGCTCGCCGGGCTCGAGGCGTGGCGCGCGCGGGCGACCGAGTTACGCGCGACGAGTTGCCGCGCCGCCCGCGACGGCGTCGAGTCCGCCGCGCTCGCCGATCTCCGGGGCGAGTGCATCGCCGACAGCGCGCGCCGGATCGCCGCGCTCTCGGCGGCGCTGGCCCGGCCCACGCCCGAGCTGCTCGATGGCGCGGTACCCGCGGTCGAGCGCGCTGGCGATCTGACGCTGTGCCGCTCGCGCCGCGCGCTGCTCGAGCCGCTGCGCGAGCCCGAGGACCCCGCTCGCCGCGCGGTGTTCGAGTCGCTGCGCGTGGGGCTCGCGACCGCCGAGGCGGATCACGCGGCCGGGCGGTTCCGCGAGGCGATCGCGCTCGCCACCGCGTTCGCGGCCCAGGCCTCCACGGCCGGGTTCCGCGCGCTCGAGACCGAGGCGTGGCAGGTGGTGGTCAGATCCGAGGCCGGCGGTAACCAGCGGCCGCTCGCGGCGCGCGAGGCGCTGCAGCGCGCGCTCGTCGCCGCCGAGGCCGCGGGCTACGATCAGCTGCGCGCGCGGCTCTACCTGCAGCTCGCCGATCTCGACGCCGGGCTCGACCGCGGCGACCCGGTCCGCCTGATCGCGCAGGCGCGCGCGCTGGTCGAGCGCCTCGGCATCGACGCGATGCGCTGGGAGGTGCTCTATGCCGAGGGCACGGCCGCCGTGCGCGCCGGTGACGTCGCCCGCGGGCTCGAGTTGCTGCGCGGCGCGGCGGGCGCACACGGCGCCGACGCGGGCGACCTCGACGCGGCCGACGTGCTCGACGCGCTCGGTACGGCGCACGGCATCGCCGGTGACTTCGCCGCCGCGGAGCGGGTGATCCGGGAGTCGCTCGCGATCCGGGAGCGGCTGTATGGCGCGACCTCACCGGCGTTGATCCAGGCGCTCGAGACGCTCGGCCAGATCGTGCTGCGCGCCGGGCGCGCGAACGACGCGATCGCGCTCGGCGAGCGCGCGGTGGCGATCGCCGAAGCCAACGCCGGTCACGGCCCGGCCGTGCTGCCCACCACGACGACCAACCTGGCGCTCATCCTGATGATCGTCCACCGCAACGCGGAGGCGCTCGGCCTGCTCGATCGCGCGCTCGGCGCCACGCGCGCGGCCTATGGTGCGGACACCACGTCGTACGCTGGCGTGCTCGAGATCCGGGCGCAGACCCTGACCGAGCTGGGCCGGCTCGACGACGCGCTCGGCGACGCGCTCGCGGCGGTCGACATCACGCGCAAAAAGCTCGGCCGCGACGCACCCGCGCTCGCCCAGGCGCTGCAGGTCGTCGGGCGGACGCGCTACGCCCGCCACGAGCTCGGCGACGCGCTGCGGGCGTTCAGCGAGGCCCTGCGGATCCACCAGGCGAGCCCAGGCAGCGACCTGTTTCAGGACGACGCCTGGCTCGGCGAGTGCTACCTCGCGGCCCACCGCCCGGCGGAGGCCCTGCCCCACCTCGAGCGAGCGCTCGCGGCCCGGCTCGGCACGCAGCACGATCCGGCCGAGCGTGCGCGCGGTGAGTCGGGCACGGCGCGGGCGCTCGTCGCGCTCGGCCGCGATCGCCCGCGCGCGCTCGAGCTTTTGCGGCGGGCGCGCGCCGTGTTCGCGGCCAGCGAGCACGACTCCGCGGAGCAACTCGGCGAGGTCGATGCGGCGCTCGCCCGCCTGCGCGCGAAGTAGCCACGCGGCGCGGTCTCGCGCGCTACGGGCCGGGCGGGACCAAGGCTTGTCTCGCGGCGCGCGGGAGGTACCGTCGGGCATGGTGAGCCTGCGAGCGCGCGCCGCGGTGTGCTGGGCGACCGCGATGACGATGACGGCGTGTCACCCGAACCTGCGCGAGACGCTCACGGCAGACGGCCTGGCCTCGAGCTATGGCTACGCGGTTCGCTATCGCGCGGGCGGTGAGCTGATGCCCGCGAGCTGGCGCCCCGACAGCCCGCTCCGCCCGGGCGGCGACGCGGTGACGCGCTACTCGTTCGAGAGCGACAGCGCCGGCGCTGGGGTGACGACGCTCGGCGAGTACGCCTACGCGCTCCGGTTCCACCAGCGCGCCGGCTCGGGCGTGGTCTGGCTGCGCGACGTCCCGATCTCGGCGCGGCTCGGCGGCCGCGAGCTCGGCGCGCTGGTCGAGGCGCTCGCTGCTGCGATGACCGGCGCGGACGACGAGACCGCGCTCCCAGAGGCCAGCGCGGCGAGCGCCGCGGGGCGGCGGCCAGGCGTGATCTCCGCGCGCGGCCCGGTCATGCTCGCGGGGCTCGCCGGCTACGCGGTGACCCTCGACTTCGCCGGCGATCCTGCGGCAGCCGGTGCCGCGGTGCAGCCACGGCGCGTGGAGCTCGTGGTGGTGCGCGCCCCCGGCAGCTACATGCAGCTGCCCCCGCTGGCCAAGCGCCCGCCGCGGCGGTTCCCGGTGCTCCTCGTGGCCGGCTACGCGAACGCGCCGGCAGACTTCGACGCCGCACTGCCGGACTTTGCCGATCTGCTGGCGCGCGTGACAGTCGCGGGCCGCGCTGGCTTCACGACACGGCCGGACAGCTGACAGGGCCGACGGTCGCCCGCGACGCGAGCGCGCTCGCTGGTCGCGCTCCCGCGGTGCAGTCGCGGCGGCACCGCCTTGAACCTACGGTTCGCCGCGGAGTAGCGTGCCGCTCATGGTGAGTGTCAGAACAGGAGTGCTACGCCTGGTGTGCTGGGCGGGCATGGCGTCGATGGCGTGCGCCCCGAGCGTCCGCGACGCCTTCATGGCGGATGCCTTCTCGTCGGGCTACGGCTACACAGTCCGATACGAGCGTGGCCGCGAGCTGTTGCCGCCGACCTGGGGGCTCGAGAACTTCCGCAGGGAGCACGGCGAGCTGGTGCACAAGAGCCAGGAGGGCTATGTCTCCACCTTCGAGTTCGACGACAACGGCGATGGGACGGTCGACACCCGGTTCCAGGCCTACACGTACGCGCTGCGCTACGAGCACCGCAAGAACGCGGGCATGATCTGGCTGCGCAACATCCCGATCTCGCCGCGGCTCGCCGACAAGGATCTCCGGATCCTGGTCCAGACGCTGGTCAACGAGATGGCCGGGGCCAGCTACGAGACCGCGCAGATCCCGGACGTCGAGCGCGCCATCGTCGTCGAGAAGCGCCAGGCCGCGACGATCGTCGAGGAGGAGCCGGTCACCGTCGCCGGGCAGCCGGGCTACCTGGCCACCATCGACTTCGCCAACATCGATCAGCTCAGGCTGACACCCGACGCACGCGCTCGGCGCGTCCAGATCGTGTTGCTTCATGCGCCGGCGACCGAGGACACCGATCCGCCGCCCGAGTATCACGGGGAGCAGGTCCACGGCGCGCGACCTGGGCGGCGTTATCCAGTGCTCGTCGCTGCCGGCTACTCGAACCTGCCCGCTGACTTCGACTCCGGCCTGGCCGACTTTCACCAGTTGCTCGGCCGGATCGCGATCGCCGGCAAGACCGGCTTCGCAATACCATCCCCCGTACAGCAGGCGCCTTCGACACCGTCCGCTCCGGCGCCCCAGCCCGCCGACCCCCCGGCTCCCTCCCAGGCCGCGCAGTAGCCGAATCGCTCCTCGCGCACCAGCTCACCCAGCTCGCGGCGACCACCGGCCACGCGGGCCTGAAGTCACGGGCTGCGCTCCGGCCGGCGATCGCCGAGAGCTTCATGCACGCGAGGTCGTCGAGAGATGCCACGGGAACCGGGAGGCCGGCGCACGGCGCCGGTGGTGCGAGG
>Ga0302299_10002952_pt1 | contig 10343 bp, 8 predicted proteins | sample III_Fen_N3_4_FD_198795 | JGI IMG/M metagenome (GOLD analysis project Ga0302299, IMG submission 198795) | Peat permafrost microbial communities from Stordalen Mire near Abisko, Sweden - III_Fen_N3_4 | ecosystem: Environmental > Terrestrial > Soil > Wetlands > Permafrost | place: Sweden: Abisko...
ACGGATCGCGCGCGAGCTTCACGACGTCGTCGCCCACACGATCAGCGTGATCGTGCTGCAGGCCCGCGGCGGTCGGCGCCTGCTCGACTCAGAGCCCGAGGAGACACGGGGCGCGCTCGACACGATCGAGCGCACGGGCCAGCAGGCGCTCGTCGAGATGCGTCGGCTCGTCGGGCTCCTGCGCGAGAGCGACGAGGAGCTCACCCTCGCGCCGCAGCCCACGCTGTCGCAGCTCGATCACCTCGTCACCCAGGTGAGGGCCGCGGGCCTGCCGGTCGAGGTCTCGATCGAGGGGAGCCCCGTCGAGCTCCCGCCCGGCGTCGACCTCTCCGCCTACCGGATCGTCCAGGAGGCGCTCACGAACGCCCTCAAGCACGCAGGTCCCACGCGCGCACGGGTCACCATCCACTACAGGAGCGACGGGCTCGACGTCGACGTCGCCGATGACGGGATCGGAGGCGGGAACGGCGGGAACGGCGGCAACGGAGCCGGCTTCGGTCTCGCCGGGATCCGCGAGCGCGTCTCGTTCGTCGGCGGCGAGCTGGACGCCGGGCCACGGCCCGGCGGTGGGTTCGCCGTTCACGCGCGGCTGCCGTACAGGAGCGAGAGGTGATTCGCGTCCTCCTCGTCGACGACCAGTCTCTCGTCCGGGCCGGCTTCCGGATGATCCTCAAGGCGGAGCCGGGGATCGAGGTCGTCGGGGAGGCGAGTGACGGGGCCGAGGCGGTGGCGCAGGCCCGCGAGCTCGCACCGGACGTCGTCCTGATGGACATCCGCATGCCGGTCGTCGACGGGATCGAAGCAACCCGACAGGTCGTCGTAGACGCGTCGAGCCCGCGCGTGCTCGTGCTGACCACGTTCGACCTCGACGAGTACGTCTACGGAGCGCTGCGCGCGGGCGCGAGCGGCTTCCTGCTGAAGGACGCGCCCGAGGAGCAGCTCGTAGCGGCGATCCGGGTCATCGCCACCGGCGGCTCGCTGTTCGCACCGTCGGTGACCCGGCGCCTGATCGAGGAGTTCTCCCGCCGCGACGGCGGTGCCGCGCCGCCGCCCGAGATCGACGCACTCACCGCGCGCGAGGTGGACGTGCTCCGCCTGGTCGCACGTGGGCTGACGAACGCGGAGATCGCGGCGCAGCTCGTCGTCAGCGAGCACACCGTCAAGACCCACGTCGCGCACATTCTCCAGAAGCTCGACCTGCGAGACCGCACGCAGGCGGTCGTCGTCGCGTACGAGTCAGGGCTCGTGCGGCCCGGCGACGCTACCCTCCGGGAGTGACCGAGGCGCCCGACAGCCCGCTTCTCCAGCGCATCAGGGAGTCGGTGATCGGCGACGACCAGGTGATGTGGGGCCCCTTCGGGCCGCGCCGCGTCACGTATGCCGACTACACCGCGAGCGGCCGCGCGCTCGGGTTCATCGAGGACGTGATCCGCGACGAGGTGCTGCCACGCTATGCCAACACGCACACCGAGTCCTCCGGCACCGGGCTGCAGACGTCGCGCCTGCGGGAGGACGCGCGGCACATCGTGCACGAGGCGGTCGGCGGCGACGACGACACGTGCGTGATCTTCTGCGGCTCGGGCGCGACCGGTGCCGTCGACAAGCTAATCGGCATCCTCGGGCTGCGGCTGCCGTCGGCCATCGACGACCGCTACGGGCTCTCGGCCCACATCCCCGAGGCCGAGCGGCCGATCGTCTTCGTGGGGCCCTTCGAGCACCACTCCAACGAGCTCCCGTGGCGGGAGTCGATTGCAGACGTGGTCGTGATCCCCGAGGATGGCGACGGTCACGTCGACCTCGCGGCGCTCGAGGCCGGGCTCGTGCTCCACGCCGACCGGCCGCTCAAGATCGGCTCGTTCTCGGCCGCCTCGAACGTGACGGGGATCCTCTCGAACAGCTGTGCCATCGCCGACCTCCTGCATGGCCACGACGCGCTCTCGTTCTGGGACTTCGCCGCGGCGGCGCCGTACGTGGAGATCGACATGCACCCCATCTGTGCGGAGCACCCGCTCGCCTACAAGGACGCGATCTTCCTCAGCCCACACAAGCTCGTCGGCGGCCCCGGCACGCCGGGTGTGCTCGTGGTGCGGCGCGAGCTCCTCACGAACCGCGTCCCCGACGTCGTGGGCGGAGGCACCGTCGCGTATGTGGGGCCGGACGAGCACCGGTATCTCGACGACCCCGTCAGGCGCGAGGAGGGCGGCACCCCCGCAATCGTGGAGGCGATCCGGGCCGGGCTCGTCTTCCAGCTGAAGCAGGCCGTCGGCGTCGACGTGATCCGGGCCAGGGAGGAGAGCTTCTGGCGCCGCGCCGTCGAGCGCTGGAGCCACAACCCGAACCTGCGCATCCTGGGTAACCTCGAGGCCGACAGGCTCTCGATCGTGTCGTTCGTCGTCCGTGGCCCATCCGGCCGCTTCCTCCATCACAACTTCGTCGTCGCGCTGCTCAACGACCTGTTCGGGATCCAGGCGCGCGGCGGCTGCTCCTGCGCCGGGCCCTACGGCCACCGCCTGCTCGGGATCGGGCTCGAGCGCTCGCACGAGTACGAGCGCAAGATCACGTGCGGCTGCGAGGGCCTGAAGCCCGGTTGGACGCGCGTGTCGTTCAACTACTTCATATCCGAGGCGGTCTTCGACTACGTCGTCGACGCCGTCGACCTCGTCGCCACCGACGGCTGGCGGTTGCTGCCGGCCTACCGGTTCGACGCCACGAGCGGCCTCTGGCACCACCGCGACGGCTCCGTCGAGCCTCCGCTGCGGCTCGCTGCGCTCACCTACGACGCGGAGACGGGCGAGCTGGTCGTTCCCGCGCTCCCCCACGAGCGCGCGCCGGAGTCGGCCCTCGCCGGCTACCTGGACGAGGGGCGCCGGATCCTGGAGCTCACGACCGTCGAGACCGGCGCCGAAGGCTGGGTCAGCGACGACTTCGAGCACCTGCGCTGGTTCGAGCTGCCCGCCAGCTGCCTCACCTGACGTCGGTCGTCGGCGCGGGTTGCAGCTCATCAAGCCGGTCGACGCGCGCGAGCGCCGGAAAGAACCGGTTCCAGCAGACGGCGATCACGATCGTGGCGACACCGCCGAGCACGACTGCCGGCACGGCCCCGATCAGCGCAGCCGCGACGCCCGACTCGAACGCGCCGAGCTCGTTGGAGGCACTGATGAAGACCATCTCGACCGCGTTCACGCGCCCGCGCAGCTCGTCGGGCGTGACGAGCGGGAGGATCGTCTGGCGCAGGACGACGCTGACCATGTCGACCGCGCCGCCGACCGCGAGCGCGACCAGCGAGAGCCACATCGTCTTGGAGAGGCCGAAGACGACGATCGAGACGCCGTAGAGCGCAACGACGGTCAACAGCGTTCGCCCCGCACGGTTGCGCACCGGCCACCGTGACATCACGATCGCCGAGCACAGCGCGCCGACGGCGGGGGCGGCGCGCAGCACGCCCAGCCCGACCGGCCCCACCTCGAGCACGTCCTTCGCGAACACCGGCAGCAACGCGACGGCACCACCGAACAGCACCGCGAAGAGGTCGAGCGAGATCGCGCCGAGCAGGACGGGCGTGCGCCGCACGAGCCGGACGCCGCCGAGCACACTCGCGAGGTCGGGAGCCAGGCCACCGGCCGGCTGGCGCCCGCCGCGCAGGAGCAGCATCCCGAGCAGCGCGATGGAGGAGAGAATGACGGCGACGGCGTAGACCAGCTCGGGTCGCAACGCGAAGAGAAGGCCACCGAGCGCCGGCCCGAGGATCACCGACGACTGCAGGACGATCGAGCGGAAGGCGAGGGCGCGGACGAGGATCTCGCGGGGGACGAGCGTCGGCGTCATCGCGCGGCCGGCAGGCGCGCCCAGGGCCGACGCAACGCCGGTACCGAACGCGAGGAGAAAGAACGGCCACGTCTGGCCGGCCCCCGCGTGGGTGACCGCGAGCAGGCCGAGCATGACGATCGTGTCGAGCCCCGTCGCGATCGCAAGCACGGTGCGGCGTGGGAACCTGTCCGCCACGTGCCCGGCGGGCAGCGCGAGCAGCGGCAGCGGGATGAACATCGCGAGCCCCACGAGGCCGAGGTCGAGCGGGTTGCTGTGCACCGCGTAGACCTGCCAGCCGATCGCGACGAACGACATCTCGATCGCGAACCCCGTCGCCGCCATCACGGCAAGGAAGAGGACGAAATCCCGGTGGCGCAGCGGCGAGTCGCCGTGCGGCGCGGTCGAGCCGGTGAGGGCTACGCCGCCTCGCCTTCGTCTTCGCCCTCCGAGCCGGGCAGGAACTCCACCTCGATCCGCTGGATCCGCGAGCCCTCGACGTCGAGCACCGTGAACCGCAGCCCGTCCGACCGCACCTCGTCACCCGGCTCGGCAGCGCGGCCGAGCAGGTCGAAGACGTACCCGGCGACGGTGTGGTAGTCCTCGTGCTCGAGCGTCGTCCCGAGCTCCTCGTTGAAGTCGTCGATCGGGAACGTGCCGTCGATCCGCACCGTCGTCTCGTTCACGCGCTGGATCGACTCGTCAGGAAGGTCGAACTCGTCCTCGATCTCGCCCACGATCTCCTCCAGGAGGTCCTCCAGGGTGACGATGCCCTGCATCGAGCCGTACTCGTCCACGACGACCGACATGTGCTGGTTCGTACGACGAAACTCTGCGAGCAGCGCCGCCAGGTCCTTCGTCTCCGGCACGACGTAGGCCGGGCGCAGCAGCGCCGCCAGCTCGACCTCGACCATCGCCTCGTCGTGCAGCGCCGAGACCAGGTCTCGGACGTGGAGGATGCCGACGATCTCGTCCAACGACTCACGGTAGACGGGGTAGCGGGTGTAGGGCGACTCGAGCACCGCGCGCAGGGCCTCCCGGGGCGCCATCTCGATCGAGATGCCGACCACCTCGGGGCGAGGCACCATCACGTCCGACGCCTCCTTGTCTGCGAAGTCGAACACCTTGTAGAGCATCTCGCGCTCGTCCTGCTCGATCTCCCCGCGCTCGGTCGAGACCTCGAGCAGCATCTTCAGCTCGGCCTCCGAGTGGGCCTCGCCCTCGGTCTTGCTCGGGTCGATCCCGATGGCGCGCTGCGCCAGGTCGCTCGAGCGCTGGAGGACCCAGATCAACGGCGCGAAGACGAAGAAGAACGCCCGCACGGGAACCGAGACGCCGAGCGCGATCCGCTCCGAATAACTGAGGGCGAGCCCCTTCGGCACGAGCTCGCCGACGACCACGTGCATGAACGTGATGATCAGGAAGGCGAGCACGACCGCGAAGACGGTGCCGAGGTAGATCCCGAACAGGTCGGAGAGGACGGCCTCGCCGATGGCGCCGATCGCGAGCGAGGTGAGCGTGACGCCGAGCTGCATCGCCGCGATGAAGTGCGGCGGGTCGCTCGTGATCGTCATCACGGCGCGGGCCGGTCGGTTGCCCTCGTCCGCGAGCTCCTTCAACCGCGTCCGCCGTACCGTGACAAGCGAGTACTCCGCGGCGACGAAGAAGCCGTTCAGGAGAATGAGAGCCGCCACGGCGAGCAGCTCGAGGAAGACCGTCATGCCCCGGTCTCCGGGGCCGCGGTACTGGAGGGAAGTTCGCCCACTACTGGGCGGCAGTATAGGAGACGCCGACGATGTCTCCGTCCAACGTCGTCTCGTGCCGGTGCGCCCGGCCTTCGACGACGAGCCGCGCGAGATGGGAGAGCGTCTCGGCGACGGCGAACCGGCGGGCAGCCGGCTGCAGGCTCTCACCGAAGAGAGGAAAGGAGACCTCGAAGCCCGTGCGCGGCTCGGGCCCCAGCGCGGCGGCGGTCTGACGGAGGCGCTCTGCGTGGTGCTCGATCAGCTCCTGCGCACGGCCCACCGGGTCGGCCATCGGCTCCCCGTGGCCGCCGTAGGCAGCGTGTGGAGCGAGATCGATCGTGCGGCGCAGCGCGTCGAGATAGTCGCCGAGCGGGTCCGGCCGGCTCTCCGGCCACAGCCCGACCGAGGGCGAGATCGGCTGGAGCAGATGATCGGCTGCGATGAGGATGCCGTCCCGGAGCAGCGTCAGCTGGCCGTCGGCGTGTCCCGGCGCGGCGACGAGCTCCCAGCCGTCCAGGAACGCACCGCCTTCGACCGGCTCGGGGTCCGGCACCATCCTGATGAACGGCCGGTAGAGAGCGCCCTGGCCGATCAGCTCGTCGGTTACGGCCTCGGGCACCCCGTTCAGGTGGAACCAGCCCGCCAGCACCTCCGACCAGCCGTCGCTCCCCCACACGAGCACCGCCTGCCCCGCGTCGACGCTCCCCTGCACGACCCTCGCCGCCGTCAGCTCGCGCACGTCCTGCGTCGCACCGAGATGATCGGGGTGGAAGTGCGTCAGGAAGATCGTGGAGACCGGGGCGGGAAGCACATCGAGCTCCGCGGTCCACCGTTCCCCGGCATCGGGGATGCCGAGGCCGGTGTCGACGAGCACGAAGCCGTCCTCGACGGGCAGCAGGTAGCAGTGGACGTGCCCCGGCCGCGTCGGTAGGGGCATCGTCACGCGGCGGATCCCGCCCGGCAACTCGTCCATGCGACGACTCTAACCACCTTTTCCGACCTACGATGTGGGCTTATGCGACGCATAAAGACTCCTCATTCATCTGATATCGTCCCCCCCGATGGAGACGGACATCCGCGCACTCGTCGGCGATGCCGACCCGGAGACGCTGACGCCGGCCGAGGTGCTGGGCGTGATGGTGGAGCACTTCCATCCGCGGCTCTCGCTCGCCTGCTCCTTCCAGCGAGAAGAGTCGGTGCTGCTCGACCTGCTCCTCGGGATCACGCCTGACGCGCGCGTCTTCGCGCTCGACACCCACGTGCTCTTCCCCGAGACATACGACGTCTGGCGCCAGGTCGAGAAGCGTTACGGGATCGAGGTCGAGGTGTACCAGGGCCCGTCCCTGGGGCGTCAGGCGGCGACCCACGGCGACGCTCTCTGGGCCTCGAACCCGACGCTCTGCTGCGCGATCCGCAAGGTCGGGCCGCTCGGCCAGGCGCTGTCGGGGCTCGACGGCTGGATCACCGGCCTGCGCCGCGAGCAGTCCCCCACCCGCGCGAATGCGAAGAAGCTCGGCTGGGACGAGCGCCACGAGCTCTGGCAGGCGAATCCGCTCGCCGACTGGACGGCCGCCGACGTCGACGCCTACATCGCCGAGCACGACCTGCCGGTGAACGCGCTCCATGCGCGGGGCTACGCCTCGATCGGCTGCACGCACTGCACGGCGCCGGGCGACGGCCGGGAGGGACGCTGGAGCGACAGCGACAAGACCGAGTGCGGGCTGCACGCATGAGCGTCCGCCTGCAGCGCTCGCACCTCGACGAGCTCGAGGCCGAGGCGGTTCACATCATGCGAGAGGTCGCCGCCGAGCTCGAGCGGCCCGTGCTGCTCTTCTCGGGCGGCAAGGACTCGATCGTGCTGCTGCGCCTGGCCGAGAAGGCGTTCAGGCCCGGGCGCTTCCCCTTCCCGCTCATGCACGTCGACACGGGCCACAACTTTCCCGAGGTGATCGAGTACCGCGACCGGCGGGTCGAGGAGCTCGGCGAGCGCCTCGTCGTCGCCTCGGTGCAGGAATCGATCGACCGCGGCCGCGTGGTGGAGCAGACGGGGCCCCGCTCGTCACGGAACCAGCTGCAGACGACGACGCTGCTCGACGCGATGGAGGAGCACGGCTTCGACGCCGCGATCGGGGGCGCCCGGCGCGACGAGGAGCGCTCCCGTGCGAAGGAGCGCATCTTCTCGTTCCGCGACGACTTCGGCCAGTGGGATCCCCGCGCTCAGCGGCCCGAGCTGTGGAACCTCTACAACGGCAAGATCCGCAAGGGGGAGCAGGTCCGGGTCTTCCCGATCTCGAACTGGACCGAGCTCGACGTCTGGCAGTACGTGGCCCGGGAAGAGCTTGAGCTCCCGTCGATCTACTACGCGCACGAGCGCGAGGTCTTCGAGCGCGACGGGATGCTGTACGCGGCATCCGAGGTGGTGGAGCGCAATGACGACGAGGCGCCGTTCACCGAGTGGGTGCGCTTCCGCACCGTCGGCGACATGAGCTGCACCGGCGCCGTGCGCTCGCACGCGACCACGTTCGACGCGGTCGTGGCCGAAATCGCAGCGACGCGCGTGACCGAGCGGGGCGAGACCCGGGCCGACGACCGTGCCTCCGAGGCTGCGATGGAGGACCGCAAGCGTGTCGGGTACTTCTGAGCTTCAGGAGCCGGGCGTTCTCGCCGGCCCCGAATCCGATCTGCTCCGCCTCGTCACGTGCGGCTCCGTCGACGACGGCAAGTCGACCCTGATCGGCCGCCTGCTCTACGACACCAAGCAGGTCTTCGTCGACCAGATGGAGCACGTGGAGGAGACGAGCGAGCGCCGCGGCGACGGCTACGTCAACCTGGCGCTGCTCACCGACGGCCTTCGCGCCGAGCGCGAGCAGGGGATCACGATCGACGTCGCCTACCGCGGCTTCGTGACGCCCCGGCGCCGCTTCCAGCTCGCCGACGCCCCGGGCCACGTCCAGTACACGCGCAACATGGTCACGGGCGCCTCGACCGCCGACGTCGCCGTCGTCCTCGTGGACGCGCGCAAGGGCGTGATCGAGCAGACCCGCCGGCACACGCTGATCGCGTCGCTGCTCGCGGTCCCCCACCTCGTCTTCGCCGTCAACAAGATGGACCTCGTCGACTTCGACGAGAGCAGGTTCAACGAGATCGAGCGGGAGCTCGACGAGCTGACTGCCGCGCTCGGGGTGAGAGACGAGGTCGCGATCCCGATCGCGGCCCTCCACGGCGACAACGTCGTCGCGCGGTCGGAGCGGCTGCCCTGGTGGCAGGGGCCCGCGCTGCTGCAGCATCTCGAGGAGATCGAACCGGCCGCGGACCGCAACCTCGCCGACCGCCGCTTCCCCGTGCAGTGGGTGATCCGGCCGATGTCGGACGAGTACCACGACTACCGCGGGTACGCGGGTCAGGTCGCGGGCGGCATCTGGCGGGCCGGCGACGACGTGCTCGTCCTGCCCTCCGGATTGCGCACGCGGGTCGCGTCCGTGGAGAACGCAGAGGGCCCGATCGCGGAGGCGGCGCCGGGAGACTCCGTCACGATCCGGCTCGAGGATCAGATCGACGTGCCGCGGGGCGACATGCTCGTCGACCCGGACGACCAGCCCGTCGTGGCGCGCGCGCTCGAGGCGACCGTCTGCTGGATGAGCGAGCGGCCGCTGCAGCCCGGCGCCCGGCTCGGCCTCAAGCACACGACGCGCACGGCACGGGCGATCGTGGAAGGGATCGACGGCGTCGTGGACATGGACACGCTCGAGACGCGGGAGGCGTCGGAGATGGCGCTGAACGACATCGGCACCGTGCGGCTGCGCCTCTCGGCGCCGCTGATGGTCGACCCGTACGCCGAGAACCGCTCGACAGGTGCGTTCATCCTGATCGACGAGTCGACGAACGACACCGTCGCCGCCGGCATGGTGCGTTCGGCGTCCGCGTAGCGCGAGACGCAGATCGGCCGAGAGGACGCTGGCGCAGACCAATGGCCTGTTGCATCCGCGTCCGTGTCGTCTCTCCAAATGCCGGACAACGACGCCTCCGCGACGGCTATGCCTGGCTTCGGCTGCGCCTCTGGACGATCAGGTCGGAGATGACCAGTATCAGGCCGACAACGAGGCAGACCATGAAGAAGAAGCCGAGAAGGTCGCTGGATGCTGCGATTCCGACGATCAACAGCACGATCCCGAGCCCGATCGCGCCGATGCCTGCCCTCCCCATGCCCCGCATGCCCCGCGACACTATTCCTGGGATCGCACAGATGTCAACCCCTGGATTCGGGCATCCTCGGCGACGCCATGTCAAACGTCCGTCGTCATGTGACACTCGCGGACGCTTGCGCAGGCGAGGGCGTCGTCCCTCGACGCTTCGGAGCAGCACTTTGTGGCTCTGAGTCACAAAGTCCTGGCCGCATGCTCGCAGGCGCTCAACCGCTGGGCTTCCGCGAACGGCTTTCGGGGGGCGTTGGCCAGCGCCGGCGCAGGCGGCCGTTCTCCCGTCGGCGGTCGGCGCGGGTGAGGCTGAATGCGATGAAGGAGGGTCTCCCAGCGAGGCTTCGGCCTCACCCGCTCGTCGTTGCCGGGGTGTAATCGCCGAACGCTGCCGCCGGCGACCGCGGTTACGCTCCACGGCATGGGTGTTGGCGCGCTGAGGGGGCGATGCGCGTGCCGTGTCGTTGCGTCCGAGGTCTCTGACGCGTTTCGTCGAGGCGCAAACTGCCATTGCTCGAACTGCCGTGCGCTGACGGGTTCCGCCTTCTTGCCCCGGGGCGTGATCGAACCCGAGACGTTGACGGTGACCACGGCGACTGCA
>Ga0302299_10002953_pt1 | contig 10339 bp, 2 predicted proteins | sample III_Fen_N3_4_FD_198795 | JGI IMG/M metagenome (GOLD analysis project Ga0302299, IMG submission 198795) | Peat permafrost microbial communities from Stordalen Mire near Abisko, Sweden - III_Fen_N3_4 | ecosystem: Environmental > Terrestrial > Soil > Wetlands > Permafrost | place: Sweden: Abisko...
GAGCGAAGCGGCACCGTCCACGTAGCTGGTGGCCGGCAGAGCGTTCCAGACGGCCCCGGCCCGGTGCGGCACCTGCGCGACGCCGAGAGTGAACGCCGGACCGCCGAGGGCCTCAGCCTCCCGCAGCGCGATGCCGAGCCGCCGCAGCGGCTCCCGGACGCGTTCCATACGGGTCAGCCACACCTCCGCTGCGAGCGGGTCGCCGCCGAGTCCGGGATCGTCGCGGGATGCGACCAGGTCCGCAGCGGTGGAGGGCACGAACCGTGGCAGGCCGACCGCGCCGGGTCCCAGCAGCGTCCGCAGGGTCCGTTGCAGTCGGGCAGGTTGCCCCGTGTCGCCGGCCGGCGCCTCGCTGGAGTCGGCTTCGGCGAGTCGGCCCGACAGCTGGGCACGGGCGCGGACCGCCGCGGCCGACCAGCCGTCGGCCGTGGTCTCGACCGGCGTCGCCGCGTCGCCGACCGCCAGGTCCCAGGTGGCAGCCACTGCTGCGCGGAGCCGGTCGAGCCGGCTGGGGTCGGCGAGCGCTTCGTCGAGCGCAGCCACGGCCTGCTGCACGGCGGCGCGTGCCGCATCCGCGCGCCGGCCGAGTTCGGCCAGGTCGGTGCCGGGAAGCGGGTCGGCGTGCGGGGGCTGGAGGACGGCGCCGTCCATCGGCGTCGCCGGCCCCAGCAGGGCAGCCAGCGACGCGCCCAGCTCGAGCAGGTCGCGCAAGCCCGGGTCGGGAACGAGCACCGGCCGGAGGAGGTCGTCTGGGGACACCAGTGCTGCCCGCGCAGCCAGCTCGGCGAGGCCCTGGTCCCCCGCGCCGGCGATCCGGACGAAGTCGCTGGCAGCCAGCCGCAGGTCCGGCAGCGGCACGGCCGTCCCGGTCGCCGCAGAGGCGTCCCGCACGGTGACACTGCGGCCGGTCGCCGTGCCGAGCAGCCGGCCGAGCCAGGCGTCGAGACCCGGTTCGGACGCGGCCCGTGGCGAATCCGCCGGCGCGCCCCACCCGGCGGCCGCGTTGGCGTCCGGGTCGAGCAGGACGCCCACCCGATGCGTGACACCGACCCCCGAGCGGGGTGTCTGCACGAAGTCGAGGTTCGGCGGCGGTACGAGGCCGCGGTCGAAGTCGGCGAGGCTGCTGACCGCGCGCGTGAGGTCACCGCGGGCGAACTGGTGCACCTGCTCCGCCTGGATGGCATCGGCCGCCGCATCCACGGCGACGTTGAGGCGACGCAGCACCGCCCGCGCCCGGTTGCGCGTCGCGTCGCTGGGGTCATTGCCGACCAGGTGGTCGAGGGCATGGTCCTCGCTGTCCGACCACAGCTTGTGCAGCCGCAGCCCGTCAAGCCGTCGCGCCGGCACCGGCAGGTCCTCCTCGCCCGGCAGCGGGCAGACCTCGCGGGCGTTGTCGATGGACGCATCGAGCAGGTGGTCGTGCAGGTCGCGTTCGGTCAGGTAGCCGAGCACTGCGCCGACGGTGCGGCCGGCTCGGACGCCGTCGAAGATCCAGCGGGCCAGCCGGACCCGCTCGGAGGTGAGGCTGATCGCGAACGGGCCGTCGGCGCCGCCGCCGTTGGCCAGGTGCGCGTTGCGCAGCAGGGCTGCCACCTGCGCCTGGTGCAGCGACGGTGCGTGCAGGTAGCCGGGATCCTCGAGGGCCGGCAGCAGCGGGCCGGTCTCATCGTCGGGTGTGTCGGTCACGGGCGTCACGGCCAGCGGCGCGAGCTGCTCGGCCCAGCCGTAGCCGCCGACGACGATGCCCGTGGGCTGCGTGGCGCGCAGCTGCGCGAGCCGGTGGGTGGCGAGCGAGGTCACCCATGCATCCAGCCGGTAGGCGGCGGTGTCGAGGGTGCCCAACAGGTGCCGTTCGAGGCTGGGGACGCCGGCGCGGGCGATCGCCCCGACCGCGGCACGGTAGGCGGCCAGCGACGCCGATGCAGGGTCGGTGTCGCTGGCCAGCCGCTCCCGGACCGTGCCGCCGCCCGGAAGGCTCTGGTCCCTCTGGGCCGTCCAGCCGAGCGCACTTTCGCCGAAACCGTAGAACTCCTCGTCGATCGCGCGGGGAGCGTCGGGGGCCAGCAGACGCGCGGCAGCGGCGGCATGTTCCCTGAGCAGCCCGTGCCGCACGATGGCAGCCAGCAGGGACGGGGGCGCTGCGAGGTCCGTGCTTGCCAGTTCATCGGGGTCCGCTGCGAGCAGGTCGGCGAGATACCCGACGTCGCCGGTTGCGCTGACGAGGGGCAGCGTGACGGCCGTCCGGCCCATCTCGTGGACGGTGAGCGCCCCGGGCACCAGTCCCACGCCGGCGGCGGAGGCCACCGGCAGGGCGCGGTCGCGCGCGACGTCCCAGAACCCTGCCTCACCGAGTCGACGACCAAGGAACAGCTGGGCGCTCTGCGCGAACCGGGCACCGAACGCGCGACGCAGGTGCACGCGCTCGGATCGTCCACCGAGCCTCAGGACGTCAACGAGGTCGGCGGCCACATCACCGCGGCCGACCCGCGGCGCCTGCTCGAGCGCGGGACGCCAGGCGGCGTCGACAAGGCCGGCGAGGACGCGGCGGAGCCGGTTCTCCCGCTCATCCCCCGCGAAGCGGCCCAGCGAGGTGACCGGCAACAGCCCGTACGGCTGGCGACCCACCCGCAGGGTGGGCAGGGGCCCGGCGGCACGGACGAACCCTCGCGCGTGCCCGGCGGCCCAGTCGGTGTCGTCGAGACCGAGACCGGCGAACTGCGGCAGCCAGTAGCCCCAGCTGGAGGGCCACACCACTGTGCTCATCGCAGCAGCGAGGGGTTCCTCTGCCGCACCGGCGGCGAGCGGACCGAAGACGGCCGCGGCGTCGAGGCCGAGGGCCGTCGCTGCCAGCGCCCCGGACGTCCCGGGGTCGGGCGGCTCCGGCCGGGCCGTCCACGACCCGGCGGCAGCGCTCGACCAGCCGGAGTCGCCGCCCTCTGCGTTGTTGGTCGGGGTCTCCGGGGCCAGGAACCCGAGGCCCTCGCTGTAGCGCTGCGCGTCGAGCAGGGCCGCCAACTCCTTGGCCCCCTCGTCGGCTCCGGACTCCCGCACACCGGTGACGAGTAGCAGGTCGACGGGCCCGGACACCGGCAGCCGCAGGGCCATGCCGAGCTCCTCGGCCGCCGTGTAGTCGACCAGCCAGTTCATGCCGGCGTCGATCGCTGCCACCTCGTCGCCGTCGGAGTGCACCAGCGGCTCGGCAAGGTCGGGGCCCACCGCCGGGTCGATGGTGATGGGACGTCCGGTGGCGACGGCGACAACCGCGCCCTGCGCGTAGGCGGTCGCCGTCCACTGCTTGGGCAGCAGCCGGGCCACGGGGGTGCTGCGCTGCTCGGTGGGCTGCACGTCGGGGAAGACCGGCTGGGCAGGCAGGTCCGCGCCGTCGGGAACCTCGACGCCGGGACGCGCCTGGGGGTTGGTGGGGGTGGTGACGTGCGCGATCCAGCCGGCCCGGCCGGGCCCGAAGCGGTCGGCCAGCTTCTTCCACCCGCGCTGCTGGCGCTCGCCGTTGGCCCCGGTGCGCCACTGCGCACGCCAGAACTCCTGGCCTGCGGCGAGTTCCGCAGCGGACAGCCGCGGGTCGTGGGCGTCGACGTGCACCTGGTCGGGATAGACCCGCACCAGCAGCTCCGTGCCGTCGGCTCCGCTGCGGTACCGGGTCTCGAGCCGGACGGGCAGGAGCGCGAGGGGATGTTCGGCTCCGGCGACCTTGTCGGCCAGCCGGGGGTCTGCAGCGAGGGAGTCCGCTGTGAGCGGGCCGAGATCGAGTACGTCGGTCATGGCGCCGGCTTCCGCAGCAGGACGGAGACCGGGATGGTGATGCGTGCGGGCAGCTGCCGGAACAGCGCGGCGACGCTGGCCGACGTGGCCTCGGTGGCGGGTGCATGGCTCACCCCTGCGGGCGCCTCCCCCACCTCGAAGCCGAAGCGGGGCGCACCGGGCTGCTCTGCGATCACGATGGAGTACTCGTCCGCGTCGGCCAGTGGGACGGTGAAGCCGAAGAAGGTGATGTCGGGCTCCAGCGAGCCGCGGAAGACCGGCATCAGCAGTTCGGGCGCGGAGCCGGGAGGGCCGGGGCGGACGGCGGAGACGAGGGCGTCCGGGAACCGTCGCATCAACTCACTCCGCAACAACAGGACGAACCGGTCCTCGACGACGGTGGGTGCGCCGAGGGCACGTTCGGCCCAGGTGTCAAGGGCAGGGATGTCGGGCGGTGCGTCGGGGGCGACAGCCGCGTCCCAGAACCGCGCGAAGAAGGTGGCCGTGAGCGGCGTGGGGAACTCCCGCCACAGCAGTTCACGGCCGAACTCGTGGTTCAGCCCGACGAGGAACGACTCGACGAAGGCACCGTTGGTGCGCAGCGCCACGGCAGTGTTGGCCGGCACGCCGTCGAGCCCTGGGAGCAGCCACTGCTGGCCGAGTTCTGTCAGCGCCTTGGCCATCGGTGTGTCGAACCGCGGGGTGAACGTCAGGGGCGGGATGGGGGTGTCGGTCGGCTCGGGCATCGGCGTGGTGAGCATGCCCGCGACCTGGGCGGTGAAGGTGAGGGCGGGGGCGGTGAGCGCCTTCGCCTCCTGGTACAGGAGCTCGGCGTCGAGCACGCCGACCGGCTGGCTCGTAGCGGCGACCTGGGGAAGGAAGGCGGCCAGGTGCTTCGCCGCCACGATGCGGAAAGCTGCGGCGACCGCATTGTCCGGGCGCGGCGGGTGGTGCGGGTCGGGATCCGGCTCCGGCTCGGGCGGCTCAGGCTCCTCGGGGAACGGCTCGTCGGGATCGGTGTCGCGCCGGCGCGCCAGCGGAGTAGGCGGGAACCCACCGTGGACCGGGACGGCGGGGGTGAATGCCCCATGGCCCGGGGTGACGGGAGTGACCCCACCATGGCCAGGTGTGACCGGGGTAACGGGGGTGAACACACCACCGCCCGGGAACGGGTGGGGCGGCAACGGCCGCGGCGGGCCGGCCGGGTGGGGCATCGGTTCGAGCTGGAAGAGCGGCCGCGGACCGGCAGTGGTGATCGCGTCCGGATTCACCTGCGCCCAGCTGAGGACCTGCGGGCTCGGCAGCAGCCCGCCGGCCTCCTCGAACGTAAGCCGTCCGAGCGGGGGCACGACCACGCGGTTGATGCGCGAGCTGGGCGCCATCGGGGTGAGGACGTCGATCCGGTCCGGTACCGGGTTCACCCGCGACGCCCGCCGCATCGCCGGCCCACGGGTCCTGGTGAGGCGCCGGACAGCACCGCCGAGCGCCGCCACCGGCATGTTCGAGGCGGCCCACTGGTCCCCGAAGCTCGGGTTCGGACCCCTCGCCGGCGCCAACAGCAGCCGGGCGCGCAGTGGTGCGAGCACGAACAGGCCTGCTTCGGCGGCCAACGGCTGCAGGTAGCGGCGGTGGAGGCTGTCGGCGAGAGCGAGCCCGAACCCGGCGAGGCCGTACAGCCGCTGGGCGGCATCGAGGTCGGCCGCCTGGTCCCAGGCGGCCGCCACGAGCGTCTCCTGTTGCTGCTGCACGACGAGGGTTCCCAGCGCTGCGGCAACGCGGTTCGCCGGTTCGAGGTTGAGCTGCTCGTACCAGCGTCCGGTGGTCGCCGGGTCGAGCCCCGGCCCTGGGCCGGTCTGCACGGTGCGGTAGGCGGAGCCGTACCGCGGCGGTGCGAGCAGCGGCTCCGCCGGTGGGGCCAGGTCAGGCGCATTGAGCACGCCGGTGAGGGCTGCGGCGAACCGTGCAGGAAGCGAGCCGTCGGACCACCGCTGGGTGGGTGCGTCCAGTGCGAGCAGTGCCCCACCGAGCAGCACCTGGGCATCGTCCACGCCGGAGATCCCGAGGCCCGACGTCGACAGGTCGACCGGGCGGACGCCGAAGTCATCCGGCAGCACCCGTCCGCGGATGGCAAGTGCGAGGGACTGGAAGTCGCCGGAGGGCCCGGTCGCGAACCGCCACGAGTGCAGCACGGGCAGTTCCACTGGCGCCATGCCCTCGGCGAGGTGCCACGCCGGACCCTGGGCGTTGGCCGGGTCGTCGCCGAGCCCGGTGAGCCGTCCCGCCTCGAAGGTGGGCACAACGCAGGCGAGGTACTCGGTCTGCCCGGCCAGGAGTCGTCCGGAGACCAGCCGGGAGAGGCTGCGGGCGGGGTCGCCGCCGAGCGCTGCGGACAGGGCTGCGTCGCTCATCGCCGCGTCCGTTGCCAGCTGGGCGTGGGCCCACGCCCAGCTGTCCTTCAGGTCCGGGAGCTCGACCTCCGGGTGGGCGGGGGCGCCGATCTTCAGCACGGGGAGCGCCCCGCGGGACGGCGGCGAGAGCTCCACGCCCGGCTGTTGCCGCACCACGACCAGGCACAGCCAGGGACGCAGGCGGCCGGCGACGGCGGAGGCAGGCGTGAACAGCCACGGCAACGCCGGCTCGTCGAACTCGACAAGGGCGAAGTAGTTGGACTCGAACGTGCGGGTGCCCGGCGCAGGGTCGGTGCGGATGACCTGTTGGGGAGCGAGACCGGTCACGTCGCCGGGGCCGAGCACCTGCACCGGAACGGTGGCCGGCGGGCTCACCCCGTTCACGGCGACCTCTGCCGTGGTGGAGACCTGGCTCGCCGGGTGGCCTGCCGGGTCGTCTGGCGGAAGCGTGACAGCACCGCCCCGGCGCGCCCAGGGCAGCAGGACGAGGTTCGGCTGGGTCATGGCACCAGCGCTCCCTGTCGATCGGCGAGGCGAGGCGCGTCCGGCCGCTCCACCCCTGCGTACCGCTCGGACACGGCCATCCGGGTGGCGGCACGGCTGGCCGCGGTGATCCGGAGTCCTGCCAGCAGGTGGCCGGGTTCGGGAGGCTGCGGGTCGGCGAGGACGACCGGGACACCGTCCGGGCCGACGACGATCTCGGTGTAGTGGAAGGGCTCGGCGACGCCGGCTGAGGCGTCGGAGACGTAGTCGTCCGCACCGAAGCTGGCTCCCGCCTCCCGCAGCACCATGCCAGGCGCAGCCAGGCGTTCCGCGTCGGTCATGTCGAAGAACTGGCTGTCGGGGAACTCGTCGCGCACCGGCGCGGTGTCGGCCTTCGCTCCCCCGATGGTGGCGCTGGTGATGGTGAACCGGCGGGCGTCCAATGGAGTGAACTCGCCGACACGGTCGATGTCGCGGTCGGTGTTCAGCGGCACGACACCCTGTTGCACGACAAGGCGTCCGAGCGGGTGCAGCAGCAGCCCCTCCGTGCGCGGTGCCGCACGTACTCCGACGATCTGGGTCCCGGCACCCGGCAGTTCGGTGCGCCAGTTGCGCGGGTCGCTGAGCCTGCCGAGGAGTTCGCCGAGGATGTCGATGGCCTCTGTGACGAGTTCGGGCTCGTCGCCGATCAGGGTCTTGTCGAAGCAGATCGTGTAGTCCCACCAGAGGATGCCGAAGGTGGCCTTGCCCGCCACCCGCAGCGGCAGCGGACCTTCGAGGGTGCCCTTCACATCCACCTTGAACAGGTTCCGCGAGCCGCGCTTGAGCTGGATGCCGGCAGCGAAGTCGGCGATGAAATGCGGCGGCCAGAACTGCACCAGCACATCGAAGCCGATGTAGCCCTCGATGCTGAACCCGTAGGCGGCTGCGTACAGCGAGGCCTTCGCGCCGAACTGGAGGGTGTTCGGTGTGATCGCGAAATAGGCCTCGATGATCAGGCGCGGGTTGTCCCCGGTGGACAGCGCGACGGTGATCCGCGGCACGACGGGGAAGTTGGCCGGCGGGCTGAACCGTGGGTTGAAGCCGCCGATGGCAAGGGCGAACCCCTTGCCCCTCTCCCTGCGGAACGCCGCCGCACCGGTGAGCACGAACCGTCCGCACAGCTTGGAGTCGTAGAGCACGGCGTCGAGGGCAGCAGCCCCCGTGTCGAAGTCGAACACCCCCACCACGTCCAGGTTGAGGGTGAGCAGCGCGTTCTTCTCCTGCGGCAGGATCGACGACACCCGTCCCAGCACCAGCAACCGGTAGGACTCGGTGTTGCTGTCCCGCTCGAGCATCAGGGCCAGGTCCGCGCGCAGCAGCGGGTTCGAGCCCCCGAACGTCAGCTTCACGAGGATGCCGTAGATGTAGGTGCCCTCCCGCGGCGGGAAGAACGTACGCAGGGCCGACACCATCTCCGGCAGGTGCTTGAGCGGGTCGGCGGGGAACAGGATGTGCTTGAGCTGCCCGGACGGGAGCGCTGCCCGCACGGCTGCGACGTCCATGGTGCGATCGGAGGCGTACAGCAGCCCGAAGCCGTCGAAGGTGACGAAGCCCGCCTGCAGGCCAAGGTGCTCGACGGTGCCGATCAGGATGAACGACGACAGGTCGTTCCCCTCGCGGTCCTTGGTGGAGGCCAGGCCGATACAGGTGAGGGTGATCCGCTTGCCGAACCGCAGCACCAGCGCCCCGAAGTAGTCGCCGGTGGCCGGATCGTGGTGGATCGCCCCGCCACCGCTGACCGGACCGGTCTGAAGGTCGAGGGCGATGCCGGTGGGACGGGTGGCGTCGACGTGGGCCTCGACAACGCGCAGGTTGCGCTCCTCCGACGGGGTCATGGTGTCGGCGCTCGCCATCAGGCCCAGCTGGTCGACCCGGACGTAGAGCGGTCCGAGCTGGGTGCTGAACGACACCAGCGCGCCCGCGGCAACGGCCCACCCGGTGTCGGGGTCGTCAGCGCGACGGCCCGCGAGGCGCAGCACGACCTCGTGGATGTTGAACCCGAGCGCACCGCCCCCTCCGAGTGGGAGCGTCATGTCGAGTGTCGACGGGCCAGCGGGTCCGGAGGAGTCGAACGGCGGCTCGGGTCCGGTGGCGTCCTTGGAGGACTCGAAGTGGATCTCGTGGATGAACCCCCGCTGGGAGTCGTAGCCAAGACTGAAGGAGAAGACCTTGCGGATGGGTTTGCCACCCAGCAGCTTGCGAAGGAAGCTGTCCTTATCGGCTCCGTCGATCACGAAGGCCGACTGGTTGAGCTGCACCACCACGCGGGCACCGGAACCGCTGATGGTGAGCACGAACGCCATGCCGCCGATCTCCAGCCGCGTCCCTGTGGAGTGGGGCACGGCGTAGCTGATGCCGGTCTCGTCCGGGGTGGCGACGTACCCGATCGACACCTCGGTATTGGCTGCCTCGGCGTTGGCCTCCACCCCGTCCCCGCTGATCAGGAGGGCGGCTCCGGCGTCGCTGCGGATCGTGACACGGAAGCGCCAGGTCGGATCGTCCGTTGCGCCGGGGTTGAGCACCTCGTCGAGGGTGAGTGAGCCGCCGAGTGCGAGGAAGAGCTGGTGCGGACGGGCCGGTGTGCCGAGCCGGCGCGGCAGGTACATCCAGCTGAGCCGGAGCTGTTCGGCGTCCGGCACGGCGTCACGTCGCAGCGCCATCGACACCATGCGGCCGGACAGCACGTCTGCAGCGGTCGGCCGCTGGTCGGAGTCGACGTCGAGGGCCGCTGAGTCCCAGCCGACGATGATGTCGCCGAGCGCGTTCCTGTTCTCCTCGTCTGTGCTCTGGTCGACGACGGCGATCGCAGCGACGATGCCGCGGATCAGGCCGTCGACCACGAGGAAGGAGGTGTCGCGGGCCGTGTTGAGGGTGCTGCCCCCTGCGCCTTCGCGGGTGTCGTCGAGGTCGTCCAGCGTTCGTCCCGGGTTCCAGATGAAGGAGAAGATCGTGCCGAAGGCGTTCAGGAACCGGCCGCCGGCCTGGTCCCCGGGAGCCAGCGAGCCGGTGAGCTCCGAGGTGATCGACACGGCCTGCATGATCAGGAAGAGCTTGGGCCAGCGCCGGCGCACGTAGGTGCTGGCGAGCAGGTCGAGAAGGCTGTTCACCGCCGTGTCGACGTGGCCCTGCGTGTCGGCCCCGTGCCACGCGTCGATCTGGTCGATGACTGCCCCGATCACCAGGGCGAGGTTGCCGGCCGCCTCGATGTCGGCCTGCAGGTCGGTGTCCACGCTCTCGCGGTAGGCCTTGATCGCCGCCAGCGGGGCTTCGGGGAGCTCGAGTTTCTTGGTGTTGAAGTTCTCACCTGCGCCGAGGTCGAGGAGCACGGCGTCGCGAGCCTCAGCCCGTCCGAGCAGGTCGGCGACGAAGGCGATGAAGTCCACCACCTCGCTCGCCAACCGGCGCAGCACCGACGTGGCGCTCACGGCTGCGGCTTCGGGATCGGGACCCGGGTGATGACCGGGACGCGCAGGGTCTCCGGCGCAAGCTCTGTCACGGGACCGAGCTGGGCACGGTGCACCATGTACGGACCCAGCACGGGCAGCTGCGTCTCCGGGTCGATGGCCGAGGTGTACACCTCGCCGACGGCAGTCAGCGGAGCACTCTCGTCCTTGGTCTCGAAGCGGCAGATGCCGAAGTTGGACCGG
>Ga0302299_10002954_pt1 | contig 10338 bp, 10 predicted proteins | sample III_Fen_N3_4_FD_198795 | JGI IMG/M metagenome (GOLD analysis project Ga0302299, IMG submission 198795) | Peat permafrost microbial communities from Stordalen Mire near Abisko, Sweden - III_Fen_N3_4 | ecosystem: Environmental > Terrestrial > Soil > Wetlands > Permafrost | place: Sweden: Abisko...
AAAACGAAGACCTGGGAATGACCAGGTCTTCGTGAGAAGGCGCCCCGTGGGTGCTGGGGTCTCGCCCTTCTCCCTTGTACCGAGCGAGCGATACTCTTGGTCTCTTCCCGTGAAGCCTGTGGCTCCAATCCCGTTCGGCGGTGAGCGATGACCTCGGCGAGCGTCGACCCCCCGCCTGACTTCCGCGCTTCTCTCGTTGCGGCCGACCTTGACGGCACGCTCCTGGCGCGCGATCTCACCTGGGCCGCCGGGCTGCCGGAGGCCCTCACGGCGCTGCGTGCGGCCGGCGTCCGGACGGTCGTCTGCACCGGCCGCATGCTGCAGAGCGCGCGGCGCGTCGCCACGCGCCTCGGCGTCACCGAAGGGCCGGTCGTCTGCTACCAGGGCGCCCTGGTGGCCGACCTGGCGAGCGGCGAGTGGCTGCGTCACATCCCCATGGACGGCGAGGCGGCCGAGGAGGTCGTGCGTCACGTGCGCGCCATGGGGCGGCAGCTCAACGCCTACATCGACGACCAGTTGTACGTGGAGCAGGTCACCGGCTGGGCACGGCGCTACGCCGAGCACGTGGAGGTCGGCATCCACACAGTGGACGACATGGAGGCCGAGGTGGTCCGGCGGCCGCCGACCAAGCTCGTGCTGGTCACGTCGGCGGCCGACGTCGACGCGATCCTCCCGGGCCTGCAGGAGCGCTGGCGCGGACGCCTCTACGTGGTCCGCTCGCAGCCCGAGTACATCGAGTTCACCGACGTCTCGGTCAGCAAGAGCGACTCGCTGGCCTGGCTCTGCGACCGGCTTGGGGTCGACAGGGCCGGCGTCGTCGCCCTCGGCGACGGCATGAACGACGTCGACATGCTGGAGTGGGCGGGGCTCGGCGTCGCGGTGGCCGAGGCGGCGGAGCCGGTGCGCGCGGCGGCGGATCTCGTCGTGCCGCGCGCCGGCATCCCGAAGCTCTTGGGCTGCCTTGCCGCACGAGCGGTCGCCCCATAAATGAAGGCGGCGCCTGGAGGGGTGGCGCCGCCTTCGAGGGGCCTCGGTGCTGGTGGGATAGCACCGGTTCTTCGTCCCCCTGACGGGACACGCATTCACTAGTTTGGACTGTGAAAGCGCACGAAAAGAATACGCCGCGCTCAGGGGTCGGTCAAGGGGTTGAGCGCGGCCCCGTGTTGAGAAATGTTGCGAGCCTGCCGAGGCTCGCCGGCACGGGGGGCTAGCTTCGGCCGGCGCCGCTCAGGCCGATGCGCTTCTTGACCTCGACGTAGCGCGCCTCCAAGGCCCGCTCGTGGGCGTGCTCCTCGTGGAGCAACTGCTCGAACACGGCGCAGGCCGCGGGGTCGGCGCAGTGCTCGAGGCCACGGCGGTACTTCTCCTGTGCGGCGCGCTCGTCGGCGATCGCGTCCTCCAGGATCGCCAGGAGGTCCTCGTCGCCGAGGAGGTGGGGCGTCACTGGGGGCGGGCCTCCCGGCGCTCCGCCGGCCGGCGCGCCCCCGTGCGGGTCGTCGCTCATCGCGCCTCCTTGGTCATCCTCAGGGTGAAGCTCAGCGGGAAGTCGTCGTGGTGCCCCTTGACGCGCAGCATCCCCCGGTCGTCCTTCTCGAGGAACGTGAACGGGAGTCCCGGCACCGTGTAGGACAGTTCGTGCAGGAAGTCGAGGCGCAGGCCACGGCGCAGCAGCGGGTCGACGATCTCGGCGAAGCCGTGCAGCCACTCGAACGTCACCGTGTGCGCGGGCTTGGCGTCGGGGACGGCGTAATCTCCGTCCTCGTCGAAGCGCTGGGGCACGCCGTACTGGAAGTAGGGGTAGCCGATGCGCAGTGAGTCGGCGCTGGAATCGTCGGCGAGCAGGAACGCGTAGGGGTGGAACTCGGCGATGTAGAAGGTACCGCCCGGTCGCAGGTAGTGGTCGACGACCTCGGCCCAGCGATCGAGGTCGCCGAGCCAGAGGAGCGCGCCCCACGAGGTGAAGACGACGTCGAAGGCGCCGGACAGCCTGTCCGGCAGGCTCGCGACGTCGCTCTGCACGAACGTGGCGCGGCGCGTGAGCCCGACGTCGGCGGCGAGCGCCCGCGCCGTGCGGATGCCCTCGCCGGAGAAGTCGACGCCGGTGACGGTCGCGCCGCGGCGCGCCCAGCTGAGCGTGTCGAGGCCGAAGTGGCACTGCAGGTGCAGGAGCGTCGTGCCGTCGCCGATCAGCGGGCCCAGCTCGCCCAGCTCGATGGAGCTGAGCGAGGTGCCGCCCGCCCTGAACCCGGCGACGTCGTAGAGCTCCGAGTCCACGTGCAGTCCGACAGCCTCGTCCCAGCTGGCGAGGTTGGCCTTGAGGAAGTCGTCGAGCATCGTCAGCCCTCCGCGCCGGTGGGCCTGGTGGCGCGGAGCGAGTAGCTGAGCGGCAGGTCCTTGCGCCGCCCGCCCCCGGTGTCCGGCAGCCACCACCAGCGGTCCTCGTCCTGGATCATCCAGTCCCAGAAGGGCGCCGGCGAGGTCGGGAACTCGTGCAGGTGCTCGAGCCGCAGGCCGGCGCCGATGAGCGCGCCGGTGACCTCGGCGAGGCTGTGCTGCCAGCCGTAGGCGACGAGCCCGGTCGTGTCGGCGTCCCGGTCGGCGTAGCTGCCCTCGATGGGCTCGACGTCCGGCTGGTCCGGCGCCGGGAGGAGCCGGTACTTGACCTGCACGTCGTGCTCGCCCGGCACCTCGTCCAGGGCGTAGGCGAACGGGTGGATCTCGGCCAGGTAGAAGGTGCCGCCCGGCCGGAGGTGACGGGCGACGATGCCCGCCCACGGGTCCAGGTCCGGAAGCCACTCGATGGCGCCCCAGCTCACGAAGACGACGTCGAAGAGCCGGTCGCCGAGGTGTACGTCGGCGTCGTAGAGGTCGGCGTGGACGAACTCGGCGCGGCCGGACAGGCCGACCTCGCCGGCCAGGCGCCGCGCCAGCGCGATCGCCTCGTCGCTGAGGTCGACGCCGACCACGTCGGCGCCGAGGCGCGCCCAGCTGAGCGTGTCGAGGCCGAAGTGGCACTGCAGGTGCAGCAGCGCCGTGCCCTCGTGGATGAACGGACCGAGCTCCTCGCGCTCGAGCGGCCACAGCGACGTCGCTCCGGCCTTGAACCCCTCGACGTCGTAGAACGCGCTCTTCTCGTGGACCTTGGTCCAGTGGTTCCAGAGCTCGAGGTTGGCCGCCCGCGCCTCCGGCGGTATGGGGTCCGCGGGCGGCTGCCCGGCCTCGCCACTGCTCTTGCCCTCGCTCATCTCAGGGAGCCAGCCTCTCCAGCGTCCAGTCGCCGCGGTCGTCGAGCCGCAGCGCGAACCGTCCGGGGCACATCGGGCACTTGGCCTTCGCGCCCTCCGCGGGGTCCGGGCCCAAGTCGATGGCCCACCCGCAGAGCGGGCAGAAGAGTATCACGGGCGTCGCGGGGTCTTCCACGGTCCTGATGGTCCGGCGCAGGCCGTTGCGATGGCCCGCCTCGCCGCGCGCAAGCTCCTTGAACAACTCCACGAGCTCGGGGTCCGCGGCCCGATAGGCGAAGTGACCGTAGAGCGCGACGGCCTCGTCTTCGAAGTCGTAGTCAGAGCGGAGGGCGGCGAGGTCGTCGGCGTGGCCGCGGCTGCTGCCCATCCCCGGAGCCAGCGGGTGCCGGCCGGCGCCGCCGTCCCGTGCGTTTGGCGGCTCGAGGATGCGCGCCTCGAGCGCCTCGGCGTGCGACTCCGGGGCGTCCGCGTCCGGATCCTCGCCGTGAGCTCGCAGCCATTGCTCAAGGAGGCGGCGGTGTTCGGCCTCGTTGCGCCGCAGCGACTCCCAGTAGGTCACGAGGCGCGGGTCCGACGAGGCGGCGGGGTGCTCGAAGTACCTCGCCGCCGCCTCGCGCTCCAGGCGGAGCGCCTCGCGGACCATGGTTGTGTCGTTCCCGGCGCTCAGATCATCCGGCCCCTCGTCGGTCGGCCTTGCGGGCCGGCGTTCAGTCGGGTACGCGATAGGCGACAGCGCGAATGAGGCCGATGGTCTCGCCGTTCTCGCCCACGGTCGTGCTGTCGCTCATCGAGAACACGTTGTCGGCGCCCTCGTCCTTCAGGAACGCAGCCACCTGCGCGTCGAGGTCGTTGAGCTCCCGCATGGTGGCGAAGATCTTGATCGGCGTCGCGAACGTCCTCACCCTGATCATCATCGCTCCTCTCGTCGGTGCCTCGGCGGCCCGAGCTGCCGGTGTCTGCTGCTTATCCGCGGCGGAGACATCCATAACGTCGACCACCTAAGGTGAACTGCCGATTGTGTGCTTTGAGAGCGTCAGAAGTCTTGGATTGTGAACCGAACTACGATAGGGTCACGAACATGGAGACCACGTACGACAAAGACGGGCTGTACCTGGGCAGGCTCGCCGACGTGTTCGGCGATCCCACCCGGCGCAACATCTACCGCCACCTGCGCGGCTGCGACACGCCGCAGTCGGCGAGTGAGGTGGCGGAGGTCTTCGGCCTCCACCGCACCGTGGCGCGCGCGCACCTCGAGAAGCTCGGCGAGCTCGGCCTCGTCTCCACGTCCACGCGCCGGCGCCCCGGCGGCGGCCGGCCGGCCAAGATCTACCAGGTCACCGACGCCCGCCTCGAGGTCATGCTGCCGCCGCGCCGCTACGAACGTCTGGCGCGGCTCCTGCTCCAGCTCGTCAGCGACACGCTCGAGCCTGAGGTCGCCGCCACGGCGGCCGCCGCGCTCGGACGCACCTACGGCGAGCAGATGGCCGAGGAGTTCGCCGGCGACGGCGTCCAGCCGCCGGTCAGGCTCTCGCCGCGCGCCGTCATGGACTGGATGGAGCTCGCCGGCTACGGCGCCAGGCTCAGCTCCAGCGACAACGGCGAGACGGTGATCGAGGTCCACAACTGCGTCTACCGAGAGCTCTCCAAGGACTTCCCGGACGTGGTGTGCGCCTTCGACCGCCACATGCTGTGCGGCATGCTCGGTGTCGACTCGTCGGTCCACACCCAGACGCACGCGCTGAGCTCCGGCGACTCCTTCTGCCGCCACGAGTTCAAGCTCTAGCAGCGTCCCCTCAGGCGTCGCTTCCCGGCGCCCGCCCCATGAAGGCATCCATCGCGTTGTTCAGCCCGAAGAAGTCGGCGAGCTGGTCGAACGCCCACACCGGCAGCAGGCGCAGCGCAGGCAGCGTGCTCACCATGAACGGCATCTGCACGAGCGGCTGGTCGCGCTGGATGGCCTTGAGGACGCGGTCGGCGACGTCCTGCTCCTTCAGAACGGGGAGCAGGAAGGGGAACCGCGTCTTCACGCCTTTGAACATGCCCGTGTCGATGTAGTACGGGCAGACGGCGGTCGTGCGCACGCCGCAGCCGCTGCGCCGCAGCTCCTGCCTCAGTGACTCGTTGAACCCCACGGCCGCGAACTTGCTCGCCGCGTAGTCGGTCTCGCGGGCGGTGCCGATCAGGCCCGCGGCGGAGGCCACGGTCACGACGTGGCCGCTCCCGCGGGCTTTCATCGCCGGCAGGAACGCCCTGGTCGTCCAGAAGAGCGCCAGCGTGTTGACGGCGAAGGTGTTCTCGATGCACTCGTCGGACAACTCGAGCAGCGGCCGGCCGCCGACGACGCCGGCGTTGTTGACCAGGACGTCGACGTCGCCGGCCGCCGCGCGCACCTCGTCCGCGCACGCGTACACCTGCTCGCGGTCGCTCACGTCGCAGGCGAACGCGTGCGCGCCTGAGGCGCCGGCCGCGGCCGCCTCGAGGGCCACACCCTCGGCGCCGTCGGCGTCCAGGTCCCAGACCGTCACCGTCGCGCCGAGTGAGGCGCAGCCGAGCACGAGCAGGCGGCCGATGCCGGACGCGCCGCCGGTGATGAGGACGTGCTTGTTGTGGACGGCGGTCACAGTCTCCTCCTCGTCACTTGATGCCGGGGACGTACTTGAGCAGGCGCACGGCCTGCGTCATGACGGCGGCGTACTGGCCGTTGCCCAGGAACGGCGGGGTACCGATGTTGAGCACGTGCTCCGCCGCGACAGTCTGCGTCTCCGTGTACTTGACGAGGCCGTGGCGCCCGTGCCGGCGGCCGAGGCCGCTCTGCTTCCAGCCGCCCATCGGCGCGGCGGAGGCCCACGATGCCGCGTAGGCCTCATTGACGTTCACCGTGCCGGCCTCGATGCGGCCGGCCACCTCACGGCCGGCCTTGACGTCGCGGGTCCAGACGCTGGCGTTGAGGCCGTACTCGCTGTCGTTGGCGCGCGCGACCATCTCGTCGACCGACGAGCAGCGGCAGACGGCCGCGACGGGGCCGAACGTCTCGGCGCGGGACACCTCCATGTCCTCGGTGACTCCGGCCAGGAGCGTCGGCTCGTAGAAGTACGGGCCGAGGTCGGGGCGGGCCTTGCCGCCCGCCAGCACCTCGGCTCCCTTGCTCACCGCGTCGTCCACGTGCGCCGACACCTTGGCGAGCTGGTCGGCGCTCGTCAGCGAGCCCACGTCGTCGGCGAAGGTCAAGCTCGACCCGAGTCTGAGGGCCTTGAGCCGCTCGGCCAGGCGCGGCACGAACGCGTCGTAGATGGCGTCGTGCACGTAGACCCGCTCGATGCTGATGCAGAGCTGGCCGCCGTTGGACGTGATGCCCTGGACGGCGCCCGGGACGGCCCGCCAGAGCGGGGCGTCGGGGAGCACCAGCAGGGCGTTCTTGCCGCCGAGCTCCATGGCGCAGCCCATCAGGCGCTCGCCGCACTGAGCCGCGACGTTGCGGCCCGTCGCGGTGGACCCGGTGAACATGATGAAGTCGGCGGCGTCGATGAGCGGTGTGCCCAGCTCGGCGCCGCGGCCGGTGACGACCTGGAGGAGGCCCGCGGGCAGCCCCGCCTCCTCCAGCAGGCCGGCTGCCCAGAGACCGGTGAGCGGCGTCTGGGCGTCGGGCTTGAGCACGACTCCGTTGCCGGCGACCAGCGCCGGGAGGGCGTCGCCTATGGAGAGTGTGAACGGGTAGTTCCACGGCGCGATGATGCCGACCACGCCGCGCGGGCGGTGGTGCACGCGTGTGGACGTGAGCACGGGGAGCGCGCCCTGCGCGCGCCTCGGGCGCAGGAACTGCGCCGCGGCGTGCCCGTAGTAGCGCGCCTGGATGGCGACGTCGAGCACTTCCTCGAACGCATGGATGCGCGCCTTGCCGGACTCGAGCTGGATGAGGTCGAGGATCTCCTGCGCGTTGGCGATCACGAGGTCGTGGTAGCGGAGGAGGACGGCCGCGCGTTCTTCGACGGGTCGCGCGGCCCACTCGGCCTGCGCCTCCCGCGCCGCGGCGCAGGCTGCGTCCACATCGGCCGGGCAGCCCTTGGGCACGTGCGCCAGGACGGCGCCGGTGAAGGGCGCCTCCACAGGCATGAGGTCGGTGGGCGGGGCGACGGCCGCGCGCGCCGCGAGGCGCGCGAGCATCGCCGCGCTGACCCGCGGCGACCACTGGTCCTGCGGCGGGGCCGCGGCCCGGTCCGCCTCGGGGATCGGCTTGGTCTGTGTCATTATCCCTCCAGCCCCGGGCCACCGGGCGTCAGGTCCGCCTGGCCCGTTTGTCGTCGTACATGCGCTGGTCGGCGCGTTCGATGAGCTCCTGCAGGGTGGCTTGCTCGCCGGGCTCCCAGTCGACCGCTCCGATGCTGAGCGAGAGGCGGAAGGGTCGCCCGGTCTTGGCGTTGGCCAGCTCCAGGCGGCGCCGCAGGCGCGCCACGAGGTCCTGGGTGACGCCGGTATCGTCCTCGGCGAGGATGACGAACTCATCCCCGCCCACGCGGCCGACGACGTCCGACTCGCGGATGCTCGCGCGCATGACGTCGGCCACCAGGCGCAGCGCCTCGTCGCCTTGTGCGTGACCGAAGCGGTCGTTGATCGACTTGAGCCCGTCGACGTCGATGTAGATGATGCCGAGCCGCCTGGCGCGGCGGCGGGCGATGCGTATGGTGTGCTCCCCGAGGGCGAAGAGGCCGCGGCGGTTGTAGAGCCCGGTGAGGTCGTCCGACAGCGACAGCATGCGCAGCTGCTCCTCGCGCTGCCGCAGCGCTGCCTCCGCCGCCTTCTGCGAGGTGATGTCGATGATGTAGCCCTCGTAGGCTGTGACCGCGTCGTCCTCGCCGCGCACCGCGTGCGTGAAGTCGCGTATCCAGTGCGTCTCGCCGCCGGCGTCGGCGATGCGGTACTCCTGGACCCAGTGCTCGAGACCCGTGCGTGCCTTGTCGTTGCCGTCGTCGCTGATCCAGCCGATGTCCGCCGGGTCGACGATCTCCGAGTAGACGCGCCGGCCGCTCGTGAACTCCTCCGGCGTGTAGCCGTACGCGCTGATGTTGGGCGAGACGTAGTGCACCGTGCCCTGGTCGTCCACGTCCCAGCGGAAGGTGACCACCGGGCCGGCGACGAGCAGGTCGCGTTCCCGCTGCAGGTCGTCCTCGGCCTGCTTGCGGCGCGCGATCTCGTCGGTCAGCGTACGCTCGCGTTCTTCGAGCAGCGTCACCATGGAGTTGAACGCCGCCGAGAACTCGCCCATGAAATCGATGCGCTGCGTGTAGTCGCCGCGCGCGACCTCCTGCGTCTGCCTGGTGAGCTGGCTGAGGCGCGCGTGCATCTCGACGAGCGGGGCGGCCATGCGGTTGTCCGCTGACGGCAGCGGTGCGGAGAGCTCGCCACGAGACAGCGGGATGAGGAAGTCGCGGATCTCGGCGAGCATCCGGATGAAGTGGTTCACCGTGTGCGCGAGCGGGAGCGCCGCGGGCGAGCACGTCGCCTCGGCGACGGCGTGGAGGCCCCTCCCCTCGAGAAGGTCGCGCAGCGCCTGATCGATCTCGGCGATGCAGGCCAGGAGGTCGGTGCGGTCGCGGTCTTCGACGTGGGGCGTCACGCCGCGGCGCCCCATCCGTCGCCCGCGGCCTGCGTGCGGCGCCCGTGGCTTGTGGCGGTGCAGCCGTCCATGGTCACTCGTCTCCTCGTCCCCCGTGCAGGGCAGTCTACACCCGCCGCACGGGGGAGCGCGGGCCGCCGCGGCGAAGAAAGCGGCGAGTGTCGAGGAGGCCTGTGTGGGACCCAAGTCGCGTGTGAGCGTGCTCGCGGCGGCCGGCGCGGCGATGCTGCTCGCCGGCTGCGGCATCAGCGTGGCCACGCGGCCGTCGCCCACGCCGGCGCGGACGGCGACCATGGTCGCCGCGACGCCGCCGTCCCCCGCGGCCCCTCCGTCCGTTTCCCCGTCCGCGATCCCGGCCCCCTTGCCCATCTCGCCCGTCCCATGGGCTTCTCCGACCCCCTCGCCGCCGGCCGCGCCGCCGTCCGGCGCGTCGGCCGCGGCGCCGGGTGCGCCGGGGCCCCACGCCGCCGCGCTGGCGGCCGCCGCGCGGCGCGTCGCGGCCGCGGCTGCGGTGCGCCGGGCCGTCCCGGCGTTCGGCCAGCTGGCCGCTGACATGGTGGCGCGCAGCGGCGTCCCCGGCGCGGCCGTGGCCGTCGTCGCGGGAGACACGACCATGTACACAGCCTGCTTCGGCCTCCGCGAGATCGGCCGGGCCGACCCGTTGGACGGCGACACGCTGTTCCAGCTCGGCGGCGTGTCGCAGGCGTACACGACGACGTTGCTGGCCGCGCTGGCCGGAGAGGGCGAGCTGCGCTGGGACGAGCCCGTCCGCCGCGTCTGGCCCGCGTTCAGGCTGTATGACCATTGGGCCTCTCGAGACGCCACGTTCCGCGATCTGACTGCTGCGCGCAGCGGCCTGCCGGCGTACGCCGGCAGCGAGCTGCGCGCGTTCGGCTACAGTCGCGCCGAGATCCTGCGCCGCCTCCGCTACCTCCGGCCGGTGGCCGGGTTCCGTTCCGAGTACGCGCCGCAGGATGCCCTGGTCACCGCGGCCGCCACCGCCGCGGAGCGCGCCACCGGCGACGCCTGGGCGCGCCTCCTGCGCGAGCGCGTGCTGCGACCGCTCGGGGACGACGGCACGGTGATCAGCTTCCGCGGCTACTTGACGGCGGTCGACGTGGCCGCGCCGCACCGGCTCGTCGGCGGGACGATGGTCCCGCAGGCTCCCCAGGACGAGACGGTGTTCGCGCCGTCGCTTGGTGTCAGCTCGAGCTTGAGCCAGCTGGTGACCTTCGCGCGCCTGCAGCTCAACGGCGGCGCCGTGGGCGGCGTGCGCGTCGCGCCGGCGGCGCTGCTGGCGCAGACGCTGCGCGCGACGACGGCGACGGAGGCCGGCCCGTCCGGCCCGCAGGCGGCCGGCCTCGGCTGGCTCCTCTCGAGCTTCGACGGCCGGCTGGTCGCGAGCGCCGAAGGCGGCCTCGCGAGCGGGTCCAGTGCGACGCTCAGCCTGCTGCCCGACGACGGCGTCGCCATCATCGTGCT
>Ga0302299_10002955_pt1 | contig 10334 bp, 11 predicted proteins | sample III_Fen_N3_4_FD_198795 | JGI IMG/M metagenome (GOLD analysis project Ga0302299, IMG submission 198795) | Peat permafrost microbial communities from Stordalen Mire near Abisko, Sweden - III_Fen_N3_4 | ecosystem: Environmental > Terrestrial > Soil > Wetlands > Permafrost | place: Sweden: Abisko...
CGTAAGTCTGTCTGGTCTGATCATGCCTGCTCCCTTGGGCAATGCCTATGCCTTCAAGATGCGCCAAACTGACAGATCCGCGATAGGGTCGTCAGTCGACAGACTGATGACTGAAGACAATGAAGGGAACCATCCTTCGAATGGTTCCCTTCATGTCGTTTCGCTCCGTCGCTGGACAATCAGTTTTCGTGTAAATCGTTCCCCATCCACGGTCAGCTGGTAGTAGTACACCCCGGTGGTGGCGGGTCGTCCGTCCAGTTGCTTCCCGTCCCATCGCGCTCGATAGTCGCCGCACCTGAGTCGGCTACCAGTGAGCGCCACCGGGGTGTCACCCTCCAGCACGGGAATCGCCACCACCTGCACCAGCACGTTGTAGATCTTGAGGCTGACCAAGGGTACGTGACCCTTGCTGCACACCTCCGGAAGGATGGAGAACGGGATCGTCGTCGAACCGGTCAGCGAGTCGGACATTCCTTCCCCGAGTTCGACACGAACAGCGGGTGGTGCCTGACCACGGACCACCGTCGCTGTCCCCAGCGTGAGCGCCAACGCAAGCGTTGGGCACACCACGCGAACCATGGAAACTCCTGCTCAAACGAGGGATAGGGACTCTAGGCGCTCCGGGAAAACGGCTGGACTTAAGCTGCTGCCACTGCAAAACATGCGGACCACGGTCGAGGGGTGTCAAGCACCCTGAGCCGCTCCCGGCCGGGGGGCGCGAAGCCGCCGGCCGTCGCCCTCGCGATAGGTGATTCCGCTCCGGTCCGACCATTCCAGGAGCGGGATCAGGAACTTGCGTGAAAGCCCTGTTCGGTCCCGCAGCACCCCTGGCGTGATCTCACCCAGAGCCCCCACCTCCCGCACCACCCCGGCAAACCCCTCCAGCGCTTCTCGCGCCAGGTATCGGCCAGGCTCGACCCGGATCAGGTCCCCTCCCGCTGCCGCCTGCTCCAGCGCCGGTCCCGCCAGGGCCAGCCCCAGCCGGACCGCCACTGCCGCCACCGGCGGCGCCACCAGTCCTGCCTCCTTCACTGCCGTGACCAGGCGTCGCTGGTCCTCGAGGCTCGCCCGGGGCACTGCCCGAAAGGCCGGCACCGACACCACCCCCGATTGCAGGCGGAGTCGGCCCCCCTGCTCCGCGGCGCTGAGCGCGGCCTTCGCGACGGCGTCGGTGACCCGGAGGGAGTGCCGAAGCGTCTCGACCGACATCCCTGGCTCGTGGGGTTCCCGCTGGTGGAACCCCTCCACCTCACGCACCAGTTGTTCGCTCAGCCGCTCCACCTCACTCCGGCGAACCAGCATCTCGCCCGCCGGCATCAGCGTCGTAGAGTTCGTGACCAGTCGTTCACACTCGGACGGCGGCAGGCCCAGCAACACCGGAAGCAGGCGGAGTTCGAGTCCCATGCGGCGCCGTTCCACCAGCGCTTCGAGTCGTGCCGCCGGGTCGCTCGAGCCGAGACCCACCGGCGTATGGCGCCGGCTGCCGGGCAACGGATCAAGGATACGCCCGCCACCGATCACGCTCATCGGGCTGTAACTCCGAAGCACCAGCCGGTCAGTACCCCGGGCGAGAAGCGGCGATTCAAGGGTCAGGCGCGCCACGGTGGCCTGGCCCGGCGCGAGAGCGGTGTCGAGCCGCACCCGGGCCATCACCTCCGCGGTGCCGTGATGCACGCGTACCCTGCTCCGGTCAACCAGTGCGGCGGCGTCCCCCGCCAGCACCAGTTCCGCATCGACGCGAGTGGTCGCATCCCATCGCTCGCGGGCAAGCACCAGCACCTCGCCGCGCGCGATGTCATCCCGTTCCACGCCACTCAATGCCACCGCCGTCCTGGCCCCCGGCAACGAACGCTCCAGCGACCGGCCATACGACTCGATCGAGCGCACCCGCGCTTCGCGTCCCGCCGGCAGCACCACCACGTTGTCACCGAGCACCACCGATCCCGATATCGCAGTGCCGGTCACCACGGTGCCGGTACCCGGCACGGTGAACACGCGGTCCACCGGCATGCGGAACAGGTCGTGGACCTCGTGCGCCCGGCTCGTCCGCGCGAGCTCGACCAGTCTCGCGCGGAGCGCATCCATTCCCAGTCCCGTCGTCGCCGACGTCACCATTGGTTCGCCGAACGGCACCACCGACGATGCCAGCCACTCCGTCACTTCCGCCTTCACCAGCTCCAGCCAATCGGGATCGACGGCGTCCGCCTTGGTGAGCACCGCCACGCCAGTCGGCACCCGCAATTGCTCCAGCACCAGCAGGTGCTCTCGCGTCTGCGGCATGATCCCCTCATCCGCCGCCACCACCAGGATCACCGCATCAACGCCCGACGCGCCGGCCACCATGGTGCGCACGAAATCTTCGTGTCCCGGCACGTCGATGATGCCCGCCACCATGCCGGTACCAAGCTCGAGCGGAACGAAGTTGAGGTCGATCGTTATGCCCCGGCGCCGCTCCTCCGCCAGCCGGTCCGTCGGGCGCCCCGTCAGTGCCGTCACCAGCGCCGACTTGCCATGATCCACATGTCCCGCCATGCCGATGATCATGCCGGCCGGCTGCGCTGCTGCCATGACTCGAGCGCCGGCAGGTCGGCCGCCTCCGCCAGGTGGGTGCGCACCCAGCGCGCGAGCAGGCGACGATGCGCGGCGAGGTGCCGTGCATCGAAGAATGGCAGGTCGGCGTCGGGAGAAAGCAGCGCGGCGAGGTCGTCGAGCGCCTGGCGCGGAAGCTCCATGGTGGCGCGCTCGTGCGCGCACGCATTGCAGAGGGCGCCACCGTCGGTGAGGCTGAAGCGCACCGTGCCGCTCGCGGGAAGCGCCGACCCGTCGCGGGCACACGCCGCGAGTGCCGGCGCGAATCCGAGCGAGGACACCAGCTGCCACAGCGCACGAAGGCCGTAGCTCTCGACCGCCTCGGTGGGGATCGCCTCCAGCATCGCGAGCGCGTGCGCCATCACGTCGAAGCTCTCGGTGTGCGGTGCCGCGGGAGCCAGCCGCAGCATCACCTCCGACATCGCCGAGGCCGCGGCGTAGCGGTCGAGCTGCCCCGCCAGCCCCACTCGCAGGTGGGTCACGTCGAACGCGGTGAGCGTATGCAGCTCGCGGCCCTCCTTCGCGAGGTACTGCGCCGAGCCCTCGCTCAGCACCTGCAGCGCCGCGCCATACCGGCTCTTCGGCCGCAGCGCGCCCTTCGCCATGGCGCTCTGGATGCCGTGCTCGCGCGTCGCCAGCCGCACGATCTTGGACGTCTCACCGTACCGGAGCGTCGCGAGGACGATGGCGGGGGTGGAGACGAGTGGCATGGTGCAGCCTAGTGCATGGGAGGACGCGCGGCCATCGCGGCAGCGAGCGCGGCCTTGAGCTCCGCCCGCTGCCGCACGTACTGCGACCACGCCTCGGCACCCACCTCGGTCTCCCGCCCCGCGAACCGCGCGTCCAGGCGCGCGAGTGCATCGATCAACCCCGCCGCATCGCGCGCAACAGGCAGGGCCACCGGCTGGCTGGTACCGCTCCGCCGGCGCAGCAGGACAACTCCCCCGGTCAGCAGGCCGGCGGCAAGGAGCCCAGCCAGGGCCAGCGTCGCTTCCTTGCCGCCTTCACCCGGCACATCAAACGTCACGTCCACCGTGCCCGCCGCCGGCATCGAGCCAACCCACCGGCGATAGGTGCGTGCCTCGATTACCTGGCTGTCCCGCGCCGCAAAGCCCGGCGTCACCACCAGCGCCGTCGGCTCCTCCAGCAGCATCACCACGCTGTCGGTGGCCGCCGCGAATGGCACCTTGACGCGCTTCACGCCGACCGGAAAGGTGTACGTCACCATCAGCTGCCGGTCACCCGGCGAGAGCGGGGCCGAGATGGTGAGCGAGTCACCCTGGTGCCCCACCGCGGCCGCCGAGAACTCGCTCTCGCCCGGAGTGAAGTCCTCGATGCCGGCCGGCATCGGCATTGCCCACACCGGTGCTGCACTGTCGCGCGCCACCCGCGTCATGTCGCCGCGGTTCTGCAGTACGATGAGGTCGAGCGCGGCGCGCCGGCCACCCTGTTGCGGCCGGCCGATCATCAGGTAGCGCCCGGCCAGCGACACCGGCGCCGACGATGACGTGTCCGCCACCAGGACCACAAGGTTCGTATCCGAACCCTGGCCCGTGGGTTTGGCCGGCCGCGAGAAGTATTCGATGCCATCGTGCCGTGAACTGGTGAGGAGCAGCGCGGAGGTGTCCGCCACCACCCGGAACTGGAAGTGGCCGGCGGCATCGGAGAGCACCGAATCCACCGGCCCCTGGCGCGTTGCCGTGAGACGGTGCAGCACGACGCGCGCACCCGCCAGCGGCACGGTGTCGCCCGAGGCGAGGCGTGCCACGGTACCGCCCACGCGTGCCTGGGCTGCCACGCCGGACGGCGTCAGCAGGCCCGTTACGAGTACGGCCAGCGCGAGGCTACGGGCTGAAGCGGCCGAAATCCTGGGGATCGAGCTTCTCGAGGTAGTGCTTGAGCGACTCGGGATCGATGGTCGGCTCGGGGCCGTCATCGCCCGACTGCACGGCGGCGTCATCGAACAGGCCCTCAGCGGCGAAGATGGGCGCGTGCAACCGGAGCGCGAGCGCGATGCTGTCGGACGGCCGCGCATCGACCTGGAAGACATGGTCGTCGCGGTGGATCTGCAGTTCGGCGAAGTAGGTGTTCTCGCGGACGGCGCTGATGATCACCCGGCGGAGCGATCCCCCGAGACCGGTCAGCACCTGCTTGAAGAGGTCGTGCGTCAGGGGGCGCTGGGCCCGCACCCCCTGCATTTCCATCGCGATGGCGTTCGCTTCCGCCGGGCCGATCCAGATGGGCAGGACACGTGTCCCGCCCTTCTCCCTGAGGAGCACCACGGGCGAGTTGCTCGCCCGGTCCACGCGAATGTCGGACACGGTGACTTCGATCACGCCACCGATCCGGACCGCCGGCTAGCGCAGGGCGCGAATGAGCGCCTGCGCCTTGTCGGTCCGCTCCCAGGTGAAGAAGTCGACCACCCGCCCATCAACCCGGCGGCTGTAGGGCTTGCGGCCGAAGTGACCATACGCCGAGGTGGCCGAGTAGATCGGCTTCCGCAGCTTGAGCGCCGTGATGATGCCGCGCGGCGTCAGGTCGAAGACCTCGCGCACCGCCGCCTCGAGCCTGCCGTCGGGCACCGTGCCGGTGCCGAACGTCTGCACCATGACGGACACCGGGTCCGCCACGCCGATGGCATAAGCCACCTGCACCTCGCAGCGGCGCGCGAGCTTCGCGGCGACGATGTTCTTCGCCACCCAGCGCATCGCGTACGCCGCCGACCGGTCCACCTTCGACGGGTCCTTGCCGCTGAACGCGCCGCCGCCGTGCCGCGCCATGCCGCCGTAGGTGTCCACGATGATCTTGCGGCCGGTGAGGCCGGCATCGCCGTGCGGGCCGCCGATGACGAAGCGCCCCGTGGGGTTGATGAAGAACTTGACCCCGCGTGATTCGAGCTTGTGCGCCCGCAGCACCGGCTTGATCACCTGCTCGATGACGGTACGGCGAATCGTGCCCTGGCTGAGTTCGCGACCGTTGTAGCGCTCCGCGTGCTGCGTGGACACCACCACCGTCTTCACCCGTACCGGGCGGTCGCCATCGTACTCCACCGACACCTGGCTCTTGCCGTCGGGACGGAGCCACTCCACCGGCTTCTTTCCGTCGGCGCCCTTGCGCACCGCGGCCAGCCGCTCGGTGATGCGGTGTGCCAGCATGATCGGCAGCGGCATCAGCTCGCGCGTCTCGTCACTGGCATAGCCGAACATCATGCCCTGGTCGCCCGCCCCCTCGCGGTCCACGCCCATCGCGATGTCCGGCGACTGGCGGTCGATGGTGCTGAGCACCGCGCAGGTGCGCCCGTCAATGCCGAAGTTGGCATCGGTGTAGCCGATGCGGTTCAGCGTCTCGCGGACGATGTCGGGGATATGCACGTACGTCGTCGTGGTGATCTCGCCCGCCACCACGGCCATGCCGGTGGTGACCAGCGTTTCACAGGCCACGCGGGCCCGGGGATCATCGGCGAGGATCGCGTCCAGCACCGCATCGGAGATCGCGTCGGCGACCTTGTCGGGATGACCTTCGGTGACAGACTCGGACGTGAAGACGTGCTTCGTGTTCTTCGCCATGATCCTGGGGGAAAGAGACGTAGTGTCGCCCGGTTCAGGGCGACCGTGGTGGAGTGGGCAAGCTAACGACGCGCCCACGGGCCTGCAACGCGGCGTGGGGGTCGATCAGGCGCAGGTCCACGTGTGCCGCCACCGCGTCGCGGAGCGCCGCGTCCACGTCGGCCGGGCTGCGCGCATCGAGCGCCGCTTCGGCGGCGGCGCGCGCCGCCGAGAGGGGCACGCTGCGAATGACCCACTTCACCAGCGGGATCGACGGGGGCGCGATGCTGAAGATGCGGAAGCCGAGCCCCACGAGGAGCACCGCGCTCAGCGGCTCCGACGCCATCTCGCCGCACACGCTCGCCGGCAGGCTCCGGGTCGCCGCCGCCGCCACGATCTGCGCCAGCTGCCGCACCACCGCCGGGTGATGCGACGTGAATCGCTCCGCCAGCCGCGCGTTGCCCCGGTCGAGTGCCAGCGTGTACTGGGTCAGGTCGTTGCTGCCCACGCTGAAGAAATCGCTCACTTCAGCCAGCTTGTCCGCGATGAGCACCGCCGCCGGCGTCTCGATCATCACGCCAACCCGGAGCTGCGTCGCCGCGCGGAACCCGCCCTTGATGAGCGACTGGCGCTCCTCTTCCAGCAGCGCCCGCGTGTCGGTCACCTCGTCCACCCGCGTCACCAGCGGCAGCATGAGCTGCACGTTGCGATCAGCCGCCGCGCGCAGCACCGCGCGCAGTTGCGTGCGGAACATCTCCGGCTGGTCGAGGCACACCCGGATCGAGCGCCAGCCGAGGAACGGGTTCGCCTCCTGCGGCATGCGGAACATCGCCGGGAACTTGTCGCCGCCCAGGTCGTACGACCGGATGATGACCGGGCTGTTGGGGAACGCCAGGCTCACTCGCTTGAAGTACGCGTACTGCTCGGCTTCGGTCGGCAGCTGGGCGCGCCCCGTCAGCAGGAACTCGGTGCGCAGCAGCCCCACGCCCTCGGCACCCGAGCGCATCGCCGCTTCAATTTCGTCGGGCAGGTCCACGTTGCCCATCATGCTGACGCGCACTCCGTCCGGCGTCTCCGCCGGCAGCGCCACCACGCTCTCCAGCTGGAACTCGAGCCGGTGGCGCCGGCTGATCTGGACCTTCGCCTCCTCCAGCTCCACCGGTGTCGGGTCCACCGTGATGACGCCCGCCTGCCCGTCGATCAGCACCAGCGTTCCCTCGGGAATCTTGCCGAGCGCGCCGGTGACGCCCATGACCGTCGGGATGCCGAGCGAGTGCGCGAGGATCGCCGCGTGCGACGTCCGCGTGCCCTCCTCGCTGATGAGGCCCACCACGTGCTCGCGATCGAGCTGTACCGTCAGGCCCGGCGAGAGTTCGTGCGCCACCACGATCATCTGCTCGTCGTGCGGCAGCGACCAGATGTCCTGGCCCGCGCGCCCCATCAGCACGTTGAGCATCCGCAGCTGGATGGCGTGCAGGTCGGCCAGCCGGTCCCGCAGGTGCGCGCTCTGCGACGCCGACCAGAGCGCGCGCAGCTCGAGGGCCTTGAATTCGTAGGCGGTCTCCGCCGCCAGCAGGTTGTTGCGGATGAGAACTTCGGCCGACGCCAGGAAGTCCTCGTCCTGCACCATCAGGATCTGCGCGTCGAAAATCCGCGACTCTTCGTCGCCTGCCCGCTCCAGCACCTTGCGGCCCAGCTCCTCGAGGTGGGCCACCACCGTCGTCACTGCCGCGCGCAACCGCTCCACCTCGCGGTCCACCTCCTCGGGGCGCACCGTGCGGTCCGGTACCTCGGGGAAGTCGGGCCGCATCAGCACCGTGCGCGCGAACGCCACCCCGGGCGACACGCCGATGCCGCGGAGCTGCTGGTGCATGCTCATGTTTCGCCGAACCCGTTGCGGATGAGCGCCTCGAGGGCGGCCACCGCCGCCTCCTCGTCAGCGCCCGTGGCGCGCACGACCACGCTGCTGCCACACTCCGCCGCGAGCATCATGACGCCCATGATGCTCTTGCCATTCACCGACATCTCGTCACGCGCGAGCTCGATCTCCGACGAGAAGCCTGCGGCCAGCCGGACGAATTGCGCCGCCGGCCGGGCATGCAGCCCCAGGGAGTTGACGATCTCGATCGTGCGCTCGGTCACAGCATTACCATCCCTCCGGCAGCCAGCAGGACCAGCACGACCAGGGCATAGCGCACCGCACTGTAGTGCGTGCCGCCCCAGCGGGAGAGCGCCACACCACCCATCGCCAGGAACACCGCCAGCACCATCGCCTGCGGGCCGAGGCCCTTGAGCAACCAGCGCCCGGCCAGCGGCACCGCGAGCCCGACCGCGAACCCCGCCACCGGCCCGACCCGATCGGCCGCCCACGGCAGCCACGAGCGGCCCACCGCGCCGCCCACCTGCAGCCCCTCGTGCAAGCCGGTGCGGAGCGACCACCACGCGGTGCTCACCCGCACCGTGTTGTACACCAGCAGGAACCCCGCGACCGCCCACACCCCGGCTCCGAGCACGACGGCGGCAATGGCAAGCGCCGAGAGCGCCGGTACCACGCCCGCCCAGAACAGCCGGTCGCCGATGGCGCCGAGGGGACCGCACAGCGCCGTGCGCAGCCGGCTCACCTGCTCCCCCGGCACCCCGTCGCGCTCCGCGCGCGCCAGCGCGCCAAGTGCCAGGCCGGCGAGGTTCGGGTTGCAATTGAAGAACTCGGCCGAGCGCACGACGGCTGCCGTGTGTCGCGCCGGGTCGCGCGTCTTGAGTTCGTCGAGCAATGGCTCGGCCGCGTAGCCCATGCCGATACCCAGCATGCGCTCGTAGTTCCAGTCACCCTGGATTGCGAACAGCCGCGCGAACGCCAGCGCCCTGCCCTGCGTCTTCATCCGAGACCGAGCGCGATGACCAGGCCCGCCGCGAGCCCGGCGATCAGCCAGTAGAGCCGGGGTCCGCGCCCCGCACTCCGCGCCGCGCCGCCCGCCACCGCCGCGAGCGCGCAGCCGATCGCCGCCGCGGCGAGGAGTCCCTGCAGCCGGGGCGGAAACGGCGGGAAGGCGCGCAGCAGCAGCGCCCCCGCGAGTCCGAGTGCCGTGAGCAGCACGCCCCGGATCGCGTCCCGTCCGAGTCCGCCCCATTGCAGCGCACGCAGCCCCGGCTGGCTCCCGGCGGCGAGCGCCGCCGCCCGGTCATGCAGCGCCTCCGCATTGCGGTGACGCAGCCGCTGCAGGCTCCACCCGCCCAGCACCGCGAGCAGCAGTGCCAGCAGCACCGCCATGCCCATGCGCTCCGGCCAGGGCGCGCCCGCCGCCGCCGCCACCGCGGCCACCGTGGCCGGGCCATGATCGGGATAGCGCGCCGCACCCACCGGCAACACGTCGAGCGCGAACAACTCCAGCAGGACGCCCAACGAGAGGCCGGTCGTCACGTCGCCGGCAATGAGTCCCGCCACCGTGCCCGCCACCAGCGGGCGCGCATACATCGCCTGCGGCACGCTCACCAGGTCGAGTGCCACCAGCGTGCCCCAGCCCAGGAGCAGCAGCAGCGTCCCGGCATCCAGCGGACTCACGTCATCGATCCAAGTGGGACCGGCGTCGCCGTCGGCAGGTCCTGGCCCGCGATTTCGGCACCTTCCGCGGCCAGCGCCGCCAGCAGGCGCTGCTCCTCCGGACTGAGATAGACATACGGCAGGCGCTCCACCCGGCCCGGCCGGTGATGAATGCCACCGAGGTTGATCTTGCGAATGATGGTTGGCGCCGCGCGATAGAGCTGGGCGGCGGCCTCGACACTGCCCAGCAGCACCGCCGTGCGCCGGCCATCGGCGTCCCAGGCGCGGACCTGCACCCCGGCGCTCGCCACGGTGGCGAACACCACCTCGAGGCCCTGGGGCACCGCCATCCGGTAGAGGTCCTGCTCCCAGTCGCTCTGCGCCACCTCGTCGTCGGCCAGCACGAACCGCTGGATCCCGAGCGGCTGCCCCCACCCCACCACCACCTGCCCATGGATCAACCGGTCGTCCACCCGGCAGAGCACCAGCGTCATGCCGAGACCTGGATCGCCTTCTCGCCGATCTCGACCGCGCGCTTCGCCGCTTCATCGGGCGAGAGCTCGCGGTGAAACACGAAGTCGAGCAGCATCGCCAGGTTGACGCCCGTCACCACGCGCACGTTGGGGCGCTCCCGAAGTCGGCGCAGCACCGCGAACAGGCAC
>Ga0302299_10002956_pt1 | contig 10334 bp, 8 predicted proteins | sample III_Fen_N3_4_FD_198795 | JGI IMG/M metagenome (GOLD analysis project Ga0302299, IMG submission 198795) | Peat permafrost microbial communities from Stordalen Mire near Abisko, Sweden - III_Fen_N3_4 | ecosystem: Environmental > Terrestrial > Soil > Wetlands > Permafrost | place: Sweden: Abisko...
GGCCTGGGCGCGGCGGACGGGCCGCCCGAGCCGGCGTCGCACGGGCTCCTGACGCTCGGCGGGGACGGTCCGCGTGAACGCTTCGCGGCGGCGGTCCGCGCGCTCGGCCCGCCCGGGGACGTCGCACTGCTGCTCGGAGAGTCCGGGCGAACGCGGGCCTGGGCGCTTGCCGCAGCCGGGCTGCCCGTGCTCGTCGCTCCTGACGTCGCCTGGAGGCTGGGGCTCGGCGACGATGCGGTGCGCCTGCGGTCGTGGCGGCCCGGCGACGCTGCCCGGCAGCTCGGCGAGCTCGCGCAGGCGCCCGGCGCGCAGGCGCGGAACGGGGAAGCGTGGGCGCGCCTCCTCTCCGAGCGCTCATGGCCCCGTGCCGCCGGCCTGATCCACGGATGCTGCCGCGACGCGCTCGCGGGCTCCACCCCTGCTCGCTCATAGACTGGCGCGCGTGCTCGACGGTTCAGCTCCAGCCTCCCGCGACCGCCGGTGGACGATCGCCGCCGTCGCGTTCGCCCTGCTCGCCGCCGTCGGCCTGATGTACATGGGCCGCGGAATCGGCTTCTGGTACGACGAGTGGAGCTTCCTGCTGACGCGCCGCGGCTGGACGGCGGACGCGTTCCTGCAGCCCCACAACGAGCACATCGTCGTGCTGCCGGTGCTCGTCTACAAGCTGCTCTTCGAGACCGTGGGCCTGTCGAGTCACTGGCCCTACCGCATGCTCCCGGTGATCCTGCACGCCGCGATCGGCGTGACGGTGTTCCTGCTGGCGCGCTCACGCGTCGGCGGCCCCGCGGCGCTGGTCGCCGCCGGTCTCGTGCTGGTGATGGGCCGGACCGCGCAGAACCTCCTCTGGGCCTTCCAGATCGGGTTCCTCGGCTCCGTCCTCGGCGGCCTGCTCGCGATGCTCGCGATCGACCGCGGGCGGCAGGTCGCGGCATGCATCGCGCTCGTCGCCGCGATGCTGTGCTCGGGCCTCGGCATTCCGTTCGCGCTCGGCATCACGGCCGAGCAGCTCGCCGGCCGGCGCTACCGGTCGCTCTGGGTCCCGGCCGTGCCGCTGGGCATCTACGCCGTGTGGTGGCTCGGGTACGGGCGCGGCACGAGCCACATCACCGCCGACAGTGCCTCGCAGGCCGCGGAGTGGGCGACGAACACGGCCGCGGCCGCCGCCGGGTCGCTGGTCGGGCTGACGATCGACTGGGGCCGCGTGCTCCTGGTGCTGCTCGTCGCGGCGCTGATCATCCACGTCGTGCGGCAGCAGCGCGGGACGCCCCGCCTCGCCGGGCTGATCGTGGCGGCCGTCTCGTTCTGGGGTCTCAGCGGCGTGCTCAGGTCGCTGACCGTCGACCCGTCGACGAGCCGCTACCTGACCCTCGGCTCGATCGTGATCCTGCTCGTGGTCGTCGAGCTCCTGCGCGGCGTGCCGCTGACCGCGCGCGCGCTGGTCGCGGGTGGGCTGCTCGTCGTGTTCGCGGGGCTGTGCTCGCTGCCCGCGCTGCGCGGGTACGCCAAGGAGCAGCGGGTGTGGAGCGGGCTCGTCGAGGCCGAGCTCGGCGCGGTCCAGCTGCGAGGGCCGGGCGGACCGCGGACGTTCCCGGTCGATCAGACCTACGCCCCGCAGTTGCAGGCCGGCCCGTTCCTCGATGCGATCCGCGACGAGGGCTCGAGCCCCGCGGACACGCCCTCCGAGCTCGCGCACGCCTTCAACGCGGAGCGCCGGCAGGCCGACCGCGTCCTGCAGAGCATTGCGCTGATCACGGCGCCGGCGACCGGCACCGCTCCGGGGAACTGCGTCCGGCTCACGGCGAGTCCCGTCGAGCGGACGGTTCCCGCCGGCGGCCTGGTGCTCGACGGCCGCGGGCACGCCGCGGTCCAGATGCGCCGGTTCGCCGACGACATCGTGAACCCGGTCACGCGGGTCACGGTCGCGGGCCCCACCGTGCTGCGTTTCGCGCCCGACCGCTCGCCGGTGCCCTACCGCGTGCGCGTCAGCGCTGGCGACGGCGTCGTGCGGCTCTGCGGCTGACCGGCCCGATCCGCCATCCTGTAGTCCGATGCGCCGCCGCCTCGAGACCACCCCACAGCGCTACCACCAGCTCGCGACCGCCTCGCTGATCCTGCTCACGCTGATCGTCTTCAGCGGCGCAGCCGTCCGCCTGACGGGCTCGGGCCTGGGCTGCCACGGCTGGCCGTCGTGCGAGAAGGGTCAGGTCGTCGCGCCGCTGCAGACGCACGCCGTGATCGAGTTCACGAACCGCGCGTTCTCCGGCGTCGTCGCGCTCGTCGTGATCGCCGCCGGGCTGCTCGCGTTCTACCGCGTGCCGCCGCGCCGCGACCTGAAGATCCTCGGCCTCATGCTGCCGCTCGGCGTCGTCGCGCAGGCCGTGCTCGGCGGTCTCAGCGTCCGCTACGACCTGAAGCCGGGCTTCGTGATGGGCCACTACGCGCTGTCGCTGATCCTGCTGATCGCCGCCTGGGCGCTCTACTGGCGCTCGAAGCCGGAGTACGAGGCCGGCCTGATCGAGCCCGGCGCGGCCGACCGCCTGACGATGTGGGCGACGCGCCTGCTGCTTCCGATCGGCGCGCTGATGGTCGTCGCCGGGACCGCCGCGACCGCGGCCGGCCCGCACGCCGGCGGCGCGGGCACGAACGACCTCGTCGACCGCCTCTACGTGAAGGGCAGCGACACGCTGAGCTGGGCGGTCGGCAACCACACGACGATCGGGATCGTCTTCGGCCTCGCGGCGCTCGCGGCGCTCGGCATCGCCTGGTACCGGCGGGCCTCGCGCGGGCTGCTCCGCGCGCTCGTGACCGTCGTCGTGCTGCTCGGCGTTCAGGGCCTGATCGGCGCGATCCAGTACCAGTCGCAGCTGCCCGCGGAGCTCGTCTGGGTCCACGTCTGCCTTGCGACGATCACCTGGGTGGCGCTGCTGTGGGCGTGGAGCACGGCGGGCACGCCGCTGCCGGAGCGCGCCGGCGCGCCCACGGGCGCCGCGCAGCCCGGCGGCGCCGGCGCTGCGTGAGCGGCGGCGAGCGACCGGCCAGGCCGGCGCTGCTGCTGGCCGCGACGATCCTCGGCAGCGCGATGGTGTTCATCGACTCGACGGTCGTGAACGTCGCGCTGCCGGCGCTCGCGCATGACCTCGGGGCGTCGCTGGCCGCGCAGCAGTGGGCGGTCGAGGCGTACCTGCTGACGCTCGGCTCGCTCGTGCTCGTCGGCGGCTCGCTCGGCGACCTGCTCGGCCGCCGCCGCGTCTTCATCTGGGGCGTCGCCGGCTTCGGCGTGACGAGCGTCCTCTGCGCGCTCGCGCCGAGCTCGGGAGCGCTGATCGCGTTCCGCACGCTCCAGGGCGTGGCGGGCGCGCTGCTCGTGCCGAGCTCGCTCGCGATCATCACCGCGTCGTACAAGGGCGCCGCCGCGCGCGGCGCGGCGATCGGCTCGTGGACCGCGTGGACGAGCGCGGCGATCGCCGTCGGTCCTTCGGTCGGCGGCGTCCTCGTCGACACCGTCTCGTGGCGGCTCGTCTTCGCGATCAACGTGCCGGTCGCGATCGCGGCACTCTGGCTGACGGTGCGCGGCGTGCCGGAGCTGCCCGGCCGGCCGGACGCGCAGGTCGACGTCGTCGGCGGCGTCCTCTGCGCCCTCGGTCTCGCGGGACCGGTGTTCGCGCTGATCGAGCAGCCCTCACGCGGCTGGGACGACCCGCTGATCCTCGGCGCGCTGATCGGCGGGCTCGCGATGCTCGCGCTGTTCTTCGCCTGGGAGGCGCGCTGGGCGCGCGCGCCGATGCTGCCGCTGCAGCTCTTCCGCTCGCGCAACTTCGCGGTCGGCAACGGCGCGACGTTCGCGGTCTACGCCGGCCTCGGCGCCGCGACGTTCTTCCTCGCGCTGTTCCTGCAGGAGGTCGCGGGCTACAGCGCGCTCGGGGGCGGCCTCGCGCTGCTCCCGCTGACGCTGATGGTGCTGACGTTCGCGCGGCGCTTCGGCGCGCTGTCGGGCCGGCTCGGCCCGCGGCTCTTCATGGGTCTGGGCCCGCTCGTCTGCTCGGCCGGCCTGCTGCTGTGGCTGTCGCTCGACGAGCGCGGCACGTACGTGACGCAGGTGCTTCCCGGAGCGATCGTCTTCGGCCTGGGCCTCGCGATGACGGTCGCGCCGCTGACCGCGACGGTCCTCGGCGCGGTCGCCTCCGAGCACGCGGGCGTCGCGAGCGGCGTCAACAATGCGATCGCGCGGATCGCCTCGCTGCTGGCGATCGCGATCGTCGGGGCCGTCGTCACGACCGTGCTCCTGGATCGCGGCGGCGCGGGCGCGACCCGCCTCGGTGCCGGGGACGTGTCGGCATCGGTCTCGGCGTTTCATGCGGGGCTCCTGTGCGCCGCGGTCCTGGTCGGGCTGGGCGGCGTCGTGTCGCTGATCGGGATCCGCAACCCGACGGCCGCAGAGCGGGCCGAGACGCACGCGAGCACTTGAGCCGGGGCCCGATCGTGACATTGGTCACGGTTCCGTCCGCAAACACCGGGATGGTTCCCGTTGCACGGTTGCGCGCGTCAGTGCGTCTCTGTTCGATCAGGGGAGAGTCAGCGGATGGATCGGCCGATCATCTATGCCAGCAGCGTCACCCGGCGGCAGGCCCGCTGGCGTCGCGCACGGCGCCGCGGAGGCCTGCTCGGCCCCCGGCTCGCGATGCTCGCGCTCAGCGCGTCGGCATGCGCGTTCGCGGTGACCGTGCTCGAGCGGCTGACGTAGGGCGCGGCCGCCGCGGCGGTCCCCAGGCCCCGAAAGGAGCATTGAGCACACCCGCGTGTGCTCAAGCGTCCTTTCGTCAGCTTCGCCCGAGGTGCAGCAGCCGCTCGAGCAGCGCCACGACCGCCGCGGGCTCCGCGGTGATCCGGCGCCAGGTCAGCCGGATGACGCGGGTCCCGGCGGCCGCGAGATCGGCGTCGCGCCGGCGGTCGCGCTCGAACGCCTCACGGTGCGCGTGGAACGCAAAGCCGTCGAGCTCGACGACGAGCCGCTCGGCCGCCCAATGCAGGTCGACGAGATGTCCCGCGACCCTCACGTTGGCCCGCGGCTTCGGCAGGCCGGCGGCCGCGATGAGGTCGAGTAGCCGCCGCTCGGCCTCCGACCGCGTGGCCGTCGGCCCGGGCCCGCTCGCCTGGGCGATCCGGCTGAGCGCGGCAGCGCCGCGTCGGCCGCGGTGGGCTGCGCAGGCGGCGGCGAAGTCGCGCTGCGTGATCAGCCGACGGACGCGCGCCTCCTCGATCGCCCACTTGAGATCGCGCTCGGGCAGCACGGAGGCGAGGTCGATCAGCGTGCGCGCGGGCGCCGTCACCGGCAGGCCGTCGCGCCGCCGGAGCTCCGCTGCACCGAGCGTGGAGCTGCGGTGGATCACGATGCCCGCTCGAGGCCGGGGCCGCCGGCCGGCCGGGACGGTCACGTGCACCGGACCGGTCCCGTCGCGGTGCTCGAGGATCCTCAGTCGGTAGGCGGCGCTCCGGTGGCTGAGGACAGCGGCCGCGCCGCAGGCGAGCAGCGCGCCCGTCTCGAGTGCCAGGGGGAGCGGCACCGGGTGCCCGACGAGGTACACGCCACGGTGGATCGGGTGCAGCCGTCCGCTCGCCACGCGGTGCTGGATCGCCCGGCGCGACACGCCCGCGTTCATCAGCTGCCGCGACGCGACCACGAACCGCTGCCGCCTCGCGATCCTCTCGATGACCGCGTCGACGGAGGTCACGAGCGAAGCGTTGAACACACCCTGGTGTGCTCAACGCTCCTTGCGGCGCGGGTCGGGGTGCTCGAGCGGGCCATCCAGCCACTCTCGGCGCCCCGTCAAGCGCGAAGGCCCTCGCGCGGACTTTCGCGCGAGGGCCTTCGCTGAGCCTGCGGAGACCGCAGGCGTCCTACGCGTGCGCCGGCGCCTGCACCGGCTCGAGCGCCAGCTCGAGGACCTCGCCGATCGTCATGACCGGGTGGAAGGTCATCGCCTCGCGGACCTCGTCCGGGACGTCGTCCAGGTCGCCGCGGTTGCGCTCGGGGAGGATCACGTCGGTGAGCCCCGCGGCGTGCGCCGCGAGCACCTTCTGCTTGAGCCCGCCGATCGGCAGCACGCGGCCCTGCAGCGTGACCTCGCCGGTCATGCCGACCGTGTGCTTCACCGCGCGGCCGGTCAGCAGCGAGGCGAGCGCCGTCGTCATCGTGACACCCGCGCTCGGCCCGTCCTTCGGGATCGCTCCCGCGGGGACGTGCACGTGGAACTCGCGGTTCTCGAATGCAGACGGCCCGATGCCGAGCTCGTCGTGGTGCGCGCGCACATACGTGAGCGCGATCCGCGCCGACTCCTTCATCACGTCGCCGAGCTGGCCGGTCAGCGTGAGGCCGCCCGAGCCCTTGCCGGGCATCGCGTTGGCCTCGACGAACAGGACGTCGCCGCCGGTGCCGGTCACCGCGAGACCCGTCGCGACACCGGGAACGGCGGTGCGTGCGGCGGACTCCTGGAACACCTTCTGGCGGCCGAGTGCCTCGCGGACCAGCTCGAGGTCCACCACGATCGGTGCCTCGCGCTCGCCCGACGCGACCTTCGTCGCCGTCTTGCGCAGCAGGGTGCCGGCCTCGCGCTCGAGGTTGCGGACGCCCGCCTCGCGGGTGTACTCGCTGACGATCGTGCGCAGCATGTCGTCGCTGACGGTCACCTCGTCGGGGCGCAGGCCGTTGCGCTCGAGCTGCCGCTTCCAGAGGTAGTCACGAGCGATCGCGACCTTCTCCTCGACGGTGTAGCCGTCGAAGCGGATGACCTCCATGCGGTCGAGCAGCGGCCCCGGGATCGTCTCCGCCTGGTTGGCCGTGGCGATGAAGATGACATCGCTGAGATCGATCTCGAGATCGAGGTAGTGATCGCGGAACGTCGAGTTCTGCGCGGGGTCGAGGACCTCGAGCAGGGCGCTCGACGGATCGCCGCGCCAGTCGGCGCCGACCTTGTCGACCTCGTCGAGCAGGATCACCGGGTTCATCGTCCCGGCGTCGCGCAGCGCGCGCACCAGGCGGCCCGGGAGCGCGCCGATGTACGTGCGGCGGTGCCCGCGGATCTCGGCCTCGTCACGCACGCCGCCGAGCGACATGCGCACGAACTCGCGGCCCATGGCGCGCGCGATCGACTCGCCGATCGAGGTCTTGCCGGTGCCGGGCGGGCCGATCAGCGTGAGGATCGCTCCACCGCGCGCGGCGTCGCGGGCGCGGGTCTTGTCACCCGACGCCTCGCCCATGCCGCGCTCGGTGCGCAGCTTGCGCACGGCGACGTACTCGACGATGCGGTCCTTGACGTCCTCCAGGCCGGCGTGGTCCTCGTCGAGGATGACGCGGGTGTGCACGGGGTCCAGGCGCTCGTCCGAGCGCTCGCCCCACGGCACGGCGACCAGCCAGTCGAGGTAGTTGCGGATCATCTGGCCTTCGCCGGAGCCGCCCTCGCCCATGCGCTCGAGGCGCGCGAGCTCCTTGTCGGCCTGCTCGCGCACGTGGTCCGGCATGCCGGACTCCTCGATCTTCGTGCGGTACTCGTCGGCGACGGAGCCGTCGTCCTCGCCGAGCTCGCGGCGGATCGACTCCATCTGCTTGCGCAGCACGTAGTCACGCTGCTGCTTGGCGGTGCCCTCCTCGACGTCGTCGCGGATCTTGCGCCGCACCTGCAGCTCGGCCAGGCGCTCGCGCTGCATCGCGAGGGCGAGCACGAGGCGCTCGGTGACGTCGGTCGCCTCGAGGATCTCGACCTTCTGCGCGAAGGTGAGGTCGGGCGCGTAGCCGGAGGTGTCGGCGAGCGGGCCGGGTTCGACGATCGCGCGGACCCATGCCGCGACGCGGCCGTCGTCGCCGCGCAACTCGAGGATCTCCTCGACCGTCGCGCGGTACTCGCGTGCCAGCTCGCGGGTGCGGCCGTCGACCGGCGACTCGTCGGGTGACTCGGTCACCTCGACGCGCAGGCGGCCCATCGGGTCGGTGTGCGCCGCGCCGGCGATGCCGCGCGAGACGCCCTCGAGCGAGGCGCCGTGGGCGCCGCCGGGAAGGCGGACGAGCTCGGCGACGCGGGCGATCGTGCCGACGGCGGCGTACTCGCCGTCGTGGCGGGGGACGAGCAGGACGCGGTCCTCGTCGCCGACGTCGATCGGCAGCGTCACGTCCATCGTCGGGAAGACGACGGTGTCGTCGAGCGGGATGAGCAGCAGGTTCAAGGTGTCAGGCACTGGGCCCTCCGGTGGAGGCGGGTGGAAGTTGCTTGCGCAACTGTATCACACGATCTCAGTCGTTCGGGCTGAGATCTTCTTCGGCCAGTGTACGAGGTCCGACGGGCCTTCGGATCACCAGCCGACCCAGTCCGGGCCGAGCTCGACGGGCAGCTCCCCGGTGTCGAGCGGGAGCCGGTACTTGTCGGGATTCGTGTGGTCGTAGGGGATCGTCGGGAAGTTCACGACGGTCACGTCGTCCGCGCCGATGTTCCGCTCGGCGTGCCAGACACCGCGCGGGATCACGAGCAGCGAGCGGTCGTAGCCGCTGAGCGTGAGCCGCGACTCCCGCCCCGCGGTCGCGCTGTCCTCGCGGGCGTCGAAGAAGACCAGCTCGAGCTCGCCGGAGAGGAACGCGTAGCGATCCTCGTGCTCGCGATGCAGGCCCCAGCCCTTCGCCCGTCCGGGCCGGATCGTGAACAGGTAGGCGAAGGGCGCCGGGCCCGGATGGACGCCCCAGCGGTCGTCGTAGAGCTCACAGACCGTGCCGCGATCGTCGACGTGCGTGACGAGCCGGCGCAGCAGCATCCCCTCGGGAAGCTCGTCGAGGCGGGTCCCGTCGTGATCGACGGTCTGCAGATCGCGCTTGGGCGGCATGCGCGCAGGCTAATAGCGTTGGCCCGGTGACCACGGGTTTCACGATCGCGATCCCGACGCACGATCGTCGCGAGACCGTGCTGCTCGCCGCCCGCAGCGCGCTCGCGCAGACCCGCGCGCCGGAGCAGGTCATCGTCCTCTGCGACGGCTGCACGGACGGGACCGCCGAGGCGCTGCGGGCGCTCGGCGACGAGCGGCTCGAGGTGCTGGACCTGCCGAAGCTCCCGGGCTACGCGTACGGCCACCGCAACGTCGCGCTCGAGCGGGCGCGCGGGGACGCGATCCTCTGGCTCGCCGACGACGACCTGCTGCTGCCCGATCACCTCGAGCGCCTGGGCGAGGTCTGGGATGCCGGGGAGGCCGACCTCGTCAGCAGCCCCGCCGTGCTCGTCCATCCGGACGACGCGCTCGAGTGGATCGGCGCGGACTGGGGGGTCCCGCGGTTCCGCTCCGCGATGGAGAGCGGGAACAGCAACGTCATGGCGAGCGTGAGCGTGCGCGCCGCGCTCGTCCGCGAGGTCGGCGGGTGGGACCCGGCGCAGCCGCGCTGGGCCGACTGGGAGCTGTGGCGCCGCTGCCTCGCCGCGGGCGCGCGGGCATGGACCACGGACGAGCCCACGGTGCTGCACTTCCGCGCGACGGGCCGCGTGCAGGTGTGGCCGGACCGTGTACGGCAGAACACCGGGTGGTGGGAGCGCGTGAGCGATCCGGCGGCGCTGCCCGGGCTGCGCCGGGTGCTGCGCCGCGTCCGCGCGGAGCGCGACGCGGCGCAGGCCGACCGCGCGGACGCGCTCGAAGCGGGCGCGCAGGCGATGGCCGAGCAGGTCACCCGGCTGCTCGAGGACCACGTGCGGGACGAGCTCCGGCTCGGCGAGCTGGCCGCGGAGGGGGCGAGCCTGCGCTCCGAGCGCGACGGCCTCGCCGCCGAGCGCGACGCGCTGCAGACCGAGCGCGACGCGCTGCGGACCGCGCGTGACGCGTTCCAGGCCGATCGAGACGCGGCTCGCGCAACGCTCGCGCGGATCTACGCCGGCCGCTGGTGGCGGCTGCGCGGCCTGCTGCGGCGCTCCTAGACCTGCGCGGCGAGCACCGGCATCCGCGTGGGCTGCTGCGAGCCGCCCGCGGGCTCGGAGCTCACGAGCACCTGGTCGACGCCCTTGAGCGAGCCGGGAACGGCGGCGGTGCCGCGCCCGGTGTCGTCGACCGAGAAGAGCGCGCCCGCGGGCTTCGGTGCCCCGGCCCCGCTGAGCAGCCAGACCTCGTAGACGCGGCCGCGCCCCGGAGACGGCATACCGGTCACGACGAGCTGTGAGCTGCCGCTCTCCGACACGACCAGCCGACCGCTGGCGCCAGGGGCCTGCGCGGAGTCCACCTTGGCGGACACCGTGCGGGTCGACGGCGAACCGCCGTCCTCGCCGCCGACGAGCGCTCCCCCCAGAACGCCGCCGACGGCGAGGACGACGGCGCACGCG
>Ga0302299_10002957_pt1 | contig 10333 bp, 9 predicted proteins | sample III_Fen_N3_4_FD_198795 | JGI IMG/M metagenome (GOLD analysis project Ga0302299, IMG submission 198795) | Peat permafrost microbial communities from Stordalen Mire near Abisko, Sweden - III_Fen_N3_4 | ecosystem: Environmental > Terrestrial > Soil > Wetlands > Permafrost | place: Sweden: Abisko...
ACGCGCTACCCGGGGAGCGCGTCATCCGCGCCGGTGAGCTGGTGGTCGTCGACACCGGCGCCCGCGTGGACGGCTACTGCAGCGACATCACGCGCACGTTCGCGGCCGGGGAGCCCTCGGACGACCTGCGCCGCATCTACAGCATCGTCCTCGCGGCGCAGCTCGCCGGCCTCGCCGCGGTGCGCCCCGGCGCGCATGGGCAGAGAGACGTGGATGCCGCCGCCCGCACGGTGATCGCCGAGGCCGGCTACGGCGAGCAGTTCGGCCACGGCACCGGCCACGGCGTGGGTCTCGAGGTCCACGAGGCGCCGGCGCTGGGCCGCACACGTGGCGACAGGCTCGAGGCCGGTATGGTCTGCACCGTCGAGCCGGGCATCTACGTCGAGGGCCTCGCCGGCGTGCGCGTCGAGGACACGGTGCTCGTCACGCCGGACGGGGGCGAGCGACTCACGATGTATCCGAAGGACTTCCAGGTCGTCGTGTGACGGGGCGCCGCGCGGCCGGCGGCCCCCGCGCCCGGCCCCGTTTGCCTATGAGCGCCGGTGAGCACGCGGGGGCGTTCGCCACGCGCTTGCGCGAGCCTGCACAGGCAGGCGGGCTTGCTGTATCATGGCCTACTACTGCGCACTCCAGCCCCCTCGACCCCTGAGTAGGACTCCATGGCAGACGTCGTCAACACCAACCAGTTCAAGTCGGGCATGGCCATCGAGATCGACGGCCAGCCGTTCACCATCGTCGAGTTCCAGCACGTCAAGCCCGGCAAGGGCGGGGCCTTCGTCCGCACCAAGGTCCGCAACATCGCGACCGGCGCCGTGCTCGACAAGACCTTCCGCGCCGGCGAGAAGTTCGACCGCATGCACACGCAGTCGCGCAAGATGGCGTTCCTCTACGCTACGGACGACGAAGTCGTGCTGATGGACAACGACACCTACGAGCAGGTCTCCGTCACGCCGTCCATGGCGCAGGACGCGCTCAAGTGGGTCGTCGAGAACATGGAAGTCGAGATCATGTACCTCAACGGCCAGCCGTTCGAGGTCGCCGCGCCCAACTTCGTCGAGCTCCTCATCACGAAGTCGGACCCGGGCGTCCAGGGCAACACCGCCCAGGGCGCCACCAAGCCCGCCACGCTCGAATCGGGCGCCACCGTCCAGGTGCCGCTCTTCATCGAGGAGGGCGAGAAGATCAAGGTCGACACCCGCAGCGGGGAGTACCTCGGCCGCGCCTGAGCGCGACCCGGGGAACAAAGCCATGCGCGCACGCCAGGTAGGCATCACCGACACCACCCTCCGGGACGGGCACCAGTCGCTCTGGGCGACGCGGATGCACACGTCCGAGATGATCCCGGTCCTCGAGCTCATGGACTCTATCGGCTTCCACTCGCTCGAGTGCTGGGGCGGCGCCACGTTCGACGCCGCGCTCCGATTCCTCGACGAGGACCCGTGGGAGCGCCTGCGCCTGATCAAGAAACACGTCGCGCGCACGCCGCTGCAGATGCTGCTGCGCGGTCAGAACCTCGTCGGTTACCGCCACTACGGCGACGACATCGTCCGCCGCTTCGTCTACAAGGCGGCGGAGAACGGCATGGACATCTTCCGTGTCTTCGACGCCCTCAACGACATCCGCAACTACGAGACCGCCGCCGCCGCCATCAAGGAGACGGGCACGCACTTCCAGGGCGCCGTCGTCTACACGATCTCGCCGGTGCACTCGCTCGACCACTACGTGGACGTCGCCCACAAGCTCGTCGACATGGGCGCCGACTCCATCTGCATCAAGGACATGGCGGCGCTGCTCTCGCCGTTCTACGCCGAGCAGCTCGTCGCCCGTCTCAAGGCCGAGCTCAAGGTGCCCATCCAGCTGCACTGCCACTACATCGGCGGCCTCGCTCCGATGACCTACCTCAAGGCGATCGAAGCCGGCGTCGACGTCATCGACACGGCCACCGTGCCGCTCGCGTTCGGCAACTCGCAGCCGGCCACCGAGATGGTCGTCTCCGCACTCACGGGGACGCCCTACGACAGCGGCCTCGACCTCGAGAAGCTGTTCGAGATGGCCAAGTACTTCGAGAAGGTCCGCCAGGAAGGTGGCTGGGAGCGAGGCGTCACGTCGCTCACCCACATGCAGGTCTACTCGCACCAGGTCCCCGGCGGCATGATCAGCAACCTCGAGAGCCAGCTCAAGGAGCAGAGCGCTCTCGACCGTCTCCCCGAAGTGCTCGAGGAGATCCCGATCGTGCGCGCCGAGGTCGGGTTCCCGCCGCTGGTCACGCCGATGAGTCAGATCGTCGGCACGCAAGCGGTCCTGAACGTGCTTTCCGGCAGGCGCTGGCACATCGTGCCCGACGAGATGAAACAGTACCTGCGCGGCAAGTACGGCGCCGCGCCGGGCCCGGTGTCCCGTGAGGTGCTCTCGCGCGTGCTCGAGGGCGAGGAGCCGATCGGCGTGCGGCCAGCCGACCTGATCGACGAGACGCTCGAGGACTACCGCGCGGAGATCGGCGAGTTGGCGCGCTCGGAGGAGGACCTCCTCAGCTACGCGCTCTTCCCGCAGACCGCGCGCGTCTACCTCGAGCGGCATCACATCGGTCCCGAGTCCGACGTCTTCGGCGTCCATGACCAGTACATCAGCGCGCAGCCCGGGGCCGACCTGCTCGAGCAGAGCGCCGACCGCGTCAAAGACATCCTCGGCATGATCGAGGAGAGCGAGGTCGACGAGGTCGTGATCGAAGAGGGCGACCTCAAGATCACCGTGCGCAAGTCCGGGGTCGATCCGGCTGCCGCTCCGGTCGCCGCGACCCAGGCTGCTCCGGCCGCCGTCTCAGGCGCCGACGAGACCACGAACGGCTACCACCTGGTCAAGTCAAAGTGGGTCGCGACGTTCTACCGCTCGCCGTCACCTCAGTCGCCGTCGTTCGTGGAGGTCGGCGACGAGGTCGAGGCCGGGCAGACGCTGTGCATCCTCGAGATGATGAAGATGATGAACGAGCTCACGGCCGACGTCTCCGGGGTCGTCCGCGAGATCCTCGTCGACAACGGCGAGACCGTGCAGTACGGCCAGCCGCTCTTCGCCATCGAACCTGCCTGAGGCGGGGAGCAGCGTGGCGGCGACACCGAGTCGAAAGCAGGCGCGCCGCGACGCCGTCTTCCTGCTCTACCAGACGGACGTCACCGACCAGACGATGACCGAGCTGGTCGAGGGCCAGCGGCTGCGCGAGGGCTACGGGCCGGACGAGTTCACCATCAAGGCAGTGGCCGGCGTGCTCGCCTCGCTGGAGGAGCTCGACGCTGTCCTGCAGGCGCATTCCAAGGGCTGGACGCTCGACCGCGTCGCCCCCCTCGAGCGCAACATCCTCCGCCTCTCTCTGTGGGAGATCCAGAGCGGCGTGACGCCGCCTGAGGTGGCCATCGATGAGGCCGTGCGCCTGGCCAAGCGCTACTCGACCGACGAGGCCGGTGCGTTCGTCAACGGCGTGCTGGGCGGCGTGGTGCGCGCTGGGGTCGAGGGAGAGACCCTGGCGCACGAGGCGCCGCCGGCAGAAGCGCTGACGGAAGAGGCCGCGCCCGAGCACGAGACGCCGGCGGAGCGCGACGATGGCTGACGGCCAGCAGGGCGGTCTGGAGCTGACGCGCGCGCAGGCGCTGGCGCGGCTCAAGGTGATCCTCGGCCAGCTCGAGGAGCTGGAGCCTCGGCTGGCGGCCTCTTCGTCAGCCGAGGTCGAGATGACGCTCCTCGAGCACGCGACCGAGCAGGTCGAAGAAGCCGGCCGGCTGCTCGAGCAGCTCGGCCGCGTCGCCGGGTAGGGACGCGGCTGTGAGTCCCGAGCCGGCGATGAGCTACCCGGCCGACCTCCTGGCCCTCGTGGAGGAGTACCTCTCGGGCCTCGACTTCGGCGCCGACAGCCGCGCCGCGCGGCTCACAGAGGCGATGCGCTACTCGCTGCTGGCCGGCGGCAAGCGCATCCGCCCGGTGCTCGCGCTGGCGACGGCGCGCGGCCGCGGCGCCGATCCCGTCACGGTGCTGCCCACCGCCGCGGCGCTCGAGCTCATCCACACGTACTCGCTCATCCACGACGACCTGCCGGCGATCGACGACGACACGCTGCGCCGTGGCCGGCCCACCTGCCACGTCGCCTTCGGCGAAGACGTGGCCATCCTGGCCGGCGACGGCCTCTTCGCGGAGGCGTTCAGCCTCGTGCTCGCGAAGCAGGGCGGGGGCCCCGACGCCGTGCTCGCCGCGCTGGCGGAGATCGCTGCGGCCACCGGCGTGCAAGGGATGGTCGGCGGCCAGTACATGGACGTCGCCGGGGAGGCCGACGCCGACGACGACCTGCGCACGCTGCACGTCCTCAAGACGGGCCGTCTGATCGAGGCCGCCGTGGTCTGCGGCGCGCTGCTCAGCGGCGCGGAGGACGTGTCGGCGTACCGCGCCTTCGCCGCGGAGCTCGGACTGCTCTTCCAGATCGTCGACGACATCCTTGACGAGACCGGCGCCGTCGACGAGCTGGGGAAGAGCGTGGGCAAGGACCGCGAGCTCGACAAGGTGACGTACGTCTCGCGCTTCGGGATGGAGCGCGCCGCGCAGCTCGCCGACGAGGCTGAGCGCCACTCCGCCAGCCTCCTTCGCGAGCTCCCCGGAGACACGGCCGACCTCGCGGCGATCACCAGCTTCATCCACGACCGGAGGCGATGACCGCGACCGTGGGCGTGCGTCTGCTCGCGAGCTCGACACCGACCGGCGCGCCGGGCCTCCCCGTCGCGCCGGCAGCGAAGGTCCACGGCGCCCGGAATCCCTCCGAACCCCGGTGCTATACTCCGTTGACGATGCGGTATCTGGACAAGATCTCAGACCCCGCCGACCTCCGACAATTCTCCGAGCGTGAGTTGACGCTGCTCGCAGACGAGGTCCGCGAGACGATCCTCTCTTGCGTGAGCGAGACCGGCGGGCACCTTGCCGCGAGCCTCGGCACGGTCGAGCTCACCATCGCCCTCCACAGCGTGCTGCAGAGCCCCGACGACAAGATCGTCTGGGACGTGGGGCACCAGTGCTACGCGCACAAGCTCCTGACGGGCCGGCGCGACCGGTTCGGGACCATCCGCCAGTACGGCGGGCTCTCGGGGTTCCCCAACCGCAACGAGTCGCCGCACGACATCATCGGCACCGGCCACGCATCCACGTCCATCAGCTACGGACTCGGGCTCGTGGAGGCCCAGCGCATCGCGAGGGAGGACCGCGGCAACGTCGTCTGCGTGCTCGGCGACGGCGCCCTCACGGGCGGGGTCGCCTTCGAAGCGCTCAACCAGGCCGGCCACCTGCGCACGCCGCTGGTGGTCGTCCTCAACGACAATGAGATGTCGATCCGCGCCAACGTCGGCGCCCTGCAGTTGTACCTGAACCGCATCCGCCTCGATCCGACGCTGACGAGGCTGCGTGAGGATCTGGAACACGGCGTCGCCAGGATCCCTGCCATCGGGCGTCAGGCGTACCGGCTGGGCAAGGACGTCAAAGAGTCGATGAAGGCGCTCCTGGTGCCCGGCATGCTCTTCGAAGAGCTCGGCTTCGCGTATATCGGCGTCATCGACGGCCACGACATGCACGCGCTGCGCGAGAGCGTGCGCCAGGCGATCGACACGCGCCGCCCGGTGGTCGTGCACGTCAAGACCGTCAAGGGCAAGGGCTACGAGCCCGCCGAGGCCCGGCCGGACGCCTACCACGGGACGGGCCCGTTCCACCTCGGCAACGGGGTGCGCAAGAGTACACCGGTCGGGACGACGTACACCGACGCGTTCGGAGAGGCGCTGGTGCGCCTGGCCGAACGCGACGAACGCATTGTCGCCATCACCGCGGCGATGACGCAGGGCACCGGCCTCGAAGCCTTCGAGCGGCGCTTCCCCGACCGCTTCTACGACGTCGGCATCGCCGAAGAGCACGCGGCCGTGTTCGCCGCCGGCCTCGCCATCGGCGGCATGCGGCCCGTGGTCGCCCTCTATTCGACCTTCTTGCAGCGTACCTTCGACATGCTCGTCCAGGACATCGGGCTGCAGCACCTGCCGGTCACGTTCGCCGTGGACAGGGCCGGCCTCGTCGGCGACGATGGCCCCACGCACCACGGCGCCTTCGACCTCTCCTTCCTGCGCGTGATCCCGGGCATGACCGTGATGGCTCCGTCCAGCCAGGAGGAGTTGCAGCGCCTGCTCGCGACGGCGCTCACGCTCGACGGGCCGGCGGCGCTGCGCTACCCGCGCGGCCTCGCCGCGCCGTTCAGCCCGCTCGAGGAGATCGAGCCGCTCGAGGTGGGGCGCGCCGCCGTGCTGCAGGAGGGCACGGACGTCGCGCTCGTCGGCGCCGGCACAGGCGTCGGCATCGCCCGCGAGGCTGCCGGACTTCTCGCCGCCGACGGCATCACGCCGACGGTGGTCGACGCGCGCTTCGTCAAGCCGCTGGACACGGAGCTGCTGCAGCGGCTCGCCGCCTCTCACCGGCGCCTGATCACGGTCGAGGAGAACGCTCTGGCCGGTGGCTTCGGCAGCGCGGTGCTCGAGGCGGTCGGCAACGCGGTGGAGGTCGTGCGCTTCGGGCTTCCCGACGCCTACGTCGCGCACGGCGATAGGGCGCGCGTGCTCGCCGACATCGGGCTCACGTCGCAGGCCGTCGCGCTGGCGGCGCGTGCACACAGCCCCGCGCTGACGCGCGTCAAGTAGGGCGTGGGATGCGCGAGCGGCTGGACGTGCTGCTCGTCGACCGCGGCCTCTTCGCCACTCGCGCTCAGGCGCGCGCGGCCGTGCTGGCCGGCGAGATCACCGTCGACGGCAGCATGGTGGACAAGCCCGGCACCCAAGTTGCTGAGGCGGCCGCCATCGAGGCCGCTCCGCGCCGCCGCTACGTCTCGCGCGGCGGCGACAAGCTCGACACGGCGCTCACCCGGCTGGACGTCGACGTCACCGGGGAGGACGTCATCGACCTCGGCAGCTCCACCGGGGGCTTCGTCGACCGTCTGCTGCAGGGTGGCGCCGCGCGCGTGATCGCGGTCGACGTGGGATACGGCCAGCTCGACTGGAAGCTGCGCGAGGACCCGCGCGTCACCGTGCTTGAGCGCACGAATGCCCGCCAGCTCACGCGCGAACGTCTCCCCTTTGAGCCGGCGTTCGTCACCGCCGACCTGTCGTTCATCTCCCTGACGGTGGCGCTGGGCCCGGTGCTAGAATGCCTCCGCGTGGGCTTCCGCGGCCTCGTGCTGGTCAAGCCGCAGTTCGAGGCGGGGCGCGAGCGGGTGGGCAAGGGCGGAGTGGTCAGAGACCCGGCCGTCCACACGGATGTGCTCGAGCAGGTGGCCCAGTGGCTGCAGGCCAGGGGCGCGGCCGTGCAGGGGGTCTGCGACTCGGGGCATCCGGGACCGAAAGGCAATGTGGAGTACTTCATCCTTTTCAGCGACGAGACGACGGCCGGGGCGGCTGCGGCGCCGGCAGCCGACCTGGTGAAGAGCGCGGTGGAGGCCGTCCATGGGTGAGCCGCTGCGGCGCGTCGCCGTGCTGACACACTATCTCACGGGGGCGACGGCGGACGCGCTGTCGCAGCTCTCCGCGATCGCGGGTCGCCTCGGGCTGGAACTCCTCATGCCGGCCGACGAGGTGACCAAGCACCCCGACGCCGACGCGCTGGGGTTCCGGCCTGTCGACGAGGCCGGCCTGCGCACTGTCGACCTCTGCCTGGTCTTCGGCGGCGACGGCACCATCCTGCGCAGCCTCTCGCGCCTCCTCGGCACCCAGGTGCCCACGCTGGGCGTCAACTACGGCAACGTCGGCTTTCTCGCCTCGCTCCCGCGCGACGGTTGGCAGGCCGGCCTCGAGACCATCCTTGCCGGCGGCTACCGCGTGGTCGAGCTGCTCACCGTCGACGTCACCTTGGGCGGCGACCACTTCAGCGCCGTCAACGACGTCATCCTCAGCCGCGTTGCGCCACGCCACGTTCTCCAGCTCGAGTACGAGGTCGCGGGCGTCACCGTCGGCAGCATGTTCTGCGACGGCCTCATCATCGCGTCGCCGACGGGCTCCACCGCGTACAACCTTTCGTGCAACGGGCCGATCGTGGAGTGGAACGCAGGCGTGCTCGTGCTCAACTTCATCGCCCCGCACTCGCTGGGGTTCCGGCCCGTCATCCTGCGCCCAGACCACGTGATCACGGCGCGTAACGTCTCCCCGCTGCAGGAGTGTGAGGTCGTCGCCGACGGCGACGTCGTCGGCAGCCTGTGCTGCGGCGACGAGGTGCGCGTCACGGCCGGGCAAGAGGTCGCGCGCCTTCTCATGCAGAGCGAGGGGTCGTTCTACCAGAACGTCGAGGAGAAGCTCTTCGACCGCCGCGATGCTCGCTGAACTGAGTATCGACGACCTCGTTCTCATCGCCGCCGCCCGGCTGGAGTTCTCGCCGGGCCTGAACGTCATCACCGGAGAGACCGGGGCGGGGAAGAGCCTGCTCGCGCAGGCCATCGGGCTGCTCATGGGCCAGAAGGGCGGCGACGAGCTCGTGCGGCCCGGCGCCGCCCGGGCGCTCGTCCAGGCGCTGTTCGAGAACGGCGACGACACGCTGGCAGTGGCCCGCGAGCTGCCGCGCGGCGGCCGGTCGCGAGCGCGCATGGACGGGCTGCTCAGCTCTGCCGCCGCCGTAGAAGACGCCCTGCGGCGGCGCCTCGCGTTCTACGGCCAGCTCGAGCACACGCGGCTGCTGCAGCTCGAGCGCCAGCTCGACCTGCTGGACGGTGCCGTGGCCGACGAGGTCGAGCCGCTCAAGGCCGCGTACGGGCAGGCGTTCGCGTATTCCCGTACCCTCACGCGTGAGCTCGAGGACCTGCGCGGAGCGGGGCGCGACCGCGAGCGCGAGCTCGACATGCTGCGCTACCAGGTGAACGAGATCGAGGCTGCCGGCGTGGAGCCCGGGGAGGACGAGCGCCTCTCCGTGGAGCGCGAAAGGGCACGGCACGCCGGCAAGCTGCTCGAGCGTACAGGCGGCGCGCTCGCCCTGCTCGCCGGCGAGTCGGAGGCTGCCGCGCTGGACGGCGTGCGGGTGGCGCAGCGCCTCGTCGACGAGGCGGCGCTCCTCGACGAGAGCCTGGCGCCGCCGGCGGCGCGGCTCGGCGCCCTCGCGGTGGAGCTCGACGACCTCGCCGCGGCGCTGCGCGACTACATCGACGGGCTCGACGTCGACGCGGCGCACCGCGACGCGCTCGAGCTGCGGTACGACAAGCTCAAGGGGCTGATGCGCAAGTACGGCGGCTCCGCCGACGAGGTCCTCGCGTACCTGGAGGAGGCGCGCGGCCGCCTCTCGACGCTGGAGGAGTTCGCCGCCGACGAGGAGTCGCTGGTCGCGAAGGTGAAGGCGGCGCAGGACGCCGCGGTCGCCGCGGCCGCTCGCCTCAGCGAGGCGCGGCGTCGGCTCGCGCCGCAGGTCGCCGCGCGCATCCAGGAGGAGTTGCGCAGCCTGGCCATGCCGCACGCGACGTTCGTCGTCGAGGTGACGCCGCGCGGCGAGGGCTGGGACGGCCTCGGGCCCTCGGGCGCCGACGAGGTCGAGTTCGTGTTCGGCGCCAACCCCGGCGTGCCGCCGCGGCCGCTGCGCGAGACGGCGTCGGGCGGCGAGCTTTCTCGCGCCATGCTGGCCATCCGGGGGCTCGTCACCCTCGGCGACGACGTCGAGACGCTCATCTTCGACGAGGTCGACACCGGCATCGGCGGCGTGACGGCGGCGGCGCTGGGAGAGCGGCTTCGCCGCTTGGCCGAGCGCCGCCAGGTGCTGTGCATCACCCATCTGCCGCAGGTCGCCGCGTTCGCCGAGCGCCAGTTCGCGATCGCCAAGGAGAGCGACGTCGGTGAGGGCACCACCGAGACGGTCGTGCGGCTGGTGGAGGGCGAGGAGCGCCTCGAGGAGCTCTGCCGTATGCTCGGCGCGCCCCCCGACGACGAGGCCGCGCGCAGCCACGCCGAGAGCCTGCTGGCCAAGGCCGCGACGCCTTCCTGAGGGGCCGGCGGGTCTGCCCGCGATCGGTCGAAGTCGATGCCCGGCGCGCCTTGCGGCGGCCGGGGCCGATGGTATACTTGCCGACGTGATCCGAGGGCTCGCCGGGCATATCGTCGTGCCGGCCCGTCAGTTTAGAACGGGCAGGACCCCGGCCCCACAAAATCCCCCGCTCGTCTCGTGCAGATCCGCCGTGCCCCGGGCGCGTCTCCTGGTGGGTGCGACCGGAGCGTTCGACGACGGCTGCGTTCAGATCGGCGGGGTCGACACCAGGAGGGCACAGGGGGTATGACCAAGCACATCTTCGTCACCGGGGGCGTCGTCAGCGGTC
>Ga0302299_10002958_pt1 | contig 10331 bp, 8 predicted proteins | sample III_Fen_N3_4_FD_198795 | JGI IMG/M metagenome (GOLD analysis project Ga0302299, IMG submission 198795) | Peat permafrost microbial communities from Stordalen Mire near Abisko, Sweden - III_Fen_N3_4 | ecosystem: Environmental > Terrestrial > Soil > Wetlands > Permafrost | place: Sweden: Abisko...
CGCCGCGCACGCCGCGATGGCGCAGGGCGGCCCGCGCGCCGCGGTGCCGCTGCAGCGCGGCCTCGCGCGCATCCTGCTCGCCTCCGGCGACCGGTCCGCCGCGATCGAGGCGTACCGCGGCATCCTGAACGTCGAGCCCGACGGCGCCAGCGATCGCGTCGCGCTCGCCGAGATCTACGCGGTCGACGATCCGCATCGCGCGATCAGCGAGCTCCGCAAGGTGCTCGACCGCGACATCCACCACGCGCCGGCCTACCGCCTGCTCGCGTCGTTCTACAGCCGGACCAACGACCTCGAGCGCGCCACCCGCGTGCTCACCGCGCTCGATCTGCTCGGGTTCGCCGAGGACGCCGACCGCGCGACGATGCAGCGCCTGCAGGCGGCGCGCACGCCGGTGCCGCTGCGCAACCGGCTCGACGACGAGGCGCGGACCCGGCTGCTCATCACGCCGGCCGCGCGCGAGCCGCTCGGCGAGGTGTTCGACGCGCTCGCCCAGGAGCTGTCGACGCTGGTGACCTCGCCGTCGCTCGGCGTCAAGCTCGTGCCCGCGATCTCCGCCGGTGACCCGCGGCTGATCGCGATCGCGACCGAGATCGCGATGCTGTACCAGATCGACGCCGAGATCTTCGTGGGCGAACAAGTACCCGGGCTCGCCGCGGTGACCGCGTTCCCGCGCCGGCTGGTCGTGCTCGATCGCGCGCTGCTCGCGGAGTCCGATCTCGCGCTGCGGTTCCTGTTCGGCTACGCGTTCGAGGCGATCCGCGGCGGGTACGCGCCGCTCCTGCAGCTCGGCGCACGCCAGCGCCTCGAGCTCGGCAACCTGCTGCGCGCGCTGGTGTCTGCTGAACCGGAGCTCACAGGGTCTGCGACCGAATTGCTTGGAACGGTGAATCCACGCGCCCGGAAGGTGATCGAGCGCCACGCCGGCTTGCGCGACGTGGACCCAGGTGCGTGGATCGACGGCATGCTCGCATGCGCCAAGCGCGCCGGCCTGGTCGCGTGCGACGACTTCCATGCCGCGATCTGGACCGTCGCGTTGCTCTCGGGCGAGCAGCTGTCGAGCCAACACTCCACGGCGGCGCTCGGCGCGGTCCTCGGCGGGCCCGATCTCGTGCGATTTTATTTGAGCGACAGCTACCAGCAACTCCGTGATCTGTTGACGGGTTAGCGAATCTCAGGGGAGTCCCGACTCCGCGGATCGTGCATGATGCGCCACATGTCGGCGTGAAACCGCCGTACTTCGCTGGATCATTCGTGTTTTTGATTCTAAAGTAGATGCGTGCAGCGGCTGTCGCGGCTATGGTGTAACAACCAATACCGTCGTTACACGCGAATGCGAGAGGTGCGATGAGCCACAAGTTTCAGTCGTCGATCCAACATCGTGGGGACCTGAGCTACGTGAAGCTCGCCGGGGTGATCGACGAGGATAACGAACTCACGGACCTGGTCGACAAGATTCCGGTCGGCACGGCGGTGATCGACCTGGGCGAGGTCGAGCGCATCAACTCGTGCGGCGTTCGCGACTGGGTCAACTGGCTGTCGAAGCTCGAGACCGGCGGCACCCGCTCGGTGCTCGTCGAGTGCTCGCCGGCGATCGTCGCGCAGATCAACCTCGTCAACAACTTCACGGGCAACGGCGTCGTCAAGAGCTTCTACGTCCCGTACTTCTGCCCGGAGTGCGACGAAGAGAAGGTGCTGCTCGTCGAGGCGACCGACATGGGCCCGCCGCCGCACGAGCCGCCGACCTGCCGGTGCGACGAGTGCGATCTCGTCATGGACTTCGACGACATGCCGGATTCGTACTTCGCGTTCCTGTCGAACCAGCGCAAGCTCGCCGAGACCGAGCGGCTCCACGGCGCGGTGAACGAGCTCGGCCGCGGCTCGGAGCCCGCGGCGCACCAGAAGGTCCGGTCGCGCACCAGCCAGCCGAACCTGTCGAGCGGCTCGAAGCCGAGCGTACCGTCGCTGCCGTCGATCCATCGCGCGACCGCGCCGGTGAATCCATTGCCGGCCAGCGGCCGTGCCGACCAGCCGACCAGCCGCCCGCAGCTCGGCGCCAAGCCGCTGCTCGGTCCGGGGGGCCGGCCGTCGGGTCAGATGGCGATGGGCCAGATGGCGATGGGCCAGATCTCGACGGGATCGTCGCCGAACCCGCTCACCCACCTCGGGCCGATGAAACCGCTGGGCTCGCCCAGCATGACGTCGTCGGGCCCGATCGCGCGCCCGAGCTTCGGGTTCAACGCGCCCGGTGCGGGCGCGCCGATCGCCGCGCCCGGCAGGTCGAACACGCTGGTGTTCGTGTTGATCGCGATCCTCGTCGCGGCGATCAGCGTGCTCGGCTACCTCGTGATGACCAAGTAGCTCATCCCGCGCTGGCCGCGCTGGCCGCGCTGGCCGCGCTGGCCGCGCTGGCGACGATGACCTCGGTCTTCACCGAGTTGGCGATGAAGCAGCCCGCGTGGGCCTCGTGGTGCAAGCGGGCGAGCTCGTCCGCGGTCGGCGGCTGGTCGGCCCAGGTGATGTGCGGCGCCAGCGTGACGCGGCTGACCCACTCGACACCCGCGGGCGTCTTCGTCATCACGCCGACCGCCTCGTCGCGGTACGTCGTGATCACGAACCCCGCCTTGGCGGCAAGATAGAGGAACGTCAGCATGTGGCAGCTCGACAGCGACGCCACGAACGCCTCCTCCGGATCGACGTTCGCCGGGTTGGACCACGGCGCCCGCACGACCTGCGGCGAGGACGAGGCCTCGACGACGAGGCCGCCGTCGAACGCCCAGCGATGCTCGCGCGAGTAGCGGCCCTTGAGAAACTCTGCCGGGGTCGCCGTGCCCGTCCACTCGATCGTCGTCCGGTATTCCGACATGCGCGAAGCCTACCTCGCGGCGTGGCTCCTGCGACCGGGCACGCAGCACCCGTGGCGACACACCGGCGCCGTCGGCTCACCGGTACAGCCGCCCGAGGCGACGACTTCGGACCTGGCTCTGGGCGAACCGCAGCGCGTCGCTCAGGGTGCGGTCACGTCGACGCCCGCGTCGGCCTTGTGATCGATCCGATCGAACACGTCGGCCGGGACCGTCTCCTTGACCACGACACCGCGGGGTTCGACCTCGCCGGCCTTCTTCTGCTCCTGCTTCTGCGCCGCGGTCTGCGGCGACGCCAGCGTGGCAGCCGCCGCGGCGGCCGCGGCGATCCCGGCGACTGCGCCCGGATCCGGCTTCGGCACACTGCGCAGCAGCGGATCCCCACAAGCGCACAGCGCGATCACGATCAAGCCATATCGCAGCATGACCGCGGGTATAGCGCCTCGCCGACGAGCCGCCAGGGTATCGCGAACGCCACGCCAGGCGTGTCGCCAACGCCACACCTCGATCGGAGAACCGGGGCGGCGGCGGCGGGCATCCAAGACGTCATGCCCCAGCGAATTTGTGGTTCGCTGCGTGCGTTTGGAGCGCGATGACCACCGTCTATTTGAATGGCGACTTCGTCGCGCACGACCGCGCCCAGATCTCGGTCGACGACCGCGGGTTCGTGTTCGGCGATGGGATCTACGAGGGCGTACGAGCGATCCGCGGCCACGTGTTCGCATGGACGGCCCACGCCGACCGCATGGCCGCCGGGCTGGCCGGGCTGCGCATCGAGCTCGCCCGCGATCGGATCGACGCGCTGGAGGCGGTGTGCGAGCGGCTCGTCCGCGACAACGGCCTGGCCGACGGCGAGGCGTTCATCTACCTGCAGGTGACGCGTGGCGCCGCCCCCCGCACGCACGCGTTCCCGCCGCCCGGCACCCGGCCCACCGTGTACGCCAGCGCGACGCAGCTCCCGGCGCGCCATGAGCTGCGCCAGCACGGCTGCAAGGCGATCACGTTCGACGACCTGCGGTGGGCGCGCTGCGACTGGAAGACGATCAACCTGCTCGGCTCGGTGCTCGCGCGCCAGGCCGCCGCGGAGGCCGGTGCGTACGAGGCCATCCTCGTGCGCGATGGCGTCGTCACCGAGGGCGCCGCGTCGACGGCGTTCGCCGTGATCGATGGCACGCTGCGCACGCATCCGCTGACGCAGCGCATTTTGCCCAGCGTCACCCGCAAGGTCGTCCTGGAATGTGCCGCCGAGCTCGGCCTCGCCGTGCACGAGACCGCGGTCACCCTGGACGAGCTCCGCCGCGCGCAGGAGATCGTTCTGTGCGGCACGACGACCGATGCGCTCTCGGTGGTCGCGCTCGATGGCGCGCCGGTCGGCGCGGGGGTGCCGGGGCCGACCGCCGGCGTGCTCGGGGATGCGCTCCGCGCGCGTTACGCCCGCGCGGGGTGATCTGCAGTCGGCCTCCCCCACTCGCGTACTGCACGATACGGCAACACCCTGCAACGCACTGCGTTGCTCGGTATGCCAGACTTACACGGAAAGGCCCTTCTTGTAGGCGAGCAGCTCTTTCTGCGTCTTCAGCAGCAGCTGATTGGTCTCGAGCAGCTCCTTGGTCCGCATCCGGACCTGGTTGGCGAGCCGCTCGCGCTCGCGCGCCTCGGTCTCGAGCATCTCCTGGTACTTGACCTGGACGACCGCCTCGTCGGTGACGTTGCGCTGGATCTCGAGCGCACCGACGTGGTTGCCGCGCTCGTCGGTGATCGGCACCGCGGACAGGATGAATCGCAGCTTCTGGGACTCGCCGGCGATCTGGCCCGAGATCTCGTCGAGCCGGACGTGGCGGTTATCGGTCCAGCACTGCTGTGCGATACACTCGGTCTTGCAGATGTTGAGCTCGATCACCTCGTAGCATCGCTTGCCCTTGAGGCCACGGGCAACCTGGCGCGGCAACAATGCGAAGAATGCCCGGTTGAAGTCGACGATCCGACGTTCGGTGTCCACGACGAAGTAGCTATCGACGATCGCGCTCGCCACCCGCTTGAATTCGGTGAGGAACTGCTGCAGCGCTGGGGCGAGCTGGTCCACCGACAAATCGTAGCAGAGGGCTCCCAGCTGGCATACTCTCGGGCAGGATGGCGCTGCGCGGAGGCCTCAGCCTCTCGGTCAAGATGATCCTCACGACGACCCTGCTGATCGTCGTCACGGTGGTCGGCTCCGGCGTGCTCAACGTCATGAATATTCGCCGGGCGTTCGATGAGTCGGCCAAGCAGCAGATCGAGGTGTTTCGCAGCGGCCGGGAGGCCGCCGGTGACTTTGGCACGCCGCTGTTCGCGCGCGCGGTCGAGCAGTTGCTGATCGACCGCGGCCGCGACGCCGACATCCTGTCGCTGGTCCAGCAGGCCGTCGCGCAGGACACCAAGGACGCCCCGAACGGCAAGCGCGACTACGGCCTCAAGCTGGCCTACGTGCTCGATCCCAGGCAAAAGCTGGTCGCGCACTGCTTCGAGGACACCCGGCTCGAGTGCGTCGCCGGCAACCACGAGGCGATCGGCCCGGCCAACGGTCAGCTCACGGTCGACACCTGGCGCCAGGCGCTCGATGGCTGGAAGGCCGCCGCGGCCGCCAAGGGCGAGCCGCTGATCAAGTTCGATATCGCGGCCGCCGGCTGGCGCTACCGCGTGTTCGCCGCGCCGGTGTTCACGGGCCTCGCCGCCACCGCGGCGGGCGCGATCGCCAGCGATCCGCCCGAGCAGCGCCAGGGCTACGTCGTGCTCGGCTACGATCTCGCGCCGATCGACTGGTTCGCGACCGCCGCCGCGGAGCAGAAGGCGACCGCGTCGACCCGCGCCGCGCTGTACACCGGCGCGGTCGGCGCGCTGTTCGCGCTGATCGGCACGGTGCTGGCGATCCTTCAGGGCCTGTCGATCTCGCGGCCGATCAAGCAACTGGCGTGGCGCGCCGATCAGATCGCGCGCGGTGACCTGGGTGCCCGCGTCGAGATCACGTCGTCCGACGAGATCGGCCTGCTCGGCGAGAACTTCAACTTCATGGCCGACCAGATCTCGATCCTGCTCGAGCAGACCGCCGAGAAGGCGCGGATCGAGCAGGAGCTCGAGGTCGCCAAGACGATCCAGGAGACCCTGGTGCCGAGCGCAGCTCCGGTCGATCACGGCGTGCTCAGGTTCGCCGGGTTCTATCAGCCCGCGGCGCAGACCGGCGGCGACTGGTGGACCTGGCACGACCTGCTCGATGGCAAGGTCCTGCTCGTGATCGGCGACGTCACCGGCCACGGCGTGCCCTCGGCGATGATCACCGCGGCGGCCAAGGCGGCGTGCGACGTCGCGCGCTACGTCTACCGCGACGACGTCACGGTGACCGGGATGCTCGAGATCATGAACCACGCGATCTTCGAGAGCGCGCAGCGCCGGTTCGTGATGACGTGCTTCGCGTCGATCGTCGATCCGGCGACCCGGACGATCACCTACGCCAACGCCGGCCACAACTTCCCGTACCTCTATCGCACCGGCAGCGACGGCCGCGGCGAGTTCGGCTCGCTGATGATCCGCGGCAACCGGCTCGGCGACGACCGCGACTCGCGCTACGAAGCCAAGACCACCGAGCTTTTGCCCGGCGACGTCGTGATCTGGTACACTGACGGCATCGTCGAGTGCGAGAACCCGGCCGGCGAGGAGTATGGCGAGAAGCGGTTCCGCGCCTCGGTGCGGCGGGCCGCCGCGCTCGACCCCGGCGAGATGCGCGACCAGATCGTCGGCGACGCCGCGGCGTACTTCGGCGCGGCGCCGCGCAAGGACGACATCACCATGATCGTCGGGCGGATCCTGTGACCCGCTGGGCGGCGCTGGTGATGTTCGCGGCGGCGAGCCTGGCCGCCAGCGCCGCCACGCCCGCCCGCGCGATCGCCGCGACCGATGACGATCTGCGCGACGGCGACAAGTACTTCGACCAGGGCGACTGGCGCAAGGCCGCCGCGGCGTACGACCGCGCGATCGCCAAGGCGCCCGGCCAGGTGCCCGCCGAGGCCTATGGCAAGCGCGCCGCGGTGTTCATCATCCTCAAGGACTACCAGGGCGGCCTCGGCTTCCTCCGCGCGGCCAACGCGCGCTACGCCGGCGCGCCCGAGATCCTCGAGCAGGAGGCGCTGATCCTGTGGGAGCTCGATCGCAAGGACGAGGCGGTCAAGCTCGCCGAGCAGGTCGTCGCGGCCCGGCCGCAGGCGTTCACCAACCAGCAGCTGATCGGCGAATACTACGCGCCGCGCGACCCGGTGAAGACGATCGAGGCCTACGAGCGCTACCTGGCCAACCGGCCGGCCGAGCTCGCGTCGGGCGACGTGCTGCCGCGGATCCGGCTCGGCTTCGCTTACCTCACCGGGGCCCGCACCGCGCTCGCCGGCGACGACGCGGCCCGCGCGGCGCAGCAGTACGGCAAGGCGGCCGAGCAGTTCGAGACCGTGCAGCGCAAGTTCGGCAAGAAGCCCAACGCCGACGTCAACGCCGACAATGGCCTGTGCGCCGCGCTGACCGGGCTCGGCCGGTTCGATCAAGCGGTGACGGTGTGCGAGCGCGTGGTCGCCGATCCCCGCCGGATCGATCCCGGTGGCTCGGTCTGGTACAACCTCGCCCAGGCCTACCTGGCGCGCAAGCAGACCCGCAAGGCGCGCACCGCGGCCACCGAGTTTGTCCGGCTGCGCAAGGCCGAGGCCCGCGGCTACCTGCTGATCGGCGATACCTATTTCGAGGATCGCGACTGGCTCGCTGCGCTCGATCAATACCAGCACGCCGAGAAGCTGGTCAGGCCCAGCCAGCCGCACGATCAGGTGCAGCTGTCGATCCGCCTGGGCAAGACCTACCGCCGGATCTCGGCGGGCAACGGCTCGAGCGCGAGCCTGTCGCTCGCGATCGACAAGCTGGCGGCCGCGCTGGCCGCCAGCCCGGCCAGCATCGAGCTCGCGCTCGAGCTCGGCAGCGCCTACCTCGAGGCCCGCCAGGACGCCAAGGCCACGGCGCTGACCGATCGGCTGCTCGCCAGCCCCGCGGTCGAGCGCGGGCCGGCGGAGGTTCGCGGCAGCCTGCTCGTGCTCGCCGGCAAGGCGCTGTACAACGAGCACAAGGTCCGCGAGTCGCGGCAGCGCTTCGAGGCCGCGCGCGAGCTCCGGCCGAGCGATATCACGATCCAGCGCGCCCTGGTGCTCGCGATGAACGAGCAGGCGTTCGAGGCCGACAAGGAGCCCAAGGCGGCGCAGGCGCTGCTCGATCAGGCGCTGGCGATCGATCCGCAATCGCCCGTGACGATCACCAACCTCGCGGTGCTGGCGATCGATCGCGGCGACTGCGATGCCGCGCGCCAGCAGCTCGCCAGGCTCGAATCGATCCGCGGCCACGACCCCGTGGTGCGGGCACGCCTGGTGGCGCGCACCTACCTGTGCGGCGCCAGGCCCGACAGCAAGAAGGCCGGCGACGCCTATGCGCTGGCCGAGCGCGAGGCCAAGCGGGCCAACGCGGCGCAGGCGCTCGCCGAGATCTACACCGAGTGGGCGCCGCTGATCTGGGACGCCGATCCCGCCGACGCGATCGAGAAGCTCGAGCGCGCGGTCCACGGCGGCGGCGGCGATCCGGTGATCGCGAGCGCCGCCAAGCGCAACCTCGCGATCGCCTTGTACCGGCGCGGCTGGAAGCTCTTGCGCGATGGCAAGGGCGTGGAGGCCACGGCCGACTTCGAGCGCGCGCTCCGCGACCCGGGCGTGCTGAAGGCGACCGAGCCGCAGGCGTTCGAGTTCTCGTACGGCGTGGCGCTGATCGAGGCCGGCCGGCCGGCCGAGGCGGCCAAGCTGTTCCGCGTCCTCGCCGCGAAGGGCAACCAGGCGAGCTACCTGCGGGGCGGCTACGCGCGGTTCGGCTTGCAGCTGTTCACCGCCTACGCCAGCTACCGCAACGCCACGCTCGCCACGCGGCAGCAGGCCGCGACCGAGTTCCAGCGCCTCCTCCGCGAGCCCGGGCTCGGCGACAAGGTCCCGGAGCTGCTCGCCGCGTGCTGGGAGGCGATCGCGGTCGAACAGTGGCGCCTGGGCCAGGCCGGCGCCGCGAGGCGCGCGCTGATCGCCGCCGACAAGTACGCCACCGGCGATGCCAGGCGCCGGATCACCATGGATCGCGCGGCGCTGTCCTTGAGCAAGACCGACCTCGCCACGATGGAGGGCCTCGCCGGCAATCCGGTCGAGTCGCTCGTCAACCTCGGCATCCTCTACGATCAGCTCGGGCGGCCCCGCGATGCCTACGACGCGTGGACGCGGGCCAGGGCGCGCGGCGTCCCGCTGCGGGACCTGCAGCGCTGGATCGATGCCAAGAAGCGGATCTACGGGTACTGAGATGCAGCCCACCCTCACCAGCGCGTTCGGCGCGCTCGCCGCGGTCGCCGCGATCGCGGCGCGGGTGCCTTCCGCCACCGCCCAGCCGGCGAGCCTCACGGTCGGCATCTACGCGCCCACCGTGGAGTTCGGCGCCGCCCAGGCCCGGCTCGCCTACGTGCAAGGCCTCGCCAAGGCGATCGAGCAGGCGACCGGGCAGAAGACGCAGGCCCAGTCCTACGCGTCGATCGCCGCGCTCAAGAAAGACAACGTCGACTTCGCGATCATCGACGGGGTCTGCTACGCGACCAACCTCGGCTGGCACCTGCTCGCCACGGCGAACCTCGGCGGCGGGCCGACCCGACCCTGGGCGCTGTTCTCGAGCGCTGGCGATACGATGCAGTCGCTCAAGGGCATGAAGCTCGCGTTCATCGCGACCGGGTGCAACGACGCCGGGTTCGTCGACAACGCGATGCTCGAGTCCGAGGTCGATCCGGCGTTCTTCGGGAGCCGCACCGGCAAGCCCGACCTGACCGCGGCGATCGCCGAGGTCGCGTCGTACAAGTCGGCCCAGGCGGTGTTCGCGCCGACCGGCAGCGGCAAGGGCCTGACCAAGGTGTTCGATACCGCCGTGGTCCCCAACCCCGCGTTCGTCGAGATCGGCGGCAAGCAGCCCGCCGCGATCACCGACAAAGTCGCCGCCGCGGTGATCGGCTATGGCGGCTCCGGCGCGATCGCCGGGTGGACCCGGCCCAGCCGCGAGATCTACACCCAGCTGGCCAGCCGGCTCGGCCGCGCGGTCAAATCGGGGATCCCTGCGACCCCCGAGCCGGTCCGGATCGACGCCAGGGACGCGATGATCGACCCGCCGACGCTCAAGGACACCGCGGTGGTCGATCTCCGGCATCACTTCGTGCGGCCGTCCGGCGATCGCATGGAGTGACGCGCCAGATCCGGTCGACCGAGCTCGTCGCGGCGCGCGCGCGCGGCCGACTACTCGAGGCCGAAGTTCTTGGAGTTGGCCGAGTACTCCTTCGCCGCCGCGATCGTGTGGACGCCGACCTTGCCGTCGACGCCGACGCCGCGCGCCTGCTGGAACGTCGCC
>Ga0302299_10002960_pt1 | contig 10329 bp, 8 predicted proteins | sample III_Fen_N3_4_FD_198795 | JGI IMG/M metagenome (GOLD analysis project Ga0302299, IMG submission 198795) | Peat permafrost microbial communities from Stordalen Mire near Abisko, Sweden - III_Fen_N3_4 | ecosystem: Environmental > Terrestrial > Soil > Wetlands > Permafrost | place: Sweden: Abisko...
GAGCGTAGACGGAGTCGGTGCGAGGTCCGGCGGAGCCTCCGCGGGCGGTGTTGTCGAGGGTCGCGGCCGGCCGCCGAGCGTGCGCCAGGTGCTCGGCACCACCCGGGCCGGAACGACCCGCCGATCGGCCGCTCAGCCGTCGAGCACCGTCTCCCCGTGCATCAGGTAGCGGTCGACGCCTTCGGCCGCCATCCGGCCCTCGCGGATCGCCCAGACCACCAGCGACTGGCCGCGCACGCAGTCACCCGCCGCGAACACGCCGGGCACCGTCGTCATCCGATCGGCGCCGGTCCGCACGTTGCCGCGGGGGTCCAGCTCGCACCCGAACGACTTCGGCAGCGCGGGCTCCGGGCCGGTGAAGCCCATCGCCAGCAGCACGAGGTCCGCGGGGATCACCTGCGCGGTGCCGGGGACCTCGCGCAGCTCCGGGCGCCCCTCCCCCGCCACCGTCCAGGCGACGTCGGAGATCTCGATGCCGGTGACGTGCTCGTTGCGGCCGATGAAGCGACGCGTGGTCGTCGAGTACCGGCGCGGGTCCTCGCCCCACAACGCCTGCGCCTCTTCCTGCCCGTAGTCGAGCTTGTAGACCTTCGGCCACTCCGGCCACGGGTTCGAAGGCTGCCGGACGTCGGGCGGCCGGGCCATGATCTCCAGCTGCCGGACGGACCTCGCGCCCTGGCGGATCGCCGTCCCCACGCAGTCGGTCCCGGTGTCGCCGCCGCCGATGACCACGACGTCCTTGCCCGCGGCGTCGATCGGCGCGTCGGCCGCCGCGCCGCCGTCGAGCAGCCGCCGCGTGTTCCCGCGCAGGAACGACATCGCCAGGTGGATGCCGCCGAGCTCGCGCCCGGGGATCACCAGGTCCCGCGCCACGGTGGCGCCCGTCGCGATCACCACGGCGTCGTGCTCGTCCACCACGCGATCCGCGCCCATGTCGGCGCCGATGGTCACGCCCGTCACGAACCGGATCCCCTCGTCCTCCATCAGCCGGACGCGCCGGTTCACGACATCCTTGTCCAGCTTCATGTTCGGGATGCCGTACATCAGCAGCCCGCCGATGCGCCCGGCCCGCTCATAGACCGTCACGAGGTGCCCGGCCTTGTTGAGCTGTGAGGCCGCCGCCAGGCCCGCCGGCCCGCTGCCGATCACCGCGACCGCGAACCCCGTCCGCGCGAGTGGCGGGCTCGGCGTGATCCAGCCCTCCGCCCAGGCGCGGTCCGCGATCTCGGCCTCGATCGTCTTGATCGCCACCGCCTCGCCATTGAGCGCCGCCGTGCACGACCCCTCGCAGGGCGCCGGGCAGACGCGGCCGGTGAACTCGGGGAAGTTGTTCGTGAAGTGGAGGCGGATGCTCGCCTCCTGCCACTGGCCCTGGTAGACGAGGTCGTTCCACTCGGGGACCAGGTTGTTGATCGGGCAGCCCGACGCCATGCCGCCGATCAGCACGCCGGTGTGGCAGTACGGGATCCCGCAGTCCATGCACCGCGCGGCCTGGTTCGCGAGCTCCACCTGGGGCAGGTGCGGGTGCGCCTCGCTCCAGTCGTGGATCCGCTCCAGCGGCGGGCGGCTTGGGTTGGGCCGGCGGGCGAACTCGATGAAGCCGGTGGGTTTGCCCATCAGGAGCCTCCCACGCGGGCGAGGTCTGCGGCGTTCTCCTCGAACGCGGCCATCTCCGCGGCGTCAGGATCCAGGCCGAGGGCGCGCATCCGGGCCTGCGCCTCGAGCACGCGCCGGAAGTCGTTGGGAATGACCCGCACGAAGCGCGCGGCCGAAGCCTCCCAATCCGCGAGCAGGGCCGTCGCCCGTTCCGAGCCCGTGAGCTCGCGGTGGCGCTCAACCAGCGTGCGGACCTCGTCACGGTCGTCGTCGTCGAGCGGCTCCAGCGAGACGAGCTCCGTGTTGGCGCGGGACGCGAAGGTCCCGTCTGCGTCGAGCACCCACGCCATGCCACCGCTCATGCCGGCCGCGAAGTTGCGCCCCGTCCTGCCGAGCACGAGGACGCGGCCGCCGGTCATGTACTCGCAGCCGTGGTCGCCCACGCCCTCGACCACTGCCGTGGCGCCGGAGTTGCGGACCGCGAAGCGCTCGCCCGCGACGCCCCGGATGAACACCTCGCCCGCGGTGGCGCCGTAGAGGATGACGTTGCCGACGATCACGTTCTCGTGGGCGACGAACGGAGCCTCCACCGGCGGCACCACGATGATCCGGCCGCCCGAGAGGCCCTTGCCGAGATAGTCGTTGGCGTCGCCCTCGAGCGACAGCGTCATGCCCGGCGGGATGAAGGCGCCGAAGCTCTGCCCGGCCGACCCGCGGAAGTCCAGGCGGATCGTCCCGTCCGGGAGGCCGTCGCGACCCCAGCGGCGGGTGACCTCGGAGCCCAGCATCGTGCCCACGACGCGGTTGACGTTCCGGATGGGCAGCGACGCGCGGACCGGCAGGCCCTCCGTCAGCGCCGGCGCGGCGAGGCCGAGGAGCGTGGTCGCGTCGAGCGACGCGTCGAGGTTGTGCTCCTGGGCCACGAGCCTTCGCCGGCCGTACGAGTCCGGCACGCGAGGCTGGGCGAGGACGCGGGACAGGTCAAGGTTGCGGGCCTTGGGGTGGTCCAGCGCCGGCCGCATCTCCAGCCGGTCCGAGCGGCCGACCATCTCGTCGATCGTCCGGAAGCCCAGGCGGGCCATGTGCTCGCGGACCTCGCGGGCGATGAAGGTCATGAAGTTGACGACGTGCTGCGGATCGCCCGCGAACCGCTTGCGCAGCTCCGGGTCCTGCGTGGCGACGCCCACGGGGCAGGTGTTGAGGTGGCAGGCGCGCATCATCAGGCAGCCCAGCGACACGAGCGGCGCGGTGGCGAAGCCGAACTCCTCGGCGCCCAGGAGCGCGCCGATCACGACGTCGCGGCCGGTCTTGAGCTGGCCGTCGACCTCGACCGTGATCCGCGACCGGAGGTCGTTCGCCAGCAGGACCTGGTGCGCCTCGGCCAGGCCAAGCTCCCATGGGATGCCCGCGTGCTTGATCGAGGTGAGGGGCGAGGCGCCCGTCCCGCCGTCGTGGCCGGAGATCAGGACGACGTCCGCATGCGCCTTCGCCACGCCGGCGGCGACCGTGCCCACGCCCACCTCCGCCACCAGCTTCACGCTGATCCGCGCGTCGCGGTTGGCGTTCTTGAGGTCGTGGATCAGCTCCGCCAAGTCCTCGATCGAGTAAATGTCATGGTGCGGCGGCGGCGAGATCAGTCCCACGCCGGGCGTCGAGTGGCGGGTCTTCGCGATCCAGGGGTAGACCTTGGACCCGGGCAGCTGGCCGCCCTCGCCGGGCTTCGCGCCCTGCGCCATCTTGATCTGGAGCTCGCGCGCGTTGACGAGGTACTCGCTCGTCACGCCGAAGCGGCCCGACGCGACCTGCTTGATCGCCGAGTTCTTCGAGTCCCCGTTGTCCATCGGCTGGTAGCGGGCCGGGTCCTCCCCGCCCTCGCCGGTGTTGGACCGGCCGCCGAGGCGGTTCATGGCGATCGCCAGCGCCTCGTGCGCCTCGCTCGAGATGGAGCCGTAGGACATGGCGCCGGTCTTGAACCGCTTGACGATCGACTCGACCGCCTCGACCTCGTCGATCGGGACGGGCTTGAGCGCCGGCTTGAGCTCCAGGAGCCCGCGCAGCGTCGCCAGGCGCGAGGACTGGTCGTCGACGAGCGACGTGTAGTCCTTGAACGCGGCGTAGTCCCCGGTCCGGACCGCGCGCTGGAGCGTGTGGATCGTGAGCGGGTTGAACAGGTGGTGCTCGCCATCGGCGCGCCACTTGTACTTGCCGCCGGTACCCAGCTGGCGGTGGATGATCGGGCGGGCGGGCGGGTACGCGCGATCCTGCCGGAGCTGGACCTCCTTGCTAACCATCTCGATGCCGATGCCGCCGATGCGACTGGGCGTCCAGGTGAAGTACTCGTCCACGAAGTCCCGGTTCAGCCCCAGCGCCTCGAACACCTGGGCGCCGTGGTAGCTGTGGACCGTGGAGATCCCCATCCTGGAGATGGCCTTGATCACACCCTTGACGACAGCCTTGCGGAAGCGCTTCTCGGCAGCCTCCGTGGGGCCCGGGATGATCCCCAGGCGGACCTGGTCGTCGATGGTCTCGAACGCCAGGTACGGGTTGATCGCGGACGCGCCGTAGCCGATCAGCAGGCAGAAGTGGTGCGCCTCGCGGGGCTCCCCGGACTCCAGCACCAGGCCCACGCGCCCGCGCGTGCCGGCGCGCACGAGGTGGTGATGGACGGCCGATACGGCGAGCAGCGCCGGGATCGGCGCGTCGATCTCGTCGTGGCCGCGGTCCGACAGGACGACCTGGTTGTAGCCTTCCGCGATCGCCTCGGACGCGCGCTCGCGGAGGTCCTCGATCGCCCGTCGGAGGCCGGCGCCGTTGTCGGCGACCCTGAACAGGATCGGCAGCGTGATGGCGCGGAAGCCACGGGAACCCGGGCCGCCGTCGAGGGCGCGGATCTGCGCCAGCTCGTGGTTGCTGATGACCGGTGACGGCAGGGCCAGCTGGTGCGCAGCGTCCTCGCCCGGCTGGAGCAGGTTGTCCTCGGGCCCGATGGACCGCTCCGTGGCCATGATGATCTCCTCGCGGATCGCGTCCACGGGAGGGTTCGTGACCTGGGCGAAGAGCTGCTTGAAGTAGTCGTACAAGAGCTGCGGGCGGTCCGAGAGCACGGCCAGCGGCGCGTCGTTGCCCATCGAGCCGACCGGGTCCGCGGCGGTGGTCGCCATGGGGTCAATGATCAGCTTGACGTCCTCGGCGGAGTAGCCGAAGACCTCCTGGCGCCGCAGGACCGTCTCGTGGTCCGGGCCCATGACGTGTGCGGGCTCGGGCAGGTCCTCGAGCCGCACCATCGCCGCCTGCACCCACGCCTCGTACGGGTGCGCGGCCGCGAGGGCGCCCTTGAGCTCGTCGTCGCCCACGATCCGACCCTGCGACGTGTCCACGAGGAACATCCGGCCAGGCTGCAGGCGGCCCTTGGCGATCACGTCGGCCGGCGGGATGTCGAGCACGCCCGCCTCGGACGCCATCACGACGCGCCCGTCGCGGGTCACGTAGTAGCGCCCGGGCCGGAGCCCGTTGCGGTCCAGCGTGGCCCCGATGCGCACGCCGTCCGTGAACGCCAGCGACGCCGGCCCGTCCCATGGCTCCATCAGGCAGGAGTGGTACTGGTAGAACGCCTTGCGCGCGGACGGCATCGCGTCGTCGCGGCTCCACGGCTCCGGGACCATCATCGCCATCGCGTGCGCGAGCGAGCGGCCGCCGAGGTGGAGCAGCTCCAGGACGTTGTCGAAGATCGCGGTGTCCGAGCCGTCCACGTCGACGGCCGGCAGGACCTTGCGCAGGTCGTCGCCGAAGACGTCGGAGCGGAACGAGGACTGGCGCGCGAACATCCAGTTGACGTTGCCGCGCAGCGTGTTGATCTCGCCGTTGTGCGAGATGTAGCGGTATGGGTGCGCGCGGGCCCAGGACGGGAACGTGTTGGTGGAGAACCGCGAGTGGACGAGCGCGACGGCCGACCCGAGGCGCTCGTCGAGCAGGTCCGGGTAGAACGTGAGCAGCTGCGACGCGTTGAGCATGCCCTTGTAGACGATCGTCCGGCAGCTCATCGACGGGACGTAGACGTCGGCGCGGCCCGGCAGGGCGCTCCGCTGCACGGCCTTCTCGACGAGCCGGCGGGCGACGTAGAGGCGGCGGTCGAAGGCGAGGTCCGCGTCCTCGCCGCGCCCGAGGTCCGCCGGCCGCGCGATGAACGCCTGGCGCATGACCGGCATGCTCGCGAGCGCCGACTCGCCGAGGCCGTCGGGGGTCACCGGGACGTCGCGCCAGCCGAGGATCGGGAGCCCCTCGGCGGCCAGCGTGGACTCGAAGATGGCGACGGTGGCGTCGCGGCTGCCGGCGTCGCGGGGGAGGAAGAGGCCCGCGACGCCGTAGCCGCCGTCCGTGGGGAGCGCGAAGGGGGCGTCGGCGGTGATCGCCGCCAGGAACGCGTGGGGAATGCCGAGGAGGATGCCCGCGCCGTCGCCGGTGTTGCGCTCCGAGCCGCTCGCGCCGCGGTGCTCGAGGTTCGCGAGGACCGTCAGCGCGTCCGCGACGATGCGGTGGGACGGCCGGCCGGCGATGTCGCACACGAAGCCGAACCCGCACGAGTCGTGCTCGGTCGACGGCTCGTAGAGCGTGTGCGAAAGGGGCATCGGGCGGACCTCCCTCGCTTCGGTGGGGGGTGGACGATACGGAGCGGAGTGTTGAAGGGCAGGGACCGTGCGGGTGGTGGTTGGGTTGCGGTTCGGGCCTCAACCCGATGCCGCCGGCGGGGGCGATACTGGACGCATGCGACGGGTGGACGCCGAGGCGCTCGTGGGCGCGTCGCGCGAAGAGGTCTGGGAGCTGCTGGACGACATCGCCGGGATGCCCCGCTGGGTCCCCGGCCTGCGGGCGATCTCGTCGCTGTCCGGTCCCGCCCGCGTGGGGACGGTCTTCCGCGAGCGGATGAGCGCCGCCGGGGTGAACCGGTTCCGCACCTGGGAGATCGCCGAGCACCGCCGCCCGACGATCCAGGTCCGGGTGGCGGTCGACGGCGGCCTGTCGCGCACGCTGATCCTGACCCTGGACGGGCGGGGCACAGGCACGCGGCTGCATGCCCGGGTGGAGCTCCGGTCCACGCTGCCGTTCGGCATCAGGGTCGTGCACGAGCTGCTGGCCGCGCCGGCCGCCTCCGCGTCCGCCCGGTCGTTCGTCGACGCGGTGAAGCGCGCGTTCGAGGGATCCGTGCCGCGCTGAACGCGTGGCGGGGATCAGGTGGTTCGGTCGGGGGAATCGGGAACGGACCGCCTTGGAGACAAGTTTTCGGGCTCCGCCGCCGCCCGACATCCCGCCGGAGGGTCGACGCGCCGCCCGAGTTGGTCCGAGTGTTGGCGGTCCGTTTCTTATCCAGACCGTAGTCCCGGGCCCGCGGGCCGTCGATCCACCGAATGGGCTACCCCGTACCCCCCCGTTCGGTGCATCCTCGCCTGCCGCCGTGTATCCACCGGCACCGACCGCGGACCGGCGATACCCTCGGGGCATGACCAGCCTCCAGCAACGCCGCCACCTGCCGCTCGACGGGACCCGCAACGTCCGCGACGTCGGCGGCTACCCCGCAGCCGGGGGCCGGCGGATCCGCTGGCACACGCTTCTTCGATCCGACGAGCTCACGCGCCTGCCCGGCCACGCCGCGGACGAGCTGCGCGGGATCGGCGTCCGTCAGGTCATCGACCTGCGCTGGCCGAACGAGCTGGAGCTCTCGCCCAACCTGTTCCGCGACGACCCCGACGTCCGCTACCTGAGCATCCCGCTCCTCGCCGACGACCCGACGCCGCGCATCGGCCTCGACGGCATGTACCGCCTCATCCTCGACGAGCGCCTGCCACAGCTCGCGGCGGTCGTGCGCGCGCTCGCCGTCCCGGACGGGCTCCCGGCGATCGTCGGGTGCGCGGCCGGCAAGGACCGCACGGGCGTGACGATCGCCGTGGTGCTCGCGCTGGCGGGCGTCGCCGACCAGGACATCATCGACGACTACGCGATGTCCGCCGGCTACTTCTCGGCCGCCAACCACACGATCCCGACCGAGGACTGGCGACACTCGCCCCTCGTGGTGGAGAGCCCGCCGGCGTTCATGGTCTCGATGCTCGACCACCTCCATCGCGAGCACGGCGGCGCCCGCGCGCTTCTCCTATCCGGCGGCGTGACCGTTGCCGAGCTGGACGCGCTCGTGGCGCGGCTGACCGAGCCGGCAGGCTGACGGTGGGCCGGATCAGGGCATCGCTGGACCTCCCCTACCCCGCCGAGCGCGTGTTCTGGGCGGCGACGCGGGTCGCAGACCTGCCGCGCTGGATGCCCGAGGTCGCTTCGGCGGAGCTGCTGGACCCGACGCTCGCGCCGGGAGCGCGCGTCAAGCTCCGCCTGTCCCAGGCCGCGGCGGGCGCGGAGGTGCTCGGCACGGTCTCGGAGCTCGAGCCGCCGCGCCTCCTCCTCATCACCGGATCGGGCGGGCCGATCGGCGTCCGGGTCCGGGTGGAGCTGCGCGAGACGACGCCGGGCGCGACGCATGTTGACCTGGGGATCGACCTGGACACGCCGCCGTTCCTCGGGTTCATCACCCACGAGGCGGAGCGGCGCATCGAGGCCGGGCTGCCGGACGCGCTGGTGCGTCTCCGCGCGCTGATCGACGCCGAGCCCGCCTGACGGCGACCGGAGCCGTCCGCGCTACGCCGGGTAGCCGGGGATCGTCACGTCGACTAGTGGGCTCTGCTCCACCATCACGTCGACGTCTGTCCGGTTCCAGTTCCGGGCGACGCCTTCCAGCAGCGCGCGGCGCTCGGCCGGGTCCGTCACCACGCGGGCCGTCCCCGCCAGGTCCGCCGTCACGTCGCCGCCCTTGAGGTGGATCACCAGGGACGGGTCTGCCTCCAGGTTGTGCAGCCACGCGCGGACCCTCGGGTTCGGCATCCCGCTGATCACCAGCCGGCCGTCGAGGTTGTGGAGGTAGATCTCGATCCGCCGCGCCTCGCCGCTCCGGCGGCCCGTCGTGGTGAGGTCGATGACCTGGCTGCGGCCGAGGGCCGTGCGAATCCGGTCGTCCAAGGGGCGCTCCCGTGTGGCCGGCGGGCTCGGGCGCCGGAGGGTTCATGTCGTTGCACGTGCAACGGTACCGCGCCACTTCCCCGTCGGCAAGGCGGCAGGTGCGCACGGCCCTACACTTCCGCGTGATGCTCCGCACCGTCACCGCCACCCGCTACGTCACGCCCCTGCGCGAGGGCGGCTCCGTGCCCGCGCTCGTGGAGGCCGACGACGACGGCCTGTACGTCGTGAAGCTCCTCGGGGCGGGGCACGGGCGGAAAGCGCTCGTCGCGGAGCTGCTGGCGGGCGAGATCGGGCGCCGGCTGGGGCTGCCGGTGCCGGACCTCGTGATCGTCGAGTTGGACGGCGCGCTGGCGAAGGCCGAGCCGGACGGCGAGATCCAGGACCTGCTCGAGCGGTCCGCCGGGACGAACATCGGGCTCGACTTCCTGCCCGGGGCCCTGGCGTTCGCGCCGGCGGTGGGACCCCGGCCCGAGCCGGAGCTGGCCGCCGACACGGTCTGGCTCGACGCGTTCACGACGAACGTGGACCGCACGGCCCGGAACCCCAACCTGATCGTCTGGCACCGGCGGCTGCACCTGATCGACCACGGCTCCGCGCTCTACATCCACCACAGCTGGACCAGGCCCGACGAGCACGCCCGCCGGCCGTTCGTGCAGATCCGGGACCACGTGCTGCTGCCGTTCGCCGGCCCGATCGCGGAGGCCGACGAACGCCTGGCGCCGCTCCTTGACCGCGCGTGGCTGGAGGCCCTGGCGCGGGACATCCCCGACGACTGGCTGCGGCCCGAGGCCGGGCTCCCGGACCCCGACGCCCACCGGCGCGCCTACGTCGACTACCTCGTGACCCGGCTGGACGCCAGGCGCGCCTTCGTGGAGGAGGCGGACCGTGCCCGCGTCGCCTGAGGCCGTCGCCGGCGGTGCCCCCGTCGCCCGCCACCCGTTCGAATACGCGATCGTCCGCGTCGTCCCCCGCGTAGAGCGCGGCGAGGGGTTCAACGCCGGGATCGTGATGCTCTCCCGGGCGGGCCGCTTCCTGGGCGCCCGGACCACCCTTGACGAGGCGCTGCTCGCCGTCATGTCCCCGGACTGCGACCCGGAGGCGATCCGCGACCACCTCGCCGCCATCGAGCGGATCGCGGCCGGCGACCCCGATGCCGGGCCGATCGCCGATCTCTCCGCTCCGGAGCGGTTCCACTGGCTCGTCTCACCGTCGTCGACGGTGATCCAGGTGTCGCCCGTGCATACCGGGCTGACCGCCGACCCGGCCGCCACGCTCGACCACCTGTTCAGGACGCTCGTCCTGCGCTGAGCCCGGCGCCCAGGCTCGACGATCGCTTCGGGTGCGTCAGGCCGGACCGGCGCCTCCGGCCACGTCGGGCGCCCCTTCGGTCGCCTTCGCGGCCTTCGCCTGGGCCTCCGCGGCGAGCCCGGCGGCGGCACGGTGCGTGCCCTCACGGCGGTACCGCAGTGCCGTGGCGATCGTCACGGTCATCACCGCCAGCGAGGCGGAGTTGGACACGATCATCGCCGGGTTGCCGAGCGCGAGCCCGTAGGCCAGCCACACGACCAGCCCGAGGCTGAGCAGCGACAGGTACAGCAGCGAGACGTCCATGCTCGAGCGCGTCCGCCGCATCCGCCGGATCTGGAGGATCGGCGAACCGGCCATCACGAGCCCCGCGAT
>Ga0302299_10002961_pt1 | contig 10329 bp, 10 predicted proteins | sample III_Fen_N3_4_FD_198795 | JGI IMG/M metagenome (GOLD analysis project Ga0302299, IMG submission 198795) | Peat permafrost microbial communities from Stordalen Mire near Abisko, Sweden - III_Fen_N3_4 | ecosystem: Environmental > Terrestrial > Soil > Wetlands > Permafrost | place: Sweden: Abisko...
GCGCCGCGCTCGACAAGCTCGAGCCCCGCGAGCGCGAGGTCATCGCCCTGAAGTTCCACGCCGGGCTCTCGCACCGCGAGCTCGCCGACGTCCTCGGCGTGAGCGAATCGAACGCCGGCACCCAGCTGCACCGCGCCATGAAGCGACTGAGAAAGGCCTGCGATGTCCCCTCGTGACCGCACCCCACTTCCGCAGGACGTCGCGCGTGAGCTCGCGGCGTTCGACGCGGCGCTCGCCGGTGACCCGGTGGACCCCGACCTCGCAGACCTGGCCGCCCTCGCGGTGCAGGTGCGTGACGCACGCCCGCGCCCCGACGCGGGCGTCGTCGCCCGTCTCGATGAGCGCGCCGCCGCGGGTTTCGCGCCGCGCCGCACATCCGCTGCAGCCCGCCCGCGACGGCGTCTGGCCGTCCCGCTCGCCGCGGCCACGCTCGCGGTCGCGGGGATCACCGGCGTCGCGGTGCTCGGCGGCGGCGGGGATGACCGGCCGGGCATCGTGGCGACGGCACCGCAGGCGACCGTGACGACGAACGGCGACGTCGTCGCCAAGGAGCGGGCGGCGCCGAGCGCGAGCACCGGGCAGAGCGACAGCTCGGTCGCGCCGTCCGTCGCCGCGCCGCAGGCGCAGACGGCGCCGGGTGCCGCGGCGACCCCGGTCCCGGCTCCGGCGTCGCCCGGCGCTTCGGCGCGCAGCGTCGAGCGGGGCGCGGGCCTCCATCTCGCGGCGCTGCCCGGAGGGCTCGACGATGTCGCGAGCGGCATCGTGCGGACGACCGACGCGCTCGGCGGCTACGTCGTCAACTCCTCGGTCGAGAGCCGGGGCTCGAGGGGCTCTGCGACGTTCGACCTGCGCGTTCCCTCGACGCGGTTGCAGACGGCCCTCGCGCGCCTGTCGCAGCTTGCGCGGGTGCGTTCACGCACGCAGAGTTCGCTCGACGTGACCGGGAGCGTCGTGGCCGTGCGGACCCGGCTGGACGCCCTCCAGGCCGAGCGCCGCGGCGTGCTGCGCCAGCTCGCCGCCGCGACGACGCCGGCCGACACCGCGAAGGCGCGCGTGCGCATCCGCGTTCTCGACGTGCGAATCGCACGCGCGCAGGCCGCGCGCGCCGAACTGCACCGGCGCACCGCCTTCAGCACGATCAACGTCGAGGTCACGACCCAGCGCCCCAGCGCCGGGGCGACCACGGGAACGGGCGGGTCGTGGACGCCCGGAGACGCCCTCCACGACGCGCTGCGCGTGCTGTCGGTGGCCCTGGGCGTCGCACTCGTCGCGCTGGCTGCGCTGCTGCCGCTCGGACTGCTGGCTGCGGCCGGGTACGGCGTGTGGCGCCTGGGGCTTGCGCGGCGCCGCCACCAGGCGCTCGACCCCGCGAACTGAGCGTGGCCCAACCGGGCCTTCGGCATACGGCGGGTCGCTAGCCTCCATCGCTGCGATGTCCGATGAAGCCGCCGTCGTCCGCGTAGCACCTGCGCTCCCCGTCGGAGTGCGTGTCCGCCGCGCCGTGCGCACGCCGCACGCGTGGCTCCAGCTGCTGCGCTTCGCGCTCGTCGGTGCGAGCGGCTACGTCGTGAACCTCGTGGTCTTCACCGCCGCGATCCACGGCGCAGGATTCGGCTACAAGCTGTCCGCGACGCTGGCGTTCCTCGTCGCGGTGTCGAACAACTTCCTCTGGAACCGCCACTGGACGTTCCGCTCCGGCGGTGACGGACGGGCACGGCACCAGGCCGCGCGCTTCCTCGCCGTCAGCACCGGCGCGTTCTTCGTCAGCCTCGGCATCCTCACGCTGCTGATCGAGGTCTGGGACGTTCGTGAGGTCACGGCCCAGGCGATCGCGATCGTCGCGGTCACGCCGCTGAGCTTCCTCGTGAACAAGCTCTGGAGCTTCTCCCGCTGATCCGCTGGGCGGTCGCGCTGGCGCTCGTCCTTCCGCTCGCGCCGGGCGCGGGCGTCGCCGTCGCTGCGCCTCCCGCGACCACGGGAGGGCTCGCCGGTCGGGTGCCGTTCGCGGCGACCGTTCCGGCCTGGAAGGTCACCGCCGATCAGGCGCGCGCCGCCGCGCGCGGCGTGCCGAAGATCGCGGCCGAGCTGCGGCGACACCGCGGCGCGGACCTGATCGCGATCCGCAAGGACGGCCGCTGGGTCGTGCAGTCGTTCACGCCGGGGAAGCAGCGCAAGCAGATCGTCGAGGTCTACGTGGACCCGTACTCGGGCCGCGTCACCGAGGCGTGGACCGGCTTCCAGGTCGCATGGGGCATGGCGCGCGGGTACCCCGGAGCGTTCGGGCGGTCGGTGAACTCGCCCTGGATCTGGGTCACGCTCTGCGTGCTGTTCGTGGTGCCCTTCGTCGACCCGCGCCGCCCGCTGCGGATGCTGCATCTCGACCTGCTGATGCTCGTCGGCTTCAGCGTCTCGCTCGCGTTCTTCAACGACGCGAATCTCGGGATCTCCGTTCCGCTGTCGGCGATCTCGCTCGCGTACCTCGCGGCGCGCCTCGCGGCGATCGGGCTGCGTCGCAACCCACGACCGGCCGAGCCGCTGCGCCTGCTGATCCCGTGGCGCGCGCTCGGCGCGCTCACGCTCTTCCTCCTCGGGCTGCGCGTCGGGCTCAACATGACCGACGGGAACATCATCGACGTCGGCTACTCGGGTGTGATCGGCGCCGACAAGCTGGTGCACGGCCGTGATCTCTACGGGGCGTTCCCGACCGACAACGCCCAGGGCGACACCTACGGGCCGCTGCTCTATCTCGCGTACGTCCCGTTCGAGCTCGTCTGGCCGTGGGTGGGCCGCTGGAACGACCTGCCCGCCGCGCACGCGGCGTCGGCGGCGTTCGACCTGGCGTGCGTCCTGCTCCTCTTCCTGATCGGGAGGCGGATCCGCGGGACGGAGCTGGGCGTCGTCCTCGCGTACGCCTGGGTCGCGTTCCCGTTCACGATCTACGCGACGAACTCGGGGACCAACGACGCGCTCCCGGCCGCGCTGGTCCTGGCGGCGATCTACGCGGCCTCCCGGCCGTTCGCGCGCGGCGCGTTCGGCATGGCCGCGGGCCTCACGAAGTTCGCGCCGCTGGTGCTGCTCCCCCTGCTCGCGACCCACGACCTGCGCCGCGGCGCACGCGCCGGCCCGCTCCTGCGCTTCACGCTGGGCGCCGCGATCGTCTTCGCGTTCGCTGCGGCGCTCGTCCTGACGAAGACGGATCCGCGCACGTTCTGGGATCGGACGATCGGCTTCCAGGCGAGCCGCGAAGCCCCGTTCTCGGTCTGGGGCTACTACGGCGGCGGCTGGGAGGTCGCCCAGCGCGCCGTCCAGGCGGCGCTCGTCGTGTTCGCGGTCGCGGTGGCCTTCGTGCCGCGCCGGGACGACCTCGTCGGGCTGGCCGCGCTCGCCGGCGCGATCCTCGTGGGCGCGCAGCTCGCAGCGACCTACTGGTTCTACCTGTACCTCGTGTGGGCCGTGCCGCTCGCGCTGATCGCGTTCCTCGGGCGGCTCCCCGCCGCGCAGACCGCGCCGGTCACGTCACCTGCGTGGGGCCCTCGAACGGCAGCAGAAGCTGCTCGAGCGCCTCAGCCCGCATCCGCTGCGGGCAGCGGATGAGGACCGCGTTCATCCACGGGTCCTCCTCTGCCGTGTCGAAGCGCGTGTGCATCTGCGTGACGATCGAGGCGATCGCCTGCTCCCGCTTTACGCCGATGACGCCGCCGCGCGGTCCGGTCATGCCGACGTCGCTGATGTAGGCGGTCCCGCCCGGCAGCACCCGGCCGTCGGCGGTCGGCACGTGTGTGTGGGTCCCGACGACGGCGGTCACCCGCCCGTCGAGGTGCCAGCCGAGCGCGACCTTCTCGCTCGTGGCCTCGGCGTGCATGTCGACGAGGATGTGGTCGGCGCCGGCCTTCGTCAGCTCGGCGACGGCTGCGTCCGCGTCCGGGAACGCGGGGTGCGCCGCGCGCATGAAGACGTTGCCCGACAGGTTCACGACGCCGAGCTTCAGCCCGTCCCGCTCGACCATGCAGGAGCCGTGACCGGGCTGCGAGCGCAGGTAGTTCGCGGGCCGCAGGATGCGGTCGTTGCGGTCGAGGTAGGGGAGGATCTCGCGCCGGTGGTAGGCGTGGTTCCCCAGCGTGATGACGTCGACGCCCGCGTCGAACAGCTCGTCCGCGAGCTTCGGGGTGATGCCGAGCCCGCCGGCGACGTTCTCGCCGTTGACGACGACGAAGGTCGGCGCGTAGCGCTCGCGGATACCCGGAAGCAGGCCGAGGAACGTGCGGCGCCCGAGCCCGCCGACGAGGTCTCCGACGAAGAGGATGCTTGTGGGGTGGTGACTCACGAACGTGAGTCTCACGGATAGGGTGGCCGCCGTGTGTGCCGATGCCCACGCCGGGGAGAGCGAGACCGATGAGCCGCAGGTGATCCTGCGGGCCACCGCCGTGCGCAAGAGCTTCGGCTCGCGCGTCGCGGTGAGCGACGTCGGCCTCGAGCTGCGCCGCGGTGAGGCGCTCGCGATCATCGGTCCCAACGGGGCGGGCAAGACGACGCTGCTCGAGATCCTCGCCGGCGCGCAGCGCGCGGACTCCGGCACCGTCGAGCGCCCGAAGTCCGGTGTCGGCTGGGTGCCGCAGCGGCTGTCGCTCTACACCCGGCTCACCGTGCTCGAGAACCTGCGGCTGTTCGCGCAGCTCGAGAAGGTCCCGGCGCCGGCCGACGCGGTGCGCCGGATGCTGGCGCTCACCGGGCTCGAGGAGCGCGCGGGCGACCCCGTCTCGACGCTGTCGGGCGGGAACCGCCAGCGCGTGAACGTCGCGATCGGCCTGCTCTCGGACCCCGCCGTGCTGCTGCTCGACGAGCCGTCCGCGGCGCTCGACCCGCGCCAGCGCGCGCGCTTCTGGTCCGTCGTCGACCGCGTCCTTGCCGCCCGCCGCGCGGTGATCTTCACGACGCACGACGTCGCCGAGGCGGCGCGGCACGCGACGCGCCTGCTCGTGCTCGCCGACGGCGAGCAGCTCTTCGCCGGCCCCGCCGCCGACCTCGTGGCGCAGTCCGGCACCGCGCCCGGCGCCGATCTCGAGACCTCCGTCGTCAGCTTCCTCCAGGCGAGCGGTCACTGATGTTCCGGCTGATGGGCAAGGACCTGCGGATCCTGTCGCGCTCACGCCTGCTCGTGCTCACGCTGATCCTCTACCCGGCGCTCGTCGCGCTGCTGATCGGCCTCGCGCTGTCGCGCCCGCCGGAGCAGCCCAAGATCGCGATCGTCAACAACATCCCGCGTGACGTCCCCGTGACGACGCTCGCCGGAAGCACGATCGACCCGGCGGCGGTGGGCGACGCGCTCGCGAAGAACCTCGACGCCGTGCCGGTCGCGACGCGTGCCGAGGCCGCCAAACTCGTGAAGAACGGCGACGTGCTCGCCGCCGTGATCCTGCCGGACGACATCAACGACCGGCTCAGCGCCACGATCAACCTGTTCGGCGGGACGCCCCCGGAGATCGAGGTGCTCGTGAACGGCTCCGATCCCGTCAAGGCGCGCTACGTGAAGTCGGTCGTCGACGCGCGCATCGCGGACGCGAACCTCGCGATCTCCACGAAGCTGACGAAGGTCGTCGCCAGCTACCTGACGAAGCTCCTCAAGGGCGGGGCGTTCACCTTCGGCCCGATCCACATCGACGTGCTCGGCCTGCAGGAGAGCCGCAAGCGGATCAACGAGGCGGTCCGGCGGCTGCCGGAGGGATCGGCGCAGCGCAAGCGCCTGCAGGCGGTCGCCGAGTTCGCCGGCCTCGCCGTCGACAACCTCGACGGATCGGCGAACGGGATCGTCTCCGCGGTGTCACAGCCACTGGTCGCGAAGACGACGAGCGTCGACGGCCACAACACGCCGCTCGCGACGTTCGCCGTCGCGACCGCCGCGATCATCTCGCTGATGCTCGTGGCGCTGATGCTGGGCGCCGCGCTGCTGGCGCTCGAGCGAACAGAGCACACCTACGCGCGCCTCGTGCGCGGGCTCGTCCGGCCGGAGGAGCTCGTCGGCTCCAAGCTGCTGCTCGCGGGGGGTCTCGGCGCCGTCGTCTCGTTCGCGCTGCTCGGCATCGTGTCGCTGTTCGTCCCGCTCGACTGGGGTTCGGCCCAGAGCTGGCTGCTCGCGCTGCTGCTCGGCGGGGCGGCGTTCGCGGCGCTCGGGATCGCGCTCGCCGTGCTCGCGCGGGATGTCGAGACCGCGACGCTGCTCGCCTTCGCGCTTGCGCTGCCGCTCGCGTTCCTCGCGCTCGTCCCGCAGAACGCGGTCAGCGCGGGCCTCTACGACGTGATCCGCGTGATCTCGGCCTGCTTCCCGTTCAAGCCGGCGCTGGAAGGGCTCCAGCGGGGCCTCGAGGGCGACAAGCTCGCCGGTCCGGCGCTGCACCTGCTCGGCCTCACCGCCGTCTACGCCGTCGCGGCGCGGCTGGGTCTGCGCCGCCTCCGCACCTGACCCGCGCCGTACCATCTGACCGATGGCCTTTCCCGTGACGCGGATGCGGCGCCTGCGCAGAACTCCCGTTCTGCGCGACCTCGTGCGCGAGACCCGCGTGACCGCGGCCGATCTCGTGATGCCGCTCTTCGTCGAGGAGGGCCTGAGCGCGCCGCAGCCGATCGAGGCGATGCCGGGCATGGCGCGGCTCCCGCTCGCGCAGGTCGCTCAGGAGGCCGGGGAGATCGCCGCGCTCGGGATTCCCGCCGTGCTGCTCTTCGGCATCCCCGCCGAGAAGGACCAGGAGGGCAGCGGCGCGTGGGACGACGCGGGCATCGTGCAGGAGGCGACGCGCGCGATCCGCGCTGCGCACCCCGATCTGCTGGTGATCGCCGACCTCTGCCTCTGCGAGTACACGAGTCATGGGCACTGCGGTGTCGTTGATCCCGCCCACCCCGACGTGGACAACGACGCGACGCTCGAGCTGCTGGCGCGGACGGCGGTCAGCCAGGCCCGCGCCGGCGCCGACGTCATCGCTCCGAGCGACATGATGGACGGTCGCGTCGCGGCGATCCGCGCGGCGCTCGACGAGGACGGCGCGTCCGACATCCCGATCATGTCCTACAGCGCGAAGTTCGCGAGCGCCTTCTACGGCCCATTCCGCGAGGCCGCCGGCTCGACGCCGGAGTCCGGTGACCGCCGCGGCTACCAGATGGATCCGGGCAACGGGCGCGAAGCGGTGCGCGAGTCGCTGCTCGACGCCGAGGAGGGCGCCGACATCCTCATGGTCAAGCCGGCGCTGCCCTACCTCGACGTGATCCGGCGGGTTCGCGAGGCCTCAGACCTGCCGATCGCGGCGTACAACGTGAGCGGGGAATATGCGATGGTGAAAGCTGCGGCTCAGGCCGGCTGGCTCGATGAGCGGGCCGCCGTGCTGGAGACCCTCACCGCGATTCGCCGGGCCGGAGCGGACATCGTCATCAGCTACCACGCGAAGGACGCTGCCCGATGGCTGAGGGCCTGACAGCCGTCCAAACCCCGCGCCGCCCGTGACCGTCTCCCTCCGCGACACCCGCTCGGCCGAGCTCTTCGCCCGCGCCGAGAAGTACCTCCCCGGCGGTGTCAACTCGCCTGTGCGCGCGATGCGCGCGATCGGGCGCGACCCGATCTTCATCGAGCGCGGAGCGGGCGCGGAGATCACGGACGTCGACGGCAACACCTACGTGGACTACGTCTGCTCGTGGGGGCCGCTGATCCTCGGCCACGCCAACCCGCAGGTCGTCGAGGCGATCGTCACCGCGGCCGCGGCGGGCACCACGTTCGGCGCACCCACGGCCGGCGAGGTCGACCTGGCCGAGGAGGTCAGCCGCCGCGTCCCGGGCATCGAGATGCTGCGGATGACGAGCAGCGGCACCGAGGCGGCGATGAGCTCCATCCGCCTTGCGCGCGCGGCGACGGGCCGCGAGAAGCTGCTGAAGTTCGCGGGCGCCTATCACGGGCACGTCGACGGCCTGCTCGCGCAGGCCGGCAGCGGCCTCGCAACCGCCGCGATGCCGTCGAGCCCCGGAGTGCCCGCGGCCAGCACGGCGGACACGATCATCGTCCCGTGGAACGACGGCGAGGCCGTCGTGCGTGCGACGCAGGAGCACGAGCTCGCCGCGATCCTCGCCGAGCCCTATCCGGCGAACATGGGGCTCGTCCCGCCGCTGGAGGGCTTTCTCGAGCTGCTCCGCGAGCGTGCCACCGAGACCGGCGCGCTGCTCGTCTTCGACGAGGTCATCAGCGGGCTGCGCGTGGCGCCGGGCGGCGCCCAGGAACTGACGGGCGTCCTCCCCGACCTGACCGTGCTCGGGAAGATCGTCGGCGGCGGCCTGCCGGCGGCCGCGTACGGCGGCTCGCGCGAGCTGATGGAGCTCGTCGCGCCGGCCGGTGACGTCTACCAGGCCGGCACCCTCAGCGGAAATCCGCTGGCCGTCGCCGCGGCGCTCGCCACGCTCGCGCAGCTCGACGAGCAGGCCTACCTGCGCCTCCACGCGACGACCACCGCGCTGGCAGAGGGCCTCCGCGCCGCCGCGGGGGACATCCCCGTGCAGGTCGCCAGCACCACCGGCCTCCTGACCGTCTTCTTCACCGAGGAGCCGGTGCGCGACTACGCCGGCGCGCTGGCCTGCGACACCGACCGCTACGGCACCTGGTGCCGCGCGCTGCTCGCGCGCGGCGTGTACCCGCCGCCGTCCCAGTTCGAGGCCTGGTTCCCCTCACTCGCGCACACCGCCGAGCACGTCGAGCGAACCCTCGAGGCGGCGACCGCGGCGTTCGCGGAGCTGACGTGACCGCCGAGGCGCTCACGCGCGTCGGCGCACGCCTGCGCGACGAGGGCGGGCTGCTCGCGCAGGCGCTCCTTCCCGGCGAACCTGTCGTGCCCGCCGACGACCCGGGGCTCGGCGCCGTCGCCGCGAGCGGCCCGCGCGCAGCCGCCGACCCCGCGGCCTACGCCGCGGTCGTCGAGGCGGCGTACGAGGGCCATCTGCTGCACCTGGGCCGCTCCCGGATCCTCGACACCACCGACGCCGACCTCGCCCTGCTGGCCGGTGACCGGCTCTACGCGCTCGGGCTTGCGTGGCTCGCCGACCTGGGCGACGTCGACGCCGTGCGCGAGCTTGCGGACGTCATCGGCCTGCGCGCGCTCGCCGCCGCGAGCGGCGACGACGAGCTGGCGGGCGCCGCCTGGCTGGCGGGCGCGACCGCCATCGGTCATGGCGGCTCCCCCGAGCTCGAGGCCGCCAAAGCCGCTGCACGCGCGCGTGTTCCCGGCGCGCCCGGGGCACTGCGGGCAGCCGCGCGCCAGCTTGGCGGCGACATGGCGCCCGCGCGCTGAGCGCAGGGCGCATCAGGCCTGACGTCACCGTAGACTTATCCCAAGCTAAGGTTCCCGCTCGGTGATGGCCCCGAGGCCGGTCGCCAGACGCTGGAGCACTGTCCCGTGGCCGAACGCAAGCCCCCAAAGAGCAAGTACACGACTGATCGCCAGATCCCCGGCGCGTTCGAGGGTGAGACGGTCACGCGTCGTCGCTTCATGACCGGCAGCAGCCAGGTCGTGGGCGCGGTCGCCGCCGGCGCCTTCATCCTGCCGGCCGTCGGGTTCGCGCTCGGCCCGGTGTTCGAGGAGAAGGATCAGCCCTGGCAGCCGGTCGGCCGGCTGAACGAGTTCGGCAAGGACACGTACGTCCCGCGGACGATCACCATCGAGCCCTCGATCGCCGACGCCGGACTCTCCACGGTCTACATCCGCGCGTACAACCCGGCCGTCGACAAGGAGCCGCGCGACGAGTACAACGCGTACATCGCCATCTCGACGGCGTGCATGCACCTCGGCTGCCCGATCCACTTCGTCACCGCGGCCCAGCGCTTCATCTGCCCGTGTCACGGCGGCGTGTACGACTTCGTCGGCAAGGTCGTCGGCGGCCCGCCGGTGCGCCCGCTCGATCGCTTCTACACCCACGTGGCCGCCGGGACCGTCTTCATCGGCCCGCGCTTCTCGGTCAACAGCGAGCTGCAGCGCTTCAGCCCGCGCGATCCGGGTGAGCCGCTCGACGGCGTCGGCCAGTACCTCTACCCGTCTCGTCCCACGATGCGCAAGCTGCCAGGTACCTGAGTCATGGCGAAGATCAAGGTCCCCGCACCCCCCGTTCCCGGAGCCCTCGCACCCGCGCCCAAGCGGCCCGGCAAGGAGTACGGCCCGCAGAGCCCGGCCGAGCACGGCCACGAGGGCGCCTCCACCACGATCGGCTGGATCGACGAGCGCACCTCGCTCTCCGGCGGCGCGCGCTGGATGATGTTCCGCAAGGTGCCCAAGGGCACCAACTGGTTCTACACGCTCGGCTCGGCGACGA
>Ga0302299_10002962_pt1 | contig 10326 bp, 10 predicted proteins | sample III_Fen_N3_4_FD_198795 | JGI IMG/M metagenome (GOLD analysis project Ga0302299, IMG submission 198795) | Peat permafrost microbial communities from Stordalen Mire near Abisko, Sweden - III_Fen_N3_4 | ecosystem: Environmental > Terrestrial > Soil > Wetlands > Permafrost | place: Sweden: Abisko...
CCGAAACGGCAGAGTCGACGTCGTCGACTGGAAGAAGGGCGATCGGCCGGGGGGAAGTGTCGTCCTGGCCCGGCAGAACCTGCCGCTCATCGTCGACAGGGGGCGGCCGAACCCCCTGCTCTCCGACTCGTCAGCCTGGGGGAACACGCTCGGGAACGCGGTTCGTGTTTGGCGTTCCGGCGTCGGCATCGACCGTCACGGCAACCTCATCTACGCAGCGGCGAGCGATCAGACCGCCCCGACCCTCGCCGCGATCATGATTCACGCCGGCGCCGTCCGGGCGATGCAACTCGACATCAATGCCGAATGGCCGACCCTGAATACGTACGGACGCAACGGGGTGAGCCTCCCCGACAAGATCGTGCCGAACTCGCAGCAGTCCCCCCGCCGCTACCTCGCGCCCGACGACCGTGACTTCTTTGCCGTCTACCGAGCCGTCAAGGGTCACGCGGCCGTCCCGTTCCGCTGAGGCATGAGGTCGTGGTAGGAGGCGGGCGAAGGGGCTACCGGGCCAGGATCGCCGGTTGCTTCGCTGCCGTGGCGTTGCTCACGGGGGCCGCTGCCGCCGACGGCTCGGGTGCACCCTCGTCCGTCGGCGGGCAGAGCGGGGTGCCGCCGGCTGCAACGGTCGTCGTCACGGGCCGGGGAGCAGTGCGCGGGACGGTCCGTGACGGGATGCGGATGTTCCTCGGTGTGCCCTATGCCGCGCCACCCGTAGCTGGTCTGCGTTGGCGGCCGCCCCTTCCGCACCGTGCCTGGAGCGGGATCCGTGACGCGACGGCGTTTCGGAGCTCTTGCCCGCAGGCTCCATCGCTGTACTGGCACGGGAGCACGAACGAGGACTGCCTGTTCCTCAACGTCTTCACGCCCCTCGCAGCGAGCATGGGGAGGGGCTATCCGGTGATGGTCTGGATCCACGGCGGCGGGCTCGTCTCGGGCGAGTCGAGCGTGTTCCTGCCCTCGGGGCTCGTCGCGCGGAAGGTCATCGTCGTGACCATCGACTACCGGCTCGGCGTGCTCGGATTCCTGGCCGCCCCGGCCCTTTCCGCCGAGTCCCGCGATCGGACGTCGGGCAACTACGGATTGCTCGACCAGCAGCTCGCCCTCTCGTGGGTTCGACAGAACATAGAGCGCTTCGGCGGAGACCCGCACAACGTCACGCTGTTCGGCGAGTCGGCAGGCGGGCTCAGCGTCCACGCCCAGCTCGCCTCGCCGGCGGCCGGCGGCCTGTTCCAGCGGGCCGTCGTCGAGAGCGGCGGCTACGCCGGGAGCCAGCCGCCTCTCCCGGCGGCCGAAAGGGTCGGGAAGGCCTTCGCGGCACGGCTCGGCTGCGGGGCGACGGACGCGGCCTGCCTGAGGCGGATTCCGACGGCGACCCTGCTCGCGAACGGGGCCTTCTTCGACCCCACGCCCATCGTCGACGGCCATGTCCTGACACGACCGCTCACGGCAGCGTTCACGAGCGGCCGGTTCAACCGCGTACCCGTGCTCGAGGGGTCGAATCACGACGAGTTCAGGTTCTTCCTCGCGTCCGAAGCGCCCGCCGCGGCCGGGTCGACGGCGGCGGGCTACAGGGCAGCGATCGCGAGGACGCTCGAGGTCAACCCCTCGGTCGCGGCCCGCATCGCCGCGCGGTACCCGCTGCACCGGTATCCCTCCTCCGCCCTCGCCCTCGCTGCCGCCGCCACCGACGCGGTGTACGCCTGCCGCGCCCACGCCGCCGTGCAGGCGCTCTCGCGCTTCGTACCGACGTATCAGTACGAGTTCAACGACGAATTCGCCCCACGCTTCTTCCCGGGGCCGCCCTCGAGATTTCCGCTCGGCGCCTACCACACGGCGGAGCTCGGGTATCTCTTCGTCCTCCGCGGCTACCCCTCAGGCCTCACGGGCGGTCACGAGAAGCTGGCTCGGACGATGCTCGACCGGTGGACGACGTTCGCGAAGACCGGCGACCCCGGCCCCGGGTGGCCCCGCTACTCGAGCGCGACCGACACGGTCGAGTCGCTCGAGCCCCCACAGCCGACGACCGAGACCGGCTTCGCGGTCGCCCACTCCTGCGCGTTCTGGAGCCGGACGCCGGTCGCGGCAGGGTAGGTCGCTCCGCCACGGCGCGCCTCAGGATGCCCGCGCCGCCGCGATCACGGCTCGCACGTAGCGCGAGACAGCTGCCGCGCCGGGTGTTCCGGCCGGTAGCTCTGCGGCGAACGTGGTCGTTCCGGGGAACGTCTGGTTCTCCCAGGTGACCGACGTTCCGGCAAGTCGGGGCAGCGAGTGGTAGGGCAGGCCCGACACCCGGGCAAAGACCCTCTCGACGCGATGGTTGCCGCCCGCGGCCCAGACCAGGTCGAGGTGCTGATGGAACCAGATCGTCAGATGCGGGTGGATCCGAAGGATCAGCCGGCGGGCGAGCCGGGACTCGCGCTCGGACAGCGGGCGCGGCCCGGAGGCGTAGAAGCCGCTCAGCGGACGCCAGCCGACGGGGAAGTTGCGGTTCAGGTCGACCCCGTGCGCGTTGTGGCGCGTGCCGGCGGCGACGCCGTCCGGGTTCAGGTCGGGGACGATCCAGAGATCGAGATCGGGCGGGTGCAGGTGCTCGAGCGCCCGCGCGACCGCAATCCCGCCTCGCTCGTTGCCGTGGATCGAGCCGACGACGAGGACCACCGGTCCCGCCGGGTTGCCCACCTCGGTGGCAGTGATCGGGCGTCCTTGCCACGAGCGGCCGAGGACGATCGTCCGGGCCGATGCCGGCGCGGGGAGCCCACACGAGAGGATGGCTGCCGCGGCCGAGGCGAGAACCACGAGCGTGGGCCGACCGAGCGTCATCTCAGAGGATGTTGACGGCCCGCGAGGCGACCATGAGCAGCGTCAGGAGCGAGATCCCGGCCTCGGCCAGCATCAGGAGCTTGGCCCGGCTCGTGAGGGGCATCGTGTCGGTCGGGCTGAATGCGGCCGCGTTCGTGAACGAGATGTAGAAGTAGTCCACGAAGCCGGGTTGGATCGGCTTCGGGAAGAGGTCCGGAGTGGCCATCTGCGGAAAGAGGAAGTCCGGCTCGCTCTCGTTGCCGTGGGCGCGTGCTGCGGGGCCGCCTCGGTCGAGCTCCCAGAACCAGAGCCCGAAGACGATGATGTTCGTCCACCAGATGTCGATCGCGCTGACGACCAGCTGATGTCCGCTCGAGTGGCCGCCGTTGATGATGAACCGAACGAGCAGGAAGACCGAGAGCACGTTCGCGGCGCTGATGATCGCGATCAGCGTGATCGCCATCCGGCGGCGCAGCAGCGAGCGGATCGTGTGATGGATCCTCAGCTCTTCCCAGTGGATCACGATCAGCGCGCAGAGAAGGACGAGGATGAGGGCGGGCACGAGCCAACGGACGACGGTCGCCACGGTCTGGTGCGCACCGAAGATGAACTGATCGGGCAGCCGCGCGAACAGGATCGCCGCGACGAGTGCCGCAAGCGCCGGCAGCCAGGGGATCTTCCACGGGACGAGCTCGGGCAGGTGGTGGCCCGACTCGTGCGATTCCAGCATCAGCTCGAACGTAGTGATCAGCCCGGACGACCCGGCGTGACGGCAGCGAGTCGGAGCGCAGGGCCGTCGTCAGGCCGACGCGAGCCCTCGCGCGGGGTGCCGTCGGAGGAGGGCGCGGAGGTCGGACCAGGAGGAGACGAGTGCCACGGCGACGACGCCGGCGGCGACATCCGCCAGCCCGGTGGCCACCTGCATGCCGACGCCGAAGCCGATGATCGCGCTCGTGCCGACCGTCGCCCCGAGAGCAAGAGCAAGCGCTGCCTGCTGGGTCCCGGCACTACCGGGCGACAGCGGCACGAGGCCGGCCAAGTCCTGCGCCGCGATGACGAGGAGAACGACCCAGAGCCCGCCTCCGAGATGAAACGCGAGGAGGAAGCAGTAGACAGCCGCGAATCGGAGCGTCCACGCGAGGGCCTTCCAGCCGAGCACGCCTCGCAGCAAGTGTCCGGGCGAGCGCAGGATCGACATTCCACGTGCGACCGCGACGCCCGTCCGTGCCAGGCTACGCCGGAAGCGGAATCCGACGATCCCGGCCGCGAGCAGGCCCAGGCCAATGATCACTGGGGCGAGTGGGTTCGACCGAACGAGCGTCATCGGTGTGCCGATGTGCCCGACCGATCGGCCCGAGAGCAGCACCACCAGGATCACGGCCAGGGCGAATGCCATCTCGATCACCGTCGCGAGCACGATCGTCCCCGCAACCGTCGGAACGGTCGAGCCCGGCAGCCGACGGCGCACGATCCCTAGCTTCAGAGCCTCTCCGATCCGAGCCGGGAGGACGGCGTTGGCACCGGTCGCCCCGGCAAAGGCGCCGAGAGTCGTCCCGAATGCCACCCGGTCGTTCGGGTGGGCGTGGCGCACGATGCCGTGCCACGCGCGTGCCTCGGCGGCCACCTTGCCGAGATGCAAGCCGATCGCGAGAGCGAGCAGGCCGAGCGACGCGCCCGCCACGGTACGGAAAGCACCCGTGGCGGTTGCGAGTATCACGTACACACACTCACGATGCGCCTTCGGGCCTGAACCCCGCCTGAATGCCGCTCAGACCGCTTCGGGCTGGATCGACCGGGGCTCCGGGTCCGCTGCCCGTGCCGGTAGGGCTGCGAGCACGAACGAGGCCGCCGACGGCAGCTCGCGGAAGGCCCCCGTCGGTGTCCTGCCCCGCGCGAGCGCGCGCCGGATCGCCGGCTCCAGGTCTTCCCGCTTCGAGACGACGTCGGCCAGCCCGAAGCGCTCGAAGGCGGCGTTGTTGGCCCGGATGTGACCGCGGCCCCAACCGTAGGAGATGGGCGGCAGGCCGCACATGATCGCCTCGAGCACGGTGAGACCGCCCGTGGAGTGGATGAGCACGTCGGCCGCCGCCATCCAGTCGGCCATCCTGTCGGTGAACCCTTCCGTGCGGACGCGCGGCTCCCGTGCAAAGAGCGCCTCGAGGCGGGTGCGGAGCGCCTCGTTGCGGCCGCAGAGGCACACGACCCGGGAGACCCCGTCGACCCGGAGCGCCTCCTCGACCGCGCCGTCGACGTCGCCGACGCCCCAGCCGCCGCCCGAGACGAGCACGATCTTCCCCTCCGCAGGCAGCCCCAGCACCTCCCGCGCGTCGGCCTGGTCGCGAGGCGCGAGGAAGTCGGGCGTCGTGAACCCGTGGACGCAATGAACGCGCGCGGCCGGCCCGGCAACCTCGCGTATCTCACCGATCGACTCGGGGTAGCTCGTGAGGTGGATGTCGACTCCCGGGGATGCCCAGTAGTGCATTCCCGCGAGATCGGTGATCGCCGCGATGACCGGGACGTCGATGCGGCCGGCGCGGCGGAGTCGCCCGAGGACCTCGGTCGTATTCGGGTAGGTGCAGACGATGACGTCTGCACCGATCCCCTCGATCAGGCGGAGGAGCCCATCGCCACCGACCCGGGCCAGCAGCGCCTGGGAGAAGCGGCGGGTGGGGCCGAAGCCGGCGAAGACCCAGAAGCCGAGGTCCCAGAGCCACTGGAAGCGGAAGAAGACGACACGGCCGGCGTCGGCGCTGACCGCCGTGACGATCTTGCCCATCGGCTCGAGGCCGTCCTCCGTCACCACCTCGACGTCCGGGCTCTCCGCGTGGAGTTGGGCCGCCAGGGTGCGCGCAGGGAGATCGTGTCCCTCACCGACGCTCGCGGTGAGGATCAGGACGCGGGCCGGCACGGTCTAGGGCCGGGGAGGGGAGCTACCGGCACGGCGAGACTCGGAGCGCCGCACGCGGTCGGAGTACGTGCCGAAGACGACGTCCCACCACGGCACGCTGACGCCGTAGCCACACTCCTCGTCCTCGAAGTGATGCCTCATGTGCAGCTCGCGGAACCACCGCCCCACGCGTCCCTTCGGGTGCGTGTGATGCAACGCGAAGTGAACCATGTCGTAGATGAGGTAGCCCGCGAAGAATCCGGCGCCGAAGCCCCACGCGACCGGCGTTCCGAGAACGAGGGCGAACAGGCCGAGGAAGAGCGCCGCCAGCGGCACCGACAGGGCCGGCGGCAGGACGAGGCGGCGTGGGTCGTTGGGGTGGTCGTGGTGGACGCCGTGGATCACCCAGTGCACGCGCGCCCCGACGCCGTTCTCGGGTTCGAAGTGGAAGACGGCCCGGTGGCCCCAGTACTCCGCGAGCGTCCAGAACGCGTACCCGGTCAGGGCCTCGACGAGCACGATCCACGCGGACTGCCCCTCCAGCGCGAGCACGGTGAGCACCACGATCGTGGGAAGGAAGATGAGCACGGGCACGGCCGGATGGACGCGCGTGAGCCGGTCGAGGGAGCGGGTCTGGAAGATCGGCGGGGACGCGCGCAGCACCTCCGCGCGCGGAGCTCCACGGTCGAGCCCGGAACCCTCGATGCTCACGGCGCCACCCTAACGCACCAGCCCGACGTGGGCGCGAATGTGCGCGCGGTCACGGGAGCCCGGCTCACAACGGCTGCGTCGTGAGGACGCCTCCCTGCAGGGTCGTGCCCCTGCCGGCCTGCCAGGTCGCAGTCACCCGGCGGCGGGCGCCGTTCGGCATCCGGCAGCGCGAGTCGAAGCCGAGGCCGTCGGAGTGGATTCGGGTCACCGAGCCGTTGCACGTTGCTCCGCTCGGGAGGTACTCCATCTGGAACGAGGTGGCGAGGAGCGTCGAGGGTGCGATCAGCAGGTCGGCCCGCACCAGCACCCGCTGGCGACCGCTGCCGCTCCCGGCGAGCGAGATGATGCCGCGGGTGACGCCGTTCTGGCGCTGCACCTGCCCGTCCAGCCGATCGGTGAAGCTTGCCGCATTCCAGGCCCTCCGGTGCTTGACACCGACGTCCGCGAGCGTGAACGCGGGCACGGCTGCCGCGAGCGCGACGGCGACGACGGCTCCGGTCACGCGGGCCGTGCGCGGGCTGCCGCCGCGGGCCACGAGAATGCGCCAGGCGGTGAGGCCCGAGACGGCTCCGACGGCGACGATCTCGATTGCGAGCAACCAGGGCGTGCGGCGGTCGGTGCCGGCGCCGACCGCGTGCACGGTCGCACCGGCCCACACCGCGAACGTGAGGTAGTGCACACGCCGCCAGGTGCGATGCGAGATCTCCCCCCGGATCCGATTCGTGACCGCGATCGCGATCAGGAGCTCCGTTGCGACGATGCCGGTGCCGACCCAGAGGGGACGGTAGGTCGAGACGAACGGGACGACGAGTGAGAGCGGTGAGAACGGGAGGTAGGCGTCGATCGCGATCGTGGCGACGTGGATCGCGATGAACGTGCCGGTGAGGAGCCCGCCGAAGCGGTGCACGTCCTCGACCGCGAAGCGCGGCCAATGCGGCAGGTTCCGCTTGCTCGAGAGGGAGAGGCCGGCGACGACCACGGCGGAGAGGAGCACGTAGGCGACGATCCCGCCTGCCCGGGCGGCATACCAGTCGATCGGGTTGGCCGTCAGGTGCATACGGGCTCCGCAGCTGCCGCCCAGGAGGCGTTCGAGACGGCGGAGCCGTCGGGCGCGAGGAAGCGGCCGGGAATCCGGCGTTCGTCGAGCCAGGAAGGCCCGTCCTCGCCGAGCAGGAAGGCAGCCTTGGCGGCAACGTCGGCCCCGACGCAGGTTGCGCCGCACGCGGTGACCTGCTCCCAGGCGGAGGTCGAAGGGCGTCCCGTGCGAGGGTCGATGAGGTGGTGCTGCGGGCCGCCACCACGCCGCCAGCGACGGGTGGTGGTGCCGCTCGTCGCAAGGGCACCGCGGCGCAGCCGCACGGCGGAGCCGTCCGGCAACGCGACGTCGAGCTCCCCGCGCGCCCGCAGATCGCCTCCCGCCGAGACGAAGCCCGGCCCGGGGAGGAGCGCGACCGCCTCGTCGACGGTCATCGACTTGACGACCCCGTTGAGATCGAGCGTGAGCCCGGGCGGGCGCAGCAGGGCGCGGCCCGCGAGCCGGATCGACCGCCACCGGCCGGGAACGGCGTCGCCGGCCGGCCGGGGATCGGCCTCGAGTGCCCGGATGTCGGCGTCGTAGCCCGCTGCCTCGAGTGCCTCGAGCAGGGTGGGATCGACGAGGCCGTCGGTTTGCTCGGCCGCGGCGAGCGCTGTCGAGACGGCGCGAGCGAAGACCTCGGACACCATCACCGCAGCGTGCCGACTGGCGTTCACGGTCGTGAGCTCGCTGGCGGGGAGGAACCGGCTGAACGTCCGCTCGCGCTCCTCGAACAGCGAGACGATCGCGTCGAGTTGCGACCGGGTGGCGCCGGCCACGACGACGGTGCACCCCATCGCGCGAAAGGAGGTGGTGGCGTTCACGATGTCGCCGTTGCCGCTCCGGGCGGCGCCTGGGGCGGCGCGACGAGACCCGCCTCGAGGAGGTTCTGCTTTACGACCGCGACGAAGCGCGGCGGCGCGACCAGGGGGTGGAGCGACTGCTTGTGGTGACCCGCGTTCGACACCCGCGCGAGCGCGGAGGCGACGACGAACACGCCGACGCCCGCCCCGGCGAGCAGGATCTTCGCCCGGTGGGCACGACGGCGTCCCAGCTGGACGCGCGACCGCTCCTCGCGGTCGGCGGCGGCGGAGCGGTTCCGTCGTCGCTTCCCCACCGGCTCATTCTGGGATCTCGCCGGACAGGCGGGGGCAAAGACGAGGTTGCCGTGGAGTTAAGAGCGCACGAGAAGGCCCGTCCCGCGGTTGCCGCGAAAGACGCGCGCCGCGGCGATCCGCTCCGGAGGTGTTGGGTGGCTGAACAGCGCGAGGTACGTGACCCTCGGCGGGTAAAGGTCGGCGAGGTTCGCGTGCGCCAGCTTCCGCATCATCTGCTCGAAGGCCTCGGGGTCGGCCGTCAACTCGAGCGAGATCCGGTCCGCTTGCCGCTCCCACCGGCGCGAGACGGCAGCACCGAACGGCGCGCCGACGATCTCGAGCGCGGCGCCGAGGAGCAGCACGAAAGGCACGATTCGGGGGTCGCCGGGCCCGCTCACGCCGAGGGCGTCGAGCAGTGCGGGCCACTGCAGCAGCGCCCACAGGAGCAGCACGAACACCGCCGCGCCCGCAACCGCGAGGACGGTGCCCTTGACGAGGTGCCCGGCCCGGCGGTGACCGAGTTCGTGCGCGAGCACGAGGCGCAGCTCCCGCGGCTCGCCGTCCTTCAGGAGCGTGTCGTAGAGAACGAGCCGCCGCGTGCGGCCGAGGCCTGAGACGTATGCGTTCTGCTTCGTCGTCCGGCGGCTCGCGTCGGCGACCAGGACGTGCTCGATCGGGACGCCGGCATCCCTGGCGAGGAGGCGGAGGGACCCGGCGAGCTCCTCGTCCTGCAACGGTACGAACCGGTTGAAGATCGGCTCCAGGATCACGGGCCCGACGAAGCCGAGAAGGACAATCAGCATCGCGGCGGCGACGCTGGCGGCGAGCGGCCACCAGCGCGGCAACCAGCGCGCGAGCGCCACCAGCCCGAGGAGCGACGCTCCTCCGAGCAGGAGCCCGACGCAGAGCCCCTTGGCGCGGTCGGCGGCCCAGCCGCCCGTCGACTGCGTCGAGAAGCCCCAGGCGCGCTCCCGGAGGTGACCTGCCCAGAGCGAGAGAGGCAGCGGCACGAGCGTCGCCAGGCCGATCGTGACGGCCGAGAAGACGAGCGCCCGTGCCCACCAGGGGAGACCCGCGAACGGATCGAAGAGCGCGTCGCCGAGCCCGGAGAAGGCCAGCGCGGCAAGGAGCGCCACGTCGATAGCCACCCGGGCCGTCCAGGCGAGGTAGAGCGGGCGGTGATACGCGTGCGCCCGCTCGATCTCCCCGGCGCTGAAGAGCGACCTCCGGTCTCCCACCCGGCCAGCGTAGCCGGCTGCGGATCGGCTCAAGATCGCCTTCGCCCCTGCCGGTAGCCGGGGCCGACCCCTCGCGCGGCCCGACCTCCCCTCCAGGAGACCACGATGGCGGGGGCGCCATGGTGGCCGGCTTCGGCCGGTCGCCGTGGTCCCGGCCGCTGTGCCTAGTGCCCGTTGTAGGAGAAGTGCATGTAGTCCTTCGTCGACCCGGTCCACGAGCCGCCCCAGCCCCACCCGATCGAGCGGAACGCCGCCACGACGGTCGGCGTCACCATGCCGGGGCGGAGGCGCGAGCGGTTGACGTAGGTGAGCAGCGTGGGGTCGCGCGTCATCCCGCAGCCGACGTAGGGGTTCTCGGACGGGTTGATGTCGACCGCGAGCCCGTAGGTGTGGTTCGACCACGTGCCCGTGCTCGTCTTGCCGGTGCAGGGCGAGGCCGACGCCTGCCGGCACTCGAAGGAGGCGGTGATGTCGCCGTCCGGGATCGCGCCCCCCGGCACGTAGGCGTCGCTGAGC
>Ga0302299_10002963_pt1 | contig 10322 bp, 7 predicted proteins | sample III_Fen_N3_4_FD_198795 | JGI IMG/M metagenome (GOLD analysis project Ga0302299, IMG submission 198795) | Peat permafrost microbial communities from Stordalen Mire near Abisko, Sweden - III_Fen_N3_4 | ecosystem: Environmental > Terrestrial > Soil > Wetlands > Permafrost | place: Sweden: Abisko...
ACGGGCATGACCCGCGACGGGACCTTCCTGGTGGAGGGCGGCAGGATCGTGGGGCCGGTGCGGAACCTGCGCTTCACGATGTCGTACCTGGACGCGCTGGCCAACGTGGAGGCCGTGAGCCGCGACCGGCGGTGCATCCGCGGGTTCCTCGGCGCGAGCGTGGTTCCGGCGCTGCGGCTCAGCTCGTTCTCGTTCACCGGCGCCACGGCGGCCGGGTAGGGCGGGCGATGGGGATCGGCGACCGCCGGGCATCGGACCTCACGGTCTACGCGGAGCAGGACGGCTCCATCTCGGTGGACGTCGGCCAGCGGTTCGTGGCAGTTGACGGAGACGAGTTGGAGCGGATCCTGGACCGCCTGGCCTCGGATGGCGGCACGCTGCGCCTGCTGGGCGGGACGGGTCGCGCGGACGATGGCGACGAGTCACCGGGCCTCGAGAGCGATCCTGCGATGGGCGCGGCCGGTTACGTGCTGGCACTGGCCCACGCGCGCGGGCTGACGGTGGTCCGAGAGGAATAGCCGCGCGGAGGAACGCCGACGGCCGGCCGATGCTTCGACCGGCCGGTCGCGACGAGGGATGAGGGTTGTGCCCGACACGGCTACCCGGAGGTGATCGGGGAGGCGCTGGGCGCGGCGTCGTTGCCGCCCGGGCCGCCCATGCCGCCGTGACCACCGCGGCCACCGGAGAACGTCCCGTTGACCTGGTCGGTCGCCCGCTGGGCGACCTCGGCCTTCCGGGCGTCGGCCTGGGCCTGGGTGATGGTCTCGGCCTTGACCTGTGCGGCGAGCTCGTCGAGCCCGTCGTGGACGAGGGCGTCGATCACCACCCGGGTGTCGACGTTGTGGGCCTTCGCGACCGCGGCGACCGTCTGGCCGCCGGCGAGCGCGGTGTTGAGATCGGCCTCGGAGATGCCGATCGCCTTGGCGACGACCGAGGTGTCGCTGACGGTCTCGTTGGGGTTGAAGCCGCCCGGGCCGCCCATGCCGCCGTGACCACCGCGGCCACCGCCGTTGGTCGGTGGCTCGCCCGTGGGCGTCGGAACGGTCGTGGCGGTCGGGCTGGGCGATGCGGCCTGGGCCGACAGCGGCCCGACGATGGCCGCGACGGCGATGCCACCGGCGACGATCGAGCCGAACGCGGCGGCCTTCATCCCCCGGCCGCGGGCCTGGGACGACCCGGCCGACGGGTTGAGGCCGAGGGCGCGTCATCGAGCGGCTCGCCCTCGGGCGGCATCGGAGCGAAATCCTGGTACATGGTGTACCTCTGCTGGGACGCATGCGGTCCCGTGTGGCTCGGTCCGCCGTATGCGGTCCGTGCCGGGAATCTGCGACCCCGCTTCTTTCGATTCGGTGACGCTCTCCTTACCAGGCGACGAGCTTCCAGATCTCGGGCTCCAGCTCACCCGGCCGACCGCCAACGTCTGCGAACAGGGCGACCGCCCGCTTCAGGTGCGCCATCGCCTCGTCCGGGCGGCCCGCCGCGTACAGCTGGTCGGCAAGGTTGTTCTCGACCGCAGCCTCGAGGTGCGCCTCGCCCGTCCGGCGGCACGCCTCCAAGGCCTCCTCGAGCAGCGCGATGGCTTCGTCGCGGTTCCCCGCGGCCGCCTCGACGAGGGCGAGGGCGTTGCGGGCCGCGATCGCCGCGCCGGGGTCCGGGTCCCCACCGGTGCTCGCAAGGCTCCTCGTCAACGCGTCGCGGGCTCCCGGGAGGTCGCCCCGCGCTCGCGCAACGAGTCCCAGCAGTCGACACGCGGCCCCGATCGCCCGGGCGTCGCCGTCGGCCGTGCCGACCTCGAGCGCGCGGAGCCCGAGCGCCTCGGCACGGTCGAGCTCGCCGGCCCGGATGGCAACCACGCTCCGCTCGGCCAGGATGCGGCCGAGGAGACCCGCGTCGCGCTCCGGGGCGGGCATCCGGTCCAGCGCATCCAGGGCTCCGTCGAGATGACTCGCCGCCGTCGCGGCATCGCCGCGACGCGCGTGCACGCGGCCCAGCCGGAGCTCGATCGCCGGCAGGTCCCGGTCGGCGGTCACGGCAGCAGCCGCCTCGAGCGCCGCGACGGCGCCCGCGTAGTCGCCCAGGACAGTTCGAAGCTCCCCGATCGCTGTCTGCAGCCCCGCGACCCCAGGGTGCCCGAGGGCGAGCGCCGTCGCGAAGTGGTCGAGAGCCTCGTGGTTCGCGAACACGGCCCGGGCACGCATGCCCGCCTCGCGGAACGCCTCGGCGGCCTCGGTCTCACGGCCGGCCGCGCGCTCATGGCCCGCGATCTGGGCGAGCCGGCCCGGATCCTCCCGCCCGTCCGACAGGGCTCGGAGCACCTCAGCGACGCGCCTGTGCAGGAGCCGGCGCCGTCCGAGGCTCGTCGCCTCGTAGGCCGCATCCCGCAAGCGCGCATGCCCGAAGTCGAAGGCCGTGTCATGGGCGCCACTGCCTGTCTCCCGGACGATCCCCCGCCGCAGGAGCTCCTCGAGAGCGGTGATCGTCTCCTCCTCGGAGCGCCCGCTGGCGCCGCGAACGGTCGTCAGGTCGAACGACCGCCCGATGACGGCTCCGGCCGCGAGCACCTGCCCAGCGGTCTCGCTGACGCTGCCGAGTCGTTCGCGCATGAGCGCCCGGACGCTCCGAAGCTGGCCATCGGCCGTCGCCGCGGGGCCCGCCGCCAGCGACTCGACCACGATCAGGGGGAGCCCCTCGGACTCGTCGACGAGGTCCGCCACCTCGTAGCGGGGCATGCCGAGTCCGGCAGCCGCCGTCGCCAGGCGCCCGACGTCCGCGGGCTCGAGCCGGCGGAGCCCGACCGTGGCGACGTCCGGCAGGCCCTCGACGGACCCGACGAACGCCTCCCCCCGGTCGTCGAGGTCCTCGGGCCGCCAGGTGAGCAGGAGGAGCACCGGCCGGCCGGTGAGGCGGCGGGCGAGGAACAGGAGGGCCTCGCGCGACGCGTCGTCCGCCCACTGCACGTCCTCGACGACGAGCAGCCCGGGCACCGGACCGGCGACCAGCGCCATGAGGGTCGCCGCGACCGCGTCCAGGAGCCGCGCCCGGGCGGCGGGCTGGTCGTCCGCTCGAGTGGCGGCTGTATCGGCGCCCTGGTCCTCCGCGACGGATGCCGGCAGCACCATGAGCCGTTCGATCTCGCGGCGCGTTGCCGCGCTCAGGGCTCCCAGCCTCGCGACCGCTCCGGGGGCGAGGCTGCCTGCGCGCAGGAGCTCGACGATGGGGCCGTAGGCGATGGAGCCCTCGGCCGGGAACGCCCGCGAGGCGAGGACCCGCCCGCCGGCCGCGGCAACCGCCGCCACGAGTGACTCCGCCAGCCGCGACTTGCCGATCCCCGCCTCACCGGCCAGCACAGCGAGACGGCCGTCAACGGTGGCCGCCGCGTGGGCCGAGCGGAGGGCATCGAGCTCCGCGTCCCGACCTACGAGCGGCAGCCGAGCGGGGGCGGCTGCGGGGACCGGCGACGACGCGACCGGTGCCTCGACTCTCACGACTGCGGGGGCGCGGGCGTCCCGAACTGCTTCGTACAGCTCCGTCGTCTCGGCGAGGGGTGCGACCCCGAGCTCACGCTCGAGGATCGCGACGCCGGCGCGGTACTGGCGGATCGCACCCGCGCGGTCGCCCGTCCGCGCAAGCAGCGCCATGAGCCGCTGGCGCGCGGGCTCGTCCAGCGGGTCGAGGTCGACCAGGCGTGACGCCGCGGCGATTGCCCCCGCCAGGTCTCCCGTCGCCTCGGCTTCGACGGATAGCCGCCCCAGGACGTCCGCGACGGTCCGCTCGACCGCGACCGCCCGCGTTGCGCGCCAGTCGTCAAAGTCCGGGCTGTCACGCAACGAGAAGCCGGCGAGGAACGGCCCACGTGCGGCCGCGGCCGCCGAGCGCAGTTGTCCGAGGCCTCCGGACGCAACGGCCACCTCGATGGCGATGAGATCGACCCACGTCACGCCGCGGTCGAGGGTCACGGCAGAGCGATCGACGCCCACCCAGCGGCCCCCGAGCGCCGCCCGCAGGACGGACAGCGTCCGGCGGAGCGCGCCCCGTGCGGATTCGTCGTCCGACTCGGGCCACAGCATGGCGGCCAGCTCGTCCCTGGCGAACGGCCGGCCCTCGACCGCGAGCAGCGCCAGGATCGCGAGCGCCTTGCGCGTGTCGACCACCAGCGGCGCGCCGTCGACGCGGACCTCGAGCGGGCCAAGGACGCGGATCTCCAGGCCGGGCTGGGGCATGGTCGGCGGGGACGACGGCGACATCGCACGTAACGGTACCGCTTTGGGCGCAAATCCCGTAACGTTCCGCGAACGTCGTCCCCTCATCGTCCGGTGCCATGACCGCGTCCCGAAGCCGTCTGGTCGTCAACACCCTGCGCGTCTCACCCTGTGCCCACGGGGTCTCCGCATGAGCGCCGCTCCGGCGAGCCGGTCTCAGGCCCGGATGACGGAGTGGCGCGCGGCCATCGTCTGGCTCGTGGCCGCCTCCGGCATCGTGGCGATCGCCCTCGGCCAGGTCCTCGCACGCTCCTCCGTGTCGGCCAGCGTGAGGCCGGCGCGGTGACGAGCCGATGAGCACGGTCCAGCCACGGCGACGCGGCCGCCCGCGTCTGCGTGGCATCCGGGTCCGGGCGCTCGCCTTTGTCGTCCTGTTCGCGATCGGGCTGGGCTTCCTGTTCGACGAGCTTCCGTTCTACGTCCCGTGGGCCGCCGTCGGCACCATGCTCACGATCCGGCGTCCCGCCAACGTCATCGGCCTCCTCCTCATCGCGGCCGGATGGGCATACGGCCTCGCCGCGCGGCCCATCGACGATCCACTGGCCCGGCTCGCGGCCGGCGCCGGCACCCCGATCGACGCCGCCCTGATCTTCAGCAACATGACGACCGGGATCCTGGCGTACGTGGTGCTGTTCGCGGTGACCGCGACCTTCCCGAGCGGTCGCCTGCCGCGAGGTCGATGGGGCGTGGCAGCTCGCCTCGCCATCCTCGTTGGAGCCCTCATCGCGGCGTCGTCCGTGCTGCCGTCCAGCTTCGACGTGGCCGACTCCCACAACGCGATCGTCCACCTCGCAAATCCGCTGGGCGGGTTCGTTGCAGCGACCGCCGTCCTCACGGCCACGGCTGGGGCGGCATACACGGCCATGGCTCTGATCCTTGTCGCAGGCGTCGTCTCGATGTTCGTCCGGCTGCGCCACGCGAGCGGCCTCGAGCGTCTCCAGCTCCGCTGGGTCGTCATGGCCTTCGCCGCCCTCGTCGGTGCGCTCCTGCTGGCGTTCTCCAGCCTCGTCCTGGGGATGCTCGGCATCTCGCTCAACAGTGACATCCTGTGGGTCCCGGCCTTGCTCGCCTACCCGCTGCCGCCGATCGCGATCGGCATCGCCATCCTCCGCTACCGGCTGTACGAGATCGACCGGATCGTGTCGCGCACGATCTCGTGGGCGCTCGTCACTGGGCTGCTGGCTGGCGTGCTCCTGGTGGGGGTCGCGGCAATCCAGGCCCTCCTCGCCCCGCTGACGCAGGAGAACACGATCGCCGTGGCGGCGTCGACCCTCGCTGTCGCCGCCCTGTTCCAGCCCGTTCGTCGGCGTGTGCAGCGGGCCGTGGACCGCCGGTTCCACCGCTCGCGGTACGACGCCGAGCGAACGCTCCATGCCTTCGCCGGCCACCTCCGGGACGAGGTGGACCTGGCGCGCCTCAACGATGCCGTGGTCGTCACGGCCAACGACGCCGTGCGCCCTTCGTCGTCCGGCCTCTGGCTGCGGGAGGGCTCGCGGTGACGTCACAGGACGGATGGTGCCGGCCATGACTGGCCTCGGGCCCACGGCGGCGGATGGCGCGAGGTCCCGGGTGCGCTCCCCGCGGCTGCCCTACCTGTTCGTCGCGGTCTCGATCCTGCTGACCGCACTCGGTGCGGCGCTGGCGGTCGCGAACGGGGACCCTCTCATTGGTGGCTTCAACGCGGACATGATCATCGTCGGCACCGTGTATGCCGCGGTAGGCGGACTGCTGGCGACGCGCGTCCCGGACAACCGCCTCGGCCCGATCTTCCTCGCGGCGGCCTGGCTGTTCGCGATGACGTTCGTGCTCGATGAGTACACCGTGTATGGCGCCATCACCGCACCGGGGTCGCTTCCGGCCGCGGGCCTCGCGGCCTGGGCCGGCCAGTGGCTCTGGATCCCCGCCAACTCCCTCCTGCTCTGCGCCGTCCCGCTCCTGTTCCCCGACGGCCACCTGCCGTCGCCGCGCTGGCGACCGGTCGCCGTCCTCGTCTCGATCGGCGTCGCGTTCGAGGTCGCCACGGCCGCGATCGCCTTGTGGCCACTTGTGGACGACCCCGCGGGCGCCACGATCGCGGATCCGTCCACCGTCCCCGGCGTCATCGGCTGGCTCGCATCGATCGGACAGATCACGCTCTTCATCATCGCCCCGATCGTCGCCCTCTCCGCTGTCGTCATCCGGTACGGGCGCTCGCGCGGGGCAGTCCGCCAGCAGATGCGCTGGTTCACCGCTGCAGTCGTCGTCCTCGTGGTCACCGTCATCGGCGACGAGCTGGCCGGGCAGGTCGTGCCCGGAGCCCAGGGCCTCGTCAGCGCCGTCGGCTTCCTACTGCTCCCGATCGCGCTGGGCATGGCCGTCCTCCGGTACCGCCTGTGGGACCTGGACCGGCTCGTGAGCCGGACCGTGGGCTGGGCGATCGTGACGGGTCTGCTGCTGGCGGTGTTCGCGGGCGCGGTGGTGCTGCTCCAGGCGGTGCTCGCACCCTTCACCCAGGAGAACACCCTCGCCGTGGCGGCGTCGACCCTGGTCGCGTTCGCGCTGTTCCAACCACTGCGGCGTCGGGTGCAGCGCGCCGTGGACCGCCGGTTCGACCGGGCCCGGTACGACGGGCAACGGACGGTGGACGCGTTCGCGGAGCGGCTCCGCAACGACGTCGATCTCGTCTCCCTGCGGTCCTCCCTCGCCGCCACGGCGGACCAGGCGGTGCGGCCTTCTGGAACGGGCTTGTGGCTGCGGGAGGGATTGCGGTGAGAGGCGCGGTTCGTGGCGCACCGGCGGGGAGCGAAACGCCCGCAGCGCCGCCGCGCCCACTCGGCCTGGCCGGGCGACTCCTCGTCGGCGTAGGTGTCCTCGCCGGAATGATCGTCGGTGCGCCGAGCGGGTTCGGCGTGTTCTGGTTCGTGCCCTACGCCGGCGTCGGCGCGTTGCTGGCCATCCGCCGGCCGCGGACGTCGATCGGCTGGATCCTGCTCGGGATCGGGTGGTGCCTGGCGATGGCGACGATCACTGTGGATGCGACCGTGAAGGGATTCGCAGAGGGCTCCGTAGACCCGATCACCGCCGGCCTGGCCGTCATCACTTCCATTGCGGGGACGACCGGGTTCGTCCTGTTCGGCCTGCTCGCGATCGTCTTCCCGTCTGGGCATATGCCGTCCGGACGCTGGCGCGGTCCGGCCCAGCTTGCCGTCGCAGTCGCGTGTGCGACGCTGGCGCTGAGCGTGGTGATGCCGTTCATCAGCGTGAACGTCTGGGGTGCGCCGACGAGCGTTCCGGTCCGGAACCCTGCGGCGCTCCTGCCCGATCTCGCGATCTGGCAGGTGATCACCCCGGACGACGTGATCGTGCCGGTCATCGTCCTGCTGGTCGCATCGGCCATCAGCGTCGTCGTCCGGTTCCGGCGGGCCACCGGCGTCGAGCGGCAGCAGCTCCGGTGGTTCACGGCCGCTCTCGCGTTCGTCGTGCTCGCCGTCATGGCCGGGTTCGGGATCGCGACCGTCGTGCCCGGGGCGATGGAGAGCGGCCTCGCGTGGCTCGGCGCCGTGGTGGCGTTCCCGTGCGTCGCCATCGCCGTGGGGATCGCCGTCCTCCGGTACCGCCTCTACGAGATCGACCGGATCATCAGCCGAACGATCGGCTGGGCGATCGTGACCGGCGTGCTCGTGTTCGTGTTCGCGGCGGGCGTCGTGCTGCTCCAGGCCGTGCTCGCCCCGTTCACGAACGAGAACACGCTCGCGGTGGCCGGCTCGACCCTCGTCGCCTTCGCCCTGTTCCAGCCGCTGCGGCGGCGGGTCCAGGCGTTCCGTGGACCGCCGGTTCGATCGCGCGCGCTACGACGGGCAGCGCGTCGTGGACGCCTTCGCCGAACGCCTGCGATCGGATGTCGATCTCGCTTCCCTGCGCTCCTCGCTGGCCGCCACCGCGGACCAGGCCGTGCGGCCGGCGAGCACGTCCGTCTGGCTAACCACGAGGGGGACCCGATGACCGATCCGCGCTCGAGCGCCCGAAACGGTGGGCGGGTGACCGGCTGGCGGGCGGCACTCGTCTGGCTCGTCGTCGGCGGGATGGTCGCGCTGTCGACCGCGTGTGCCCTGCTCATACCCGAGCAGGAGGCAATGCCCACGTGGGCGCTCATCGTCTTCACCGTGATGGCGGCCTCGCTCGGCTTCGTCGGGGCGCTCGTCGTGACGCGGCAGCCGCGCAACGCGGTGGGCTGGATCCTGTGGGCCTCGTCCGTCGCCGTGGCGGCGTCGACCGTCGCGGGAGCGTATTCCAACCTGACCGTCACTCTCGAGGGTCCGGTCACGCCCGGCACCGCGTTCATCGCCTGGGTGTCGCAGGTCGGCCTGACGCCCGCGATCACCGGGATCATCATCTTCATCCCGCTGCTGTTCCCGGACGGTCGTGTTCTGAGCCGGCGGTGGCGCTGGGTCGCCGTCTATGGGGCGACTGTGATCGGGCTCGTCCTCGCGGCGAACATGTTCGCGCCAGGGCCCCTGGGCGACTACCCGACGATCGACAACCCGTTCGGGCTCCCGGCGATCGTGTCCGCGGGCCAGCTCTTCGAGTTCGCCAAGGGACCCGGCGTGATGATCGCAGCGGTACTCGCGATCGCGTCGTCGGTCGCGCGCTACCGGCGAGCGACCACGATCGAGCGCGCCCAGCTTCGCTGGTTCGGTGCCGCGGCGGGTTTCACCATCTCGCTGTTCACGCTCTCCATCGTGGCGTCCGCCCCGGGCATCGACATCCAGGCGCTCGCGGACTTCGGCTGGCTGGGCGGGATCATGAGCCTGTCGCTCATTCCGATCGCGATCGGCGTGGCGATCCTTCGCTACCGGCTGTACCAGATCGACCGCATCATCTCGCGGTCGCTGTCGTGGGCCGTGATGTCGGCGGTCCTCATCGCCGTGTCTGCCGCGGTCGTGGTCAGCCTCCAGAACGTGCTCCAGCCCGTGACCCACGAGAACACGCTCGCGGTCGCGGCGTCGACGCTGGTGGCCGCCGCGCTGTTCCAGCCGCTGCGGCGGCGCGTCCAGCGCGGTGTCGACCGCCGGTTCGACCGGGCCCGGTATGACGGGCAGCGGGTCGCGGACTCGTTCGCCGCGAGCCTCCGGTCCGACGTGGATCTCGTCTCCCTGCGAGCGTCGCTCGCCGCGGCCGCAGACGACGCCGTGAGGCCGGCGGGGTCGGGCGTGTGGCTCAGTTCGAGGGGGCGGTCGGCGTGAGGGCCCGGGCCGTGGTTGCGATCGGGCTGGGCGTCGCGGCAGTGACCGCCGTCGTTGCCGGCCTGCTGCTCATGCCCCCGGAGCGGTCCACGCCGGACCTGCTCCTGTTCCTCGTCGTGGTGGTGACCGTGTCCGGCGTCGGGACGTTCCTCGCCATGCGGGTCCCGGGGAACGTGATCGGCTGGCTGCTCCTGGCTTCGGGCCTGCTGTTCGGCTACGGCATCCTGTCGGGCGGGTACGCGTACCGCAGCATCGATGACCCGACAGGCCTCTGGCCCGGGACCGCCCTTCTCGGCTGGCTGAACAACCTCCTGTTCCTTCCGCCGGTGATGATCGTGGTGGTCGCGGTGCCGCTCGTCTTCCCGGACGGCCATCTTCTCTCGCCCCGCTGGCGCTGGGTCGCAGCGGCACTCGCGATCGGTACGCTGGCCGCAGGAGTGCGTCCCGCGTTCGCTCCCGGCCCGATGGGCGACCTGGGTATCGACAACCCGTTCGGCCGGCCAGGCCTTGAGCCCGTGATCAACCTCATCGACACGCTCGCGGCGGTCACCGCCCTGCCCGTGTTCATCGCGTCGATGGCCTCCGTCGTCGTCCGGTACCGGCGGGGCGGGCCCATCGAGCGCCACCAGCTCAAGTGGCTGATCGCCGTGACGGCCCTTGCCGCCGCGTCGCTGCCGTTCGCCTTCGTCGGCGGCACGCTGGGCCTGACCGTCGCGGCGAACGCGGCGTGGTTCGTCGGATTCCTCGCGATCGCGGCCTTGCCGATCGCCATCGGAATCGCGATCCTGCGCTACCGGCTGTTCGAGATCGACCGGATCATCAGCCGGACCCTGGGCTGGGC
>Ga0302299_10002964_pt1 | contig 10321 bp, 9 predicted proteins | sample III_Fen_N3_4_FD_198795 | JGI IMG/M metagenome (GOLD analysis project Ga0302299, IMG submission 198795) | Peat permafrost microbial communities from Stordalen Mire near Abisko, Sweden - III_Fen_N3_4 | ecosystem: Environmental > Terrestrial > Soil > Wetlands > Permafrost | place: Sweden: Abisko...
CGGTTCTCGAGGTTCCAGGTGCTCTCGCCGTGGCGCAGCAGGACCAGCTTTTGCATCGCGACTCTCCCTCCCGTTGTGCGCTCATTAGAGCCAGCGCGGGCGCGGCGGTCAAGCGCGCGGACAGGGAGCGTCCCGGTCCGGGGTCGGAGCAGACGCGCGGTCGACCCTGCCGCGGGCGATCCGCTAGAGTGGGGCGTCCGCCATGTCCCTGAACCCCTTGCGCGTGGTGGCGCGCTTCCCGCGTCCCGTGCGGCTCCTGCTGGTCGGGACGCTCGTCAACAAGCTCGGGACCTTCATCCTGCCGTACCTCGCGCTCGTGCTCCTGCGCGACTTCCACCTGCGGGAGGCCGAGGCGGCTCGCCTGCTGTTCGCGTTCGGCGTCGGCTCGCTGGTGTCGATCCTGGTGGGCGGCCAGCTGACGGACCGGTTGGGCCGGCGGCGCACGCTGCTGGTGAGCCTGTTCGGCTCGGGACTGCTCGCCGTCGCAATGGGCCTGGCTCCCTCCGCTCGCTTCTTCGTGCCGCTGCTGGTCGCGTTCGGCTTCATCGCGGACCTCTACCGGCCAGCGGCCTCGGCGATCATCGGCGACTTGCTGCCGTCGGACCAGCGCGCGGCGGGCTTCGCCGGGCTGCGGACGGCCGTGAACCTCGGCTGGGCCTTCGGCACGACACTCGGCGGCCTGCTGGCCGACTGGGACTGGCGGCTGCTCTTCCTGGGCGACGGCCTGACGACACTCGCCTACGGCATCCTCGTCTACGTCGCGATCCCGGACACGCGGCCGGGCGGGGTGGTGGTCGCCCACGAGGCCGGGCCGGCGCTCGCCGCGCGCGCGTCAGCGGCGGCGCCGGGCACGCTCCCCACCACGGCGCGCCACGCGCGCCCGCTTCCCGCCCCCGCCTCGGGTCCGTTGGCCGATGGTGTCTTCCTGCAGGTCGTCGGCGCGAGCTTCCTGTTCACGTTCATCTTCTGCTCCAACCTCACGGTGATGCCGCTGACCGTGACGCGGGGCGCCGGTTACCCCGCCGTGGTATACGGGATGCTGGCCGGCACGAACGGCGTGTTGATCGCGCTGTTCGAGATCTCGATCGTGGACAAGCTGCGGCGCTTCCGCCGGCTGCGCACGGCCGCACTCGGCTACGTCCTGGTGGCCGCCGGCTTCGGCATCGTCGGGCTCGTGCTGCACTGGGCCTGGTTCCTGCTCGCGGTGCTCGTGTTCACCGCCGGCGAGATCCTGGCCTCGCCGCAGCAGATGGCGTTCGTGGCCGACTGGGCCCCGCCCGCGGCGCGCGGCCGCTACCTGAGCCTCTACCAGGCCTCGTGGTCGGTCGCGCTCGCGCTCAACCCCGCCGTTGTGCTGCCGCTGCACGCCGCGCTCGGCGAGCGCGCGTTCTGGGCCTTGATGCCGCTGGTCGCGGCTCCGGCCGTGTTCGTGCTGCTGCGGCTCGACCGCACAGCGGACCGCCCCGAGCGGCTGCGCGGCCTTTCGGTCGCGCGCGCGGATTCCGCGCCCGGGGGCGCCGCCGGTTAGCATGGCGCAATGGACGGCGCCTGGCCCCTCGAGCCCGACGCGGAGACGCTGCGCGAGATGACGCAGCTCGTCAGCGAGTTCGTGGTCGACCACGTGGCGAGCCTCGCTGAGCAACCGTCGTTCGACCTCGACGGGGTGGAGGCCGTGCGCGCCTCCTTCCGCGAGGGGGTGCCCGAGTGCGGACGGCCGCTGGCGACGTTACTGGAGCGGCTGAGACAGGCAATCGCGAAGAGCTACAACACCGCAGGCCCTGGCTACCTGGCCTACATCCCGGGTGGCGGCATCTACGCGTCCGCCCTGGCCGGGCTGATCGCTTCGGCGACGAACCGCTACGTCGGCGTGAGCCAGCCCGCGCCGGCCCTGGCCGAGATCGAGACGATCGCCGTGCGCTGGCTCGCGGAGCTGATGGGCTACCCGGGCTCAGCGCGCGGGATCCTGACCTCCGGCGGATCGCTCTCGAACTTCAGCGCGCTGGTGACCGCGCGCAGCGCGCAGCTCGGGGACGATCTCGCCGGCGGCGTGTTGTACGCGTCGGACGAGACGCACCACTGCGTGGCGAAGGCGGCGCGCCTGGCCGGCCTGCCGCCCGCGGCGATGCGCTCGCTGCCGACCGACGCGCGGCTGCGCCTGCGGCCGGAGGCGCTCGAGGCCGCGGTCCGCGAGGACCACGCGGCGGGGCGGCGGCCGTTCCTGGTGGTCGCGAACGTGGGGACCACGAATACGGGCGCCGTCGACCCGCTGCCCGAGATCGCACGCATCGCGCGAGAGCACGGGCTGTGGCTGCACGCCGACGCCGCATACGGCGGCTTCTTCCGGCTGGCCACGAACGGCCCCGCGCTCGTGCCCGGGCTGGAGGCGTGCGACTCGATCACCCTCGACCCGCACAAGGGCCTGTTCATGCCGTACGGCCTCGGGGCGCTGCTGGTGCGCGACGCCTCAGCGCTCGCGCGCGCCCACGGCGGCGGGGCGGCCTACGTCCAGGACGTCACCGAGGACGGCTCGCTCGGCTTCGCCGACCTCTCGCCCGAGCTGTCGCGCGAGTTCCGCGGCCTGCGGCTGTGGCTGCCTCTGGCGCTCTACGGGATCGCGCCCTTCCGCGCTCAGCTCGACGAGAAGCTGGCCCTCGCCCGCTGGGCACATGAGCGACTGCGCGAGGATCCCCGCTTCGAGCTGCTCGACGAGCCGCAGCTCTCCGTCGTGGCCTTCCGGCTGCGGGCGCCGGACGCCGAGGCCGAGCGCCTGGGCCCCGAGCTGCTGCAGCGCGTCAACGCGCGCCGGCGGGTGTTCCTGTCGAGCACGCGGGTCGCGGGCCGCTACGCGCTGCGGCTGTGCGTGCTGTCCTTCCGGACACACGCCGAGCGCGTGCGCGAGGCGGTCGACTCGCTGTGCGAAGAGGCAGCGGCGCTCGTCGGCTGAGCCGCTTCAGTCCGCCGCCGCCGCGTGCAGCGCGCGCAGCCGCTCGACGGCGGGTGCGAGTGGTAGACGCTCGAGTAGAGGGGGTGCGTCACCGGCAACAGGCGGCTCGTCTCGCAGCTTGACGAGCCCCGAGCGGTCCCGTCATGGCGCCAGCCGGGTCAGCAGCTCCATCAGTCCGGCCACGATGCGCGCCGGACGCCGCGAGAGGACCGGCTAGAACGAGGCCGGCGTCCCCTCGTGTGCCGCCATCGGAGAGGAGGCCGGGCGCAGGCCCTGGGCCAGCATCAGCATCTCGATCTGGCCGGCATGGTAGAGCGCGTGGTCGATCGCCCCGTGCAGGAGCACGTAGAACGGGTACTCGCGGCCCGGCACGACCTCGTTCAGCCGCGACTCCGGGAAGACGGCCACCGCCTGGCGCAGGCCGCGGCGCGCTTCGCCGTACGCGAGCTTCGCCGCGAGCCAGGCCGCGGCCGAGGTGTCGGACGGCGTCGGCCACGCGGCGACGTCGGGCAGGTGCTCGACGTCCTCGCCGCCCAGCCGGCGCCGGACGACCTCTTCGTAGACGGTCGTGTGCAGCAGCAGCTCGAAGATCGACGGCGCCCCGGCGATCGGGTGCTCCGCCGCCTGCGCCGCGGACACGCTGCCGAGCAGGTCGCGCAGCGAAGGGCAGCGCCACGCATCGCCCCCTTCGAACGAGCGCTGCAGCAGGTCCCAGATCCGCTCGGTCTCGCTCATGGCCCCTCCGCCGCCAGGCCGCGCCGTGGCGCGGCCTGGCGAGACCAGCATCGCGCCGGCGCGCGTCGGGCTCCATAGATCACTCGTACCCCCGGGGCCTCGACGGCCGGACGGCCCGGCGGCGCTATGATCCGCGTGCATGGCTGACACACCTGTCGTGGTCGTGGGCGCCGGCGTGGTGGGGCTCGCCGTCGCGGCGCGCCTGGCCCCGCGCCACCCGGAGCTGGTGATCCTCGAGCGGCGGGAGCGCCCGGGGACGGAGACCTCGAGCCGCAACAGCGAGGTGATCCATGCGGGGATGTATTACCCGACCGGCTCGCTGAAGGCGCGGCTGTGCGTGCGTGGCAGGCAGCTGCTGTACGAGCTGTGCGAGCGGAAGGACGTCCCGTACCGGCGCATCACGAAGCTGATCGTCGCGACGCAGCCGGCGGAGTTGCACGAGCTCGAGCGCCTGCTCGCGCTCGGCCACGCGAACGGCGTCGAGCTGGAGATGGTCGGGCGCGAGCGCTGCCGGGAGCTCGAGCCCGCGGTGCCCGCGCTGGCGGGGCTGCTCTCGCCGAGCACGGGCATCGTCAGCGCGCACGGGCTGATGGACGCGTACCTGCACGAGGCGCGGCAGCATGGCGCGATCCTGCAGGCGCGCGCCGAGCTGGTCGGCCTGGAGCGGGCGGGCGGCGAGTACCGGCTGACGATCCGCACGCCGGACGGCAGCGATTCGCTCAGCGCCGAGCGCGTGGTCAACGCGGCGGGCCTCGAGTCGGACACGGTCGCGGCCCTGGCCGGGATTGACGTCGACGCGGCCGGCTATCGCCTGCACTGGTGGAAGGGCAGCTACTTCGCGCTGTCCGGCCCCAAGGCGCGCCTCGTCTCGCGGCTCGTCTATCCCGTGCCCACGCACGTGAGCCTCGGCGTGCACGCCGTGCTCGGACTGGACGGTCGCGTCCGCTTCGGGCCGGACGCGGACTACCTGCCCGGCCGCAACCTCGACTACGCGGTCGACGAGGCGAAGCGGCCGGCCTTCGCGGAGGCGGTACGGCACCTGCTGCCGACGGTGCAGGACGACGACCTCACGCCCGACATCGCCGGCATCCGGGCCAAGCTGCAGGGGCCCGGCGACCCGGCGCGCGACTTCCTGGTCGCCGAGGAGGGAGCGCGCGGCCTGCCGGGGCTGGTGAACCTGATCGGCATCGACTCGCCCGGCCTCACCTCGTCGCTCGCGATCGCCGAGGAGGTCGAGCGGCTGCTGGCTTGAGCGCGCGAGGGTGGGGGCGCTGCTCGCCGGAGCCGGCCGCACGCACGACGGGCGGGCGGCCACGGGGCCGTCCCGCCCGTTCTCGCGGCGCGCCCGATCGCGTCGGGCGCGGGGCGACTACTTCAGCGCGGCGTAGCGCGGGTCCGCGACCACGGTGGCGAAGTCGCTGTCGCGCTCGAGCTTGCCGAACTCGCTGAAGCCCGCGGCCTGCGCCTTCACCAGGTACTCGAGCGCCTTCTCGACCTGGCCGCGCGCGGCGAGCAGCTTGGCGTACAGGTAGTACTGGCGCGCCGGGCTCAGGCCCGCCGCCGGCACCTTCAGCGCGGCGCCGTCGAGCACCTCGGGGTCCAGCCGGAAGGCCTCGCCCCACGCCTCGAGCGCCTTGGCGACGTCGCCGCGCGCGAGCCAGGCCGCGCCCAGGTTCTTGTGGAACACCGCGTCGCGGGGCTTGAGCTGGATCGCGCGGCTGTAGTTCGCGATCGCCTGCTTGTACTTGCCGCGCGCGCCGTCGAGCGTGCCCAGATTGTTCCAGGCCTCCGCGTAGCCCTTCCGCAGATCCAGCGCCTTGCGGTACTCGTTGCGCGCGGCGCGCGCGTCGCCCGCGCGCTGGTAGCAGATGCCGAGCCGGTTGTGCAGCGTGGCGTCCTGCGGGTTCGCGGCGATCGCCTCGTGGTACGCGGCCACCGCGCCGCCCCACGACTGGCGGGCGGCCAGGATCTCGGCCCGCTGCAGCGCGTCGGACGTCGCGACGCTCGGCGACTGCGCGGGAAAGTCGACGGCAAAGGCAGAAGCGGCGGTCAGGGCAACCGTCGCGAAGAGCGCCAGGTTTCTCGTGTTCATCGCATCCTCCTCGTTCTCACCTGAGCGTTGTTGCGCGGGCAGAGCAGAGGGATACGGGGACGCCTCAGCGTCCGGCGACGAGGTCCCTGAAGCGCGAGTCTTGCCACAGCGAGCGGAAGGCCTCGTCCGACTGCAGGCGCGCGAAGTCGCGGAAGCCCGCCTCGCGAGCGCGGCGCAGGAAGTCGAGCGCCGCGTCCTTGTGCCCGCCCTGGGCGAGCAGCTTCGCGATCACGAAGTTGTGCGTGGCGAGGTCGACGCCGGCCGCCGGCACCGAGGAGGCGTCCTGGGCCTCGAGGATCGTCGGGTCGAGGCGGAACGCCTCCTGGTACGCCTCGAACGTCTCTTGTACCTGCCCCAGCGCGAGGTACGCGTTGCCCAGGTTCTTCCAGGCCGTTGCGAGCGCCGGCTTGAGCTCGATCGCCTTCTTGTACGCGCGTACCGCGGGCTTGAAGCGCTTGCGCGACTGCTCGAGCGTGCCGATGTTGTTCCAGACCGCGGCGTAGCCGGGGCGGAGCTCGAGCGCGCGGTCGTACTCGCGGCGCGCCATCGCGTCGTTGTTCAGGCGCTGGTAGCAGATGCCGAGCGTGTTGTGCACGGTCGCGTCGTTCGGCTGGACCTTGAGCGCCTTGCGGTACTCCTCGGCGGCGGTCGAGAACTGCCCGCGCGCGACGAGCGCCGCCGCACGGCGCAACGCAAGCTGGCCCTCGAGTGCGGAGCCAGCCACGGCGCGCATCTCCCCCGCGCCGATCTCCTTGGCCGAGAGCATCACGACGTCCAGGATGCGCTCGCCGGTCTCTGCGTTCGCGAGCAGCTCGAGCGTGAGCGCCTCGCCCTCGCCGATCTGCTGCGGCGGCGGGAACTGCGGCCCGGCCCCGAGCGGGGCGGGCGGCGGGCAGCCGGGACACTCGCGCTGGCGCAAGGCCTGTTCGACCGCCGCGCGGTCGAGCGGCTTGAAACTGACGCGGAAAGGGCGCTCGCCCGTGTGGCGCTCGACGTCTACGCGGTAGCCGAAGTAGGCCCCGCTCTCGCGGTCCCACAGCACGCGGTTGACCGAGTTCGAGCGCGGCAGCGATGCCTCGCCGATCGCGCCGGCGGCGCCGCTGACGCCCGTACGTACGAGGGCAAAACCGATCGAGGCACCGTTCTCGAGCTTCGCGAGGACGACGGCGTCTTCCGGACTCGCGGCAGCCGGGGCGGCGACCGCCACCAGGAACGCCACGGCCGCCGCGATCCTCACTGCCGGCTCTCCTTCGTCTCGACGACCGTCGCCGTCACCTCCGAGACCGGCTGGAAGCCGGCGAGGCTCGTGCGGGTGACGACCGGCGCCTCGGCCTGGCGAACCGCCTGCACCTGCTCGCCCGGCCCGGTCGTGCCGGCGGTGGGCGGTGGAGACGCCGGACGCAGCGCGAGCGCGGTGGTCACGATCAGCAGCATCAGCAGGCCGACCGCGACCGGCAACGGCAGCCGCACGCTCGCGGTGAACAGCCGCTCCCACCATGCCGCCGCCGTGCCCGACTGCCGGCGGTAGGCCGCCAGCACGCGCTCGTCCATGCCCTCCGGCACCACGGGGGCGCTCCAGCGGGCGAGCAGCCGCTCGAGCTCCTCGTCTCGTTCGCCGCCGGCTTCCTCGCGCGTCATGGCGTCGTCTCCCTTCTCGCCGGCGCCGCGGCCTCCGCCGCGCGCGGCCTGCCTGCCAGGAACGGCGCCAGCGTGCGCCGCAGGCGCTCGCGCGCCCGGTGCAACCGCGACTTCACGGTGCCCACGTCCACCTCGCACGCCGTCGCGATGTCGAGGAGGCTCATCTCCTGGTACTCGAACAGCACCACGGCCTCGCGCTGCAGCGGCGGCAGGTCCTCGACCGCCCGGCGCACCGCGAGCGCCGCCTCGTCCTCGATCACGTCCTGCAGCGGGTTGGCGGCCTTCGGGTCCGGCAGCTCCCGCGGCCCCCCGTCGGGGGGATCGTCCATCACCGTCTCCTGGCCCCGCTTGCGCAGCAGCTTCAGCGAGAGATGCCGCGCGATCGCGCACAGGTATGTACGCAGCGAGGCCCGCTCCGCGCGGAACGCCTCGGGCCGGCGCAGCACCGACAGAAAGCACTCCTGCGTGACGTCCTCCGCCTGGGCCGCGGAGCCCAGCACCCGGCAGGCGAAACGGAAGACGGGCGTCCGGTGCCGCTCGTACAGCAACAGAAAAGCTGCCTCGTCCCCGCGACCCGCCTTCAGCAGCAACTCGGCTTCCGCGGCGCCATCTTGCATAGGCCCCACCTGGGCACGCCCGATCCTTGTTCCCCCGACAGGCCGGCGGGATACGGCCTCCGGCAGCCGCGGGGGGCGCTGCGATTATAGGAGGCGGCGGGGGGGCCCGACCGGGACGATACGGCTCACTCGGGCGCGGGCAGGCCGCGCACGAGCGCCGCCGCCAGCAGCATCAGGGTCGCGGAGACCGCGTATGGGGCCGCAAAGGCGCGGTCGAACAACCAGCCCGCTCCCAGCGGACCCACGACGCGAGCAGCGGCGGCGAGCGACTGGCCGAGACCCAGCGTGCCGCCCTGTTCGTCGGCATCCACCGCGCGCGAGAGCAGGGTGGACAGCGTGGGCGCGGTGAAGCCCTGGCCGACCGCGAGCAGCCCGAGCGCGACGAGCGCCAGCGGCAGGCTCGGGGCGAGCGGCATCAGCGCGAGGCCGAGCGCCATCGCGAGGCAACCGGCGACTGCGAGCACCCGCTCGCCCAGCCGCGGCACCAGCCGGCCCACCAGCACGCCCTGGACGATCACGATCAGCACCCCGATGTACGTGAAGACGAAGCCGAGCCGGGCGGAGTCGAGGCCGAAGCGATGCTCGCCGAGCAGGGCGAAGGTGGCCTCCATCGCCACGAAGGCGAGGGTCGCCAGGAACGTGGCCCCGAGCAGGCTGCCGATCGCAGGGTGGCGCAGGGCGCGGGACAGGTGCGAGAAGTCGAGGCGCGAGGCGGCGGGGTGGCGCTGCCGCTCGCCGTGGCTCTCCGGCAGGCGGAAGCAGGCGAACACCAGGTTGGCCGCCGCGAGGCCGGCGGCGACGAAGGCGGCGGTGCCGAAGCCCCAGCGCGCGAGGCCCGCCCCGAGCGCCGGGCCGAACACGAAGCCGAGGCCGATCGAGGCGCCGAGCAGGCCCATGTAGCGGGCGCGCTCCTCCCGGCTGGTCGAGTCCGCCACGTAGGCCTGCGCCGCAGCGATGCTGCCCCCGAACAGACCGGCGAGTCCGCGTGCGAGCACGAGGCCGAGCAGGGAGGTGGCGAGGCCGGAGAGCGTGAGCGAGATCGCCGAGCCGGCCAGGCTCGCGAGCAGGACGGGCCGCCGGCCGATGCGGTCGGACAGCCGCCCGAGGAACGAGGCCCCGAGGAACTGGGCGGCCGAGTAGGACGTGAGGATGGCGCCGACCCAGACCGCGCTCGCGCCGAAGGCCTCCGCGTAGTAGGGCAGCTGCGGCAGGACGATGCCGAAGCCCAGCAGGTCGACGAAGACGGTGAGGTAGACGATGGCGAGGCCGGGCTTCACGTGGGTCTTCGATTCTATCCCACGCCGGCCCCGCTCCCGGCCCTAGCCCGCCGCCTCGGTCACGTCCTTGAAGGAGGTCTTGTCGATCGCCTTGTCGAGAGCGGCCTGCAGCGAGATCTTCTTCTCGTCGAACAGGCGGCGGATCGAGCCGTCCATGTCGATCATGCCGTCCTTCTGGCCGGTCTGGATCGCCGAGGTGATCTGCGGCGTCTTGCCCTCGCGGATCATGTTGCCGATCGCCGGCGAGCAGAACAGGATCTCGACCGCTGCGACGCGGCCGCCGCCGAGCTTGGGGATCAGCTGCTGCGCGACCACCGCGCGCAGCGCGTCGCCGAGCACGTTGCGGATGCCTTCCTGCTCGCTGGCCGGGAACACGCTGATGATGCGGTCGACCGTCTTCGCCGCGTTGTTCGTGTGCAGGGTGCCGAACACGATGGTGCCCTTCTCGGCCGCCGTCAGCGCCATCGAGATCGTCTCGAGGTCGCGCATCTCGCCCACCAGGATCACGTCGGGGTCCTCGCGGCCCGCCGACCTGAGCGCCTCCGAGAAGCTGGTGGCGTGCGTGCCGATCTCGCGCTGGTGCACCAGGCAGCGTTTGTTCGAGTGCACGAACTCGATCGGGTCCTCGATCGTGATCACGTGGAAGTTGCGCGTCTCGTTGATCAAGTCGATCACTGCGGCGAGCGTCGTGGACTTTCCCGAGCCGGTCGGACCGGTGACGAGCACGAGCCCGCTCTCGATCGCGGCCAGTCGGCGCACCGGCGCCGGCATCCCGAGCTGCTCGAGCGTCATGATGTTGGTGGGGATCACGCGGAACACGGCGCCCGAGCCGCGCTGCTGGCGGAACAGGTTGACGCGGAAGCGCGCGAGGCCGTCGACCTCGTAGCTGAGATCCGCGTCACCGGTGCCCGTGAACTCCTCCCACAGCCGCTCCGGGACGATCGGCCGCAGCAGCTCCACGTAGTCGGCCTCGAGCAGCGTGCGGTAGCGGATCGGCTCCATGGAGCCCGAGACGCGC
>Ga0302299_10002965_pt1 | contig 10320 bp, 8 predicted proteins | sample III_Fen_N3_4_FD_198795 | JGI IMG/M metagenome (GOLD analysis project Ga0302299, IMG submission 198795) | Peat permafrost microbial communities from Stordalen Mire near Abisko, Sweden - III_Fen_N3_4 | ecosystem: Environmental > Terrestrial > Soil > Wetlands > Permafrost | place: Sweden: Abisko...
GCCGCTGATCTCGTCAAGGAGATGAGCAATCCCGCCCTGGGCAAGGCGCTTGGCGACCCGGCCTCGGCGAAGCAGCTCCAGCAGAGCCTCGCGCAGAACAAGGCGCAGATCGACCAGCTCAGCAACAGCATCAAGGACGTGGCGGGGGACTACTGGTACGCGGTCGACACGCTGTACCTGACCAAGGCCGCCTGGAGCGTCGCGCTGGACACCAAGGGGCAGAAGGGCATGGCAGGCGTCAACGGCATGACCCTCAAGGCAGACCTGGCCATGAGCGGCTTCAACGAGCCGGTCACGGTCTCGCCGCCGGCGAAGGCCCTGCCGTTCAACACGCTCATGAACCAGTTGCTCGGCGGCATGGCGGGCGGTTCCGCCTCGAGTCTGGGCCTCTGATCCGTCGATAGAGGTAGCCGGCGTTCACGCCGGACGAGACAGAGCAACGGGCCGGGTAGCGCTACAAAGCGCTACCCGGCCCGTTGGTGCATCTGCGGCCGGCGCGAGCCGGCGCGGAGCGTGAGTGCGGCAGGTCGCGTTTCTAGTGGTCCCACTCGAAGTCGCGTGCCTGCGTGCCTTCCCAGGAGGCGGCCTCATCGTCGCTGCGCTGTCCCAGCAGCGACTTGCTGAGGATCTCCGGCGGTTTCTGGGCGGCGACCCGGGGGGACTCCGGCGCGGCCGGCTCCGGGGCCGGCGAGTCCGGCGCGGCCGACGGCTGCGACCGTTCCGCCGCGGCCCGGCTTATCGGCGCCGACGCCAACTGGACCGTACCGTCGGCGCGCACCCCGGCGTTCGGCGGCAGACCGCTGAGCTCTTCGTAACCGCGGTCGCCCAGGCGCACATCCTCGCCTTCGCTGCCCACGTGGAAGCGGTACCAGCCCATCGACCACATGAAGGTGACGACGACGGTCTGGCCCTCACAGCCCACGTGTACCTGTGGCAAGCCGAGCTGTTCGTTGGTCTCGGCGATCTTGCGCGGGACGCGGCTGACGTTGAGGAGGTCCACTCCGCGCTGGAGAAGCGTCAGTGTGGCGGCTTCGGCTGCAGCATCGACGGCGGGCGCTGCGGTGGAGGCGACAGGCTCGGGAGTGAGCGTGGTCTCCGAGGCTCCGTCGTCGGCCGCTGGAGCGGGCTCGTCCGCGGCCAGCACGGTCGGGGCGGTACCCGCCGGCTCTCCGGGCAGGCCCTCAGCGACCGGCTTCGGCGATGCTTCGGCGGCCGAGGGAAGCTGCTCGTCGGTGATCATCGCGATCGGCTGCGTGTTTTCGGAGGCCGCGGGCAGAGGCTCCGCGGGAGCCTCCTCGGCGCCGCCGGTGTCTTCCTGGAGCGCCGCCATCTCGGCGGCGAACTCGGCCGGTGTCTCGCCCCACGTGCGCTCGCCGGGTTCGGAAGCGTCGCCGGTGGGCCGTTCGGCGGCCGGCTCCTCGGGGGCTTCGGCGGAGGGCTGGACGACCTCTGCCGAGGCCGCCTCCGCGCCGGACGGGCCGCGCGACCGCGCGAGCTGGGCGGCAAGCTCCTGCTTCTCGGCCTCCGCGCGCGCCAGCAGGCCTTCGAGGCGTTCGATCTCGCCGTCCTTGTCCTTGAGGGCCTTCCAGAAGGTGTCGCTGTCGCTGCGTGACTCGCGTGCTTCGCTGCGCGACTCACGTACGCGCCCGGCGTTGGCCGGCGCGGCGCCGGCCACGACTTCCTCGTCGTCGTTCGCGGGCCGACCTTGCATGCACAGCGAGCACATGAGCTTTTCCTCGCCGTTGCCGTCGACGATCTTCTGCGTCCATTCGCCGGCAAGGAGGGTGCGGCCGCATTCGGCGCAGACGGCCTGATCCGGGTCGTCCTTGCCTCGGCCGAAGATGCGTCCCAACATCATCACTCCCGTGTGAGAGCCGCCCCGTAGGGCCGGAAAGAAGCTGTAAGCGGGCAAAGCATACCAGAACCTCGCGGGCTACTCTTCTTCTTCCCCCTCGTGCGGCATCGTGTCGTACTGGGCGAGGACGTCGCGGGCGCGCTCCGCGTCCGCAGCGTCCACCAGGATGTGGATGGGATTCACGGATGGCGTCGGGTAGACGTCTTCCATGCCGGTGCCGCCTATCGCGGCCTCGATGCCGGCCTGCTCCAGGACGCCTCTGATCACGTTTGCCAAGCCGGCGTCCGTCACGGTGGTCACGGGGACGAATCGCATGGCATCACCTCGCTGTCGGGGTCGGCGCGTCGCCGCGTCGCGGCGCACATGTTCTGTACCCGCGGATGCGGGTTCGCGCTCAAGTGCTCGCTTGCGGGTGGGACGGATCGGGCCGCTCCGCGCCGTCCGCGTCGCCCTCGGCCGGGTCGATCAGCGCCCCCCGGCCGACGTGCTCCGTCACGCCGGTCCTTCCCGCAACGCTTGAAGGATCTCCACGTTGCGCACGTCCGGCCCCTGGCCGTCGAAGCCGGGCACCTCGAGGATGCCTGGGAGGTCGGCCAGGGCCGGATGGTTCACGATGGCGCGGAAGCCGTCGAGGCCCAGCTCTCCGTTCCCGATGTTCTCGTGCCGGTCGCGATTGCTCCCCCTCGGTGTCTTGGAGTCGTTGAGATGGAACATCACGAGGCGGTCGAGGCCGCAGGCGGCGTCGAGGCGCGTCAGCGCCTCATCCAGACCTGCGGCCGTCCGGATGTCGAAGCCGGCTTCGAACAGGTGAGCGGTGTCGAGGCACAGCCCCAGTCGGGGGTGTTCGTCCGCGGCGCGGATCATGGCGCCGAGCTCGTCGAAGTCGACCCCCATCGTGCCGCCGGCGCCGGCCGTGTTCTCGAGAAGGAGTCGCACCGGCGAGCCTTCGCTTTCGCTGAGGGTGCGGCGCAAGGCCGCCTGTACACGCTCGAGACCCGCCTCGAAACCGGCGCCCTGGTGCGAGCCCACATGGGTGACGATGGCGTCGGCGCCGAGCTGTTCGGCCACGGCCACGGCGCCCGCGAGCGACGTCACCGACTTCTCGTAGAAGTCCTCCTTCGTGCTGGCCAGATTGATCAGGTAGATGGTGTGGATGACGGCGAAGCGGATGGGGGACGCGGCGCGCGCCCGTACGAAGCGCGCCGCGTCCGCATCCTTGTACACGGTCGGCGCCCATGTGCGCGGGCTGCCGGCAAAGAATTGCACCGCCTCACAGTCGATCGCGACGGCGTTGGCGATGGCGTTCCAGACACCGCCAGAGGACTTGACGTGGGCGCCGATGTACATGTGGTCCTCCTCGCTCGGGGCGCACGCGGTGGTCGGCCGCGTTCGGGCGCCGCGTCTCAGCAGGCCGGACGCAGAGTGTACCGGGCGCACGGCGGAGGCGGCAATGGCCTTGTCGGCGGGTCGGCCGCTGACATCACGGCGACGCCCGCGGGCAGGAGGCGGCCGCTCGCGGGTGAACTAGGTAGTCAGCGCGGGTCGCGGCGTTAGCGCTGCTTACTCGCCGGCTGGCTCTTCGAGGAGGCGAGATGGACCAGGAAAGCGTGCATCACTGCAGCACCTGCCCGGCATTCTGCGATCTCTCGGGCGGAGGCGGCACGGGCACATGCCGCGCGGCACCGCCGGTGGCGCTGCAGGAAGACAAGTACTTTCGCGGCTCGAGCCGCGACCTCTTGTACGGGAGCTACCCCGTCGTCGGCGCGTTCCCGCTGGTGCACAAGGACGACTACTGCATGGCCCATCCCAAGAACCGGGCGGACTTCGCCGCCTGAGCCCGGCACTGAGGCGCGGTAGCCGGCGGCCCGTGGCACAGGCTTCCGCCGGCAGGGTTCCGAGCCTGTGATAGGGTGTACCGGCGCGGTGGGCGGCAGAGCCGCCGCGCCGGTCGATCAACCACCCCAGGAGAGTCCCCGCGCATGTGCGGCATCTTCGGTTTCGCCGGCTCGCCCGACCGGCAGCTTCTCGGGCGCATGGCCGCGGCCCTCGTCCATCGCGGTCCCGACGATGCCGGCTCGTTCGAGCGACCTTCCGTGAGCCTCGGTCATCGCCGCCTGAGCATCATCGACCGCGCCGGAGGTCACCAGCCTGTCGCCAACGAGGACGAGTCCGTGTGGCTGGTCTACAACGGCGAGGTCTACAACTACCGCGAGCTGCGCGCCGAGCTCGAAGCCGCCGGCCACGGCTTCCGCACCAGCTGCGACAGCGAAGTCATCGTCCACGCCTACGAGGAATGGGGACCCGGCTGCGCGGCGCGCTTCAACGGCATGTGGGCTTTTGCCGTTGCCGACCTTCGCGAGGGCGACGGCAAGCTCGTCCTGAACCGCGACCATTTCGGCATCAAGCCGCTCTACTATGCGCGCTCTCCGCGCAGCGGCCGGCTGCTCTTCGCCAGCGAGATCAAGGCGCTGCTGCAGGACTCCGAGCTGGAGGCGCGGCCCGACGAGCAGATGATCTTCGAGTACTTGCAGCACGGCTTTCACGACCACCGCGCCGAGACGTTCTTCACCGGCGTGTATCACGTGCCGGCGGCCACGTGGATCGAAGTGCCGCTGGGGCCGGAGGGGGCGCCGGCGGACGCCGGCGCCGGGCCCGGCCCGCTCACCACATGTCTCGACAGCACAGCCTACTGGGCGCCGGAGCTGCGCACCGACGGCAGCCCCGACCCGGCTTTGTTCCGCAGCCTGTTCCGCGAGAGCGTCGAACGCCGTCTCGTGTCCGAGGTCCCGGTGGGCTCCTGCCTCTCCGGCGGTCTGGACTCGACCACCATCGTCGGCTTCATGAGCGAACTGCTCAAGGAGGATGCGCCCGACGCCACGTCGCTGCGCGGCCAGCTCAAGACCTTCAGCGCCGTCTTCGACGGCGACCCCATCGACGAGCGCGAGTACATCGAGATTGCCGTCGAGAGCACGGGCGCCGATACCACCTACACGAACCCCACCTCGCCCGAGTTCGTCGATGAGTTGCGCGATTTCGTCTGGCATCAGGAAGAGCCGATTGTCAGCACGGGCCCTTACGCGCAGTGGTGCGTGATGCGCTCCGCGCGCGAACAGGTGACGGTGCTGCTCGACGGCCAGGGCGGCGACGAGCTCATCGCCGGCTACGTCCCGTATCAGCTCGTGTACCTGCGCCAGCTGCGTCGGCAGAGGCGGTACGCGGAGATGCGCCATGAAGCCGCCGCCTCGCGCGACGTGCTGTGGCCGCTGGCCCGCCGCAGGCTGAGCCAGCGGCGCAAGAAGCTGCCCACGCGCCGGCTCCTGCGCTCCGGCTTTCTGGCCCGTACCACGGATCCGGGCTACGGCCGCTCGCAGGCCGATCTCAAGCTGCGCCTCCTGCAGGACCTGCTCACTTACAGCTTGCCCTGCCTGCTCCGCTACGAGGACCGCAATTCCATGGCGTTCAGCATCGAGAGTCGCGTGCCGTACCTCGACCAGGAGTTCGTCGACCACATACTGCACCTGCCCGACACGGCTATCGTCAAAGACGGCTGGAGCCGCTGGATCCTGCGCGAAGCGCTCAAGGGCGCCTTGCCGGAGAGGATCCGGCTGCGACGCTGGAAGGTCGGCTTCACCACGCCGGAGATGCGCTGGATCAAGGCGCGCCGCGCCGCCTTCACGAGCCTCTACCAGTCGCCGTCGTTCCAGGCACGCCCTTACTGGGAGGGCGCCGCGGTCGTGGCCGCGTTCCGCGCCTGCTGCCGCGGCGAGGTCGAAGAGAGCATGTTCTTCTGGCGCGCCGCCAACGTCGAGCTGTGGCTGCGCGAGTTCTGCGACCGCAGTGTGGTGCTCGAGGGCGCCGACGTCGAGGCGGCGCTGACGGCGCCGGCGGAGATCGGCCCCAAGCATCGCGGCAGCATCGCGGAGGCCGGCGACGCGCGCGTGCCGGCGCTGCTGGCGGCGGCCGGGGGCCCGCAGGGCCCCGCCGCGGCCGCCGAAGCTGAGCGTCTGCTCGCGGAGTACCGGCCCAACGACACGAAGCACCTTTTCGCCGCCATCGGCGGAACGGTCTACGCCCGCGTCCCGCTCAAGACCGATCTCGTCGGCCGGGGCGACGACCTGGACGAGCTCTACCGACGCCAGGTCGTGGCGCACGCGAAGCCCGGTGACGTCGTGGTCATGGCCGAGAAGCCTATCGCCGCCAGCCAGGGCCGCAGCTACGCGCTCGACGAGATCCACCCGACGAAGCTCGCCAAGGTGCTCAGCAAGGCAGTGACCAAGACACCGCACGGCATCGGCCTCGGCATCCCCGAGACGATGCAGCTCGCCATCGACGAGGCCGGCGCGCCGCGCATCGTCGCCGCCGCGGCCGCCTCGGCGGCCGGCAAGCTGGTGCGCAGGCGCGGCTGGTTCTACAAGATCGCCGGCGCCAACGTCGAGGCGATCGACGGCCCTACCTGGAACACGCTGCCGCCGCACAACACGCACGCCAAGTTGGGTCCGGCCGATCCGGACGGTGTCGCCGCTCATCTGTCGGCGCTCCTCAGCGAGGCCGCCGGCGGGTGCGTCGAATTCGTCGTCATCGACGCCAATGACCTGACCGCGACCGTCCTCGGCGCCTCGCCCGGCGCCGATCGCGGCCTCGTCGCGACGCTCATGCGCGACAACCCGCTCGGGCAGGGGCACGAGCAGACGCCGGTCTGCGTCCTGCGCCCCCTCGGGCCATTGACCGCCGCAGGCCTGTCAACGAGCGGTGCAACGCAGACACACCGCTCATTGCCCTCGCAGAGCTAGTTCGCCGCCCATCCTCCGGTGTGTAAGATGGCGTCGACGGGAGCGGACGCGGAGGGAGCCAGGTGAACATCGTCGAGGTCCAGGAGCTGCGCAAGCAGTACGACCCGCCCAAAGGCGTGCTCGCCCTCGACGGCGTGAGCTTCGACATCGCCGAGGGCGAGATCTTCAGCCTGCTCGGCCCCAACGGCGCCGGCAAGAGCACCACGATCTCGATGCTGAGCTGCCTGCTGCGGCCGAGCGGCGGCGACGCGCGCGTCGCCGGGCACTCGGTCGTCAGCGAAGCGCAGGCCGTCAAGGAGGTCATCGGCGTCGTCCCCCAGGACATCGCTCTGTACCCCGACATGAGCGCCCGCGAGAACCTCGTCTTCTGGGGCCGCATGTACGGTCTCTCCGGCGAAGCGCTCAAGAAGCGCGTCGACGAGATCCTCGAGCTGATTACGCTGGTCGACCGGCAGAAGGACCGGATCGAGAAGTTCAGCGGCGGGATGAAGCGCCGCGTCAACATCGGCGTGGCGCTGCTGCACAAGCCCAAGGTCCTGTACCTCGACGAGCCCACAGTGGGGATCGACCCGCAGAGCCGGAGGTCGATCCTCGACGGCATCCTGGCGCTGCGCGACCAGGGGATGACGATCCTCTACACCACGCACTACATGGCCGAGGCGCAGGAGCTCAGCGACCGCATCGGCATCGTCGACCACGGCAAGATGATCGCCACCGGCACGCACGACGAGCTGGTCAACGTCGTCGGCGAAGAGGCGCGCGTGACGGCGCGCGTCGACCACTACCTCGACGGGATGGCCGAGCGCTGGCGCGAGGTGCAGGGAGTCGAACAGGTCGACCTCGAAGCGGACGAAGCGGTGTTGCTCACGCAGGACCCCAACGAGGTGCTGCCGCGGCTCTTTGAGGCGGCCGCCGCGGCCGGCGCGCGCATCACCGAGATCAACGTCACCGAGCCCAACCTCGAGATGGTGTTCCTGCACCTGACCGGCCGGGCCCTGCGCGAATGAGGCCCGGCTCGATGACGAAGATCATCGCCATCGCCTGGAAGGATCTGCGCAGCACCGCGCGCAACATGCCTGCGCTGGTGATGATGCTCCTGGCACCGCTGGCGCTCGCCGCTCTGCTCGGCTTCGCCTTTGGCGGCGGCGGCGGGTTCGACATCGCCGCGACCAAGGTCGCGGTGGCGAACCTGGACCGCGGCGGGGGATCTGCGGCGGCGCCCGGCGCCGGCGCCACCGTGGCTGGGATCCTGACCAGCCCGGGCTTCAGAGACGTGCTCGACGTCAGCGACAAGGGCGGCGCCAGGGCGGCGCGGACGGCCGTCGACGACGGCAAGGACGCCGTGGCCGTCATCATCCCCGCCGACTTCAGCAACGTGGTCTACGGCGGCAGCCCGCTTGCGCGCACGCAGGTCGAACTGTACGAGAACCCGACGCAGCAGATCGGCGGGGCGATCGTCGAGGGCGTCGTCGGGCAGGCGCTGCTCGAGTTCAACGGCGCCCGCGCCGCGGCCGCCGGCGCGCTCGCCCTGCGGGCGCCCGGCGATGCGTCGCCGGCCGTGCTCGCCAAGGGTGCCGCGGAGCAGTTCGCGCGCGCCGGGGGCGCCACGACCGTCCTCGCCATCAGCCAGCGTGCGCCGCAGGTGCCCGGCGACAGACACTCCAGGAACGTGAGCGTCACCGGCTCGATCCTCGCCGGGATGATGGTGTTCTTCATGTTCTTCGGCGCGGCCAACGTGGCCCGCACCATCCTCGACGAGGACCGGGCGGGCACCCTGCCGCGCCTGTTCACGACGCCCACCTCGTACGGCATCATCCTCGGCGGCAAGTTCGCCTCGGTCTTCGTCACCGTCGCGCTTCAGGCGACGATCCTGCTCGTCGCCGGGCGCCTGATCTTCAGCATCGAGTGGGGCCGCCTCGACGCCGTCGTGTTGCTCACGCTGGTCGCCGCCAGCGTGGCCAGCGGCCTGGCCCTGCTCGTCATCTCGCTCACCCGCACGCCGGCGCAGGCCGGAGCGATCGGCGCCGGCGTCTATCTGGTGCTGGCTCTGCTGGGCGGCAACTTCACCGGCACCGCCCAGGGCAGTGGCGTCTACAGCGTCGCGCAGAAGCTCACGCCCAACGGCTGGCTGCTCCGGGGTTGGGACACGACGATGCGCGGCGGCGGCACGGGCGACCTTCGCTGGCCGCTGCTGGTGCCGCTCGGTTTCGCCGTCGCCTTCTTCTTCTTCGCCGTGCTGCGCATGAGGCGGCGGTTCGCGTGAGGTCGCCGTGAAGCTCGCCTGGATACTCGCGCGCAAGGATCTGCTGCAGACTGTCCGGGATCGGTTGTCGTTCGTCTTCATCCTGGTGATGCCGCTGCTCTTCACGCTGTTCTTCGGTCTGCTGTTCGGCAGCAGCAGCAGCGACCAGCTGCCTGTGGCCGTGAACAACGCCGACGGTGGCGCCGCCGCCAGGCAGCTCGTCGCCGCCTTGCGGAGGTCCGACGTCGTCAAGGTGACGGTCGAGGGTCAAACCAGCGCCGAGAAGGCCGTCGTCGACGACAACGCAGCGGCGGCGCTGCTCATCCCGAGGGGCTACAGCGCTTCCGTCGCGGCCGGGAAGAAGGCGTCACTCACGGTCGTTTCCACGCAAGGCTCGAGCGGGGCCGCGACCGCAGCGAGCGAGATCCGCTCGCTGGCCGGCGAACAGGTCGCCGTGGAGCTCGCCGCGCGGGCTGCCGCCGAGGCGGTCTGGGCCACGCGAAGGATGCCTCAGGGAGTGAGGTCGGGCGTGCTGGCGAAGTCGGCTGCGCAGGCGCGGCCCGTGGCCGCGGCAGCGCTCACCCACCCGGCCGTCACCATCCAGACCATCCAGGCCGGCACGGCCGCCGGCCAGGTGCCCAGCGGCTTCGTGCTGAGCTCCCCGGGCATGCTCGTCAACTTCATCATGTTCAGCCTCACCACGGCGGGCGTGGCGCTCATCGTGGAGCGCCGCAACGGTACGCTGCAGCGGCTGATGACCACGCGCGTGCGCCGCTGGGAGCTCATCTTCGGCAAAGTGGCCGGCATGTTCGTGCTCACCTTCGTCCAGCAGATCCTCCTTCTGGGAGTCGGGCAGCTCTTCTTCGGCGTGGACTATCTGCGCGATCCCGAGGCACTGCTGGTGATGATGGTCTCGCTGTCGCTCGTGGCGAGCACGCTCGGCCTGCTGATCGCCTCCGTCCTCAAGAGCGAGCAGGCTCTCATCGCGACCACGGTGCTCGTCTCGATGGGCGTCTCGGCCCTCTCGGGCGCCTGGTTCCCGCTCGAGATCACCGGGTCGGCGTATCAGTTCGTCGGCCATCTCCTGCCGACGTCGTGGATCCTCGACGGCCTGCGCGGCGTCGTCGTGCGCGGCTTCGACGTCGCCGACGTGCTGCCGGCCTTCGGCTTCTCCGTCGCATGGGCGGCGGGCCTCTTCGTGCTCGCCGTCTGGCGGTTCCGGCTCAGCGACTGATCGCGGCCGGGTCGCGCCTCAGTCCTTCCTCGGCTTGATGCTCGCGTCTTTGGGCAACGCCAGGCCGGCCTCAACCTCGATCGCCTTGATGATGCCGGCGGGCACCGGGCAAGCGGGGTGGACGAGGTGCTCGGCGGCGAGCCGCAAAGTCACCGGGCCCTCGCCGCGGTAGCTGATCTCGCGGTAGGGGTCCACGTCG